>VFQS010001336.1_pt1 | contig 22955 bp, 24 predicted proteins | sample 3512361 | NCBI WGS metagenome assembly VFQS01 (sample SAMN10412375, study PRJNA504923) | tailings metagenome | isolation source: Relicate 1 Philex TSF3 active mining | place: Philippines
GTCATTGAATCTAATGTATAAATATCCCATTTTTTACCATACCAATTTTTTGAATTATGTAATAATATTTCTTTACTATATTCATCCATATTTCTTATTTTTTTTATAAAATTATCTATTTGTTCATCTACATCTAAATCTTGATCTAATTGAACAATTAAATAATTCTTATTTTTAAATTCATGTTTTGCTTTTAATACTTTTAAATATGGTGATTTAATAATATATTTACTATTATCATTTTTATTTACATATATATATTTATCTTCTAATTCAAATTTATAATTTAAATTACTTATCTTTTCTTCTATATATTCCATTTTACAATAAATATAATCTATTTTATTTTATTATAAAAAAAATAGACCAAAAACGCATTTAATCTTTTACTACAATTTTACTAATATATAAGATGATTCCTATTTTATGTTTATTATTTTCTTCATTTTTTTCCCTATGATCAAATACTCCAGCCCATTCTAATTTTGCTATTCCAAATGATTTTTCTTTTATATCAAACAATGTTTTTAAATAGTTATCACTTTTATTTTCATATTCTACCTTTGTTATTACTTTATCTTTTATTTCTTTAATTCTACATTCTATTAAATCTGGTAAATTATCTTTTTTCCTAAATACACTTTTTAATTCTTCTTTCTCTATATTTACATTAAAATGCTCACACACATATTTTTCTATTTTTTCTAATATTTTCTTTACATGTATATATTGTGTAGACATTTTTGAATCTTCCGGAAATTCTAATCTACACATTATTTTACCATATTCTTGATCTATTCCAAATGGAATTCCCATTACTGGTGTAGTAAATGAAAAAATTTCCCCATTATGTAATACTCTATAAAAATTTGGATTTTCTTGAATATATGAAATATGCGCTTTATCAAATTTCATTTTTATATCTATTTTATTTATATCATTTTATATAAATAAAATAAACTTTTTACTATATTTTAGTATAGTTTGATTTTTATTTACTATTTATTTACTAAATATAGTATTATCAATTTACTAAATATAGTATTATGAATTTAATAAATAAAATAAATTTTCAAAAGATTAGTAAATTTTTATTATATATATCTTTAGTATTATTTATAATTGGATTACTTATGTATATATATGCTACTTATTTAATAAATAAAAGTATAATATAAGATTAAAAATGTTATTTTTTATATAATTTGAATATTAGAAAAATGAATGATAAAATCAAAAAATCATTAATTCAAGAATCTTTTGAATTAATTATTAATGAATTAAAAAAAGAAGATACTCAAAAAAAAATTAAAACATATATTATTGAACCTTCATTCACTTTCATGTTTGAACGTCTTTATCCATATATCATTTTAACCGCTTTAATCTTTATTTTAATCTTATTATTAACCATTTTAATTTTATTCTTTTTATTAAGAAATAAATTTTAATTATTTATTTATATGCATTTATAATTTATTTTCTAACACTTAATTAGTATAAAAAAATATATAAAATGACTTGCGAATCAACTTGCTCATCTCAATCTCAACTTCTTGCCGGTGGTGCCAAAAAGAAACGTCCCTTAAATGCTTGGATGGTTCTTTTACTTCGTCTTAAAAAGGAAAATCCTGACAAATCTCTTAAAGAAGTTATGAAAATTGCTAAGAAAGAGTATGCCAAAACGAAAGGAACTAGTGCTGCTCCTGCAAAAAAGAGTACTCCTAAAAAGAAGCGTTCAACACGTAAATAAATAATTTATTTTTAATAAAAACAAAAAATTATTTTTAATTCTTTTTATCTTAAAGAAAAAATAACTTATAATAATAAGAAAATTATTATAAATTTCTAAAAAAATGCGTTCAAATTTTCTTAAACTTAGTCATCTTATTATAAATACAAAATATATTCATTATATTCAAGTAAAAGAACATAAATATGTGATCGACTGTTTTAATGGTGTCGCTGGAATGTTAATTGGAGGTACTGGAGGATTGAAAACGGAAAGTTTTCAAGTAAAAATTTGTAAAAAAGAAGATCCTGAAAATTATAAGATTGTAGAAGATTGGATAAAAAGAATTGAATAATTTAATATATTTTCTAAAATAAAACTTATTTATAAAAAATAAAAAAAGGAAAAAAGAATTAAAAAAAAGTATAAATTAAATATAGAAATTATTTATTATAAAAATGTTTTATTACATTCAAAATGATGAAGATGCTAAAAATTTATACAATATTTTTGTAACTATTTATAATAATGAAGATTATAAAAATTTAAGTGTTAAAGAGTTATATGAGTTAGTTCAAAATACTTACTTTGAAAAATATGTAAAAGATAATATTTATGAAGAAGATATATTAGAATTAGAAAAATAAATTATTTTTATAAAAAAATAAAAAAACGATTCGTTTTTACTTATCATATATTAAATAATCATTTAATATAATATACTATGTATACCCCACCGTCACCATTTAATAATAATATTAAAAATTATTATTATGAAATTGTTTATAATAATAAACACATACACAAACTTAATCAAAATGAATTAAATAACTTAACAAGTGAAGAAATAAAAAATATAACTTTATTTAGTAAAATATTTATTAATTGGAAAAAACAAATTATATTATTTACTAAGGATACACCCACACTATTAAATGGAAAACTTACTTATTATTATGCAACAAAAGAAAAATATATGATACATTATAATGATTTTCAAGTTTTAGACACATTTGATGAAAATATGATTTCAAAGATAATTCAACTAAATCCACTATAATAATTATAATTATTTATAAATCTTTTTCTTTTACACAAATTCCAGCTTTATACTTTTTATATACTACTTCATTTTCATTTTCATCATATACTTTATATTTACCTTCTAATAATCCATTTTCATAATAACATTTTAATTTTACACCTTTCAGCTCTTTTACTTGTTCTGTATTATATTCTTCATATTTACCTTCTAATACTCCATCATATATTGTATATTTATATTCACGGTCACCATTTTCATACCAACTTTCATATAAACCGTAATGAGCATTATTTTTGAAATTACATTGGAATTCGAGATTACCATTTTCATAATATAATTGAGCAAATCCATCTAAAACTCCATTTTTATAAGTACATTTACAACTAAGATTACCATTTTCATAATAATCTTCATAAGGTCCATTTTTTACTCCATTTTTCAAAATACATTTATAACTTAATTGTTTTGGATTCTTTTTATAATATACTTTTATATGTTCATTTGTTTCTGATTCTTCTTCACTTGATTCATCACTTGATGATAAGTTATTTTCTGATTCAGATTCATCATCACATAAATAAGAAAAACGATTCTCCATTTTTGATATAAATAATACTATTATAAATCTTTTTAAGTTAAAGAGTAATATAAAAATTATTTTATATAAATAGATTTATATAAAATATGTTTGTAAATCATTATTTAACAAATTTATTACAATTAAATGATTATGAAAAACTTAAAAATGCTCCTTTTTTAATTACAGATGATTATGATTTTGATTATAAAGTATATGTATGGTATGTAGCTAATTTCACAGACACTATATTAATTAAAGAATATGAAGAAAATATAGATAATGATAATAGTGAACAAAAAGTATCACAATTAATTGATTTACGAAATATGCATTATGGTATTTATGAATTGATAAATATATGTTTTTATGAAAAAGGTTTTGATAAATATAATATTTCAAATAAAATTCATATAAAATCTGGAACAATTAAATATTATTATGAAATCAATGATATGACTGAAAAAACAATCAATAAAAAATCACATATTATGATTGATTATTATAAATTTGTGGCTGAAATTGAAAAAATAAAAAACATTGTTTTTTATAAAAAAATTATTGATAAAATATTTTGTTTTTAGTCTTTTGATTTTAAATCACGATATCTTGCTCTTTTAGATATAAAATCTTCAATATTCGGTTCAAATGTTAATATTTCTCCATTATCTGAAAAATTACATAAATTTTTACGAATACTATTATTATGTTTTTCTAAAACTTTTTTCATTTTCAATAAATGTCTATCCCTTGCTCTAAACATATTATTACTACCAATTGATACAAATTTTTTATCGTCTATATCATATTCTTTATATAATGTATCAAATTTATATTGCCCTTGAATTATTCTATAATAATTTTGTATAAATGAATAATATTCTCGTGATTGTTCATCTTGTCTCAATAGCAAAATATCCATACATTTACTTAATTTTTGTAATACTAATAAACCTGCTTTTTCATCTGACATTTTATTTAATTCATTTTCATTCAAAAATATTGCTTTATCATCATTAAAATATATATTTCTATTTTTTTCATTCAACATAACTTGTTCTAAAAAATTATTAAATAAGAAAAAATCTTTATTTTTATAATAACTATCTTTTATATGAGTTAAATCATAATTATCCTTAATAAAATCTTTTATTGTAAAATTATTATGATTCTGAATATTATTACTATTAAAAATATTTTGATTATTATTTATTTGCTGATTATTTATTTGATGATTATTTATTTGCTGATTATTTGTTTGATTATTATTTACTTGATTATTATTTATTTGATTATTATTTATTGAATTATTATTTATTAGATTATTTTTATTTATTTCTTTTTCAAGTCTAATTTTATTGAATTCTTTCATAAAATTATTATATTCTTTTTTTTGGTCACATAACTTTTTATTTTTTAAATGATTTATTAAATTTTGTTTACTAGAATATGATGTTTCACAAAACTCACATATAAATTTTTTTTTATTATCATCTTCTTTAAATTGATTCTTCAAATCAATTAAATTATTATTTATATTCATAATATTATTACTATTATCTTTGAAATTTTTGTAAATATCATTTGTAATATTTGTATAATTTTTAATGATAAATAAAATATCATTTTTATCAAGTTCTTTATAATCAAAATAAAAAATATATTTTTTATATATTGAATTCAAATATGCTTCATCATAACTATATAATAATGAATATGGTTCACATTTACTTTGTTTTGAAAAATGTCGTATCATATCATTTTTCTGTTCACATATAAAAGATAAACAATGATGACAAATATAATTGGATTGTGTATTATTCATTTTTATAAATAATTTATTTATAAAAATATAAAATTCTTTTTATATCAATTTAATATTTTTAATAGATTTAATATTTTTAATAAATTAAATGGATTTAATGGATTTAATGGATTTTGTAAATTCCAAACATTAACTTTATAAAGTCTTCAAAATAAAATAAAATTTTTGTTTTTCGTTTTAAGTCATTGTTTTTCCCTAATTTTTAAAGTTAATGTTTGGATTTTACAAAATCCATTAAATCCATTAAATCCATTTAATTTATTAAAAATATTAAATCTATTAAAAATATTAAATCTATTAAAAATATTAAAAATATTAAATTTATTCAATTTTATTATAGGTTATATTTTCACTATATTTTATTCCACAAAATGTTTTAACTTGGCGTGATATTTTACTATAAATTTGATTACATTCTTTACAATGAGAATATGATAAATTTTTTTTATCTTTATTTGATAAATTTTTTATATTATAACATACTAATTTTTTACATTTTTCATTTTCTAAAAAACTTAATTTAGTTAATGGATGATATTTTACACCCTTGAAGATTTAAAATGGGACACCATTTTAAATCTTCAAGGGTTACTGTAACCGTTAGATGATTAAATTATTGGGCATTAATGATGATTTATCAACCCTTTCAGGGTTAGATAAATCATCTATGTTGTCCCAATTTAATTCATCAACGGTGTAAATAGCTTAATTGTAATTTAGATATTATTTCTTCATCTTTTATTTCAATCGCATTGTCTGACCTTAGGTCAACAGGAGAAGGTAACAAGGAGTCATCATTATCATTATTTGTTATAGATTCATTTTGATATAATGGATTTTTAATAACATGATATTCTAATATACTTCCACATTCACAATAATTATATCCGTATTCACGTTGAATAAAAAATTTACAAGCCATTATATCAAACATTGTTTGAGCAATTACAGGAGATACAACAATTCGAATTCGCATTTAAGATATTTTTAATTTAATATAAATTATATAATTTATATTAAATATATAAACGCAATTTATTTTTTCTTTAATAATCGTAAGTAATCACTTACTATTTTTTTATGTTCATCTTTTTCTTTTTGTGATTTTCTACTATAAAAAGTTACCATTCGTGCTGTTGAATAACCGCGTTTTAAATAAGCACTATGTTTTTCAATAAATGAACCGTATAAAGCATCCCAAATTTTACACCAATCACTCTCTTTTCCACATTTATAATTACTCATACTTAAAATATAATTACTTGAAGAAAAGTATGGTCGTGTCATTATAATTCCACCATCTGCGTGTTGAGTCATACCATAAACATTTCCTGTCATTACCCATTCATAAGCATCCACCGTCCATTCCATAAAGATTTTAAATACATCATGTGGATTTATCTTTAATAATAACATAAAATTACCTAGCACCATTAATCGTTGAATATGGTGTAAATAACCATATTTAACAATGGTTTTAATCGCATCATCTACTGGGATTATTCCAGTACTTCCTTCCCAAAAATGTGCATAAGGTATTTTTTCTTTATGTTTCATAAAATTCATTTTACCAATATATTTATAATAATTAGGTATACTCATATTTGGATTGCCGTATTTTGTAGCATAAATCATATAAATATAATTACGCCAACCAATGACTTGACGAATAAATCCTTCAAATGATGAAATAGGTACTTTCTTTTTATATTTTAGTACAATATCTAATACTTCGGAATCTGTAATTAAACCAATATTCATCATCGGTGCTAATACACTGTGAAATAAAAATTCGGAATTTTTAATCTCTTTTTCTGCTTCATTTGAATGTAAAATAGCATCCTCATAAAGACCGAAATATTTAAAACGTTGATTACAAAAGTTAACACACCATTTTTGCGATTCTTCGTGTGTAATTGGATATATAAAATAATCTAATGAACCATAATTTTTGGGAAAATGTTTTTCTACATAACTTATGGCTTCTTTTATAAAAATATTGGAAGATTGAACTTTCGGTAAATCTGGAATTTTTGGACCGTTTTTGACAGGATATGCTTTACGATTTTCTTCATCAAAAGACCATTTACCTCCTTCAGGTGCTCCGCTTTTACTTACTAAAATATTTAATTTAATTCGCATAAATTTATAAAAGTTCATAAAGTTAAATTTTTTACTTTTTTGATTATAAAATACATCTAAATTGCTTAGTATATCTTCGCGACTTATGGAAAAATTTTGAGTTTGAATCAAATTTATTTTATAACTATTTAATAAAAGTTCTAATGAATGATCATTTGGATCATATGCATCTAATGCAAATTTTTTACTTAAAGATTTATAAAAATGATTATTTACTTCGTGGAATTCAATATATTTTACATTAAGTTTATTTTTTTTTAAATAAGATTCATAATATTTCATGGAAGCGCGGTGATAAGCTAATTTTAATTTATGAAATACATAATCAGTAAAATAACGTGGTTCTTCAATTAAATAGATAGTTTCATAATCTTTGAATAAATGAATATTTTTAAATAAATGGATTGGAAAAATTAAAAATGCTTTTTTATTCATTTTACTATTTTTAAATTATATTTAAATAAAATTAAATTTTAATTTAAAAAATAAATTAAATAAAAAGTATATAAGAAGAAAATCAATATACTAAAAATAGAAAAAATATGAATTTACCTTTAACTTCACCAAATTGTTTATATATATGCCATTGTTGTTTAAATTATAAAACAACTAAAAAATCAGATATGATAAAACATATAAATAAAAAGAAACAATGCAATATTACATATGAATTAAAAAATAATACTTCAAAAGAAGAATTATATAAATTATCGCTAAATCGCCGATTTTATTTTTTATTTGATTATAATAAATTATTTTTTACAGATTTTATTTTTATAATAAATCATTTTCATGAAAATATAAATTATATTAAATATGAAGATATAATAAAAAATCATAATCAACTAAATAATAATCAAAATAATAATAATAATATTCAAAATAATAATATTCAAAATAATAATATTCAAAATAATAATATTCAAAATAATGAAATAAATAATATTCAAAATAATAATATCTTAAATAATAATAACATAAATAATAATAACATAAATAATAAATTTCAATGTCTAAAATGTAATAAAGTATACAAATCAAAGCAAAGTTTAATTATTCATCTTAAAAATAAAACTATATGCTTAAATAATCAACTTATAAATAATATGATAAACGGAAATTAAAAAATCCCTAAAATTATGTAATGCGATTTTTATATTTTTTTATCGCGAATTTTATTTTTTCTCATTTTTATATATTTTTTAACATAAAATATATAAACGAATTATTTAAATAATTACTGATATCAGTAATATTAAATAAAAATAATATTATAAGAGAAATTATTATATTTATTTACCGGATTTACCAAATTTACCATATTTACCAGATATACCGGATTTACCGACTTTGTAGAAAAAATCATAATTCATATATTTGAGTCCGGCAAAATTTAAAATATTTTTGAAATTTTAAAATGGCTTTTTAAATCCGAAGTCTTAAATGTGAATTATGATTTTTTCTACAAAGTCGGTAAATCCGGTATATCTGGTAAATATGGTAAATTTGGTAAATCCGGTAAGTCAATTCCATAAATTTAACGAATATTTTAATATAATTATTATAATATTATATACTATTGATTATAGTAATGATTATTTAATTTAATATAATATATATTTTTTAATAAATTAATATTTTAATAAAAAAGTTTAATTTTTATAAAAATCGCGCGAGAAAAAATTATAATTCGGTTTATCGCGTATATAAAAATATTTATATTAAATAAGAATAATTAAAAGTAATTTAATTTATTTAAATTAAAAAATGGATAAATTACCACTAACTTCAAATAATTGTTTATATATATGTCATTGTTGTTTAAATTATAAAACAACAAAGCGATCAGATATGCTCAAACATTTAGAAAAGAAGAAGAAATGTATTTTATCATATATTCCAAAAAAAATGTTAACATTTGATGAATTTTCAGAATTATCTTTAAATAATCGTTTTTATTTTTTATTTGATTACAGAAGTTTATTATTTCAAGATTATATTTATATAATTAATAATTTTACTGAAAAAATAAATTATATAAAATATATAGATATTGTAAAAACAAAATCTTATTTAAATGAATTTATAGAAAAAGAAGATGAAAAAGAAAAGATAGAAGAAGAATTAAGTATAAAAAAAGAATTAAATAAAACAGAAGAATCTTATATTATTTTTGAAAATGGTGTAAAAATTTTTGGTTGTATGAAATGTAATAAAAAATATAAATATAAAAAAGATTTAGTAAATCATTTAAAAAATAAAAGTATATGTGAAACAAATCAATTATTAAATAATATGGTAAATGATTGTAATAATAAAAGTTTAACAGAAATTGTTTCTGAAAGTAAAAATTTACAACAAAATATTGTAAATTCATTTAATAATAATAATTTAAGTGTTCAAAATAATTTCAATAATGCTCCAACTATAAAATTAGATGTCAATGATTTTGGTCGTGAAACCTATTCTTATAATCACATTCCTAAAAGTTTTATTAAACAAGATGATTTTTATTTATATAAAAACTTTTTAAATAAGCTTTTGGAAAATAAAGATAATCAAAATATTTATTTTATAAATTATGATGAAGATATTAAAGCCGAAAATAGAAAAGCAATTATTTATGCAGATGAAATATTATATAAAATTAATGAAGATAAAGCTATTTTTATGATGATGGAAAAATTAAAAAATACAATGGATTCTATTTTATTATCTAAAAAATATGCCAATTGTATTCTTGAAAATGCAAATGAAGTAGATGAAGATGAAATAAAACATTTAGAAGAAAAAATATCCGAAATTAAAAAATATTATCACGTGATTAGTGGACATTTTAAACATGATACTATTTTTAAAGATTATGATGTTGAAGAAAAACAATTTTATAATTTGGCCCATAAACGCCGGTCTCGTGATATTTATACATTAAATATTAAAGATATTGTAAATGAACATGGTACTCCAATAAGTGAAATAAGTGGACATAATGGAATACAACAATTACATAATTTTAATCCAGATATTGAAGATTATGCTTCAACACGTTTACGAAATAAAGATTTAAAAAAACGGAAAAATGAAATAACGTTTTAATGGTGATATAAATATCACCATTTGAGCGATTATTATATTCTTCAAATGAAATAACATTTTAACTAAACTCGTTTAGTTAGAATGTTATTAGATAAAATCACTTACTAATATGAAATAAATTTCATATTTTAGTAAATTATTAGATGAAATATTTATAAATAAAATTATTTATAAATTATAAATTATAAATTATAAATTATTAAGATTTTGATTATTTTAATCATAATTATTATATGTTTCATAACGTTTATTTCCAGAATTACGATTTTTAGATTTATTAAATTTTTGACCACGTTTATCAAAATTTTTATGTTTTTTTAATTTATCTTTAAAAATTCTATTATTTTCTTCTTCTGAATCCTCTTCTTCCTCTTTATTTTCGTCTTCTTTATTTTTATTTTCTTCTTTTTCAACATCTTCATCATGTTTAATGTGTTTATTATGATTTTGTACTTTACCATAAATTGCTTCTAAAGTGGCATTACCATCTTCCTCTTCTTGTTTATTATTTACTTTACTCATTTTTATTTTATTATTTTTATTTAGTACAAAAGCCTTTATATTTCTTTTTTATATAAAAAATAAATAAAAATAAAAACTAATTATAAAATAGTAAAAAATTAATAATACACTAGTAAAATGTTATTCATAGAACATTTTTTAAATAAAAGTTATTATGATTTAATGTTTGAAGTAGAAGAATATAATAAAGTTAACAATCGTAATATTCACATTGTAGTAGCTAAAATAAATGAAAATTCAAAATTTATTAAATATATAATTTCTAAAGATTATTATTATGTACATTTACATACTAATGATGAAATAATATGTAATGATTTAAAAAAAATTTTAGATTTACAGTATGAAAATGAAAGACGTCATACTACTTATAAATATTTTTTAGAATTAATATTAAATTCTGAAAATAGTAAAAAATTATATGTTTCACATATGTTTCAAAAACAATAGTTATATAATTATTTTTTCATACCAGACTTAAACATATCCATTATTTCAGCTCTCATTTCAGGACCATATGTAACAATTGGTTTTGGATAATCAACTGTTTTATATTTTTCATCTTTACACATTTCCCCCCAATTATGAATATCTTTGGGTGCTACATCTTTTAATTCAGGAACCCATTTTTTTATATATTCCGCATTTTTATCAAACTTTTCACTTTGTGTCCATGGATTCATTATACGATAATATTCACCTTTATTTTCACCTGTACTTGCTGACCATTGCCAATTACCATTATTCACTGGAGCATTAATATCAACCAATTTTTGAGAAAAGTACTCTTCACCCCATCTCCAATCAATACCAAAATTTTTCACTAAAATTCCTGATGTAATCAATCGTGCTCTATTATGCATATAACCTGTTTCATTTAATTCACGCATTCCAGCATCAACTGCTGGAAATCCAGTGCGGCCTTCACACCAAGCTTCAAATATTTTTTGATTATTTTTCCATTTAATCCCATCATATTCTGGCCACATATTCTTATTTTTTCCTTTATAATTAATTACATGAGGAAAGTAAAATCCAATATAATACCAAAATTCACGCCATAATAATTGATTATTTAAACCATGTTGTTTACCAAGTTTATCAGCAATACTCCAAAAACATTCGCGAATAGAAACGCAACCAAAGTTAATATATGCTGAAAGAAGAGTGGTATTTTTGGATAGCACATTTCGGTCATTTTCATAATTTTTAAAATCACTCATTTTTGATAATCGTTTTAAACCTTCACTTCGTCCACCGTGATAAATTATGTGATCATTATTTACATATAATTTTTCTATATCATTATCTGTAGCTACACATTTTACTTTTGATTTAAGTGATTTTACATTTTCAAACTTTTTAAGTAAAGCAGTACTACATTTAATGGGTTTTGGAAAATCCATTTTATATGCATTATTCTTAAAAGGCGTATATTTAGTATAAGGCTTACCATCTGCTTTTAAAAACTTTCCTAATGGCATTAATAAATAATCCTCAAATTCATTATGAAATTCTATAGTAGCATCATTTTCACAATATTTACGTATTTCTTCATCACGATCAATTGCATATGGAGTATAATCGCGATTTGTATAAATTGCATTATAATCATAAACTTTTTTAAGTTCTTTTAAAGCTTTTACATTATCTTCTTGAAGCATTAAAAGACCATGTGGTAACATATGTTCTAATTCTTTAAGAGATTCAACTAAAAATTGGAAAGAGTTATCTGAGAAATATTTATTTTCTTTTTTATGTGATTGTTCAGGTGTAAAAATAAAAATGGGAAGTACAGATTCAGATGCTTTTAAACATTCAATTAAACCAATATTATCATCAATACGGTAATCACGACGAAATATAAATATTGATTTCATCTTTAATCTATATTTTAAATATATATTTTTAGTTATATTTAAATATATATATATATAAATTAAATCATTTTTTTTAGATTTATAAATAAAATTTTTATTTATAAATAAAATATAGAAATGAGTGAAAAATTAAATCATATAAAAAAGAATAAAAATACTATATTTTTTATACTTCTTTTAAGTATACTCTTTTTATCCTATTTATTATATAAAGATAAATTAAATACTTTTGATACATATTTTATATCTTTTGTATTACTTATTCAAATAACTACTTTCTTTTTAGTTTTTATTAGATATAATGAAACTTTAATGTATATATGTCATTATTTATATTGTATACTTATTGTTTTAGGATTAGGTTTAACAAATAAATATGCTTTATTATACTTTATTATAATCATTATTTATAATACATATTTAGTTAAATTTAGTACATGTATTTTTTATACATTAGATTTTAATAATACAAATATTGAAAATATAAATACAAAAATATTTTTCCCAACATTATTAGTACTTTACATACTTAAATATTTCTATGTTTCACGTTTTGCTTTTTCAATTTCATAAATACGTTTACGAAGAGCTGATGTACTCCAACCATGAGTATCTCTATCATGAAAATAAATTTTACTTGGTAAATCATATCCTGTAAATTGTTTACCAATATAATCATTTCCTAAAATTCTTATATCTGCTTGTAAAGCACTTAAACCATCTTTTAATTCTTGTTCCGTATTATAAACAAATATTTTATCAATATATTTAGAACCTTCTACTAATATTTTGCGTTCTTCAAAAGATAATATTGGTTTATTTTTTTCAGGACGGTCAATCGTTGGATCACTTTGTAAAAATGCTACAAATAAATCACATTGCTCTTTACCATCTTTTAACATTAATGTATGACCGGCATGAAGCAAATCAAAACAAGAAGCGGTAACACAAATAACACGATTTTTGTTTTCTTCGCGATAAGAACGTATTTCATCAATACTTGATGCTTGAATCATTTTTTTATTTATATTTTTATAAAATATTTTATTTTATATTTTTAAACAAATTAATTCTAAAAAAATAATATATTTTGATATAAAGAGTATTTTATATATAAATAATATATTTAAAAAAAATGCCAAAATGCCGATTATGTAATCAAAATAACAGTGAAGAAGAGCTTCATATTATTTGTCATAAATCAAATAATCATTCAATATGGTGTAATGACTGTATAAAAGATATTATTGAGAAAGCAAATGATAAAAGTAAAATTATATTAATATGTCAATTATGTAATAGTGAAAATATATTAAATTATGAAATAGAAAGTACTTTAGAGAAAAGTGTAAATTATACATATGTAAATGGAAAATTACATGGTGAAAATATAAAAATATATTATGATAATCAATGTACTAAAATAAAGAGTATTGGAAATTACAAAGAAGGAGTATTATATGGTAAATATAATGAATATGATGAAAATAATAATTTATCAATATTATGTGAATATACAAATAATGGTTTATTAGATGGAATTTATTCAAAATATACAAATGGTAAAATAAGTTATGAAATTACGTATGATCTTGGTGTAAAAAATGGAGCAACAACATATTATTATAATAATTTAGATGATGAATTAAATGGACGTATTCAAAAAATTGAAATGTATAAAGAAGATATGTTAAATGGATTTATTACGGAATATAATGTAAAAAGTAGAAATCCGTTATATGATACACATTATGTAAATGGGTTGAAAGATGGTAAAAGTAGTATATATATATATGATGAAAATGATAATTTAATAAATAAGATTGAAAATGAGTATAAAGAAGGTAAATTATATAATGGAGTTGAAAATGTTTATTATGATAATAAAAATATAAAATTAAAAAGTAGTGTAACTTATGTAAATGGAATGAAAAATGGAATATCTAAAAATTATTATGAAAATGGTAATATTAGTTATGAAACAAATTATGAAAATGATGTATTAAATGGTATTTCTAAAAGTTATGATATAAATGGAAATGTAACATGTGAAGAAAATTATGAAAATGGAGTATTAAATGGAACTTTAATTAAACATATTTATAAAGAATCTATAAAAAATATTTCTATAAGTGGAGTGAAGAAAGAAGAAAAAAAAATAGATGTAAATAAATCATATTCATATGCGGAATTATTAAAAGATCCTTCTTTTTTTTCTAAAAAAGACCAATCTTCTAGTATTAAAAAAGATGATGAATACCTACAACTTTCTACTCCTTTACATAAAGAAGTTAATAAAGTTGAAAGTATATTTGGAAATTGTGAAACAAAAAGACGAGGACGAGATATGAGTATATTTAGAAGAAATCAATTTTCTGATTTTGGTTCAGTAGAAGAAGATAATGATATAAAATGTGATAATTCAAAATTAGAAGAGCAATTTACTGATATTAATTTTGAAGATCATAAAAATATGATGAATGATGAAGATCCATTTATACGAAAAATAAAAGAATTTTCATTTATGTAATTTTGTAAATAATATAATATATTATAAATTAAAAATTTAATTTATAATTTTTAGCTAATAAATAGTTTATACCCAAATATCAAATTCAATATTAATTTGTCCTTCAAGAATAAATGTATACCAAATTGAACTAAATATAAAGAAAGAATTAACATTATTATTAGAAAATACTAAACGAAATGTGGTAGAAGAGTATGGTAATACATATCCATGAGTTGACCAACTACCTGATTGAACAATTCCTCCAGAAAGTGGTATAATATAAGGTGCCATAGGATTAACATTAGGACTCCATATTGTACCAGTATATGTTGGATTATAACCAGAAGTTGTTTTGAATGAGACACCTGATGGTAATGAGAATAGATAATCACCATTACCTGCTGTTCCAGCAGCCCAACCTAAGCGATAGCATAAATGAATTTTATCACCAATGGTGCGATAATTGATTTGGTCAATACTACGAGCTCCTAATGTAGGTGCTGTTGTAGTAGCAGAAATAGTAATACCATTTTGAATCGTAGAGTTTGTTAAAGCAATGGATGAAGGGGCATTTCCGGCAATCACTTGGATTTCACACCAAGGATAACTTCCAGTAGTTATAAAGTCTCCATTTCCTCCAAGAATTGTTGTAGCATTTATATTTATAACTCTAAAATCAATTGTTGTGGTAGATACTGTACTTAAAATAGCTTCACTTATACCACCTAATGAACCAAAATTTGCGGAATCATTTGCTGAATAAGCACAAGATAGAGATCCAATTTGAGTACTACTACTGCGATTATACCAAGAAAATGATGGACGAGAATTAAGAGAAACACTACTAAAATTAGGTACACATCCTATTAAACGATATGTGCGATTTTCTGCTAATGTAATAATACCAGTAGATGTATCTAATGAAATATCACTATAATAAGATGAATCAACTTGATTAAAAAGAATAGTTGTATTAGCGGATGATATACTTTGTGTAGTTGAATTAGATGCTCTTAAAAAACTTGCTACAACACCTGGACCTGTATAACCTGTAGCACCTGTAGGACCAGTTACACCTTGAGGTCCAGTGTAACCAGTATAACCTGTAGAACCTGTATAACCAGTATAACCTGTAGGACCAGTTGCTCCAGCAGCACCTGCTAGTCCAGTGTAACCAGTATAACCAGTAGTACCATCAATGCCTGTTATTCCTTGAGGTCCAGTGTAACCAGTATAACCTGTAGAACCAGTATAACCTGTAGAACCAGTAGTGCCATCAATACCTGTTATTCCTTGAGGTCCAGTGTAACCAGTCTCTCCTTTAGGACCAGTTGGACCATCTATACCAGCTGTCCCTTGAGGTCCAGTATAACCTGTTTCTCCTTTAGGACCTGTTGCTCCTTCAGGACCGGTAGCACCTGTTGAAGAAGCAAATCCAGCTGGTCCAGTATAACCGGTATAACCTGTTGGACAAATTATTTGAACAGGACGACAGCTTCCATCTTTGTTAGGATAAACATAATAAATAGGATTGCGATTACAGCTCATTTTTAATAATATTTCTATTTATAAAGTAATATAAATAATTTATCATAAATGAAAAGTTTTATTTATGATAATAAATTGTTATTTAATAAATTGTTATTTTAATAAATTGTTATTTTAATAAAGTCTAATATTTATTATTTATCTACATAAAGTGCTTTCACAACAAAAGCAACAATTAAAATAACTAATAAAACAACTAACCAATAAATAGTGCTATTATCAGTTAAGAAATCGTTTACTTTTTCTAATGTACTTTTATTTTTGCGTTCTTTTTTCTCACGTTTTTCTAAAGATTTGATAGGTGTAGATTTATTACGCTTTGCTTTTACAACATCTTCATCATCACTATCATCTGCATCAGCATCACTAATACGAATATTTGGAGTTGGTCTTTGTACAACAGCTCCTCCTCCTTGCATCATTTGCCCTCCATACATATTAGGACCCATCATAGGTTGCACCATGTAAGGATTTGGATTAAAAACTTGAGCAGGAACAGCAGGGAAAGTAGGACCTTGTTCAGCATAAGGAGGTTCAAAAGACCACATCCCCATCCCTGATGAGGGATTATGATAATTCATCCCCATCCCTGATGAAGGATTTTGTCCATACATGTTCATTCCCATTTGAGGCATAGTGAAAGGATTATTTGGCATAAATTGTTGACCATATCCACCGCCCATCATTTGAGATTTTGCTTTATAAGCGGCATCTTCAATTTTAGATGAACTCATTCTTGGGTCAACGCGGAGTTGAACACCAGTATTTGTATAAACTTGAGCAGGGAATTGATCATTGCTATGACTTATAGACATTGCGTAAGGATTAATAGGATTTGAACTATATCCACTATTACTAACGTATTTAAAAGTACTTTCACGACTTCCTACAAAACTTTCTAAATTAGAAGGTTGAACAGTATAGCCACCTTGAGGGTAATTATTTTGGATCATTGGGTTAAATTGTGATTCACCAACTTGAGGATAATGATTAGCCATCATATTAGGATTTGAATATGCGTTTTGAATAGGAACATCATAATATCCATTATTTAAAACAGGTGCTTGATATGAATTTTGCATATATGCCATTTTTAATATAATACTTTTTAATATAATACTACTAATATTAAAAAATATAATTATATAAATTTTTTAATAAAAAATATTTTTTTAATTTTAATTTAATAAAAAAATTATATATATTAAAATAGAAATAAAATTAAAATGAGTAATAGAAATAGACAACCTAGAAAAGAATCTAATCCGAATCAACAAGATGAAAGACCTAATTTCACTGGCAATATTCCATTAAATAATCCTAGAGAGAATGCAGTTAACCAACAAGAATCCGTTTTAATAAGACCAAGATCAGGAAGATTAAATTATAGACCACGTATACTACGACCTAATAATCGTCAACCTGTTTATTCAGTTTTACCAACACCACAACGTACTTTAAGATTACCTAGACCGCATGGTTTAGCAACAAGTTATGTATCAGTTCCAAATATAAGAAAAAATGAAGGTGTTGCTTCTGCTGCTGGAGCTTCTTTTAATATTGAAAGTGGTAATGAAATACATGTAAATATGATAGATCAAATATTAAGAGACGCATATGAAAGAGCATCTATTATTATAAATAGACAACATAATCGTATCATGAATAGAGTATATAATGCAAAATTTAAGGCAGAAAATATTGTAACTGATATATCCAAAACAGCTACTGAAGCATATGAAGTAATTAATAATGCAATACGCGATACAAATACATATATTAGTAATTTACCAAGAAGTACTGCAATTTCTTTACAAACATATGCAACTAATCAATATAGAGCCATGTTAGCAGAATTACAAAGTCAAATAGAACAACTTTCAAAATATATTCATAATCAAACAATTGGTAGAGCATCACGTGCTGCAAGTACATTATATAATCAAACAATTGGTCGAGCTGGAAGAGCAATTAGTGAAAGTGCATCAGCTGTTAGAAATAGTGCATTAAGAAGAGCATCAGCTGCTGGAAGTGCTTTATTAACACCTTTAAGAGTTGGTGCAGAAGCTACTGTTGCACCCATTGGACGTATGTTAGGCTCTATTCGAAACGGTAATGAACATTTACAAACTTATGAACAAACTTATGTTCGAAATGGTAACAATGGTAATAACGGTCCAAATGGTAACGGAAATAATGGTATAAATATTCCAAATGGGAATAATGGTCAAAATGTTAGACAACGTCGTACTACAGTTCCTATACCAATAGTATATAATTCACAAGCTTTACAACGAAGAGCAAATAGAAGAGTTCCTAAACATACTAAATATACTAAAAATATGAAAAAACCAACAAAAGGCAAACAACGTCATCGATAAAATTTTAATAAAAAATATTTTTTTTAATAAATTTTTAATATAAGAGAAAATCTTATATTAAAAAATAATAATTATAAAAATAGAATGGAACATTTTTTAAATTTTATAAAAAAAAATAAGAAAAATAGTAGTACAAAAGAATTATTTCTTTTAGAAAAAGATAATCATTATACTATTGTTTCAAATAATGATTTAGAAAATGTAGCAAAATTAGTTCGTTTAAAAAAAGAAAAAGAAAACCAATATTTTACTATAACTTTTCCAATTGATAAATCTCGTAAATATATTGAAATATTAAATATTAATGATTATAATATCTTTATTTATAAAGAAGATGATAATCAATCGTTTACATATATTCAAAAATATGAACCAAGAACATTAATTGATATTTACTTTGATTACCAACTAGAATTTGAGAAAAAATATGGAAATAAAACAGCAATATTAATGCAAGTAGGTGGATTTTTTGAATTATATGGTGTAGATAATGAAACTGAAAAAATTGGTAATGCAAAAGCAATATGTGATTTAATTAATATCATACTTTCTCGTCGTGATAAATCTAATTTGGAAAATAGTCGTAAAAATGCTCAAATGGCTGGTTTCCCAATAGCAAATCTTCATAAATATGTAAATGTATTAATTCAAAATTCATATACAGTAGTTGTTATTGAACACGTAACTTCAGCACCTGATCCACTTCGCGAAATTACTCATATTTATAGTCCTTCCACATATATTGAAGAAAGTACAAATAATAATGATAGCAATTCATTTGTTTCTATTTATATGAATGAAAATAAAGGGTCTTATTATGTAGGTTTAAGTGCAATTGATATTTATACAGGTAATTCTTATGTATATCATATACAAGATATAAATAATGATAAAAAAGCAATATTTGAAGATATATATCGTTTTATTGAAAATTTTAATCCAAAAGAACTTCTTTTTACATCATATAATTTAACAAGTATATCAAATGAATATATTCAAAATATACTTTCAAATGGAAATCGTATATTACACAATAACTACAATTTAATGAATAATAATGATCATTATTTAAAAGTAAATTATTTAAATGCTTTTCTTGAAAAAGTTTATAAAAATCATGGATTATTAAGTGGTATTGAATATATTCATTTAGAAAAATATCAAGATACTGTTATTTCATTTGTTACTGGAATTCAATGGGTTTATGATCATGACCCAAATATTATTGAAAAAATGAAAATTCCTCAATTATATGAATATCATAAACATTTAATTTTATATCATAATGCATCATATCAATTAAATTTAGTACCGTTACATAAAGGAGATAGTTCAGGTAGTGATAGTAAATATAAATCATTATTTGATATTATTAATAAAACATCAACTTCAATGGGTCGTCGAAAATTAAAATTTGATTTACTAAATCCAATTACAAATATAAATGAATTAGAAGGTTCTTATGATAAAATTGAAAATATGAATGATTATAAATCTATTGAAAATGTATTAAATTTAATTATTGATATTGAAAAACATCATAGAAAAATTGGACTAAGAATGTTACATCCTCAAGAATTTTCTTCACTCTTTTTAACTTATGGAAATATAAAAGATTTATTTGGTTTAGTAAATATTAAAGATTATGGATTAAATGAAAAATTTATAAAAGAATTTGAATCTTATATTTCATATATTGAAGAATATGTTAATGTAATTGAAATGGGAAAATATAATTTAAATGATATTTCAAATTCATTTTTTAAAGCTGGTAAATATATTGAATTGGATGAATTACAAAATAAAATTGCTGAAATTGATAATTATATGAATAAAGAATGTGCTTTGCTTAATCTTGAAATTAAAAAGTATGATAAAGCAGCAATGTCTGGAGAAGGTGTTGTTAAACTTGAAGAAAACAATAATGGTTATTATATGAGTATTACAAAACGTCGTAGTGAGCTACTTTCAAAAGAAGTAGCTTCAAAATATAAAATTGAAAAAGGAGTTGGAAGTAATGTACGAGTAACAACTGCAATATTTGAAGAAAAATCAGATTTACTACAAACATATCGTAATCAAATTGGTAATATTGTAAAAGAAAAATATATTGAATTTATGGATTATTTAACAAATACTTTTGGAATTATAATGGATCAAATTGTTCAATTTGTATCTCAAGTAGATGTAATTAAAAGTCATAAAAAATGTTCTTTATTATATGGTTATAATCGTCCTCGTATCATAAATTCTGAATCATCACAATCATATATTGATGCCAAAGGTATTCGGCATCCGATTATTGAAATCATTGAAGATAGTAAAGCATATATTACAAATGATGTATATATTGGAAACAAATGTGTCGGATTTCTTTTATATGGTGTAAATGGTGTTGGTAAATCGTCACTAAGTAAAGCAATTGGAATTAATATTATAATGGCACAAATGGGAATGTATGTACCAAGTCGTGAATTTACATATTATCCTTTTACAAAAATTTTTACACGTATTAATGGGGATGATAATATATTTAAAGGAATGTCTTCATTTGTAGTTGAAATGAATGAATTGCGATCTATTTTAAAGTATTCAGACGAAAGGTCTATTGTATTAGGAGATGAAGTATGTAAAGGAACGGAAGAAACATCAGCATTGTCAATCGTTGCTTCAACAATACAGCGATTTTCGGAGCGTAATGTAAACTTTATATTAGCAACGCATTTTCATAAATTATATGATATATTAAGTAAACGAAATTTAAAGAATGTTTCTTTTAAACATTTGAGTATTGAAATAGATAAACGAAATGATATGATTATATATGGACGAAAATTAATGGATGGAATGGGAAATACAAATTATGGATTAGATATAGCACGTTTTATATTAGAAGATGAAGGTTTTATGGTAAATGCGAAGAAAGTGCGAGATGAAATTTTAGAAATAGAAAGTCAAATATTAGTATCAGAAAGTTCAAATTATAATAAAAATGTTTTTGTACATGAATGTGCTATATGTAAGGCTACTGGTATCAGAACACAATTAGATACACACCATATTATTGAACAACATGAATTTAATGAGTATAAAATCAAAGATGGTATTCAAAAAGATGCGAGTCATAATTTGGTAGTATTATGTAAAAACCATCATGATGAAGTTCATAATGGAAATTTGCGAATTTATGGATATAGAGACGGTCCAAGTGGGCGATTTTTAGATTATGAATATGTCGAAGGGAAAAATAAAAATAGTGAACAAATTTTAGAAGAATTATTAGATGAAGGAGAAATTAAAAGTATAAGTACTAATAGTTCAGAAGATGATGCTTACGAAGTTGTAGAGAAAAAAAAGAGTAATAAAAAGTATAATAAAGAAGTGATTAAACGAGTCGTTCAATTGGCAAAAGAATTTGAAGATCAATTAAATCAAATTAAAATTATTCAGAGTATGATAAATAAAGAACAACAAGTTGTTATTTCACCAGCGATTATAAAAAAAATGATTGCTGGAACATATTAAATGATTTAATCATTCGTTTTCTTTGTTTATATGAATTATTTACTATTTTTAGAAATAATAAATAATAAATAATATGGAGATAATAGAAAGTATTATAAAAAGTGTTAAAAATAATGAAATAAGTGAAGAAAATATTAAAGAATATATTGATAATCATCCTGAAGAGTTTC
>VFQS010001337.1_pt1 | contig 22951 bp, 22 predicted proteins | sample 3512361 | NCBI WGS metagenome assembly VFQS01 (sample SAMN10412375, study PRJNA504923) | tailings metagenome | isolation source: Relicate 1 Philex TSF3 active mining | place: Philippines
TCGTCTAAATCGTCAATTTCTTTAATTTTTTGAGTTGGTTCGTCTTTATGCCATTGACTAGCGTCTTGCATGACTTCAAGCAAATCATCATCAACTTCGACATCAAGCTCATCTGTTAGCACTGCGCGTTGTAATGCCTTAACAATGCTTTCCTCTATATTCTCAAGATTCAGGTTTCCTTCGGCTATTTCACGTAGGGCAATTACAGGGTTTTTATCATTATCGCGAGAAACTGTAATGCTTGCGCCTGCAGAAATTTCACGTGCTCTTTTTGCAGCATATGCAACCAATTCAAAACGATTGGAAACTTTTTCAATACAATCTTCAACAGTAACTCGAGCCATAAAACCTCCCTTGAGTGCAGTAATAATATTAAAAATTTTCGATTTATGCAAGATTTTTATTGTATAACGCTTTAGCTGACGCCTGTCTCTATCTCTTGCAGGATATCGTTTAGCTTGTGGGAAAGCTCAGGATCTTCTTCTGCATCATATGCATTGCCTTCATCAACATCGTATATATCTGAGACGTCTTCGTCGGCATCCTGTATATCCATGTCATCTTCATCGCTAATATTATTAGCTCTCGTTGCGATTTTAGCTGAAGGATTTATCGTTGATGTTACTATTTTTAACATATCTTCAGCAACGCTAGGAGTTAGTATGCCGTTGTGTAGATGCTCATCTGGAATTAATTGACCCGCTAAGTCTGTAAAAAAGGGTGAAAATTTTACAATATCATCATCTTTTTTCGGTAGATTGCTTATTAAGGCAATGCTGATCTCATTGATGAGCTCCTCATCTCCTTTGGGTAAGTACTTTTTTAAATGTTTTATACTAAAAAATTGCAGCGCAAACATTTTTACATACAAGAATTTATCATCAGCTTCTAAATACTCCCTAATTTCATTGAAATCCATCGTATTTTTTTGAATAGAGTTTAAAAAATCTTGAAGATCTTTTTCTCTATCTTCCTTTTTTTCACGCGATGCTGATTTTTCAAGCCAATCATTTTGATGTTTAAAGAAGATAGCTGCATTTTTAAATATGTTTTCTGGTCCTTGACTAGCAATTAAAATAGCAACAGGTTTGTCTAACAAGTATAGATAAGGCACTAGATGAAAATCTAGGCAGAATCCTGGCAAAGAAGTTATTTTTGGAATATCTTCGCTGAAATATTCGGCACAATGAGAACAACTAGGGGAAAGCCATGCTGCTATATGAACTTTGCAAGTATTTTGATTATTTAAAGTCACAAAGATTGAGGGTTTATCAAAAGATTTATTAAGAGCCTCTGGACTCGCCTTTGGTCTGGCAGAAGAATCTTTTGGCTGTTCTCGAATGAATGCATTATCAGAAAGCTCTTTTGGCTTTCGTCCAAATGCATTATCGGAGACGAGAGAAATAAGGAAAATGGAAAAATATAGAACTAATCTCATTATGATTTAAAATATGATAAAAATTTTTTTATTTTAAGTCTATTATATAAAAGTTAATGAAGAATTGATACTTGAAAATCCTATGAATGCCGTACTTCAGGTCTTACCCAGCTTTCATACTGGAGGCGTTGAACAGACAACGCTTCTTATCGCTAATGCATTAGCAGCGAAAGGTGTTAGAAGTTTTATCGTTAGTTCAGGAGGAATTCTGACGAGAAAATTGCATCCTGGAGTTATTCATATCGAAATGCCATTAAGCTCTAAAAATCCGTTTATTATTTTAAAAAATACGAAGAAACTGAGGAGAATTATAGAAAGTTATTCTATTGATATTGTTCATGCCCGCTCGAGAGCGCCAGCCTGGAGTGCTTATCTAGCTTCACGCGCAACAAAGGCGCATTTTTTAACGACTTATCACGGAGCTTATAGCCAGAATTTTTTTAAATGGTATTACAATCAAGTTATGGCATTCGGTGAGATGGTTATTGTTACTTCTTCCTATATGGAAAGCCACGTTAAGCAACACTATCCAAATGCGAGATGTGTTCAAATTGCTTCAGGTATTAATACGCAATTTTTTTCTAAAGAACATGTTCAACAACAAAAAGTTCAAGAATTAAGAGATTTTTGGGATATAAAAGAAGATACTAAAATTGTTTTACTACTAGGTCGTTTTACGCCTATTAAGGGGCATTATCAATTGTTACAAGCGATTAAAGATAGCTCTCTTAAGAATCGAATCAAAGTAATTTTTGTTGGTGATAGTAAAAACCCAAGATTGGTCCATGATTTGAGAAGGAAAGCCAAAAATTATAATGTTCAGTTGTATGTGCATCTAGATGAAAGTGATCTTCGGGCATTTTTTAGTTTGGCAGATGTTGTCGTTGTTCCCACTATAAAGCCAGAAGCTTTTGGCAGAGTTACGGTCGAGGCGATGAGCATGGGTAATGTAGTAATAGTCAATGATCTTGGAGCCTCGAAAGAAATTGTTACAGATAAACGCTGGATATTTGATCATAATAGTACGGAAGATTTTACGAGAAAAATTGATCACGCTTTACTTTTGCAGTCAGATAAGAAAGAACATATAGGGGCAGCAAATAGAGCTCATGCAGTCAAATTATATAATGTCGACATTTTAATAGAATCACACTTAAGATTATATGAGAGCTTTTTCTAAAGTTGTGCTGACCCAGATTTCTTCTGGCGGGCATCTCCTTCGATTATATTTTGCTCTCCAACAATTAAGCTTTGGTTTGCTCGAAGTTTGAAAGATTTATTTGCTGCATTTTTCAATGTGAAGACTATATAATGGTTTTGAACTTTTGTGATTTTTATTGTTGCATCTTCTGTATCGTCCGCTGTATAAGTCTTGTCATTGACCCAAACAGTCCAACGTGATGGGGAAAAATATAAGATTGCACTTAGAAATAGAATGTTATTTGTTGAGGAAATAGAAAAATCTGAAATGTTTATTGAGTTGTCCTTTGGTATGTCTATTTCTTCTAGGGGAGCAATTTGATCGAGCTGATTTAACTCATCAATCGACATCATCAAAGAAGCTCTTAGCTGTAAGAAACTAAAAAAGATAGCTATGATTAAAGAATTTTTTAATGACATTTAGACTGTTTTGTTAGGTGTTTTTCTTGCGGCTGTATGTATTCAATTTCAAAATCTATGGTTCCTTCAAAAAGATACATTTTCTCACCTTCATGAATTTTCTTCGCCACTTGTTGATTTAATTCTTTTACTCGCTTCAATTCATATTTTTTTATTTTCACAATTCCTGGTAACTCTAATTCGAGTTTTTGCAAAAAATTAAAAAAATGCTGATCACGTAAAACTTGTATATTCAATGAAATTTCTGCTTTTGAAATGTTATTAGCATTAGAAATATTTTTTGGCTGAATGAAAATGAATAAGATGTTTGATTTTTTCTGCAGTGTATAAAGTATCTCATTAATGTCATTAAGGGTTAATGTAGATGTCCATTTTTTTTTCTTAAACGTTCGGAATTTTTGTGGTTCTTGTTTAATAAGCTTTTCGTATGATTCAATCGTGTCAATTTGGGTTATTAGGATATTAGTCTGTTCATTTATTGTTTGTGCCTTTTCATGCGTTATTTGGTAATGATTTATATACTTCACAAGAATAAAAAAGAAAAATCCCAACAAAATAAAAAGGGAAAGAATAACGCCACCGATTTCAGCTTTAATCCATATTTTCCAATTAATAATCATGATTTATCTCTTTGTTGAATAAGAAGCGTTGTATCCTTATCTTGTTCTGACCAAGTTAAAATAACTTTTCCAAAAAAGCGCTCTGCATTGTTATTGATATATTTTTTAAATTCATGAAGAGGTTTTGTAAGCTGAGTAAATCGTAAATATAATTTAAAATTCTGCTCCGAAAAATCCCAAGAAATTAGGGAGACGCGCACTTTGTCTTTGAGTAATTTCTGAATTGAGCTAATAAGTTTAAAAGAGCTTTTTTTGCTGTTATCTAAATACAAAGGAAAGAGGTTACTCAAATGTAATTGGTATTCAAAATCTTCAGGGATTTTATTGTGAATTTTCTCATATTTCGCCTTTATCCATTTATATTCATAATCTTGGAAAAATGACTTAATCTGAACCGAAGCCCAAAGAATTAAGAAAATGAAGCTTAAAGGAATTAAGAATTTGATGCATAATCTTGGAAATTCGTGCGCTAATCTTGCCTGAAAAAGGATTTTAGGTGAGAAATTTAGGAAGGACTTATTGGGTTTGAAGTTCTCCTTTCCTAAAATTTTCTGTGGGATAGCAATAATTTCAAGTGCGGCATTAGAAAATCCATTTGTACTGTTCTCTTCAGGCATTAAAACAGAAACGGCTTGTCCATCTTTATACCCGTGTCGTTGTAGAAATCGAAGAGTAGAGCATAACTCTTTTTCTAAGTCATCGGTATTCTTAGTAAAGATAACGCGCTGTAGTAAAATTTTTTCTTGAAAGAAAATTAATATTGTAAAATTAGCTGCATCGGCAGGTATGATAGTAACTACCCAAGCTCGAAGAGGATGTGTAATACTTGCATGCTTTTTAATTATTAAGCTTAATTCAAGGTCCCATGAAAGAATGCCGCTGATAGGATTTTCAAATGAAGCAAGTGTTTTGAAAACTTGTAAAATCTCTTCAGTAGATCTTATGGATACAAAAGTATCTGTTCTTTCAGAAAAGTGCTTGATTCGATAATGACCTATTAAGTCATCAGGCCTAAATTCATTTGTTTTAATTTGATTAAGGAGAAAAACCCGATCCCACATTTTTATTTTGTTCGTAGGTAATGTACGAAATTCACAATCTTGTGCCTGAACAATAAAACAAATAGGTGTATTGGAGTGCCTGGTTATATATTCCCTCCAGGATGTATCTTCAAGAGAAATTTGTTGAGTATGTATCAGGGTATTATTTTGAAAATGATAGAGGGTATAAAGTCCAAAAAGTTCATGCAAATGAATATAATCAAGAGGATAGACTTTCCAGTTAGCAATTCTTTTCCAAATAGAAAAAATATAAGATTGAGATTCGTGCCAAAAATTTTTGTTGTTTTGTTTATGAGTTTGAGATACTTCCGCTTTTTTATTCCATCCTGGCAACTTGATCATAAAGTGGTAAGACAAAAGCAATAACCATCCATATCATTATTATTCCCATGATAGATATCAAAATTGGTCCAGTCCAGGCTATTATTTTTTGTAGCTTGAATTGATAAATGTTTTTTAATGTTTGCGCTCCTATATCACTATACAAGGGTAATTGAGAAGTATTTTCTCCCGTTAATAATAAATGTTCTATAGTTGTAGATAGCTTAAGTTCCTTTGTTAAGGCTTTGCTAATTTTTCCGTCAAGCTTGATATGATAGCCAATTTTTTGTGTCTTGCTTTTTAAATAAGTGTTTTGAAGAGCTTCTGAACAATAATCGGCTGCTTGAATAACATGATGTCCTTTTTTTAATAGCATAGAAAAACTTTTTAAATAAAAATACTGCAAAGACATAAGATAAATAGGTCCAATTATGGGATATCTAGTTGAGAGCCAAGATAGTAAATATCTTACTTTTTTGATTCTTGAAATTAAGTAAATGCCAGAGAAAAAGATTAATAATGAGGAAATATTTGAGACGAAGAAAAGGGCGCTTTTTAAAAACGCTGCAAATTGAATAAATAGACGTGTTGCAGAATGTTGTTCAAAATTATTTTTTGCAAAGAAATCTAAAGTAACTGGCAGAAGGAATTCGTTAAATAAAAGAAGCATTATTAAAAGACTAAGAGACAAAATGAACGGATATTGTAGGCTTGTTCTTAGTTTCTTTAAAAAATCTATTTCTTCTTGTTTTATTAGAGAATAATCTTCAAAAGCTTGTGCATACTGACCCGTCGCTTCTGAAATGCTGAGAAGAGCAGTAAATAATTTTGGAAAAATAGGATAGTTGGTGAAAATTTGTGAAAGAGTTAGTCCTGCATGGAGTTTGTTAATGATGATATCAATAAATTGTTTTTGATTCTTATTAAGGCTTAATTTACTGAGATTCAAGCTTTCTATCAGAGAAAGTCCTTGTTTTAGAAAAAAACTCATATCGCGGGCCCAATTGATAGTCCAAAATAGACTGCCTGTGTTTGAAAATCTCAGATATTTTTGCCGCAATCGAATTGGGTGCAGACCCTTTTGTTTTAAGTCTTGGAGAGCTTGGTCGCGACTATAAGCAGGAATTACACCTTGGGTTTTCCCTCCGCTAGTTTTTAAGGCGTCAAATTGATAGAAATGCATATCTGTAGTTTAGGCATCTTTAACCTTAAGTGCCAAGTCATAAACTTGCTTTTTTGAAATCTTGTGAGTTCTGCTTAAAATGCTAGAGATATCTTTAATAGAATGGTTTTCTAATAACATTTGAATTTGAGTCTGAATATCTTTAAAAGAAATTTCTTTTTCTGCAGGTGGGCCTAAAACAATAATGATTTCACCAAGTATGGAACTTCTTTTGGAGAAATTATCAATAACTTCTTCAAAAGATCCATGAATGGATTCTTCATATATCTTTGAAATTTCTCGGACGATAGAAACCTGCCTATCATTAAAAACAGAAGACATCAGGTTTAGTGTTTTTAAAAGCCTTCGAGCAGATTCATAAAAAATTAAAGTAGAAGGTATTTCCTGAAATTTTTTAGTCGTTTTTGAATCAAAAAATCCAGCAAAGAAAAATTGGTTGGTAGGCATCCCCGATAAACATAAGCCAGAAATAGCTGCGCACGCCCCTGGAAGAGCTGTATAATAGAACCCTTTTATTTGAATTTCTCTTATAAGTTTATATCCGGGGTCGGAAATAAGAGGCATACCTGCATCGCTGACTAAGCATATTTTTGCACCTTGTTGAAGTTTTTCAATAATTTGATTACGAGCTGTTGATGCGTTATGCTCATGATAGGTCAAAAGCGTTTTTTTAATCCCATAAACTTGCAGCAATTTATTGCTAACGCGCGTGTCTTCACAATAGATTACATCACAAGCTTTTAAGTACTCTAAAGCTCTCAAAGTTATGTCTTTAAGATTTCCAATAGGAGTTGGAATGATATAAAGTCCTGGTTTTAGTTCAGCATCCATAACAAACAATCGTGACGTACTAGCAAGTCTAATATAATGTAAAGCATGCAAGTGATTTTGGTAACTCTAAAAAAATGCTGTTTAAAAGAAAAGCTTTCAGGAGAATTTCTAGTTAATGGTTTTTGATTTATTTTTTGAGAAATTGTCATGAAAAAAACTACCCACCATATGCATAAGAAAGAAACTATCCCAGCGACAATGCTCATAGCTTTATAGAACCATTTGATAATTCATCAATTATTTTTAGATAGCGTTTATCAAAAATAAAATTTTTTGTTTCAGTCGTGTTGGCTTTTGGCTGCGTATTCAAACGAAAAGGAGTTGTAATAATAGTTTGGTATTTATTGTAAATAGTTTCCTTATTCTTGCTTAAATTTTTTGAAAGTAATGTCATTTCTTCACCTAGGCTGGCATAACCCATCACTAGTCCAAAAAAACTCAATTGCTTAATTCCTAAAAAAGTTTTCTCAATAAAAACTGGAGCTCCACTGGTCCCTGGAAGCGCTAAACCATAAGGCCTTCTATCTCCAATCCAACTCTTCAAGGCGAAGTAACGACGTTGTATGCTTTCTGCTGCGTTAGGATGAGGTTTTTGGGGTAATTGACTAGCGGGATCAAAGAAAATAGAACTTAACATCACCGTTCTATAATTTGTTAAAGCATCTTCATCAATGTTAGGAAAGAATAGTCTCCACTCAAATAGATAAAAGCTACGTTTTAATTGGAAAGAAGAAATATCAGAATTCCCCCATGTTGTTATCAACATTGGTTCATCAGGACTCAGAGTTATTTCTTCTTCTATGTGAATAGGCACAATATGAGCAACAGGTTTTGATAACTTTAAAAAAGCAATATCGAATTTATGCTGATCTCCTGGTTCAAAGCGAATATAACGACTATCAAGAAGCACATATTCCACCTCATATGTAATAGAGTCATATGGAGTCTTGTTAAAAGTAACAGTTAGCATTTTTGGAATTATTAGAATGTATGATCCAAAATCTTTTGTGGGATATTCTGTATCTAATAAAAGCTTCATACCATGCGCAGCTGTTATAACTATGTTGTTGCGAACTAGGATGCCTGATTGGCTGAAGCCCAAATTTTTATCTACAATAAGTGCAGCTGTTTCATGATAATTTGTACTGTATGCGAGTAGCATATGGTCAGCAGTAGTGTGTGACCCTGCCATGCAAAACAGAGAAGTATTAAAGAAAAAATAGTATAAGATTTTACTGAGTTTGTATTTCACGACTTGCATTCAAGTCAATTCTGCGATCGACAATCATGTACATTATATCACCAATAAGATGCAAAAACATTCCAAGTAATGTAAACATATATAAGCAGCCAAACATTACCGGATAATCACGACTCATTGCTGCTTCAAATCCAAGAAGACCCAATCCATCTAGAGAAAATAGAACTTCTATTAGAAGGCTTGATGTGAAGAGTATATGAACGAATGCAGCTGGAAATCCTGCGATGACTATAAGCATCGCGTTTCTAAAAATATGACCGTACAAAATTTTCTTTTCTTCTAAGCCTTTTGCACGTGCTGTAATGACGTATTGCTTATTAATTTCCTCTAAAAATGAATTTTTAGTAAGTAGTGTTAACTTAGCAAACCCCGAAATAACCATAGCAAGTAAGGGCAAGAAGAGATGCCAAAAATAATCAGTTATTTTCCCTACTAAGCTTAAATGTGTCCAGTTGTCAGAAAATAATCCCCTCAAAGGGAAAAGCTGGAAGAAGCTGCCTCCTGCAAAAAGGATAATTAAAAAGAGAGCGAATAAGAAGCTTGGGACAGCATAAGCAATAACAACGATTGCACTTGTTGCGATGTCAAAACGACTACCATCACATACAGCTTTACGAATACCGAGAGGTATGGAGATTAAATATACAAGTAGCGTTGTCCATAGTCCTAGAGATATGGAAACGGGTAACTTAGCTTTAATAACATCAATAACAGATTTGTCACGAAAATAGCTTTTCCCAAAATCAAAATGCGCGTAATTTTTTAACATTAGCAAAAATCGTTCATGTGGAGGCTTATCAAACCCAAATTGCTTTTCTAACTGTTTGATAAATTCGGGATCAATACCTTGCGCACCCCGATAGTTATGATCAGCTCCAAAAGTTTGTTCTCGCTGAAATTGATCTCCACCTCCAAGGCGTGCATCGAGATCGCTTGCCTCTCCTCGCATTTGGCTGATGATTTGTTGAATTGGTCCACCAGGGGCTGCTTGAATAATGATAAAATTTAAAAGCATAATCCCCAAAAGTGTCGGGATAATAAGAAGTAATCTGCGAGCCATATATCCTATCATTTATAAAAACCAGCCTTTGATAATTTGAGATATTTTAGAGAATAGGCTTTGTTCCTGGGGCGTGTTTTGATCTATATCTTTAGTCCACCAAGTCAAAATAGGGAAAGGAGTGTATTTTGGCGATTCCTCTGGCATTGCAAATTCATTCCAGTACGCAGTTCGTATTCCTGAAAAATCCCAATACATTACGATGTAATAGTTCCAGCATAAAATACGATCAATTGCATGTGTATGATCGAGCATTGATTGATAGTCCTTCGCAACAATTAACTTCTCAATTAACTCATCAACGATTGGATTTTCAATGCCTGCTAAATTTTTGGAGCCTTTCACGTGTGCTGACTTGCTTCCAAAAAATTCACGTTGTTCGTTACCTAAAGAATGGCTTTGTGCAATGCCGATCATAGTTATATCAAAATCAAACTGGTCAATCATTTCTGTGTAGGTACTTGCGTCTACTTGTTTTGGTTTTAAATTAATACCAGCCACGGCTAAGTTACGTTGCATATGAAAAATGATTTTTTCAAGAGCGGTATTAGCATAAAGAAAAGTAATTTCAAAAATTTCTCCTTTTGAATTTGTGAGTTTCTGGTCCTTTAATTCCCAGCCAGCTTCTTTTAATAATTGCAAAACATTCTGCAAAGTTTCTCTGGGTATAAAATCTTCTCTGTAGACAGGATTTTTAAATGAAGGCCCAAATACCTCTGGTGGCAATCTCTCTTTGTAAGGCAATAGAATTTCGAGTTCTTCTCTGTTTGGTTCGCCATTATGAGCAAGCTCTGCGTTTCCATAATAACTATTTAAACGATAATACTCATTATAGAACATTGCTTTGTTTAAGCTCTCAAAGTTAAATAGCAAAGAAATGGCTTTTCTGACTCGGATATCTTTAAATTTTTCTCGTCTTAGGTTAAAGGCAAATCCTTTTGTAGCTTGATGATTACCATCTGGTACAATTTTTTTAATAATTTTTCCATCTTTTATGGCTGAAATATCATATGCTGTGTGCCATTTATTGGCTGAGGCCTCAATCCATAGATTAGAATTTCCTGTCAAAAATCCTTGAAATGCAGCATTTTGATCCCTGAAATATTGCAGCTCAATTGTATCAAAATTATACAATCCAACATTGGTAGGGATTTTCTCTCCCCACCAATTTTTTATACGCTCAAAAATAAGTGTGCGGCCAAGATCAGCTGCGCTTATTTTATAAGGGCCACTCGTAGGAAACGGTTTAGTTATGATTCCATTCTCAGTCATGTGTGCTTGGAAAAATTCACTTGGGTATATATATATTTGTCCTAATATGCCAGGAAGTTCTTTATTCTTAGGATTTTTGCTGTGAAATTTAACAGTGTGTCGGTCAATGGCTTCGATCTTTGAAACATCTTTGTAATATTGCTTCATCATTGGATTAATTTTAATGAGAAAATTAAAGCTCCATACTACGTCTTTTGCGGTTATTGGTGTGCCATCAGAAAATGCAGCTTCTTCTCGCAAGAAATATGTAATGGTTTTCTTGTCGCTACTTATTTTTAGGCTCTTAGCAAGGTATGGGTAGCTAACGCCAATCTCATCTCTAGACTCATCGAGTAACCTTGCAAAACAAAATACAGCAATATGCATGGGTGAATTTCCCATTATGCAAAAAGGATTTAGTCCATCAAAAGTCCCAATGACTGCTAATTTTAAAGCTCCTTTTTTTGGTGCATTCGGATTAACATGATCAAAATGCTTAGTATTGATATCGTATTTTGGTGGTGTATTGTAAACACTAAAATAGGGTGTGGATTTAGCGTATAAACAAGACAGAAAACAAAAGAGAAAGGATACTAGATTTTTATATATTTTGTGCGAAAATTGGTCGCCCATTCACTTTTCTCCTGCTGTTCTGTTCTTGTAATTCCAAGATTGTTGGCGCCTACATCTTTTGTGATGACGCTTCCCGCTGCAATATATGCGCTTTCTCCTATACATACAGGCGCCACAAGGGTTGTATTGGCGCCAATCATAACATTTTTCTCAATATGTGTTTTGAATTTTTCAAAACCATTATAGTTACAAGTTATAGTACCCGCTCCAATATTGGTTTTCTCTCCAATTACCGCATCGCCAATGTAACTAAGGTGCTTTGCTTTAGCGGATTTTCCTATGGTTGATCCTTTTACTTCCACAAAATTTCCAATAGATGCATGTTCTTCAATGATCGCGTTATTTCGTAAATGGCTAAAAGGGCCAATAGTTACACCACTTTTGATGGTGCAATTTGAAAGATATGAAAAACCAAATACGGTTACGTTATTGGCAATTTTAACATTTTCACCGATATGCACAGATTGCTCAATAATCGTTCCTGATCCGATTTCTGCATCATAGTGAACATAACTAGTTTCCGGAAGCGAAAAGTGCACACCATTTAGCATGTGGTTTGCTTTAAGACGACATTGCATGATTTTTTCAGCCTCAGAGAGATCAACAAGTGTATTTACTCCTAGAAAATTTTCTTCCTTTGCTAAAAATAGTTCTGATGAATATCCTTCACATACAGCTAATTCTAGAAGGTCGGTTGCATAGAATTCATTCGAGTCAGGGTGAATTTCTAATTTTGGAAGTAAAGATTTCAGCATTTTTGCGTTAAACGCATACACCCCGGTGTTTGCAATAGAAATTTTTTTAGCTTCAGGGTCGTGTTTTGTTTCTCTAATAGCAACGGGGTAACACTTTTCATTGAGCTGAATTCTTCCGTATGATTTACTTAAGTCATCAATTTTCATTCCAATTAAGGTTAAATCTGCGGTGGTATTTTCTAGGTTTTTCAAGTCTTCTGCTTGCAAAAGAGGGGTGTCTGCGCACAGAAGAAAAACTTTCTCAATGTTTTGTTGTAATTTTTGTGTGGCAAGTTTAAGTGCATCTCCAGTGCCTTGTGGCACTTCTTGAACCACAATATCTGTGCTTTTTAAAGTTTCGTGAGTTTTAAGCTCAGGCGATATTACAGTGATAATTTGATCAGGGTTTAATGTTTTGGCTGCATCTATAACCCATTGCAACATAGATTTGCCGGCAACTTTATGCAGCACTTTTGGTAAAGGGCTTTTCATGCGTTTGCCATGTCCTGCACTCAAAATGATTACAGCTTTCATTGTTGCTTTATGCTAAAGTTTGCTTCAATACAATACCACGTGTTTATTCTAATGGCTATTCTTGGTTTTTTATTATTGCCTGATGCTTGTCAGTTGGCATGGCACCATAATGATGAGATAAAGGAAAAAGTGTTGTCTTTGCATTCAGGGCAAACGCATGCAGGTATCCTTTTGTCACAGATCAAAGAATTTTTGCCAATGTCACCGGAAATCATTGTTACGACAACAGGTCCCGGATCTTTTACCAGTATTCGTGTCCAATTAGCGGCAGCAATTGGACTTAAAATAGGGTATAGAGCAAAACTTTTTTGCCCAAATACTCTAGATCTTCTGGAATGGGCATCAAATGGATCAATCCCAGTTCTTGATAGTTTTCGAGGTGATTATTTCACGAAACTTGATGGTGTAGTAAGATGCATTACCACAAAAGAAATAGATACACTTAAACGTGAACATAAGTCTTTTTGTGGAGACTTAGGGTGGACACCAGAAAACCTTGCTATTTATTTACTAAAATACTATTTGTCGTATAAAGATCCCGATATTTTAAATAAGCCTGAGCCTTATTATGTTAGAACACCAGAATATAAGACCCGAACCTATAATCGAAAGTGATATTGAGTGGTTCCAAACACTTTTTAAATCATGCTTTTGTCGGGATAATCCCTGGATGCAGCATTTAGGGAAGACAAAATACGAGGCCTTTCATCTTAATAAGCAAGCATTCATTTTTACATATACGGTTGAGGATTATACAGATTTACTAACCATTGGTGTGCATCCTCACCAACGGAGGAGGGGAGTTGGTGAATTTTTTCTTAAATGGATCATTACGAAAGCGCCAAAAGCACAAAAATTTTTTTTAGAAGTTGAGTGTGAAAATAACGCTGCAATTAGTTTATATAAAAAAATAGGATTTGATCTAATTTCAATTCGCAAGGGTTACTACCCTCAGTCATCGGGTCCTGCTCTTGATGCATATGTGATGACTTATCAAAAATGAGTCTTCTTGCTATGATGGCCCAAATTATTTGATTTTATTTTTTCATGAATCCAATTACGCAGAGGCGCTTATATCAATTTAAGTCCAATAAAAGAGGTTATTATTCATTTCTAATTTTTTTGGGTATTTTTTTCATAACGTTATTTGCTGAGTTTATAGCTAACGATAGGCCTTTAGTTGTTCGTTATAAGGGGGATTTCTATTTCCCTGTGTTTAAAAACTATCCAGAAACAACCTTTGGAGGAACATTTGAAACAACCGCAAACTATCGAGATCCATATGTAAAAAATCTTATAAATTCACAGGGGTATATGATATGTGCGCCTGTTCCTTTTGGCATTAATACTGTTAACTACACTTTAAGGGTTCCAGCACCTGCACCACCTTCTTTTGAAAATGTATTGGGAACTGACGATCAAGGACGTGATGTTTTAACACGTTTACTTTATGGTTTTCGAATTTCAATATTATTTGGTTTAGCTCTTACACTGGGCGCATCGTTAATTGGGATTTTTACAGGCGCGCTTCAAGGCTATTTTGGAGGACGATTTGATTTAATTATGCAACGCTTTATAGAAATATGGAGTAATCTTCCAGTCTTATATTTGTTGATTATTCTTTCGAGTATGATTGAGCCAAATTTTTGGTGGTTACTGACAATTATGCTCACATTTTCGTGGATGACGCTTGTAAGCGTTGTAAGAGCAGAATTCTTCCGCACACGCACTCTTGATTATGTAAGAGCAGCAGAAGCACTTGGTGTACCTAGCTCTCGCGTTATCTGGAAACATATGCTTCCTAATGCGATGGTTGCTGTTATTACCTATTTGCCATTTATATTAAATGGTTCAATCGCCACCTTAACCTCTTTAGATTTTTTAGGTTTTGGACTCCCTCCAGGGTCAGCGTCGCTGGGTGAATTAATTACGCAGGCAAAAAATAATATTCAAGCACCTTGGTTAGGATTAACAGCCTTTTTCTCTATATCTATTCTTTTAAGCTTATTAATTTTTATAGGTGAAGCTGTACGAGACGCGTTTGATTCCAGAAAAATTAAAGTCTGATCAGTCATTTGCCAATTAAGCAGTTGTTAATGCATATATTGCATCCTTAAAAAAGAACGTTTTTTGAGGATTTTTATGAAATTAGCGATAGCATTGATAAGTATTGCATGGATATTTAATTTTTTGAGTTCAGCCAGTGCTGTTCGAGATTTGGATGATTCTTGTGCGTATTGCATGACTGATGAAAATCCCTCATTAACATATAGGCAAGCACTGCAAGTAGTTTTAGCTAATTTAGACGAGGTAGATGTGAGTGTTAAGGAAACGGTGGAAAAAGGTATGGAGCTCTTTTGTAAACCTATTGTAACGCCAATAGATTTTGGTTCTACAGATTATTCTTGCTTAGAGGCGGCAATAAAGATTCTTAAGCAAGTTCTTGTTTTAAAAAATCCTTATCTTAAACTTTTTAAACTGAAACGTTCTCCGCAAGCTGATGCGGATGCGAGAGAGCGTTCGGTAGAATACCTTTTAGGGTACAGCGTTAATTATGCACTTGGTACGATTGGCGTGAATGCGTGGCAGTATAAAAAAGTTCAAAAAGAGCGCGGCGAATGGTATTAATTTAATTGAAGAAGTGAATAAAAAATAATACGTAACTCTTCATTTATGGAGTAAATTACGCAGAAATTTAACAAATCTATTTTTTGAGGAAGATGAGGATAGGTTACTTTTTATTGCATGGCCTTGTCTGAATTGATTAATAAACTCTGCAAGTCCCGTTTGGCGCTTGCGATTAGTGCGTTCAGCATTTAATATGGCTGAAATTTGAGATAAGCTTTCTTCAAAATGATTATTCACAATGACATACTGATACTCGGCCCAGTGGCTTATTTCTGCTGCTGCTTCACTCATTCTTTTGGTAATGGTTTCTTCAGTATCTTGTCCTCTGCTACGTAAGCGTTCATGTAGTGCTTGTAAATTAGGGGGCAGGATAAAAACGGTTACTAGATCGTTTGGTGCTATTTGAGCAATTTGTTGGGTTCCTTGCCAATCAATATCAAAAATAACGTCGATGCCTTTTTCTAATTGATCGAAAACAAAGTCTCTGGGAGTTCCGTAGAGATTTCCAAATACTTCTGCATGTTCCAACAATTCATTTTTTTTGCACATTTTATAGAATTGATTTTCTGTGATGAAAAAATAATCTTCTCCATGTGTTTCAGAAGGTCGTTTTGGACGGGTCGTAACTGAAATAGAATTTTTTAAATTATTATCTTGCGCTAACAGAGCTCGAGCAATTGAGGTTTTACCAGCTCCAGATGGTGATGAAAGAACAAGCATTACTCCTCGCCTTTTAATGTTCATAGCTGGATGTTCCTCTGTTTCTCGATTTTTCTAAGTACTTGTACATTTTGGTTATGTGCCTTTAGATTTGTGCTGAATGCATGTCCACCTGTCTCGTTTGCTACAAAATATAAGTAATCAGTTTGAGCTGGTTGCAATACAGCCATAATACTTGCTTCTCCTGGACAAGCAATAGGTGTAGGTGGTAACCCTCTTTTTATATAGGTATTATAAGGAGAATCACTGGAAAGGTCAGTTTTAAAGATTGGGCGATAGAACGACGTTTTTCCGTTAGTTATAGCATAAATAACGGTGGGATCAGCTTGCAGGGGCATGCCTATTAACAAGCGATTAAAATATACTGATGCAACCAAACTACGTTCATCTGAAATGCCTGTCTCTTTTTCAACTATAGAAGCAAGAGTGAGGATCTCTTCCCAATTTTTTAAAGCTGAACTCTTCATATAAATAGGCCAAACTTTGCTTTTTAAAGACTCCATTGCTTTAATCATACGTTGTAGTACTTGTTGTCTAGGTTCACCCCAGTAATAATCATATGTTTGAGGTAAGGCAGTTCCTTCTGGAGGCAGCTCAACAGATCCCGTTAGAATTGGAATACTTTCAAGTTTTTGAGAGATTTCATAGACAGTGAGACCTTCAGGAATGGTCACATAATGCACAACAACATTACCTTTTATGATTTTCTGTATAAGTTGCCATAATGTAATTTTAGGTTCTATTAGGTATTCCCCATGTTTAAGCGGTTTTCGCATTACTTTTGTTGCTACTGCTCCTGTGAGAAATCCAATAATATGGGGGATGATTTTTTGTGATTTTAAATTTTTTGCAATTGTTTGCGTTGAATCACCTTTTTGAATAATAAAAGAAAAATGTTGCGGCACGTGCAGTTGACGTAAAAGACCACCAGGCCCATAGCTGAGAAAACCGCCAATAATACAAAGCACTAAAAAAATAGAAATAATATAACGCATGTCACCGAAAAATGGTGGTCGCAACAGGGATTGAACCTGTGACCCCTACAATGTCAATGTAGTGCTCTACCGCTGAGCTATGCGACCAGTCTAATGTTTATACCATCGCATAAATTTTGCTGCAATGGCAGTGTTTTAGGAAAATTGAATTTCCATATCTTCTAAAGCATGCAATTCATCACGCAACATGGCAGCTTTTTCAAATTCTAAATTGTCTGCAGCTTCTCGCATAGCTTTCAACAGTTGAGCTTTTTTCTTTTCTAGTTCTTTTGGTGTCAAAACGGTAGTAGCAAAATTTTTAGGTGTTTGTTTTTCTCGTAAATCAAGAGCTGAGGAAATAACCTTTTTAATAGTTTCAGGTGTAATGCCATGTTCTTTGTTATGTTTCAATTGCTTTTGGCGGCGACGATCTGTTTCATCTAAAGCGCCTTTTAATGATCCTGTAAGCTTATCTGCATAAAGCACGACTTTTCCTTCTGCGTTCCGGGCTGCACGACCTATCGTTTGAATGAGCGAAGTTTTTGAGCGCAAGAAGCCCTCTTTATCGGCATCTAAAATGGCTACAAGGCCGCACTCTGGAATATCTAAGCCTTCACGTAAAAGGTTAATTCCTACCAAAATATCAAACTCTCCTGCGCGAAGACCTCGAATAATTTCAATACGCTCCAGCGTTTCAATATCTGAATGCAAATAGCGAACGCGCATATTGGCTTCACTCAAGTACTCGGTTAATGCTTCAGCCATTTTTTTTGTGAGGGTGGTAACAAGAACACGGAATCCTTTCGACGTTACTTGGCGGCATTCTTCCATAAGATCGTCGACTTGATGATCGCAGGGTTTCACTATACAAATAGGGTCAACCAATCCTGTTGGGCGAATGAGCTGTTCAACAAATACACCTTGTGTTTGTTCTAGTTCCCATGGTCCCGGAGTTGCTGAAATAAATAATGTTTGTGGCCTGAAATCATTCCATTCTTCAAACATTAAGGGACGATTATCTTTACAGGATGGTAGCCTAAATCCATGTTCAGATAACGTTTCTTTGCGAGCGCGATCTCCTTTAAACATACCTCCAATTTGTGGAACACTTACGTGACTCTCATCGACAAATAAAAGCGCATCTTTGGGAAGATACTCAAACAGCGTAGGGGGAGGTTCGCCAGGATTACGGCCGGTTAAATACCTGGAATAGTTTTCAATGCTTGCGCATGTACCAGTTGCTTGCATCATCTCTACGTCAAATTTTGTGCGTTGCGAAAGACGCTGTGCTTCCAGTAATTTTCCAGCATCTTCGAGTTCAGCAACGCGAATTACAAGGTCTGCTTGAATTTGTTTTATTGCTTGCTGAATAGTAGGGCCTGGGGTTACATAGTGACTATTTGCAAAAACTCGCACTTCTTCAAGTGGTGCAAATTTCTCACCAGTTAGTGAATCAATCTCTGTTATTGTTTCAATCTCATCTCCAAAAAAACTAATTCGCCACGAATGGTCTGCGAAATGACTTGGAAAAATGTCAAGTATATCGCCTCGGCTACGGAATGTACCTCTAACAAATGCTAAATCATTTCGTTTGTATTGCAACTGCACTAAGTCTTGCATGAGTTTTTGCTTATCCAGTATTTGTCCCACTTTAAGTGGGATAGTCATTTCGCTATACGTGTTAACCCCCCCAATACCATAAATGCAGGAAACACTGGCTACCACTACAACATCACGTCTTTCAAGCATCGAGCGGGTGGCAGAATGTCGCATACGATCTATTTGCTCATTGATGGATGCTGTTTTTTCAATAAATGTATCAGTGCGTGGAACATAAGCTTCTGGTTGATAATAATCGTAATAAGAAACGAAATACTCAACAGCGTTGTGAGGAAAAAATTCTTTCATCTCAGAATACAACTGAGCAGCTAGGATTTTATTTGGTGCCATTACAAGCGATGGGCGCTGAAGGTGTTGAATGACCTGCGCCATAGTGAATGTTTTGCCAGATCCAGTAACGCCCATTAATACTTGGTCACGTTCGCCTTTTATAAAACCTTCAACAATTTGTCTTATGGCTTCTGGTTGGTCACCTGATGGTTTAAAGGGTGATTCAAGAGCAAATGCAGAATTTGCTTTGCTGCATTCATTATATAAGAGAGGAACAATAGCAGCCATGACTAGATACGTTGGATAAGTTCTGTATTATTGATAAACTAACGCTGCGGTGCAAGAAAAGATTTTTATGGTATCTAAATTAATAGAAATTGCTCGTTATGATAATGACTGGCCAATTCAATTTGAAGAGGAGGCTGCTGTTATTAAAAAAGCTTTAGGCGATAATTGTATGGATATACACCATATAGGTTCTACATCTGTAGTTGGATTAAGTGGTAAGCCAATTATTGATATAATTGTTGTATCTAGCAATCCATCTGCTTCAATTCAACAACTAGAATCTCTCGGTTATGAATATAAGGGTGAGCTCAATATTCCCTTTCGCTTTTATTTTAGTAGGCCTGGATTTCATTTGCATATGTATATGCCGGATAGCCCCGAAGTTCAGCTGAATTTAATGTTTCGCGATTATCTCCGTTCGCATTTAGACGCTTGCCTTGATTATATGCAGCTAAAACAAAAACTTTCTGATGAGCAAAAACACTATAAGGATGCACCACCAATGTTTTCACATTACACATTGGGAAAAAATGATTTTATTCGAAAAATTTTGCAGCAATTAGGCTTTGATAGATTACGGCTAATGCATTGTACGCATTATACAGAATGGGAGGCAGCGAAAATATTTCGTCAAAAATATTTCTTTGACAAGGTGGCAATTGCTGATCCATATACGTGGACTTTTAATCACTCCGATCATGTGCATTTCGTATTGTATAAAGGATCTGAAATTATTGGTTATGCACATTTACAAAAATGGCCAAAATGCCGTGCTGCTATGCGCATTATTGTTATAAATGAAGATAATCGTGGTAAAGGATTTGGAAGCTATTTATTGGAACAGTGTGAAAAGTGGCTGCGAATGCAAGGTATAAAAAGCATACATATAGAAGCTTCTCCTGAAGCTGAGACGTTTTATAGACATTTTGAATATGTAGATATGCCTTTTAATGATCCTGGAAACTACCCAAGCGATTCTGAAGATATCCAGTTAGGAAAGATATTATGACTGCAATAAAATTAGTCGATAAGCTTAGCGATGAAATCGAAGCGAAAATGCGTGAAGGCTTTGTACAATATGAAAGTAGTCATGGGATTGACGTTAATTATAAACAGTTCGCTTTGGTGCTATCGGATAATGAGAATAATACGATTGGGGTATTAAATGCTTTTACTGCATTTGCAGAAATTTATATACAAGACATGTGGGTAGATTCAAAATTTCGTGGAAAGGGTTACGGAAGAAAGCTTTTAGATGATCTTGAGAATCGTTTTAGGGGAAAGGGCTTTAATAATATCAATTTAGTAACAAATGCTTTTAATGCATCGGAATTTTATAAGAAATGCGGTTTTGAGCTAGAATTTGTGAGAGAAAACGCAATAAATCCCAAGCTGACAAAGTTCTTTTTTATTAAATATTTTGATGACGAAATTCAAACGCAAGGACTTTTGACAGAGGCAAGTTCATAGGTGTTCATTAATTTGAAATAGAATCTTATTAAAAATTTAAAAATCATTAACAATTAATTAATTGCTATATATTAATATTTTATTATCAATATTTAATATTTAGTTTCCATTATGAAAATACATATAGTAGCACTTTTGTTTATTCTAATGTTTAAGAACGCTTATGGTTCCTTTGATAATGATATGGATGTTGAGATAGGTTTGGGAGGTCTGACTCGTGCAGGGACAAATTTAAGTGGGGAAAGTGGAGATTCGCAAGGAATTGCAGACGAAACTGGCATAAGAAAAAAGATAGTAACTGAAGTTCATGATCTTCTTAGTCAAGACTATAAAAAAAATGTGGAAGATTTAACTTGTACTAGACGAGTTCTTAGAAAAATAGCGAATATTTCAGAAATTTCTGGGAATGCACTCACGTATATTGGTAGGGGCGCAACAATTTTGGCAGCAAGTACGAGTCTTGTAAAAGCAGGGTATCTTTCTAATATCTTACTTTTCGCAGGCGCTACATGTTTTGCTATTCATTTTACTTGTATTGGATTTGCAAAATGTAGTGCGCGAGAAGAAGCGGAAAGGGAGAAACAACTGGATTTATTAGCTGCTAAAGTAAATATTCATGTGGTCCCAATTATACCTACTATTGAAGAAGATACTAATAATTAGCGTAGATGGGCATTTATTTTAGATGCGGCTTCTATAATAGTTTTGTGGATGTGAGAAAAAGCAGCTTCATCTAACGTTTTCTCTGTGGGTTGCAAAGTCACAGAAAGCGCTATGGACTTCTTATCTTTCTCAAGATGAGGACCTTGATAACAATCAAATACATCTACTTTTATTATGAGGTCACTGGCTTTTTCAACGGCTTTTACCAAGGTTTGGGCGGATGTATTTGTTTCTAACACAAAAGCAAAATCGCGGCGAACTGGCATAAGATCAGACAATATAGTTTGAACTTTTTTTGCTTTAGTTTGATGTATTTGATTTAGGAAAACTTCAAAACCAATAGCATTTAATTCGCTAGTTATTCCCGGATGTATTTCGCCAAAATGCGCAAGTATGCGGTTTCCTTGTTTGAATGTGCCTTTTCTTCCTGGATGATAATATGATGGACCTTCATCATTAAGTTGTACAGATGTCTCACTTACACCTAAAATTCTAAGCGTTTCTAAAACATCAGCTTTTACATCAAATACATCAACGTTTCGTGATTGAGCTAGCCAATGGCGTTCATGTGTGTTTCCAAAGCGTAAGCCCGCGATAGAAGTTTCTTGTTTGTTTGGAAAATGCGTTCCATAAATTGGTGCTATTTCAAAAAGTGAGCCATTGGGTCTGGCATTTGCCGAATTAAATTTCGCGACTTCAAGAAGAGAACATAGCAAGGAAGGTCGCATCACAGCAAAATCTTCAGTAATTGGATTTTTAAGATGCACTAAAAGTTCTTGTTTCTCAGTGAATTTTTCAGCACTTTTTTTATCAATAAATGACCAATTAATAGTTTCAAGGAATCCTCGATTACACAAGTGTTTTCGCGTTAATGTTTCACGAGAGCTAAAATTGTGAACCGGTTTTAAAGGCAAAGACTGTGCATGGATTTCTTTATAACCTTTCATTCGAGCAATTTCTTCAATGAGATCTTCTGTAATCACTAAGTCGTGTCTCCAAGAAGGGGGAATAATTTTGATAAGAGATGAATCTTTTTCTATGGAGCATCCTAATTGCTGCAAAATATGCGAAATTTCATCTGCATCAACTTTTAAACCTAAACGCCGTTCTACCTGTTTTGGTTGTAAGGTTATGGAAATAGATTTTAATACGTGAGCTCCTGCATGATAAGGATTAGCAGCTTTTCCTCCGCAAATTTCTAAAATCATTGCAGTTGCCATATCCAGGCAAGGAGAAATTAATGCACAATCAACCCCCCGCTCAAAACGCATGCGAGAGTCCGAAATTAAGTTAAGGTGCTGACCTGTGATAGCAATGGATACAGGATCAAAATACGCAGACTCAAGTAACACATTAGTGGTTTTTTCATCAACGGCAGTTTCCCGGCTGCCCATAATGCCAGCAAGAGAAATGATGCTACGATCATCAGCAATAACAATCATGCCTTCTTCCAAAGAATAATCTTGATCATTCAGGGCTTTAAGAATTTCCCCTTTTTTAGCTTTACGAACAACGATGCTTCCTTGAATTTTATCTGCGTCAAATACGTGCATAGGTCGACCTAATCCAATGCAAAAATAATTCGTAATATCAACTAGTGCGCTAATAGATTTTTGGCCAGCACGATTAAGTAAATTTTGTAACCATATAGGTGATGATGTATTTTTTACGTCTTTTATGTGGCATAAAGAAAATTGAGTGCAAAGATCAGTATCTTTTTCTACAGGTGGTGTATCATCATTTCTCGCAATATCTGTAAAAGCTAACTTTT
>VFQS010001338.1_pt1 | contig 22941 bp, 31 predicted proteins | sample 3512361 | NCBI WGS metagenome assembly VFQS01 (sample SAMN10412375, study PRJNA504923) | tailings metagenome | isolation source: Relicate 1 Philex TSF3 active mining | place: Philippines
AAGAAGGGTGAAGTCGTTAAGGCTGTCATCGTTCGCACTGTAAAAGAACGTCGTCGTCCAGACGGTTCTTACATCAAGTTTGATGAAAACGCAGCTGTCATCCTTAAGGCTGATGGCGAACCACGCGGTACACGTATCTTCGGACCAGTTGCTCGCGAACTTCGCGACAAGAAGTTTATGAAGATCATTTCGCTCGCTCCGGAGGTGCTCTAACCATGGCGAAGATTAAGAAGAATGATGAAGTCCTGGTTATCGCTGGCAAGAGCAAAGGCGTAACCGGCAAGGTACTTCACGTCGACGGTTCACGTGTAACTGTTGAAGGCGTTAATCGCATTCAACGCCACACAAAAGAGTCAACGACTGAACGCGGCGTCAAGGTTGGCGGAATCATCACTCAAGAAGCATCAATTCATATTTCAAATGTCATGATCGTTGATGGGGATGGCAAGGCAACTCGTCTTGGCGTTCGTACTGATGATGAAGGCAAGAATGTTCGCATCTCACGTCGCACAGGAAAGGACATCTAATGAGCACAGCTACAGATGTTCGTTTAAAGGCTCGCTACAAGAGCGAAATTCAAGCAGCGCTAAAGAGCGAATTTGGATACAAGAATCCAATGCAGATCCCAACGTTGGTCAAGATTGTGGTCAACATGGGTGTTGGTGAAGCTGCCCGTGATTCAAAGTTGATTGAAGGCGCAATTCGCGACTTGGCAGTCATCACTGGCCAGAAGCCACAGGTGACTAAGTCACGTAAATCAATCGCGCAGTTCAAACTTCGCGAGGGAATGCCAATTGGTGCTCACGTCACACTTCGTGGCGATCGCATGTGGGAGTTCGCAGATCGTCTCCTCTCAATTTCGCTTCCACGTATCCGTGACTTCCGCGGTCTTTCACCAAAGCAGTTCGACGGCAAGGGCAACTACACCTTCGGTCTTACCGAGCAGGTTGTTTTCGCAGAAATCGAACAGGACAAGGTAGATCGCCCACGCGGTATGGATATCACTGTTGTAACTACAGCTAAGAACGACAACGAAGGTCGCGCACTCCTTAAGGCGCTCGGCTTTCCTTTCAAGGAGGCATAAGAATGGCTAAGACATCACTCAAGGTTAAAGCTGCTCGCAAGCCTAAGTTCAAGGTTCGCGGTTATACACGTTGCCAGCGTTGCGGTCGTCCGCACTCTGTCTACCAAAAGTTTGGAATTTGTCGCGTCTGCTTCCGTGAAATGGCGCACCGCGGCGAACTTCCTGGCATTACCAAGGCAAGTTGGTAAACATGATGGCGTCATCATTTTTATCGGAGAAAGCTAGCTAAAACTACAAACGAAAAAAGTCCAAACAGATAGTTTGGATACTGATTCGAGAAAGGCCACAGGCCACGTATGACAATGACAGATCCGATCGCAGACATGTTGGCTCGTCTGCGCAACGCGAATGCTGCCTACCATGACACGGTTTCAATGCCGTCATCATCGGTCAAGGTACGTATTGCAGAAATCCTCAAGCAAGAGGGTTACATTGCAGATTACCGCGTTGAAGCAATGACAACTGGAGTGGGAAAGAATCTCATTCTCGACCTTAAATTTGGCGCAAACCGCGAACGTTCAATCGCTGGTCTTCGTCGTGTGAGCAAGCCAGGACTTCGCGTTTACGCAAAGTCAACTGCGCTTCCAAAGGTTCTCGGTGGACTCGGAGTTGCAATCATCTCCACTTCATCAGGGCTATTGACAGATAAGCAGGCCAATAAGAAGGGTGTAGGCGGAGAAGTTCTCGCCTACGTATGGTGATTTTCTAATGTCACGTATTGGTCGTATGCCTATCGCCGTTCCAAGCGGCGTAGAAGTTTCAATTACTGGTCAGAACGTTTCAGTAAAGGGGCCAAAGGGTTCACTTGCTGTTGCAGTTCCTGCACCAATTCAGGTAACTCAAGCAGATGGTGTTATCACCGTTGCTCGTCCAAATGAAGAGCGCGTCACACGTTCACTTCATGGCCTCTCACGCACTCTCGTTGCCAATTTGGTCGAAGGCGTTACAAAGGGTTACTCACTCACAATCAACATCGTCGGTGTTGGTTATCGCGTTGCTGAAAAGGGTAAGGATCTTGAATTCCAGCTCGGCTACAGCCACCCAATTACATTCCCAGCTCCAGAAGGAATCACCTACAAAGTAGAGTCACAGACAAAGTTGATTATCAACGGAATTGATAAGCAACTTGTTGGTGAAACTGCAGCGAAGATTAAGAAGCTTCGTAAGGCTGATCCTTACAAGGGTAAGGGCTTGCGTCTTGAAGGCGAAGCAATTCGCCGTAAGGCAGGAAAGGCAGGTAAGAAGTAATGGCAATCGGAGTTAAGGTCCGCAAGGGCTCAGCGCAGAATGCGCGTGCTCGTCGTGCTTTCCGTCTTCGCAAGAAGATTTCAGGCACACCATCACGTCCACGCCTCGTCGTTTCTCGTTCATCACGCCACCTATTCGTACAGGTAATTGATGACACTCAGAGCAAGACACTTGCTTACGCATCAACCATGGAAGCAGATCTTCGCAAGGCATCTGGCGATAAGACAGATAAGTCCAAGCAAGTGGGAGCTCTCATCGCTGAACGCGCTAAGAAGGCTGGAATTTCTACAGTTGTCTTTGACCGCGCAGGTAATAAATACCACGGTCGAATTGCCGCAGTTGCAGATGCTGCACGAGAGAATGGATTGGAGTTCTAATGGCTGTTAATCCAACGAACGATGCAGCGTCATCAACTACTGCTCCCAACAAAGGTCGCGGTGAACGTCGCGAGCGTCGCGATGATCGCGAGAAAGAGAAGTCTCCTTACACTGAGCGCGTTGTATTTATCAACCGCGTATCAAAGGTTGTAAAGGGTGGACGTCGTTTCTCATTCACAGCACTTGTTGTTGTCGGAGATCAGAACGGCACAGTGGGTATTGGTTATGGAAAGTCCAAGGAAGTTCCACAAGCAATTGCTAAGGCAGTAGAAGAGGCTAAGAAATCATTCTTCACAGTCCCACGTGTCCAAGGAACAATTCCTCACCCAGTACAGGGTGAAACAGCAGCAGGCGTAGTTCTTCTTCGCCCTGCAAGTCCAGGTACCGGAGTTATCGCTGGTGGCCCTGTTCGTGCAGTACTTGAATGCGCTGGCGTTCACGACGTACTTACCAAGTCACTCGGATCATCAAATGCCATCAACATGGTTCATGCCACTGTTGCTGCACTGAAGATGCTCGAGTCACCTGCACAGATCGCAACTCGTCGTGGCCGTGCGCTCGAGGATGTTGCTCCAGCAGCAATTATTCGCGCTTCACAGATGACAGTTGGTGCCTAATGCCACGTTTAAAGATCACTCAAGTTAAGTCAACCGTCGGCAACAAGCCAGAGATTCGTAACACTGTTCGTTCACTCGGACTCAAGCGAATCAATGATGTTGTCGTAAAGGAAGACCGTCCAGAAATTCGTGGCATGGCAGTTGCTGCTCGCCACTTGATCAAGGTAGAGGAGGTCGAATAAAGATGACTCTCAAACTTCATCACCTTCGTCCAGCTCCAGGCGCTAAAAAAGAGAAGATCCGTAAGGGTCGCGGTGAAGCCTCAAAGGGTAAGACTGCAGGTCGTGGCGGTAAGGGAACACATGCTCGAAACACGGTTCGTCCAGGTTTCGAAGGTGGTCAGCTTCCACTCGTCATGCGTTTGCCAAAGCTTCGCGGCTTTAAGAACCCAGCACGTGTCGAATACCAAGCAGTGAATGTCTCAACCATCAACGCACTCTTTCCAAAGGGTGGCGATGTAACTGTTGCAGATCTCATTGCCAAGGGTGCAGTTCGTGATTCCTTGCCTGTAAAGGTTCTCGGAAATGGCGAAATTGCAGTCAAGGTTTCTGTCACAGCGCATGCATTTTCAGCATCAGCAATTGAGAAAATCTCAGCAGCTGGTGGCTCAACTGCAACACTGTAAGTCCTAATACTTTATTGAACGAGGGAGAAGATTGATGCTGTCAGCATTTGGAATGGCCTTTAAGACGCCTGAACTTCGCAAGAAAATCTTCTTCACTCTTTCAATCATGGCGCTCTTCCGCTTCGGATCTGTGGTCCCAACTCCCGGTGTTTCATATACAAACGTCAAAGTCTGTATTGATCAGGCACAAGGTGGCGGGCTCTTTGGATTGATTAACCTTTTCTCAGGTGGAGCACTTCTTCAGCTCTCTGTTTTTGCGCTCGGCATCATGCCTTACATCACCGCCTCCATCATTGTTCAACTTCTGACAGTGGTAATTCCACGTTTTGAAGCTTTGAAGAAGGAAGGCCAATCGGGAACAGCAACTCTGACCCAGTACACCCGTTATCTGACTATCGGTCTTGCAATCTTGCAGTCAACTGGATTGGTTGCAGTAGCGCGTACACCTGGTCGATTGATTTCAGGATGTTCGCTTCCAATCATTCCTGACACTTCATGGCAGCGAATTGTCACCATGATTGTTGTGATGACAGCGGGAACATCTGTGATTATGTGGCTCGGTGAGCTCATTACCGATCGTGGCGTTGGTAATGGAATGTCTATCTTGATCTTCACATCTATCGCTGCAAGTTTCCCTAGCCAACTCTGGTCAATCCGACTACAAAAGGGTCTCTTTGCATTCCTCTTCGTATGCGCAGTAGGTATCTTGGTTGTTGCCGCGGTTATCTTCGTCGAGCAGGCTCAGCGTCGTATTCCGGTGCAGTATGCAAAGCGCATGGTCGGACGTCAGGCATATGGTGGAACATCTACCTATATTCCAATCAAGGTGAACCAAGCTGGTGTAATCCCAGTAATTTTCGCCTCTTCTCTTCTCTATATTCCTTCTTTGTTGGTGAACTTCACTAATAGCCAAGCAGGATGGGCTGTCTGGGTTTCACGTAACTTAGTCAGCGGAGATCATCCGATTTACATGATTGCCTACTCTGCACTCATTATCTTCTTCACCTACTTCTACGTCGCAATCACATTTAATCCAGATGAAGTTGCTGACAATATGAAGAAGTACGGCGGCTTCATCCCAGGTATTCGCGCAGGGCGCCCAACATCAGAGTATTTGCAGTATGTGCTCTCCCGAATTACGGCACCAGGTTCTCTCTACTTGGCGCTCGTTGCGATTATTCCTATCTTCGCTCTTATTCTCTTCGGTGCAACTCAGAACTTCCCATTCGGTGGAACTGCAATCCTCATCGTTGTTGGAGTTGGTCTGGATACGGCTAAGCAGATTGAAAGCCAGTTGCAGCAACGTTCATATGAAGGTTTCTTGAAGTAATGCGCTTAGTCCTGGTAGGTCCACCAGGTGCAGGAAAAGGAACGCAAGCAGCTTTTCTTTCCGCGCACTATTCAATTCCACATATCTCAACTGGAGATATTTTTCGTGCAAACTTAAAGGCCAGCACGCCCCTTGGCCTAAAAGCCAAGGGCTTCATGGATGCTGGTCAGCTTGTTCCAGATGAAGTAACCAATGAGATGGTGAAAGATCGCCTCACCCATGATGATGTAGCAAATGGTTTTCTTCTCGATGGTTTTCCACGAAATACTGTTCAGGCCGAAGTTCTACGTGCATTTCTCGCAGAAAAGCGCACTCCGCTTGATGCAGTCCTAGAACTTGCGATTGATGACTCCATCATCATCAAACGTCTTTCTTCACGCCGTACCTGCAAAGAATGTGGCGCACCGGCTGCTGCTGATGCTACGAGTTGTTTGGCATGTGGTGGCGAGCTCTACCAACGCGAAGATGACAAAGAAGAAGTGATTGCAAAGCGCCTATCTGTGTATCAAGAACAGACAGCACCTATTGTGCATTTCTATCGCACCGAAGGTTTACTAGTCACAATTTCTGCAGATGGTGAAGTTTCTGAAATTACTGAACGCGCGATAACTGCGCTCAGTCGCGTCCACGGCTAACTTCACATGGCAATTCAGTTAAAGGACCTTGAGCAACTCAAGGTGATGCGTCGCGCTGGAATTGTGGTTGCGCAGATTCATCAATTGATTCGTGATGCCATTAAACCCGGAATGACCACAAGTGCTCTTGATGCAATCGCAGCAGCTCATATCAAGCGAAGCGGCGCCACCTCAAATTTCTTCAATTACCACGGATTCCCTGCAACAATTTGCGTTTCAATCAACGATGAAATTGTGCACGGCATTCCAGGCTCACGCGTAATCAATGAAGGCGATGTTGTTTCGATTGATTGTGGCGCAATCGTAGATGGATGGCATGGGGATGCAGCTTTCTCCGTGGGAATTGGCGCAATTGATGCGCAAGATCAGAAGTTGATGGATGTATGTGAAGAATCAATGTGGGTTGGAATCGCTGCGGGAAAAAACGGTGCGAGACTTTCAGATATCGGGTATGCAATTGAGAAATATATAAATTCGCAAGGCAAATATGGAATTTTGCAGGAGTACGGTGGCCATGGCATCGGAACAGAGATGCACCAAGAGCCCCATGTTCTCAATTTCGGCAAAGCTGGCAACGGTCCCACTCTTGTCGCTGGAATGGTTCTAGCGATTGAGCCGATGATTACGCGTGGAAGTGCGAAAACAAAAGTTTTGGCAGATGACTGGACAGTTGTCTCCGTAGATCAATCACGAGGCGCACACTTTGAACATACCTATGCCATCTGCCCCGATGGAAAGCCATTTGTCCTCACTAGCCCTGATGGTGGTCGAGCAGAGTTGGCCCGTTTCGGGGTCGAGATTTCACCCCTTTTGCAGTAATTGCATAGGCGCCACGAAGCACCGGCCTCCCATGCGGAGCCAGGGGCTCCGACACACGAAGGGCAATGGTCTGGATTGGAGCGGATTTCCCTTATAAGGGGGGTCGGCCGTAGAATCTCCCTTCGCGTCTCTTGCAAAGCCAGTGGAAAACCCGGTGGATTTACGAGGGGCTCAACCCTGTTCGTTCAACCGAATTCAAAGAAGAAGGTATCGATCCTTGGCTAGTAAAGATGGTGCAATCGAAATCGAAGGCACTGTTGCTGAGGCGTTACCCAACGCAATGTTTCGTGTTGAGCTAACAAATGGACATAAAGTCTTGGCGCACATCAGCGGAAAGATGCGAAAGAACTACATTCGCATTCTTCCAGCTGACCGTGTGATCGTAGAGCTGAGTCCATATGACCTTACAAAGGGTCGAATTATTTACCGTTACAAGTAATTGTTGAGGTAAGTGGTTCGCCACTAACAAAAGGAATTTCGCGTGAAGGTTAATCCAAGCGTGAAGAAGATCTGTGACAAGTGCAAAGTCATTCGTCGCAAGGGTCGCGTAATGGTGATCTGCGAAAATCTTCGTCACAAGCAGCGTCAAGGGTAACTCCAAGACAAAAATAGAACGCGTGATGCGACTTAACCAGAGATGGTTAAGACCCCCGGACCGGTAGGCCGAGGCCGAAGAGATATCTTCGGATGCATTGCGGCAGGACCTCCGGAATACAGAAACGGTTACAAAGATGGCACGTCTAGTCGGTGTCGATCTTCCACGCGAAAAGCGTGTCGAGATTGCACTCACATATATTTTTGGAATGGGTCTCACCCGCTCCCACGAAACGCTCAAGGCAACTGGAATTTCTCCAGATACTCGCGTAAAAGATCTGCAAGAAGCAGAACTTGCACAGCTTCGTGAATACATCGAAGCTAATTACAAAATCGAAGGTGATCTTCGCCGTGAAATCGCAGGCGATATCCGTCGTAAAGTTGAAATTCAAAGCTACCAAGGTATTCGTCACCGCAAGGGACTTCCTGTACGTGGTCAGCGCACACATACAAACGCTCGTACTCGTAAGGGTCCACGTAAGGCAATTGCCGGTAAGAAGAAGGTGACTAAGTAATGGCCGCTCCTAAGTCAAAATCAGCTGCCCCAGCAAAGGGCAAGGTAAAGCTTCGTAAGAAAGAGAAGAAGAACGTCGCTGTTGGAAAGGCTTTCATCAAGTCAACCTTCAACAACACCATCATCTCTATTACAGATCCAACAGGCGCTGTGATCTCCTGGGCTTCATCAGGCCAGGTCGGTTTCAAGGGCTCTCGTAAGTCGACTCCATTCGCAGCACAGCTTGCAGCAGAAGCAGCAGCACGTCGCGCGCAGGAGCACGGCCTTAAGAAGGTAGATGTTTTCGTAAAGGGACCTGGTTCCGGACGCGAAACTGCAATCCGTTCATTGCAAGCAGCAGGACTTGAAGTTGGAGCTATCTCAGATACAACTCCAGCTCCTCACAATGGCTGCCGCCCACCGAAACCACGTCGAGTTTAAGGAAGGAAGAGAATAAATGGCTCGTTATACCGGAGCAGACTGCAAGCGTTGCCGTCGCGAAAAAGTAAAGCTCTTCCTCAAGGGCTCAAAGTGCGATGGACCAAAGTGTCCGATCGAATCACGTCCATATCCACCAGGACAGCATGGTCGTGGACGTTCAAAAGAATCTGAATACCTATTACAGATGCGCGAAAAGCAGAAGTGCGCACGCATCTACGGTGTTCTCGAGAAGCAGTTCCGTGGTTACTACGAAGAGGCTAACCGCAAGCAAGGCAAGACTGGTGAAAATCTTCTTGTCATCCTTGAGACCCGCCTCGACAACGTCGTCTATCGCGCAGGCTTTGCAAAGTCTCGTGACATGGCGCGTCAGTTGGTTCGCCATGGTCACTTCTTGGTAAATGGTAAGAAGGTAAACATTCCTTCATTCCGTGTCTCTCCGATGGACATCATTGATGTTCTTCCAAAGTCACACGATCTCACACCATTTATCGTCGCTAGCGCAGAGTTCGGTGAGAAGTCTGTTCCAGCGTGGATGGAAGTTGTTGCAGGACAAATGCGCATCATCATCCACGGTGTACCTGCTCGATCAGTGATCGATACACAGGTTCAAGAGCAACTAATTGTTGAGCTCTACAGCAAGTAATTTTTTCACAACCTAGAGGAAATCAAATAGTGGATTTCCACGAGAAGAAAGAGGAGCACAAGTGCTAATTGCACAACGCCCAACGCTTAGCGAAGAAGTAATTTCCGAGAACCGCTCACGTTTCATCATTGAACCGCTTGAGCCAGGTTTCGGCTACACACTCGGCAACTCAATGCGCCGTACTCTGCTCTCATCTATTCCAGGAGCCGCAGTAACCAGCATTCGTGTTGCGGGTGCTCTTCACGAGTTCACCACTCTTGAAGGCGTCAAGGAAGATCTCACAGATATCGTCTTGAACATCAAGAACCTTGTACTTTCAAGCGATAACGATGAACCATCAGTGATCTACATCCGTAAATCAGGTGCAGGCACAGTCACAGGTGCGGATATTGCTGTTCCAAGTGGCGTTGAAGTTCACAACCCTGAACTACACATCGCAACCCTTAACGGAAAAGCAAACCTTGAAATCGAACTTACAGTTGAGCGTGGCCGCGGTTATGTGACTGCAGTACAGAACAAGCAAGCAGGAGCTGAAATTGGCCGCATTCCAGTTGACTCCATCTATTCACCAGTCCTCAAGGTGACTTACAAGGTAGAAGCTACTCGTGTCGAGCAGCGAACTGACTTCGATCGTCTTGTTATCGATGTCGAAACCAAGCCTTCAATGAAGCCTCGTGACGCTGTTGCATCAGCAGGTAAGACTCTTGTCGAACTCTTCGGACTTGCACGCGAACTCAATCTTGATGCTGAAGGTATCGAGATGGGGCCATCTGTAATGGATGCTGCTCTTGCAGCTGATCTTGCACTTCCCATCGAAGATCTTGATCTCACAGTTCGCTCATATAACTGCTTGAAGCGCGAAGGCATTCATACAGTAGGAGAGCTCGTCAACCGTTCAGAGGCTGACTTGCTCGATATCCGTAACTTTGGCTCAAAGTCCATCGATGAGATCAAGGCAAAGCTTGTCTCTATGGGTATGTCTCTCAAGGACAGCCCAGCAGGATTTGATCCTTCACAACATCAGAACTACAACGCATCAGATGAAGACTTCGCTGATGCAGATCAGGCATAAGGGAGAAGACAATGCCAAAGCCAACTAAAGGCCCACGTTTGGGTTCAGGCCCATCACACGAGCGCTTGATTCTTCGTACACTTGCTGAGCAGTTGTTCGAGCATGGAAAGATCACAACCACAGAGGCAAAAGCCAAGCGCCTACGTCCTCTCGCCGAAAAGCTCATCACATTTGGCAAGAAGGGTGATCTCTCAGCTCGTCGTGAAGTCATGGCGCGTATTGCAAATAAGAGCGTTGTTCACAACCTCTTCACTGTAATTGCACCAACCTTTGCTAATCGCGAAGGTGGCTACACACGTATTACGAAGATTGGTCCACGTAAGGGCGATAACGCTCCTATGGCAGTGATCGAACTCGTAACAGATAAGTAATTCCTGACAAACCTTTCAATGGCGCAACCCACTCTCTTTCCTGAGAGTGGGTTTCGTCGTTTACGGCTCGATGTTGCATATGACGGCTCTGGTTTTTATGGTTGGGCCGCGCAACCAGGACGTCGCACGATTCAAGATTTAGTCGAAGAGGCGCTCACCCGAATTGCTCGTGTAGAGGTTGAATCAATCGTTGCTGGGCGAACAGATGCAGGCGTTCATGCAACCGGGCAAGTTATTCATGTCGATCTTCCGAATGCCATCTTTGATGAAAATCTAACCTATAGAGATTTACGCTACAAACTCAATCGCATACTCGATGAGGATGTGCGGATTATGCAAGTTACCGATGCTCCAGCTGGGTTTCATGCTCGTTTCTCTGCGCTACGTCGTTACTACACGTACAAGATCATCGATAACAATGACGTAATCCCACCCCTTAACCGGCACGATATTGCATCGTGGTATAGACCGCTTGATGTAGAGCTCATGAATAAAGCAAGTGCACTGGCTTTGGGCCACCACGATTTCGCAGCATTCTGTAAATATAAAGAGGGTGGAACCACCATTCGAACTTTAGAGAAGTATCAATGGAAACGTACCCCTGATGGAATTTTGGTTGCCGATGTAGTGGCAGATGCCTTCTGTTATTCAATGGTTCGTAATTTGGTAGGAGCAGTTGTGTGCGTGGCGGATGGACGTAAAAGTCCGTCATGGATCGGTGAATTACTTGCAAATAAAGAACGGGTATCCGATTCACTCGTATTTCCAGCGCGAGGTCTGACTCTTTATCGAGTTGATTACCCAAGTGATGATCAACTACTTGAGCGAGCACAGGTCACGATTGGCAAGCGCGCTTAATGGGCCATATTGATATCGCTGGCGTTGAATACTCACTCTCTGATGGGAGAGTACTTCTCAACGATGTCTCATTTCGCGTCGGTGACGGAGCAAAAGTTGCTCTCATCGGTCCCAACGGTTCTGGAAAGACGACGCTGATTCGCATGATATGCGGTGATATTTCTCCCGACGAGGGCACCGTAGCAATCACTGGTGGACTTGGTGTGATGCGCCAGTTCATCGGATCTGTGCGGGATGAGACCACAGTCCGTGAACTTCTTATCTCAGTTGCCCCACAACGAATTCGCAGCGCCGCGGCAAAAATAATTGAAACCGAAAAAGCAATGAATGAGGATGGATCAGAGAAGTCTCAGATGGCATACGCACAAGCAATTATCGATTGGGGCGATTGTGGGGGTTATGACTTCGAAGTCATCTGGGATAAGTGCTGTACCGAGATGTTGGAAAAGCCATACGAAGAAGTTGCTGACCGAAAAGTAAGTACCTTATCTGGCGGCGAACAGAAAAAGTTGGTGCTACGAGCACTTCTTGAAGGGCCTGAAGAAGTATTGCTTTTAGATGAGCCAGATAACTATCTCGATGTACCTTCTAAACGTTGGCTTGAAAAAGTGGTATCAGAAACAAAGAAGTCAGTTCTCTTTGTCAGCCATGATCGTGAACTGCTTCAGAATGTCGCAACGCGAATTGTTGCTTTGGAACAAGGTGTCAATGGAAATACCGCATGGGTGCACGGAGGAAAGTTTGATTCTTGGCATGAGGCACGACGAGCACGCAATGCACGATTTGCAGAGTTATTACTTCGCTGGGAACAAGAGCATCAACGTCTAAAAGACCTTGTGCGCACCTTACAGGTGCAGGCAGCCAGCTCTCCTGATATGGCTAGTAAATATCACGCTATGCAAACACGATTACGTAAATTTGAAGAAGCAGGCGCACCAGAAGCTCCGCCCATTGAGCAAGATGTCAAAGTCGGACTCCGTGGCGGGCGTACTGGTTTACGCGCGCTGACTTTCGAACAGGTTGCAATTAAGAATGGATCGGGTGAATTCTTAACCGAGCCTTTTGATTTCGAAGTCTTCTTTGGTGATCGCATTGCCATCTTGGGAAAGAATGGCACTGGTAAATCGCACTTCTTCCGAATGATTTCTGGAGATTCTTCTCTTGAATATAGCGGTAACTTTAAAGTGGGTGCACGTGTTGATATTGGATATTTTGCACAGACTCATGCTCATCCTGAGTTTGAAGGAAAAACGCTCCTCGAAATTCTCTGGGAGATGTATTCGTTGCAACTAGGCCCCGCCAAAAGTGTGCTTCGTAAATATGAAATTGATAAACAAGCGGAACAGAAATTCTCGTCATTATCCGGAGGTCAGCAGGCGCGCTTTCAAATTCTGCTCCTTGAATTAAGTGGCTCCACACTTCTTCTGTTGGATGAACCGACAGATAACTTGGATTTGGCGAGCGCAGAATCGCTAGAACGCGCCCTCGACCACTATGAAGGTACCGTGCTCTCAGTTACTCACGATCGTTGGTTTACGCGCGGCTTCAATAGATTCTTAGTCTTTGGGGCCGATGGCCGCGTCTACGAGAGCCCACAACCAGTCTTCGATTTTTAACCGCGAAATTACGCGGGGTTTGAGGCCATTTTGACCCACCCCCCGCATGAAAGGTAAAGTTCATCCCCTGCGCCAAAAGCGGCAGCCTCAATTTTGCCGCTCACACACGAGAAGAAGAAGGTAGTAAAGCATGCGTACATACAGCCCAAAGGCCACCGACGTAGTCCGTAAGTGGCACGTCATTGATGCACAGGATGTTGTGCTCGGTCGTCTTGCAACACATGCTGCGACACTTCTTCGCGGTAAGCACAAGGCAACATTCGCTCCTCACATGGATATGGGTGACTTCGTCATCGTTATCAACGCTGAAAAGATTTCTCTCTCAGGAAACAAGGCAACTACCAAGTTTGCTCACCACCACTCAGGATTCCCAGGCGGTTTAACATCAACTGTCTACGGCGAACTCATTGAGAAGCATCCAACTCGTGCAGTTGAAAAGGCGATTAAGGGAATGCTTCCAAAGAACCGCCTTGGACAGCAGATGGCGACAAAGCTCAAGGTGTATGCCGGTCCAGAGCATCCACATGCAGCACAGGCACCAACTCCATATGTATTTACTCAAGTTTCTCAAGTAGCGAAGTAAGGGATAAGCAGAATATGTCAGATACAACTTTCAACGAGCTAGAACTCGAAGACGAGATTCCTACTTCATACTCTTCGTCAACACCAGCTGCTGCAACAAACCGCAAGGCGATCACCGCCCCAGGTGCAGGTACAGGTCGTCGTAAAGAGGCAGTAGCGCGAGTTCGCCTTGTTCCTGGAACAGGTCGCTGGGTTGTTAACGGTAAGACTCTTGAGGCTTACTTCCCAAATAAAGTTCACCAACAACTTGTCTCTGAACCATTCCGCACTGTTGGCGCAGAAGGCACATACGATGTCTTCGCTCGCATCAATGGTGGAGGAGTTTCTGGTCAAGCAGGAGCGCTACGTCTCGGCGTTGCTCGCTCACTCAATGAAATTGATACCGAAGCAAACCGTCCGGCGCTTAAGAAGGCTGGATTCCTTTCACGTGATGCACGTGTAATCGAACGCAAGAAGTACGGCCTTAAGAAGGCACGTAAGCGTTCACAGTACTCAAAGCGTTAATTTTTATCCCGATATCCCGTTTGTCTCAAAGGAGTTTTGGATGGCTCTCTTTGGAACAGACGGGATTCGTGGTTTAGCCAATGGCGAAACTCTTACCGCTGAAATTGCAGTCGATGTTGCAGTAGCTGCCGCTCATATTCTCGTTGAGAGTTCTTCAAATAAGGGCAAGCGCCCCAAAGCCATCATCGGTCAAGATTCTCGTGCATCTGGCGAATTTCTCGAGGCGGCAGTTGCAGCTGGTTTAGCCAGTGCAGGTATTGATGTATTCCGAGTAGGTGTGTTGCCAACTCCTGCAATTGCTTACTTGGTGGGCGAATCTGGCGCAGATTTAGGTGTGATGATTTCGGCATCTCATAACCCCATGCCTGATAACGGGATTAAGTTATTTTCCCGTGGTGGTGGAAAATTAGATGATGCCATCGAAGCCGCGATTGAAAAGCGGATGGGCGAACCATGGGTACGTCCAACCGGTCGGGGCGTTGGGCGAATCTACATGGATGACACAGCCGAAGATCGCTATCTCAACCATCTCTTAGCATCTGTATCAACGCCACTAACTGGGTTAAAAATTGTTGTTGATTGCGCAAATGGCGCTTCTTCTCATGTGGCCCCACTTACCTATCAGAAAGCCGGAGCAACGGTAGTTGCAATTCACAACTCCCCAGATGGCTGGAATATAAATGAAAATTGTGGATCTACTCATCTTGCTGATCTGCAATCTCGCGTTGTTGCAGAGAAAGCAGATTTTGGAATTGCTCATGATGGCGATGCTGATCGCTGTCTAGCTATAGATGCTGCAGGCAATATTGTTGATGGCGATGCAATCATGACCATTCTGGCTCGAGGCTTTAAGGCTAGAGGCGCTCTTAGATCGAACACAATTGTCGGAACAGTGATGAGCAACCTTGGATTTATTCACGCCATGAGAGATGCAGAGATAAACGTCGTCACCACAGCTGTGGGTGATCGCTATGTTCTAGAGAAAATGATTGAAGGCGACTTTTCATTGGGTGGAGAACAGTCTGGCCACTTGATAATGCGCGAGTTCGCAAATACTGGTGATGGAATTTTGACCGCTCTAGCACTTGCGCAAGAGGTAGTGCGATCACAAAATTCATTGGCTGATTTGGCTGCTGCGATGAAAAGATTTCCGCAGGTTCTAATCAATGTTCCGAATGTTGCTAAAGATAAGTTGAAGGACTCTTCGGTGATAGCGACGGCGGTTGCAGAGGCAGAATCGACTTTGGCAGATTCCGGACGAGTATTACTACGAGCATCAGGTACCGAACCGCTGATTCGCGTGATGGTCGAGGCTTCGAGTGATAACCTTGCACAAGAGATTGCAGCTTCACTTGCTGCAGTAGTGAAGGCAGAACTGGGGAACTAATTCGTGTGCGGAATCGTGGGTTACACAGGACCACAATCTGCATTCACTCCCATCGTTGAAGGCCTACGTCGCCTTGAGTACCGCGGTTACGACTCAGCAGGAATCGCACTTGGTACCAACAACTCTCTCTTTATTGAAAAGCGTGCGGGAAAGCTCGCTAATTTAGAGGCAGCGCTACCTGCCAACCTACCTACGGTTCATTCTGGAATTGGCCATACCCGCTGGGCAACTCATGGCGGGCCCACGGATCGCAACGCCCATCCTCATGTAGATAACGAGGGAAAGTTAGCGGTAATCCATAACGGGATTATTGAGAATTACTCTGAATTAAAAACCACGCTAGAAGAGCGTGGGCATATCTTCACCTCAGAGACTGATACTGAATCAGTTGCGCATTTACTTTCAGATTTACGTAAAGAGCATGGCGGCGATCTGACTGCGGCCATGCGTGCGGCTGTCTCGCAACTACGCGGCTCATTTACTCTCTTGGCAATCCACGCCGATGACCCCACCACAATTGTTGGTGTACGACGCAATTCACCACTCGTTGCTGGAATCGGTGATGGTGAGAATTTCTTAGCTTCTGATGTGGCTGCCTTTATTGATTACACCAAGCGGGCAGTTGAACTTGGCCAAGATGAAGTTGTCACAATCACCCCTGAGTCAATTGAAATCACAGATCTGGCTGGAAAGAAACTGCCGCTTCGTGAATACACAATTACTTGGGATAAAGAGGCAGCTCAAAAAGGTGGCTTTGCTCATTTCATGCTTAAGGAAATTTTCGATCAGCCTAAGGCAATTGCCGACACACTTATTGGGCGCTTGAGTGATAACAATCAAGTCCAGCTTGATGAATTACGTATGAGCGATGATGAGATAAAAAAGATTCGCCGGATATCTGTGATTGCCTGCGGCACTGCCTATCACGCTGGAATGGTTGCAAAATATGCCATCGAAAAATGGGCAAAGATTCCTGTTGATGTAGAGATTGCATCTGAATATCGTTATCGAGATCCGATTGTTGATAAAGATTCTCTTGTAATCGCCATCTCACAATCTGGCGAAACCATGGATCTCTTGATGGCGGTGCGCCACGCTAAATCAGCTGGCGCACGTGTATTGGCAGTATGCAATACCAACTCATCAACCATCCCGCGTGAATCTGATGCGGTGCTGTACACGCATGCCGGACCTGAAATCGCCGTTGCATCGACCAAAGCTTTTGTGACACAAATCGTTGCTGTCTATCTCATCGGTTTGAAGTTGGCACAAGTACGAGGCCAACTCAATGAGAAAGAGATTCGTGGTCTATACCTGGAGATGCTTGAGCTTCCTGCGAAGGTTGAGCAGATACTGGAAACAATCGAGCCACTCCGCTCATTAACGCGCACATTTGCTTCCAACAACACAGTGCTCTTCTTAGGTCGAGGAATTGAGTTCCCTATCGCGCTCGAGGGTGCGCTCAAATTAAAGGAGCTGGCCTATATCCACGCCGAAGGCTTTGCTGGCGGCGAACTCAAACATGGCCCTATCGCACTCATTGAAGATGGCACCGCTGTTATTGCCATCTTGCCAACCGCAGATGAGCACCAGCTCGATGAAAAGATGTTGAGCAATATTCAAGAGGTTAAAGCACGTGGCGCTCGAGTTATTGTGATTGCAGCCGAAGGGGCGCATGTGATTGGCGCTGAACACATCATTCGCATTCCAGTGGCATCTGCGCTCTTCCAACCTGTACTTGCGACTATTCCGCTCCAAGTTTTTGCCTATGAAATCGCGGTGGCACGCGGTACTGATGTTGATCAGCCTCGCAATTTGGCGAAGTCAGTAACTGTCGAGTAATTTTTCAGCATGCAGACTGTTCTTGATTTACGGCATCGCCAGATGCGAAGGGCGCTCAAGTGGTCTGCCGGTCTCTTTGCAGGTTATCTCTTCGTTACTCTGCAAGTTCTTACTAATGGACCTTTAATTGAGATTGATCGCTATTTCAATGATTTAGATCGACCTAGATTTACCGGGCTTTCACATTTTGTTATTCGAAGACTTGATGATTTAGGGCTGCGCAGCGTCTCTGGAATCGCACTGTTAATTGTCGCAATCTATATTGCGCGAAGGTTTAAAACGTATCGACCATTTAATTTAGGTTTACTTGCCTTTATCTCACTAAATGTTGTTGTAGGAGCCTTTAAATATACGTTGGGCAGAACGAAACCCCGCGAGGGTTTTGATTTATTACATGCTGGGGGTATGTCCTACCCGAGTGGCCATGCATCCAATGCCATTTTGATTTGGGGAATCATTGCCTATCTCATTTATCGCTACGCACATGTTGATCGATATCGTGGACGATTAGCGAGTGCTGGTGTTGGTTTACTAGCGCTAACTGTCTGCGTGGTATCTCTGGTCAGAAACACGCATTGGTTCTCTGATCTCTTTGGTGGCTTGCTGCTCGGAGGAGCGCTGCTAGTGCTCATTATCGCCATTGATCGCTTCTTCCCATCTGATAGCCAACTCCACTAACCGCTTATAGACTGCCCGCCATGATTGATGGAATAGGCATCGATGTTGTGGATATTGCCAGATTCCAAGAATCTCTTGAGCGCACGCCATCTCTACGTGAAAAACTCTTCACAGAATTAGAACTTACCCACAACGTGCAATCTTTAGCCGCGCGCTTTGCTGCAAAAGAGGCGCTCTATAAAGCTCTCAGCCCAACATCTGGGTTGCCATGGCACGATGCAGAAGTGATTAATCACGAAAATGGGAAGCCCGATTTTCTCTTTCGTGGCCAGATTGCAGACCTAATAGATGGCGCAACAGTACATCTTTCACTCTCTCATGATGCAGGAATTGCTTCGGCGATGGTGGTGATTGAAAGATGAGAGCTGAAGCAATTATCGATCTGAGTGCTATCAAACATAATGTGGCTCTTCTCAAAAAGAGCGCTGATACCAATCTGCTAGCAGTGGTGAAAGCCGACGCTTATGGCCATGGCCTCATTCCAGTAGCGCAGGCAGCTCTCTCTGCTGGTGCTCATTACCTCGGTGTTGCACTATTAGAAGAAGCCGTAGCGCTGCGCGAAGCTGGAATTAGCGCACCAATATTGGCATGGTTGGTTCAACCAGGTTCAGATTTTTCTCGCGCTATTGAGTTAAATATAGATATAGCTGCTGCATCTCTTAAAGCGCTCTCTGAAATTTCTGCCGCATCACGAGCTGCTGGTAAAAAAGCTCGCGTGCATCTTGAAGTTGACACGGGTATGACACGTGGTGGTTTCTTATCTGAATGGAATCAGATTGATGCCGAACATGTGCGTGATATTGAGGTAGTTGGGATTTTTTCGCACTTTGCGCGAGCTGATGAACCAGATGAAGCACAGAATGTGATGCAGTTACAGCGGTTTACTGAGATGGCGACAACGCTTGAGTCCTTTGGATTTACCAACATCATCAAACATCTTTCAAATTCTGCGGCGACTTTACGAAATCATGCTGCTGCATTTGACATGGTGCGTGCTGGAATTGCTATGTATGGACTCTCTCCTGATATCCAGACTTTGGGTAGTTCTTCTTCTTTGAATTTGCGTCCGGCGATGCAATTGCGAGCCGCTCTATATCTTGTCAAAGATGTCCCTGCGGGAACTCCAGTAGGTTATGGAGCAACAGAGAAAACAACGCGAGATACCCGCCTTGGAGTTGTCACAATGGGGTACGCCGATGGAATCCCTCGAATTGCTCGAGCAGCCGGAGTCTGGTTTAACGGCGCGCGCGCACCGATTATTGGTCGCGTATCAATGGATCAATTCGTGGTTGATTTAGGACCAGATGCAAAGGCGCAATCGGGAGATTGGGTGACCATTTTCGGCAATGGCTCACATGGCGAGTACACAGCTGATGATTGGGGAGCTGCTGCTTCAACAATTAATTACGAGATTGTGACGCGAATTGGGCCACGTGTGCCTAGAATCTACTCAGCTCATGTCTATTAAAGTGATGATTAAGAATCGAAGGGATGTGTGGTGACTGCAAGCTCTACCTTGTCCATCTCCCATCTCACGGTCAAGTTTGGTGGACTCACAGCTCTGGATGATGTGTACATCGATGTCCCAGCTAATTCTATTGTTGGATTAATCGGACCCAATGGTGCGGGCAAGACAACTATCTTTAATTCTATCTCCGGCTTAGTTCCCGTTACATCAGGTGAAATTTCTATTCATGGCGAAAAAGTTTCCTGGCCCAGAAGTTATGACTTGGCTGGATATGGCATCGCAAGAACCCTTCAAGGAGTAGGGCTCTTTAGCGGACTTTCCGTTGTTGAAAATGTCATGATGGGCGCAAACATTGAAAGTGGAAGTAACTTTGTAAAGGATCTTTTTGGGTTATCTGGCCAAGCTGAAAAAAAGCTCCGGCGCCGCGCAGAAGATGCGCTCGCTTGGGCAGGAGCCTTAGCGCTGGCAGATAAGAGCCCATCCGAACTCACCTATCCAGAAACTAAACGCGTCTCTATTGCACGCGCATTGATATTGCAGCCATCTATCTTGCTGCTAGATGAACCCGCTGCAGGACTTGGACAGGATGACATTGATAAATTCGCTTCGCTCTTGCTGCAACTGAAAGCGCGCTGTTCAATCATTATTGTTGAGCATCACGTTGACTTCATTGGCGAGATTTCTGATCAGGTTTATGTTCTTAACTTCGGCAAGGTAATTGCGAGTGGCTCTTTTGACACGGTCAAACGTGATCCGGCAGTTTTGGCAGCATATCTTGGGACATCTAGCCAAACCGGCAATAGCCAACTAGGTGGTTCTTGATGCTGACGATTGAGAATCTCACTACTTCATTTGGCTCTGTAGTTGCACTCGATGGCGTTTCACTCTCAGCACAAGATTCAAAAATCACAACTGTCATTGGAGCAAATGGTGCGGGTAAGAGCACCCTTTTGCGCACCATCTCTGGATTAGAGCGACCAACTGCAGGTTCAATCACCTGGGAAGGTCGTTCTATTGTTGGATGGAAACCCGAAGATATTGTGCGCGCTGGAATTGCACATGTTCCCGAAGGTCACGCAGTGATTTCAGAATTGAGCGTGGAAGAAAATATCAATATGGGTTCGCTCTTTCGGCGTAGGGCGCATAAGAGTGATGTGGCAGCATCTCTAGATGAGATGTACCAACTATTTCCTCGATTACAAGAACGCCGTAAACAATTAGCCGGAACACTCTCAGGTGGAGAAAGGCAGATGTTGGCAATAAGCCGCGCTCTAGTTTCACGCCCAAAGTTACTCCTGCTTGATGAACCATCACTGGGCTTGGCGCCGCTTGTTGTTGAACAAATTATTGATTGCGTTAACACCTTATGTCGCTCCACCGGTCTTACAGTGTTATTGGTGGAACAAAATGCAAATACCGCACTGGGCGTTGCTGATCATGGCGTCTTACTTGCGCTAGGAAAAGTTGTAGCCGATAGACCAGCAGCAGAGCTCAAGGCAGATGCCGCGCTTCGCGCTGCATATTTGGGGTACTGATGGATACATTTTTAGCAGCGCTATTTTCAGGAACTTCCCGAGGTTCCATTTATGCACTTGTGGCGCTGGGACTAGTAATCGTTTGGCGTGGTGCTGGCGTAGTTAATTTTGCCCAAATGGGACAAGCGATGTTTAGTACCTATATTGCTTCTACCTTGATTCAAAATGGAAATTCCTATTGGGTGGGTTTCTTTGTCGCTCTCTTTGCCGGAGCAATCCTTGGTGCACTCCTTGATATTTTTATTATGAGGCCGTTATCAAATAAGAAGAAGACAGAACTTCTAAGTAGTGAATCTATGCGAGCGGCGGTGCCAGTTATTGCATCCCTCGGAATATTGGGCGCACTTCAAGCTCTCGCTGGGATTATCTGGGCAGCAGAGGAACGAGGTTTCCCCGCTCCTGCAGCGCAGGAAGGTTTCACAGTTGCAGGTAGCGTGATGCCCTTTACCTCCTTCGATGTGTTTGTCATTTCAATCGTTATCACCACTTTGATTATTACAACTATCTTCTTTAAGAAGACTGGAGTAGGTCTAGCGATGCGCGCGACTGCACTTAATCAGGAAGTGGCGCGCTTGAGTGGAATCCGTACTAACTTCACTCGCACCTTGAGTTGGGCAATATCAGGTGCAGCATCTTCCCTGGCAGGTCTCTTGATTACCCCGACATCAAATCTGTCTCCAAATACTCTAGATCTAGTACTCATTATTGGATTTACCGCTGCAGTAGTCGGAGGGCTAGATAGCCCTGCAGGAGCTGTGCTGGGTGGATTTATTCTTGGTTTGGTCATTTCGTTTGTCACCTTCTATCTCTCTCCAGAGGATGTATTCCTTTCTATTCTTGGCGTGCTCCTCATTGTTTTGGTTGTGAAGCCACGTGGAATACTGGGCGGAAAGGATGCACGCCGTGTCTAGCGCTGGTAAGAATCCATCCATTATTCGTCGCAGCTTGCGCCGCACCATTTTCTTTATCATCGCCATCCTTGCTATTGGCTCAACTTTTGAACCGTATAACCAAGCACAACTCGCTGTTGTGCTGATCTACTTCATTGGGGTTCTCTCGGTCACAATTCTGACGGGCATTTCTGGTCAGATATCACTTGGCCAAGGTGCGCTGATGGCGGTCGGTGGCTATTGCACCGCGCTACTCATGACCAATTACTCCATTTCATTATGGATTGCAGTGCCTGCCTCCATAGTTGGTGCTGGTATTGCCGGCGCACTTCTGGGAATTGCTGCAGCTCGTCTATCTGGTCCATATCTTGCCGGGACAACACTTGTCATTGCTCTTGCCATTCCAACGATTGCTAATCGATTTATGTCTGTCTTCAAAGGTGACGAGGGGCTACCGGTCGATGTCGGTTACCCACCTGCTTGGTTCACTAGCCTTTTTGGAGAACCAACATATGAAGAGTGGCAACTTTATGTGGCGCTTCCCTTTGCTGCAGTCGCCTTATTCTTTGCATCGAATCTACTTCTCTCTCGTTCCGGTCGTATGTGGCGATCCATTCGTGATCATGAGACAGCGGCGGCTCTAACAGGCGTCAATTACTCTCGTCAAAAAATTTATGTTTTTATTATTGCTTCAATATTTGCCGGATTATCGGGTGCGCTCTATGGGCTTAGAGGATTGGTTGGTCCCAGTGTCTATCCGGTTGCGCTCTCTCTCACCCTGTTGACGGCAGCTGTTCTTGGAGGAATTCGAAGCATCTTTGGAGCTTTTATCGGAACAGTGATTGTTGTCTTCTTGCCAGATTGGATCGATCTTGTACTGGATAACTTTGAACTGAGCGAGCAGGTTTCCAACTTCATGCCGGCCCTCATTTCAAGCCTGCTGCTGATTCTGACTGTGGTGATTAACCCTGCAGGGGTGGCTGGCACGCACCACCACCGCAAGCACAAATAGCGATAAATAATTGTTATAAAGACCGATTTCCCCTTCTGCCCACCTGTGATTTCAGCGCGTTTTCCTATCTTTTATTCACATTGACTTCACCTTCAGTTAAAGTGAGTCCGTTCTGGCCCAGTCAGGGCTAGTGGCAGCTTGGTCAATTGACTTGGCTGCAAGCAATGACAAAAGAGAAAGAGTGAATGTAGTGAGAAATCGTGCATCTCTGTCTAAACCA
>VFQS010001340.1_pt1 | contig 22929 bp, 22 predicted proteins | sample 3512361 | NCBI WGS metagenome assembly VFQS01 (sample SAMN10412375, study PRJNA504923) | tailings metagenome | isolation source: Relicate 1 Philex TSF3 active mining | place: Philippines
TTCACTATCGCCCTCATTTTCGGTGTAAAACCGTCAAATATGCCTGTCAAGTTATATATAAAATTAATTATAAATTTTATATATATATATATATATATATATGGAAAATAATCATATTATCATAATTTTACTTATAATGTGTACCTTTTGTATGATATTATCAATAGGGTTTTATTTATATAATGAAAATTCCAAAAAAGCAAATGCAGAAGCCAAAGCTAAAGCTGAAGCTAAATTAAAAGCAGAAGTTGACGCTATAGAAAAAGCAAAAGCAGAAGCTGAAACTGAAGCTAAAGCAAAAGCAAATGCTGAAGCTAAAGCAAAAGCAGATGCTGATGCAGAAGCTAAAGCTAAATCAGATGCAGAAGCTAAAGCTAAAGCAGATGCAGAAGCTAAAGCTAAAGCAGATGCTAAAGCAAAAGAAGATGCCGAAAGACAAAGACAAGAAGCAGCAGAAAGACAAAGACAAGCTGCAGCTGCAGAAGCAGAAAGACAAAGACAAGCTGCAGCTGCAGAAGCAGAAAGAAAAGCAGCAGCAGAAAGACAAAGACAAGCTGCAGAACATCAACGATGGGAAGCTGAACAAAATGCACGAGCACAAGCCTTAGCAGCTAAAACAGGTCAAGCCGTATGTTGGGGACAATGTGGAGGATGGACTGGTGGGATATGGATGCAATAGTTCTTAATATTTTTACTAAATATATTTTTATTATATATTCTATAACAATATATTCAAAAAAAAATAAATAATATTAAATAAAATAAATAATATTAAATAAAAAAATAAATAACTAAATTATAACAATATATTTTTCCAATATAGGATTAACAAATAATATCATTTCTTTTTGCTCTTTAGTACATATAATTTTTCTTAGATTATGACAATTACGAAGAAAATTATGACCTATATATCTTAAATTTCTTAATCTTGATATATCTATACTAGTTAAACTTGAACATCCCCATAAAAAACCTTGATTTAAAGCTGTAACATTTATGAGTGGGGATAAATCAATACTTATTAAACTACTACAATTCATCATAAAATTTTGACCGATACTTCTAACTTCTCTTAAATTAGATAAATCTAAATTTGTTAAACTTCTACATCCACTTAGAAAATTATCCTCTATATGTCTTATTGGTAACAAATTGTTAAAATTTATACTTGTTAAATTTATGCATCTACATAAAAAGAAACTTCCTATTGTTTCTAGTCGTGTTAAATATGATAAATCAATACTTGTCAAACTGTTACATTCTCGCATAAAATTATCACCGATTATAGTTACATTAGATAGAGGTGATAAATTTATACTTGTTAATCTTGTACATCTATTTAAAAAATTATTTTCTATTCTAGTTAAATGCGAAACATCTGATAAATCAATAGAAGTTATTTCTGGATGTTCATCCCAATCATTAAAATAATGTACTGGTCGACCACCTCTAAGTATATTTTGGTTTTTTAATTCAATATATTTCTCTTTATACTTTAGATATTTTCTTTTATAAGACATATATATATATAATTTATAAAATAATTAATTATTTATTATTTTATATCTATAAATTATAATGAAAAATATAATATTGATATTTATATTACTAATTATACTAATTTTTATTCAATTTAATAATAAACAAGAATATTTTCTTGATTACATATCAAATAATAGGAAAATAAAAATTCAAGCCTCAGAAAAAGAACTTTTATTCATTAAAAATATTATTAATAATTATAAAAATGAATTTATAAAAAGAAATGTTGATATTGAATACATAATTAAACCCAACTTTAAGGCAGAACTTTATGGATACGATGGTAATCTAAAAAAAACTATATATCAAAAAGAAGAAATTAATAATTTTATAAAAGAAATTGATAATATGCCTATGGGTCGTCTTGAGAAAAAAGAAAGAGATATTATTCTTAATAGAAAAGATTTATTAGAAAAGTGTGGATTACCTGATATTCCTGAAACATCACATTGTTTTAATGATACAACACATCATACATGCTGTTTACTTGGTTCTGAGGCTAGAGAATATGCTGATAATTCAGGTAATCCTATTGGTATTACTTCTGTAAATGTATTAGGAAGAAAACCTAAAGAGAATGAATTAGTTCCATGGTGTACTTGTACAGGTTCAAAAGTTTGTTCTTTTTATAAAAATAAATTTAATGACGGTACCGACATAAAATTTATCGGCAATACAAATACAGAAAATGAAGATGAAGCTATTAATGAATTAAAAATAACAAGACATAATACACCAGGTATATACTAATTATATAAATTACACAATATATACTTATATAATAATAAAAAATTGAAAATTATAAAAGTTTATAGATTTATTACGATTAATTATCCCTGATGTCTAAACATAGTGATATTCCAAATGATGTTGTAAAATTCCTTTTAGAACACAAAAAAGAAGGCACGCATCCTGATAGAATAGATGATTTACTAAAAAATTCATTTCCTGATTTTCACAGTACAATGCATTTTAGTATATGTAGGATTATAGATACAATTTATACAGGTTCTTATGGCACATATTGGAGAGCAGCATTTGGTAATAAAGAAACTGGTTCTACTTTTTTCAAGAAGCTCGAACGCAATTATGATCCAAGTGATTTGGGTCTTTATAAGATTTATGTGGAATATGCTGGAATTTATACATGCCGTCTAGACATGGAAGAAATACAAAATTCTGATCAATCTTTTTCTGATAAAGAATTAAACTAATACCTGCAAAATTTAAAATATTATTTTTATAAAAAAAAATTTAATAATAACATTTGTAAAATTTCAAGTATTTTGCGAGGAGTGTATATTTTTTTTTTATAAATATATAATATAATGATAAAAAAAAAAATAAAACAATCCTTACCTACAAATCCAATTCAAATTTTTAATGACTTGAAACAAATTAAAACAAATTTGCCATCGTCTGATACTTTATCTAACATTTCAAATATTATGCAATTTGGCACACTAATTTCATCAATTTCAACTGCTACTGGTTTTAATCCACTTATATTAATTGTAATTGGTATAATAATAAAATTAATTTTATCACTAAATTTACAAAAAAAATTAATAAATAATCATATTATTGATAATTCAATTGAAACACTTACTATAAATATATATAATTTACCAATTACAACAACCTCTACAAATCCAACACCACAATTTAAAGAATATCTATCGATCGTTAATTATCTAAGAAAGAGAAAAATACAAAATACACAATATATTGCTGATTATAATGGACAATTTAATTTCTTAAACAATCTAACAAATATTGACATAAATTCATATATTTCTTTCTCATCTACTTATACAATAAATTCTAGTAATACTATTAATTGTAGTATAATTTTATATTCAAAAGATATTTGTAAATTAAATAAATTCGTTAAAAAATGTAAAAAAATTTATAATAAAATGATTATAAATTAAAATTTATTTATTCATCGTATATATATTCATTATCACAATTAATTAAAAAAATATCTTTATTAATAGCATCTTGTACAATAGTATTTTTACTTAATATATTATTTATTATATTTGAAACTATATTAACTATATATTCATAATCATTTTCTTTATACAAATTTTGAATTTTAGTTAATATTAATTCAACACATCTTAATATTTCTATATAAAAATATATATCATAATCATCTTCAGATTTAATATGATTGTTTGAAACTAAAATTTTTAAATATAAAATTTTTCTAATGTAAAATAATTTTAATATCAATTCTTGTGCATTTTTAAAATTATTTTTAATTATATTATAATTTTTTTTTTCAAATTCTGTTTTTATTTTAGAAGTATTTAAATTATAAAATATTAAAAAAAATATAATAAATAATATTATTATTAAATAATTTATATTCATATATAAATTATTTTATATATTTTATTTTATTAATATATATAATATTTATATTTAATAGTAAATATTAATTAGGTAAATGTTTTGCTTTTTCTTCTAATATCATAGTATCTAATGATATTTTATCTTCATTATATTTTTTAACTTTTAAATTGTAACTTTGTATTCTATTATTAATTTCCTGTTTTTTTATTTCTTGTTCTTCATCAAATTTATTTTTAATTTCATTTTGTTGTTTATTAAATTGATTTCTTCTCTCTTCTTGCTCTATAAAAAATCTTTCTCTTTCATCGCAAAAGTTTTTGTAAATATTTTTTATTTCTAATTCCTCATTTTCTATTTCTTCATGTGTTGTATTTAATTTATCTATATTTTCTTGAAAATTTAGATATATTTTATCTAATTCTTCCTTTGGTATTTGTATATCAATATTTTTATGGCTGGGTAGTTTTTGTGCTTGTAATTTTGACTGTTGGGCTTGTTGATGAACAACTTTATGTACTTGATTTAATACATCTTTCTGAGTTACTACTTCTTGTTGGGCTTTTTGTTGACCTTCTTGTTGTTGACCTTCTTGTTGGGCTTGTTGTTGACCTTCTTGTTGGGCTTGTTGTTGAGCTTGTTGTTGTGCTTGTTGTTGACCTTCTTGTTTGGCTTGTTGTTGACCTTCTTGTTGGGCTTGTTGTTGAGCTCGTAGTTGACCTTCTTGTTGTGCTTGTTGTTGATCTTCTTGTTGTGCTTGTTGTTGAGCTTGTTGTTGTGCTTGTTGTTGAGCTTGTTGTTGTGCTTGTTGTTGTGCTTGTTGTAGAGCTCGTAGTTGAGCTTCTTGTTGACCTTCTTGTTGAGCTTCTTGTTGTGCTTGTAATAGAGCTTGTTGTTGAGCTTGTTGTTGTGCTCGTAGTTGAGCTTCTTGTTGTGCTCGTAGTTGAGCTTCTTGTTGTGCTCGTAGTTGAGCTTGAAATTGAGGTTCTAGTTGAACTTGTTGTATAACTTCTTTTTGTGGATCTATATGAGCTTGTTGTAGAGCTATTTGACATTTTTGTAAATAGGCTATTTGTTGGGCTGAGATAAGTTCTTTATCGGGTTTACCTCCTTTTAAAACATATTTTTCATTTAAATATTTAGTTTTATACTTCATATATTTTTTGTTATAATAATTTTCACTATTCATATATAATTATATATTTAAAAAAATATTTAAATATATTATTTATTTTATATTTAAATATTTATTTTTGTATTTAATGTATTTTAATTTATAAATATCTATATTATTACTTTTAATGTATTTATATTTATGTCTTTTTGATAATCTTGCTAATTTTTGTAATACTATATCAAATTTATTTAAGTCTTTTACTAATTCACTATAACTTTCTTTTTTAAAATCATCTATTTTTTTTTTTAAAAAATTACCTTTTTTTTTAATTTCATTTTCTTCAAATTTTTTTTGTTCATCTTCAGTTAATTTTTTTTGTATATTAGATAATTTATCTAATAAAATATTGTAATTATTTATTAAATTTTGTTCAAAACAAAAAGAATTTTTATTAATATTTTTTTCATAATTATTTATTAAATCTATTTTTTTTTCAAAATTATCTAATTTATTTTTAATATAATTTATTTTTTCATCATCAATTTTATTATCAATTAATTTAATTTCATCACCTAATTCACTTAAATTATCTATATGTATTATTTCAGTATGTTTTATTTCATTTTGTTTTATTTTTGTATCATCAAATTCAATCATTTCATTATCATCTATTTCTTTATCTAAAGAATTTATTTCTTCTCCTAATATTTCACTAAAATTATCAATTTGTATTGTTTCATCTTCTTTTATATTTGTTTTATTAAATGGTATTATATTTTCATCTTCTTCACTTTCATCTTCTTCATTATCATTTTCTTCATTATCATTTTCTAATGGCATTCCGCCAAATATTAAATTAATATTTATTATTTTATATTTTTTTTTTGTATCATTATAAAACATTTATATATATAATTAATAAAATTAATTATATAAAAACTATATTTATCTATAAAAAACTAAATTTTTAAATTAAATTATTTTTAACATGTGATTGTAATAATGTTGTTGCACAATTTCTATCAAATTCTGGTGATATATAAGTATCTGCTTTACAATTTTTATTTTTAATCAATGATAATATTCTAAATACTAATTCATTAAATAAGTTTGCATCATCTAATGATAATTTATATGCTGTTTTTAATTTGTTTACAATACTAATAACTCTTTTATATTCATTTATAACTGTAGTTTCTTCTCTCTTATAAAGTGTATAAGTCTTCATATATTCTTGCAATTCATGTAATTCTTGTTCATAAACTACATCATTACTCTTAATTTGATTTTTATATTTTTCATAATGTTCAAGAAATGCCCTTGATAAATCACTTGTAGCGTATTTTGTAGTATTTTGTAAATTAAATAATAAATTTAACATATATTGTTTATCAATTCCTTCAATAATTGTATCTGTTATATAATTTTTAACTAATGCTAATTTTTCATTGACTTTTGAAACTGTTCCTAAAAATTTTGGTTTTAATAGTGTTAATTTATTTAAATATGCCGTTTCATCAAACATTTGCTTGTAATGAGAAGTTAATGATCTATTTAATTCAATAATACTTTCATGAAGAATTTTAATTTTTAACTTAATTCTGCTTTCCTTTACTAAAACTTTTTTTAATGTTAAATTTGCTGATTTATAATTGTTTTCATTTATTTTAACTTCTTCTAATTGTTTTTCTTCAGATGCTTTTAAAACTTTTGTTAATTCTTTTTCTAATTCTCTAAATTTTACATTTGTTTCATTGTGATAATTAATTAAATTTTCAATTGGTGTAAAGTTTATTTCAGATAATAATCCATCCTCATTATCTGATTTTACAACTGTACTTTTCTTAACTAATACTGTAACATTTCTTGAATTAGATAATACAGAATTATTTACTTTTTCAGGAATTTTAGTTGGTATTTTGTATCTACAGTAAATTATTTCATCTTCTGGATTATTACCCCATAACCATTCTGCATTATTTGGTATTCCTGATCTTTCTTGTCCTGTTGTTGATTTCCAAAATGTCATTCCGTCATTTCTTCCGTAATTTGTTGCATATAACCATGAAGAATCATCAAAATCATAGGAATTCCAATTATTTGGAAAATTTACTGTATTTTCTTTACATTTCCAATTATCTGAAGATGTTACAACATTTCCAAATACACCAATAAATCCTCCTGATCTATATTCATCCTTTTTACATTTTATTCCAAAAATATTATTACCCATAGTTAATTGTGGATTATAAGAATAAGTATTCTTCCATGAATTACCCGAACCTAATAAATATCCATTCAGATATAATTCAAATGTATCATCGCATGTTACTTTTACAGACAAAGTATCATGAACAATTGGCACCGCTTCTATTTTGTAGTAAAATAGACTTAATAATGTAAAAATTAAGAAAACTGATTGAATTTTCATTATATATTATTATTTATATATATTATTATTTAAATAATATAATTATCAATTTTTTATAAATTTATTAAATATATTTAAGAAAATATTCTATAAAACCAACTTGTATTATTTTTTAAATAATTTACATGTCTTAATAAATTTTTATTTTCTCTGTTTACTGCTTCTAGTTGATTGATTAAATCTAATTTTTCTAAAATTCTGTTATCAATATCTTCTTTATAACTTATAATATCTTCCTTATATCTTGATATTTCATTTTTTAATTTTTCTATTAAATTAATATCATTTTGTGTTATATCTTCTTTATTAATTATTTTATCACCGACAAAAACTTCACATGTTATTGAATTTGCATCAGGTATTTCTTCAAAATTTGATATTTCACTTATATTTGAAATATTTTCTATATTGGTAATTTCTATTATATCATGATTATTTATCAGATTTATTGGAGATAAATGTTGCTGTTCTACTTTTTTTTGTAAATCGTATATTAATTCTTGTAATTCATTATTCTTCTTTTCTAATAAAATTATTTTTTTCTCTTTATCTAAATTTATATTTCTTTGTATCAAAATTTCATTTTCTAATAATTGATTTCTACTTATGTAATTATTTTTTATTTTTAAATATGATTTCCACCATTTTTGAATAGTTTTAATTGCCTTTAATTTATTTATTAATTGTATTTTTAATTTATGTATTAAATATGTATTTTTAATAATATTAACTGAATTTTTAAATCTTTTAAATTTATTGTATATTATTAGACTAGTTATTTTCTTTTTTATTAATAATGATTTTATTAATTTACTAAATTTATTTTTAATTAAAAATAATTTAAATAATTTTTGTATTTTATATGCTGATATATTTTTAATGTAATTATCATGTATTATAGATTTTAAAATATGTCTTTCTAAAGTTTTAGTTGCAAGTTTTTTTAATTTAAAACTTCTTTTATTAATCATCATTCTTACATTTTTTTGAATTATTATTATACTTTTCTTTTTATATTCATTTAACATATTTTTTAATAAATTATACGTTTCTTCAGTTAAAAAAACTTTTGTTTTTCCAAATATATATCCACTTTTAATATTATTTAAAACACAATTAAATTCTTTTAAAAAATCTTTTTTTTCAATATTATGACTATATCCTTGTTTTAATATATTTATTAATTGTATTACACCATTGTAAATTAATTGTTCTTTTACTATTTCTATATCAAAAAATAATGGAGTTTCTTTTTGATTTGGTTTTATACATTTTATAAAATGTAATTCACATTCATTTATACTATCAATAAATTCATTTAGTTGATTTCTAAATTGATTTGTAATTGAATTTATTTTTAACTTTCCAGTATTATTTTTTTTTTTTAATCTATAAGAAAATAAATTATTTACATATACTTCTATTTCTTGATTTATTTTATCCATATTTTTTTTTAAAAAATTTTCTATTTTATAATCTATTTTTCCAGCATAGTGTTCAATACTAAAAATATTATTACTACTTATTTTCTGACTTTTATATAAAGAATTATTACTATTTATTATATTTAATTTTTGTATTAAATTTAAATCATTTCCTTTAGGTAACATGCATTCTTCATCCAAATTTATAAAAATTTTCTCTATTAATTTAATTTGTTCTTTATTAAGTTGTATATTATTTACTTCTATATTAATACCTTCGTCTTCATATAATTTTATTTTATTTTCTAATAATATTTTATTTAATAATCCTTGAATTATTTCATTTGCATAATTTATTGATAATTGTTCTAAACTATTATTTTTTAAATCTTCAAAACCAAATATATCTAAAATACCTATTTTATGATCATAATACTTAACATCATATATATCATTCATTTGTTCAACTAACCAATTAAACAAATAATCATACATTTTCATTACTAAAATATCACGTGTTTCTTTAAATTCTTCTTCATTATATATTTTTTCAATAGTTTCCTGTTGTATTATCATCATTCTTTTTTTCAATATATTTTTGATATTATTATCTTCAATAACATCATCAAATTTTAATTTTAATAAATAATTTATTTTTTCCAAAATATTTATTACAAAATTACATTGTTCATAATGAAAACCAGCATTTAATAATAATATTTTAATATCTTCATCTTTTCTTTTAAAAACATGGAATTTTCCAAAATCTTCTCTATTTAAAACTCTTGTCTTTTCTAATAAATATATACTTATTTTCATTCCTATACATTCTAAATTTTTATTATAAAAAACCTCTGTTAGTTTACCAAAACGACTGCTATTACTATTTTTTTGAGTTGCTGCATTTCCAAAACATTCAAGTACTAGTCCTGATGCCTCTATTTTTTCTAATAAATTATTTTTATTATCTTTTATATAATAATTTAAATAATGTACAATTTGTTTTGTTGATTCTGTTTTTCCAGATCCACTTTCTCCAGATATAATTATAATTTGATTTTTCTTTTTTAAATTATCTATAATTAAATCTATAGTTTTATACAGATGAACAGTATCTTTATTATTAAAATTATAAATATCTTCTTCATCTACAAAATATTGATATGGATTAACTGATAATAATACAGATCCTAATTGTGTGTAAATTTTTTTACTTTTAAAACGATTATTTAATACTTTTAAGCATCTTTCTAAACTTATTTCATCAATATATAATAAATTATTTATATTATCTAATAATTTATCATTTTTTAATTTATCTATATAATTTTCCATTATTACTATATAATATTTACTAAAAAAAAATAAATATTATATTTTATAACTCTGATTTTATACTATGTATTTCTTTCCATTCAATACATCTACTCCGCATATCATGATTTGGATATAATACTAGTGAATTTAATATTTTACCTGTTGTAGGAGATCTTTTATTATTATTAAACCATTTTTGAATTGCTTCTCTCTCATAAGTAAAACCATCCTCAGCTACTACTGGATCTTTAAAAATGGTTGAAGTAAAAACATTATCTGTTAAAAATGATGGTATTTCCTCATTATATGTTTCATCATTTTTTTTTATTTCATTTTCTATATCGTAAATTGTTATTAAAAAATTATTTACAAAATTTTTTAGTCGATCGCCACTAATCCATCTGTATCTATATTCTTTAATATATTTGTTTAATCTATAATAAATATAATATTTTTTATTATTTTCTTCATTTTCATTTATAAAATAACTTTCATTTATCATTAATTTTCTGATATTATTTACTATTTTTTTACTTAAATTTATTGTATCTATAAAATTATTATAAGTAATATCACAACATGTAAAAGGATATTGTTTTGTAAATATAAAACTTATAAATAAATTAATATTTTTATCATAAAATATACTATCTTCAAATAATTTTATTTCTATCTTACATTCATCGAATTTTATATTTTCATTTAATATTAATTCTAAATTATCATTTACATTTTGTATGGTATATATAGTTTTTGATTTTAATGTATCTATTAATTCTAAATTTATAACTACATCTTCTAATAATTTTATTTCATGACATAATCTTGAAATAGAGATATTACTCATTTATTATTAAAAAATAAATATTTATTTATATTTATTTTTTTTTACTCTGTTTTTTAACACTCTGTTTTTTAACACTCTGTTTTTTAACACTCTGTTTTTTTATACTCTGTTTTTTTATACTCTGTTTTTTAACACTCTGTTTTTTAACACTCTGTTTTTTTACATTTTGTTTTTTAGATTTAAATATATACTGAGTTATTAATTTTTTTTTTATATCAAATGATTCCTTTTCAAATTTTTTATATACTTCTTTACTAATGTTATTTTTTTCAATACTTTCAATAAATTTATTTTGATTATCTATATTTTGATTAAATAAATCAATATTTTTTTTTACATACGGACTTAATATTGTTTTAGCAGTTTTTATTGATAATCCTGCCTTAGAATTTGAAGGTTGTATAATTCCAAAATAATTTAATAATATATCTTCCAAATTAAAATTTTTTTCTCTTTTTAGACCTAATTTTTTTGTAATTGTTTCTAAATATTCTTTAGTATCACATTCTACTTCCATCCATTCAATTCCACCAGGATAAGTATCAAATACTATTTCCTTACAATTATCCATTGACCATTTTTCTCTTATTTTTTCTATACAATAATTTATTTCATAACCTAATTTTTTGAATAAATTAATTGTATTGTTAAAATCATCTACCTCAACTTCTAGTTCTAGTGGAAAATCATCTTGATTGTGTTCTTTATATGCTATTTTAATACTATCGTATTCTTTTCTAACACGTAAATATTTTTTTTTATCTTCATTATTTGGCAATTTGAATGTACATAAAGGATATAATATTGGTTCGTGAATTTGAATGGCACCTAATTCTTTTAATTTATTAATTATTTCATATTTATTATAATTAAAAAATCTATATTCAAATTCTATTATAGACATATAAATATATAATTATATTTTATTTAAGCAATAATAATTATATTAAGCAATTATATTATTCAATTTCTAATATTTTTTTATAATAAATTAACTGGTGAATAAAAATTATCTGTATCACCAAGTAATGGTTCTGAAAATCTTTTTTCTTCTAATAATAAATTTTTAGTATATATTTGTGCTAATGCACTTATTAATACACTAAATAATGCTATATCAAATTGACTTATTATAAACATTATTATAAATATCTTCCTAATATTATTTATAATATAAAGACTATTACTATAGAATTGTAATTGGAATTTAGTAAATTCATTAATTATTCTTTTATCTGGATTATAAATATTAAAATATATTATGGGCATAACTATTTCATCATTATAAGCTTTACCAATATTAATTATTGTTATTAAAAATAATAAACTAATATATTTAAAAATATTATCTATTTTAATGTACATAACTTCTAAATTATTATTTGGTCCAAAAGTCCAATATGGAGAGGTTTCTTTATAAAAATATACTGATAACATAATTAAAAATAATATAAATATATTTCCAAATAAACAATATTTTAGTTTAAAAATCTTTTTCATATTTAATTAATGATATAATTAATTTTTTATATATATATCTATATATATATGTATAAATACTTGGTAATTTTATTAATTTTAATTATAATTTATCTTCTTTATAGTTGTGAAGAGAAGCCAATACCATCTCCTAGACCTAGAAAAAAAGTTATTATTAATGAACATCCAATTATAAAACAAGAATATATTAATTATACAACACCTCATGTTGAACCTGAATATATTAATTATACAACACCTAGAGTTGAACCTGAATATATTAATTATGTTACAACTGAATCTCCAATTATAACTACTCAAAAACCAATAAAAGATATTAATGTAATAGAACAAATAATTCCATCTAATTCTAAAGCACAAAATATCTTTTATTATGAATCAATCAACTATGATTAAAAATATTTTTTTTAGTATTAAAATATTTTTTTATATAATTATATATATATGCACGACGTAAAATTATAAACGCAAGTACTTAAAATACAAAGCAAAGTATCTAGAATTAAAAAGAGGTGGAGGTGATGGTAAAAAAGTTAAATTTTCGGAAATAAAAGAAAAATTTAATAAAATTAAAGCAGATGGAAAAAAATTATATTTTGAGGATAAAACAAAAGAAATTTTACATATAACCGAAGGAAAATATAATAAAACAGCAAGAAGTAAAAAAGATAATTATTATTTAAGTATTAATTTTCAGTATATAAAAAATGGAAAAATGGAAAAATGGAAAATGATTATAAATCAATTGATGATAATAATTTTTTTGCTGGATTATTTAATTCCTTATCTACTCCAACTTACAATGTTGAAATTAAACCACAAGATAGTGATTATATTTTAATAATATGTTTTAACGATTGTAAAGGAATATCTTCTTAAATTTAAAATATTTAAAATATTATATTGTAAAAATAATTTAATATATGTAAAATTTGATTAAAATAGTTAATATTATACATAAATAATAATTTATATATAATAATATATGTATATACCTTTATATAATAGATTTATAGCCGGTTCAACTCTTAAACATGCAATTATAAGAGCAAATAATTTATTTTTATCTCATAAATATAAACCAATTTATGATTTTTCTTACGAGGATCCAAATAATGAAGCTATTTGCTATAAAGAACTAAAATATATGTCAACAAAATTAGAAAATAATTTAATTGCAATAAAACTAAGTGGTTTAAATTTTAATCAAAAATATATTAGAGAAATAATTCATTTAGGTGTTAAAAATAATAATAAACTTCTTATAGATGCTGAAGATATTCCAATACAAGATAAAATAAATAATATTACAAATGATTTATTATCAGAATTTAATACTAAAGTGAATGTTAATATTTATAAAACATATCAAATGTATAGAAAAGATAGTTATAATATACTTATGGAAGATTTAATAGATTTTAATCATGAAAATATTTTATTAGGTATAAAATTAGTAAGAGGTGCATATTATAAGACAGATTATAAAAGTGGTAAATTATTTGATAATATAGAAGAAACACACAATTCATATAATAATGCTGCTAATTTAATTTTAAAATTTCAAAAAAATGTAAATAATAAAGTTATCTTTGCTACTCATAATAAAAATAGTATCGATAATATAATTAAAATATCAGAAAATAATAATTTAACAAAAGAAAATATTATGTTTGCTCAATTGTTAGGAATGGCTGATAGTACGAGTAACTATATTATAAAAAAAAATTTTTCTGTATATAAATATTTTCCTTATGGTTCAATTATTCATACACTTCCATATTTTAGTAGAAGATTATATGAAAATTATGAAATTATAAAATATCTAAAATAAAAAATTATTATTCTTCTCTTATATATATTAAATAACCAAATTGTCTAAATGATAACTCATTTGAATAAAGTTCTCTAGTTGTTTCATTAGTCAAATAATTTGATATATCTTTATGAGGCCAGTTAGTTTCTACAATAATATTATTTGAATCATAAACATAAGATTTATTATTACAAATAATACCAGCAATTGCGTGATCAATTCCATTTAAACTTATTGATGATGAACATAATTTATAATTATAAAAACCTATATTAATATTATTCCCAAAAATATTTTTATTAAATATTAATATTTTTGGGTATTTTTTTACTTCAATTATATTAAGAACAAATTTTTTTATTTCTTTATTAGAAGATATATCACTATCATTAGATGCTATTCTAAATAATTTTTTTAACTCTAATAAAGAATTATTTAATATTTTTATTAAGTTATCTAAATCTTTAATTTTTTCCTCTAGTAATTTGATTTTTTCTAATTTATCATCACTATTTTGTTTATTATATTCTTCTATTTTATTATTAATTTCTAATACTAATTTATTTCTATCTTGATTATTTTTATTTATTTTTTCTACAATTTTATTTTGATATTTAATAATTTTTTCTTCAATTGATATGCTGTAATAAATATTATCATCACTAAAAATTTCTTTTAGTATCACTTCTAAACCTTTATATGTATCACCACCATCTCCATATTTAATATCATCACACTTTTCTAATTTATTTTCATATTTACATTTTACTTTAGAAGCTATAATACCTACAAAATTACCATCATTAATTGATGCTTTTCTTTTATTTATTAGTAAATTATTAATAAGTGAAAATATAAGAATTTTTAAATCATAATTACAAGCTATACAACTAAAATTATTAAATTTTATTTTATCTATAATATCTTTATTTGGTAATGAATTATATTTAGTAGTTAATATAGCAATTATTTCAGGAATAAAAAATAATGAATTTATTATAGAATTCATCCAACAAGTCCCAGTTGATTGAGTTAATCTAGTTGATAAACATGGTGGAACTGAAAAGTACCACCTAAACCACCATTGATCAACTAAATCAGTTGAATTATAATATACATACATTAATCTAATATTAACTAATACTTTTGCACCACCTTTTTTTTGAAATGATATTTGTCCAATTTCTTCATTATCTGTATTAACTTCTTTTATAAAATTTTTATTGGGCGTTATATTATTAAAAAATGTATTATCATTTATAGATATTTTTGTATTATATCCAAAAATATTTATATTTTTTCTAAATATTTCAATATTATCGTTATTTTTATAAGCATATAATACTTTTTTATTGTTATTTGTTAAATTTATTAAGGTAATATTTTCTAATAAATTATTTTTTTTAAATTTATCTGTGGTACAGTATTTATTAAATAAATTATATATTGAAGAAAGTAAAATAGAATTAATAATAATTAATATATTTATATTACCACAAGTTATAATAATTTCTTCAAATAAATTAATAAATTCTATTTCATCTAAATTTTTACTAATTTTTATATATTTTATATTTTTATTTGTTGTTGGATTTTTTATATTTTCTATATTTGTTAAATTTTCTGTAGTAAAATGATAAATTGTAACGTCCATATCTTTATTAAACTCGCATGTAAAGCCTCCTAGATAATTTTTTAAATTTAAATATTTTTCTTTATATTTTAAATACTTACTTTTATAAAAAGTCATATATAATTTATTAATGAAATTTTTTTATTAAAAATAAAAAAATAAAAATAAAAAAAATATTTTAGTTTTAGAGGTTTATTCTTTACATCAGACTCTCTCTCAAATATTAAAAAAGCCAAAAAAGCAAAATTTTGCTTTTTTGGCTTTTTTTTTGCTAAATTTTGCTTTTTTATATATAAGTTTAATTTAAAAAATATTTTATAATAGTAATATATATTAAATTATATAATTATGGTAAATCATATTTGTCCAATTTGTAATAAAATTTTTAATAAAAAATCACATTTTTTATATCATGTTGAAAATAAAAAGAAACCATGTTACCCAAATGAACAACAAATAATACTCAAAAATCCTCAAAATTCCTCAATTTTTCCTCAAAAATCCTCAGAAAAAATAATCAATATACATGAAAATAGTAATAAAAAAGGTTATTATTGTAATTTTTGTAATTATTCATCAAATAGAATAGATAATTTTAAAAGACATATGATAACATGTAAAGTTAGGAAAGAAGAAACTCAAGATAAGGAAGCTATATTTCAAGAATTAATTAAAAGAATGGAATTATTAGAAAATCAAAATAGTAAATTATTTAAAAAAAACAAAGAATTAAACAATGAAATAAATTTATTAAAACAAAACTCAATCAAGGGTGTACAAAATAATAAAAATATTAAAAATCAAAATAATGGAATAATTAATAATACAATTATTATTCAACATGGTAAAGAAGATTTATCAAAAATAGATGATAAAGTATTTTTTGATGCTTTCTTAAAATATACTGGTTCAAAAATACCAGAAAAAATTATAGAAGGCATACATTTTAATAAAAAATACCCTGAATTTAAAAATATTTATATATCAGACATAAATAGAGAAAAAATTATGATACATAATGGGAAAAATTGGATATTAACTCCCGGTGAAAATGTAACATCTAACTTATTAGATAAATCTATTAATTTTAGTGAAAATAAATATGAAGAAATTAATGAAAAAGAAATTCTAAATGAAAGAAAAAAAATTAAAATTGAAAGTGGATTAAAAATTATGGAATTAATGAAGGAATTCGATAGTGATGATTATGATGAAGAAGGAAAATTACTTAAGAAAGATTATAAAGAAAGAAGAATATATTTAAGAAATAAAGCTGAAGAATATATAAAACTATTACTTTATAATAATAGAAATGAAGCAATTAATGAAGTTTTATTATTACAAGAGAAAGAATAAAAATTATTACTTATTTACTAATTCATAAAACTTTAATATGTTACAGCCTGAAAAGAAGATGTTTGATTATTTTTATCAACATAAACACCAACAACAGAATTTTCAGCAGCTGATGTAACTATTGTTAATAAAGATTGGGGATAATTTATACTTTCATAATTAACTAATATAAAATAATTATTTTCTCTTTTAATTTCTATTTTGGCTCCACTAAATTGTATTATTTCACTACTTACTGGATCTAAATAAAAATTTGCAATTGGTAAAATATAATTTCCATTTTCTAATTTTGTAATACCTTGAGCATGTGTTATTATACTTACTCCTGGAATATTTATTTCAGTCCAATTTTCAAAATGTACTTCTCCTGTAAATTTATTATAAAATAAATCTACAACAAAAGTTCTAGTATTAGTTAATATTCCTGGTAATGAAAATCCTCCAGCAATTGTATAATGATCGTAATAACAATAATTATCTACTTTTCCATTATACCAAATACCATATGTAGTTGTATATAATGAATTTGGATATAAAACTTCAGTTATTGTTTTTTTATTTTCTATATCGTAAATAAATGATTTACCTATTACTAAATTTAGTTGAGATAAATCACTTGAAATATAAACTGCTAATCCTCCTCTAGTTGAATGAACAACTGTGTATTTAAAAGGAATACATGGTTCTATAGTAAAATAATTTTTAGGATTATCAAAATCACTATATTTACCTTTATAACAAAACCCTTTGCATGGTTCATCTATACCTGTTGCACCAGTTTGATAACTTCCAACTATTGTAATATTATCATCTGATATAAATTCTGGTCCATAAACAGCTGTTGATGTTGATTTAGGAAATATTACAGTTTTTATATTTTCTGTATCTGGAACATCTATTGTACCTTTATATATTGCCCCAAATCCATTTGTAAATGTTCCTGTAATTAAAAATTCATTATTAATATTTGTTGGACAAATACCTTGCCATGTAAATATTGATGAAACTGCTTGATAATAAGTTATTTTTTGTATCATTATATATATTGTTATATAATTTTGTTTTTATTTGGTGGTATCTTATTTTTACATTTTTATATTCTTTCTGTTTGAAACATAAATTTATCAAATAATTTTAATAAATTTTTTTTTACAAATATATTCAAATTAAATTTTGCTCTTGAAATTATTTGAATATTACATTTATCTATAAGATTACTTTGTTCGTAAACTAAAATATGATATCTATGTGGACCAGCATTTATAGGAGGATTTGGAGGTTGATAATCAAATATTTTTGTTTTATTATTTATTACCAATAAGTGTATCATGTATTTATTTATAGGATTTGTTTTACTAGGTGCATCCTCATCTACTATCAGAATTGTATATAATTTACTTGGATCAACATTACTTTTAATTTTTGGTAAAAAACCACTATAAAATAATTCAATCGGATATAATTTTTTATCAATTAATTCATTATCATTTATATATACTTTCATTATAATAATGATTTTTATAATAAAAAATTTTAAAATAAAAATTTATATTTTATATTTTGATAAGAGATATATTATTCTTTTTTATATATTTAGTTTTATATTTAATATATTTTTTGTAATAATTTATTTTACCACCACTTTGATGTCTTATTTTGAGCATTTCAACTTCATCTTTAGTAGCTGGAACTATTGATAAAAATAATCTTGGTGTATTTATTGGAGGTTCTGAATGTATACCACATTTATCATAATCACTGTCTTTTATACTTGAAACAAATATTGCTGCTTGATATTTATTAGATTGAATACGTTCACCTTTTATTTTACAATCTATTGCTTTTCGAACTTCAATAACATCTTCATAGTGTTTTTCTTTATCACGTTCATAACTTTTTTTACTTTCTTCTGCAATAGTGGAATTAAATAAATCTCTTTCTTTTGGGTTAGTAGTTTTTAGGAATAAAGTTCCTGGTCCTTGAATTACAGTTATAAATTTTGTAAGATTTGGTCTATCAAAAAAAGTTTTTTCTTCTTTAGATGTTTCTTTATAAAAATAATTTCCATCGCAGTGCCATCTTGGAATATCATAATCTTGGTTTGGTAGTGCAGCTCTTATAGTAAGCCAATAATGTGTATATATTTTATCATAACCACTCATAACTATTTTTGTAATATCTTTAATTATTTTATCCATAATACAAACTTGTTCTTGTGTATTAGAACCTATTGTAAATAAAAAATCTTTTAAATCATCTAAATTATTATCACCATAATTATCATATTGTGAAAATTTTATTATATTAAAATTATCAATACAATCCTTAAATTCTTGTGAATATTTAATATCAAAAATTATAAATTGTTTTGGATCATTTTCTAGATATTCTTTTATATTTTCCTTATTAAGAACAACCATATAAATATGTTTATATAATAATTATCAACTAAATTTATAGTATGTATAATCATTATGGATCAATATAATATTGAATAATCATACTATTAGCATCATTATGAGGTAAGAAATGACAATGAATAACACCGCCAACACCTTTAATATTTGGTGATGAAGTTTTTACATTTGAAGGATAATTTGGCCAAGTTAAATAAAATCCTATTGTTTGTTGAGGACCTATTTGATATATGTCTCTTGAGTATAATAAAGGTGTATAAATTCTATCAATACTCAATAAATTAGGAGAATTAAAAGGTATATGTGGAACTGCAAAACCTGAAGTTAAATGAAAATGTATTGGATGATTATCAGCATTATCACCATTATTATATAACCATAATTCAGTAGTTTTTAATTTTACTGAAAATGAATTTAGATTATCATTTAGATAACCATCATAAAATCCTGAAAAAGTATAATTACTCGAAATAATTAATTCACCATTTCTTTTCATACAAGCTATTGGTAATTGAACTTCACCATCTGATGTTGCATAAAAAGGAAAAAATACTTGAATATCTGCATCATAAATTCCATATATGTCATATTCATTACATTTAAGGTATTGTGATTTATTTTTATGGACATCTACATGAAAATTATTTTTTGTAACATAATTTTCAAGTTTTAATTTATTCTGTTTTTTTATTTTGCTATCATTAATTGTTGAACCAGTCATTGATTTTCCAAAAAATTGTAATATAGGCCATCTACCTAGTATTCTTATGTTATAATTTGAGTTATTTTTAGTTTTAATAATAGCTGATTTAATACAAATATTTTTATCATACATATACGGATATTGATATGGAAAAAAAGACCAATCACATACTAAAATTTCACTTAATTTTTTATAATTACTTAATCCATTAATACTTGTATTATTAAAAGTATTATTTACTAATTCTATCCATTGTTGTATATTTATAAAATCTGTTTCAGGAAATATAACCTCTACTGAATATTTTGGTACTCTTATTTCACCATATGCTATTTTATCTTCAAAAAATTCAATTATTATTCTATCATTTGATATCATTGCTGTATTTGAATATTCATCATTTGTTTTATAAATTTTAAATTTTGATGATGGTAATGTAATTGGTTTAAAATTATTTGGAGTTAAATTATATTGTTGTATAGCATAATTTAGATCTAATTCCGATGAATTCCATAAATCAACCATAATACGATTTGCAGAATCAATAAATTCAGTTACACCATTTATATTTCCTGATGCTATTGCATTATTATTTGACTCTGGAAATAATAAAAAATTCCTAATTGGTACTTTATCAGTTGTACTTGGTAAATTATAAAAATATTTGTTATTAAGTAATTTAAGATAGTTTGACACTTCATTATATTCAAAATATGGTTTATTTATTATATCGTTATACTTTTTTAAATTTTCTTCACCAAATACTGTTTTTTTAATTAGTTCTAATACTTTATTAACACATATTTTTTTTGATTTATTTTCACATAATTTATGTACTATCTTTAAAAATACTTTTATATTTGTTGATTTTGGTATTTTTATTGTACCGTTTTGTAATATTTGATTAACTTGATTTATTTCATTTACTTTAGGATAATCTAAATTTGTAGGATTTCCTTGTTGATTTTTATTATTTGGATCAGGTATTGGTGTGGGATAAATAGACTGATTTTTATTTTCAAAATTAGGTGTAGTACCTAATAATGTCGGATCATTTGGATTAGATGGATTTGCTTGAACTGAATTAAATATTTCTGATAAATCATAATCATAAAAGAATACAAATGCTGTTTTATTCTTGAACTTATCTAAATCTACTAATATACTTATTCTTCCTGCAACAGGAATATTTGTCATTTTTAATTCAACTGGATTAATTAACCCACCATCACATTGTATCAAATTAAAAGATTTTATTTCTTTATTTTCATCACATACACCTAAATAATATACACGCCAATTCAAACAAGCATTTAATATATCTATCTTTACTAAATTCTCACTAGTCTTATGATATAATAAATTAATATATTTATCATCGTATTTATCAAACCAATTTATTGCTGATATACCATTTATAGCAGTAAATGCTGATCTATTTTGATCTACTGATAAATTAATATTTGTTTGTTCACCTTTATCATTTAGATCTAAATCAGAGGCAATTAACATTAAATTATTATTGTTATATTTAAACATTTTACTGAGCCATTTAGTTTCATCATCTACTATTTGTAATAATCCTACAGCACCGCTATAAATTAATTCCATTGAAATAAACATATTATGATTATGAAACCATAATAATGATTGATTATTAGTTATCTTTGGAAATTGAAATGTTACTTCTGGTCCCAATAATGTACTTTTTCCAAAAACAACTTCCATACTAGTTCCATCCACTGAACCAACAGTATTTAATCCATGGTAATGAATATTAAATGTAAAAAGAGTTTTATTTATATATGTTATTTCTGGTTCTGAATTTTTTGAAAATCTCATAAAAGGTAATCCATATGTAGATTTTGAATATAGTTTATTATCAATATAAACTTTACTACCAAAGATTGGTTGATATTTAATATCTCTACCACTTGGATGGGAATTTTTTGAAAATTTATGAGTTGTATTCTTTATTTCTATAATAACTTTCTTATTTTTTAACTTTGTAAAATCTATTAAATTTGGTTGGGGTAAAGTAATAATTGACATTATATATATAAATATTTTTTTTATAAATAAAATTAAAATTAAACTTATAATATATAAATTATGAATACAAATGAATTGGAAGAATCTATATATGAAATTATAGATTATTATTATGTTAATAAATTTATTAAAATTGATAATGGAATAATAGAATTACTATTTAATATAAAATTACAAAAGAATAATAAACCAATTTATGTTTTATCAGTAATTGGTCCAGCGCGACGTGGAAAAAGCACACTTATAAATTGTATTATTAGTACATTATTAAATACAAATTATAATTCATTTAAAACATCTGATACAGATGAGCATTGTACATATGGCATAGATTATACTATAATAGAAACAGAAGATAAAAATATATTATTTTTAGATGTTCAAGGAATGGGATTACATGATTCATCAAA
>VFQS010001342.1_pt1 | contig 22913 bp, 23 predicted proteins | sample 3512361 | NCBI WGS metagenome assembly VFQS01 (sample SAMN10412375, study PRJNA504923) | tailings metagenome | isolation source: Relicate 1 Philex TSF3 active mining | place: Philippines
AAAAAGGTAACCGAAAGCCGATTACCTTAATCAATTAAATTGTATTTTATTTATTCTTTAGAAGTTTCCATAGCATCTAATTTCAATAACTCAACCATAACTTCATGCGTAATATCTTGACCACCTTTAAAATAAAGCGTAGTAGTTTCATCAATTACATAGTTGATTTTTTTCGCAGCAGCAACACGCTCTACCGCTTTTTGTACACGCTTTAAGATTGGTTCGTTTAACTCATTACCCATTTTTTGCATTAACTGTTGTAATTCTTGCTCACGTTGTTGAATTGCTTGGCTTTTCTTTTGAATTCTTTCTTCCTCGTATTGCTTTGTTATTTGATTCATAGTAGTTTGCTCAGCCATATACTTAGAATAAATTTTTTGAACTTCTTCTTCCATTTCTTTTAACTCAGCAGCTCCTCTTTGTTCAAACGCGGACAATTGTTTCATTGCCTCTTTTCTAGAAGGTAAAGTATCTAATAACTTTTGTGTGTTCACGTGTGCTACTTTTGTCTGAGCAAATGTTGTCAAAGACAACAATAGAGAAAATACTAATACTACTTTTTTCATTACTTCTTTTTTATATTTATTATTATGGTTTTACTCCTAGTTCCTTCATGATCTCATCACTCAGATCAAGTTTTTTATCTGCGTAAACCAAATTACTTTGATTTGCTTTGTCAAAAATAAAAGAATAATTACGTTTAGAAGCTACTTTTTGCATAGCATCATACACTTTATCTTGAATCGGTTTTATAAGTTCTTGTCTTTTTTGAAAATATTCACCAGTTACACCAAATCGAGTACGTTGTAATTCGATCAATTCATTCTCAATTTTTAAAATTTCTTCTTGACGTTTTTCTTTTTCCTCTGTGGGTAACAGAACTTCTTCTTTATTGAATTGTTCTTTCTTTTGAGACAAAACTTTATTTCTTTCTTCAATTTCTTTTGTCCACCTATCAGCCATTTTATCCAAACGATCTTTCGCTTCTTTGTATTCTGGCATTTTTGAAAGAATAAAATCAGAATTTATAAACCCATATTTTTGAGCATTTACAGTAGCGAAACTCAAAATTAAAGTCAATAATAGAAAATACTTTTTCATAAAGATTTAAACTGTTTTCAAATATACGTTTAAAAACAATATTTATTATAATTCACCTAAATTCATTCCTATGGTAAAATTCAATTTACCAAAATATCCCTTTTGTTGAATACTTTGATCTGAACCACCACCTACTCTATATCCTTGTGAATGTGGATCTAAATAATCGAAGCCCCAACCATAATCTAAACCTAACATACCAAACATTGGTAAGAATACACGTACACCCACTCCGGCAGAACGTTTCACATTAAAAGGATTGTACATCTTAATATTTGTAAACGTATTTCCAGCTTCTCCAAAAGCAAGTACATAGAACGTAGCTTGCGGATTTAATGAAATCGGATATCTAAGTTCTAAAGTATATTTTGTAATTATCGGATCACTAGCTGCACTTGACAAACTATTGTCATTATACCCTCTTAAAGCAATCATTTCTCGTCCACCTAATTGATTCATACCAGAAAGTCCATTCCCACCTAGGGCAAAACGTTCAAAAGGGGTTAAGCCCTTTGTATTACTGTACGCACCCATAAAACCGAAACCAACCCTTGGCATAAGCACCAATTTTTTATCAGCGGTCAAGGGTAAAAACCAAGCTCCTGTAAACTTCAACTTAAAATATTCCAAATATTTATACTTTTCTTGTTGGGTTGCTGTACTAAAATCTTTATTACCATTAAATAAGAAATATGGAATAGAAGATTTGGCAGTAAATACCATTTGACTACCCTCTTTAGGAAAAATCGGGTTATCTATTGAATTTCGTTGCAATACATATTTTACACTAATGTCATTTGCATATCCATTACTAAAACTTGGAAAGTAACTTGGATAATTGGAGACATCATAATACTGATACGCCAATTCATAATAGGCATTGAAAAAGTCATCTGGAAATTTCTTTCTACGTCCAAATCCTACACCAGCTCCAGAAATAGATATACCTGAGTACTTAGGATTCGAGCGTAATAATCCAGTACCAAATTGAGAGTGATTAATCCAAGTAGATAGTGAATTTGGTTTTTTACCGCCTAACCAAGGTTCCGTAAACGAGAAAGTATACGATTGAAAAAATGTACCGTTCGTCTGAGCTCTCAAAGATAATTTTTGCCCATCACCAGAAGGTAATGGTTGCCATGCACTAGATTCAAAAATACGTCTTATTGAGAAATTATTAAAAGTCAAACCCAATGTACCCACTATCCTACCTGCACCATATCCTCCAGATAATTCAATCTGATCTGATGATTTTTCCTCGACTGTATATTCAATATCCACCGTTCCGTCTTGTGGGTTTGGAATCGGATTAATTTGAAATGCCTCATTATTGAAATAACCCAACTGAGAAAGTTCTCTTTGAGTACGAATGATGTCATTTCTATTAAATAAATCTCCTGGTTTAGTACGAATTTCTCTTCGAATTACGTGATCATTCGTTTTTGTATTTCCTTTAATAACAATACGTTTTACCCTAGCCTCTTTCCCCTCGATAATACGCATTTGATAATTAATCTCATTATTTTCAATGTTTGTTTCTATTGGAATAACCTGAAAAAATAAATAACCCCTATCCATATAAAGTGAAGAAATATCTCTACCATCTGGACTCATGGTAATTCTAGATTCCAACAAAGATTTATTGTAAATATCTCCTTGCTTTATTCCTAAAACAGTATCTAAATATCCACTTGAAAACTTAGTGTTTCCAAGCCATTGTATTTTACCAAAACGATAAATGTTCCCTTCATCAATGGTCAATTTTATACGAATGTGCTTAGGATCTTCAAGATAGAACGTGTCTCTTGCTATACGAGCATCTCGTAATCCTTTAGAGTTTAACTTCGTTACTATAGCTTGTTTGTCTTTTTCGTAAGCAGAAATCATGAATTTTGATCTGCTAAAAATGCGCATAATAGACTGGCGTTTCGTATCCTCCATCGCGCTACGAATTTTACGTTTCGCTAATTTTTCGCTTTTAAATTTAAAAAAACCTAAAAATTCGAAATTGCTGAAATTTTCTAAATTTCCCTCAACTTCGATATCCTTGATTTTTACTTTTTCACCTTTATCTACATAAATGGTAAACATCGAAGCATTATTCATTAGTTTATCAGGTTCTTGTTCAACTCTTACACTAACAGAATAATACCCTTTTTCCTTAAAATACCCTTTGATTTTATTTTGGGTATTTAATACTAAAGCTTCGTTGATTGTTTTACCTGAATAAAGTGTTACTAATTCTCTTAATTTGTCAATGTCTTTTTTCGAAGCTCCTACAAATTTAAATCTGGATAACTTGGGTCTTGGTACCAATTTGATTGCCAAAAACACAACTCCATTGATTTCTTTTTCAACTTGTATGTCAATAAATGAAAAAAGCCCTTCCTTCCACAAATTCTGAATTGCATCGGTAATTTTTTGACCAGGAATTTTGATTTTCATGCCTGGTTTTAATCCTGCAACCATTTTAATTGACTGATGATCAAAATTATCAGCACCATCAATACGTATTGGACCAATCTCGTATTCTTTAGGACTAAAATAATCAACTTGAAATTCTGTACTTACCGTTGTTTGATTTTCTTGGGCGACTGAAGCCAAAGAAAGAATGGTAAAAAGAATCAATATATATTTATTCATACTTATGAAAGTTGTTCGGAAGTTTGACCAAATCTTCGTTCTCTTTTTTGATATGAAAGAACCGCTTTGTATAAATCTTCCTCTTTAAATTCAGGCCATAAAACATCCGTAAAGTATAATTCTGAATAAGCGATTTGCCACAATAAAAAGTTACTAATTCGTTGTTCTCCACTTGTTCTGATTAACAATTCAGGATCAGGATAATTCGCTGTTGTCAACGACTTACTAATTAACGCATCATTAATGTCAGATAACGCAATTTTTCCTTGTTTATAATCTTCTGAAATTGATTTTATTGCTGCTTTGATTTCCCAACGAGCACTGTAGTTTAAAGCTAAAATAAGATTAAACTCTGTATTTCCTGCCGTTTTTTCTTTTGCTTCGCGTAATTCATCTTGACAAGAAGCTGGCAATCCTGCATCATCGCCGATAGTTAATAAACGAATGCCATTTTGATTTAATTCATCTACTTCATTCGCTATTGTTTGTACTAAAAGATTCATCAACCCATCTATTTCCTCTTTCGGGCGACTCCAATTTTCGGTAGAAAAAGTATATAGTGTTAGGTATTTAACTCCTAATTTTTTACACCCATTCAATGCTTCACGAACTGACTCAACCCCGACCGAATGCCCAAATAATCTTTCCTCTCCTTGTTGTTTCGCCCAACGCCCGTTACCATCCATGATGATAGCCACATGTTGAGGTATGTTTTGTTTATCAATTAGCGATAGAAAATCCATTTTACTCTAATAAAGTCAAAACGACAAATTTAATAATGATATTCCAAAAAGACTGATTTAGTTGGCAATCATTAACAAAAAACTAAAAAAAAGACATAAAAAAGGGGTTAACTTTTCAGAAAACCCCTTTTATATATTTTTTCGGTAGATTACTCTGCCAATAAAATTAATTTATTGTTTGTAAGTTCAACTACACCACCATCAACATCGATTGTTAAAATCTTATTTGAAGCATCCACTTGAACTCTCTTATTTAACTTTTTAGCATTTTTCAAAGGTTGAGCTAAATCAACTTTGATAGTACCTTTAGTCAACGCAGAGATTATCGGAGCGTGGTTATTCAATACCTGAAACAATCCATCCTTCCCTGGTAATTGTACTGCAATTACCTCGCCAGAAAATAAATTGCTCTCAGGAGTGATTATTTCTAATTGCATAGTTTCAAGTATTAGTTTCCTGTATCAGCTAACATTTTCTTACCAGCCTCGATAACGTCTTCAATTGTTCCTTTCAAGTTGAAAGCAGCTTCTGGATATTGATCCATTTCACCGTTTAAAATCATGTTGAAACCTTTGATTGTATCTTGGATGTCAACCAATACTCCTTTGATACCTGTAAATTGTTCAGCTACGTGGAAAGGTTGAGATAAGAAACGTTGGATACGACGCGCTCTGTGTACAACTAATTTGTCTTCTTCAGAAAGCTCATCCATACCAAGGATAGCGATGATGTCTTGTAATTCTTTATAACGTTGTAAGATTTGCTTCACGTTTTGTGCACAATTGTAGTGAGCTTCACCCAATACTTTAGCAGAAAGGATACGAGAAGTTGAATCTAATGGGTCAACCGCAGGGTAGATACCTAACTCAGCAATTTTACGAGACAATACTGTTGTTGCATCTAAGTGAGCAAAAGTTGTTGCAGGAGCTGGGTCAGTTAAGTCATCCGCAGGTACATAAACCGCTTGTACAGATGTAATAGATCCTTTTTTAGTTGAAGTAATACGCTCTTGCATTGCACCCATCTCAGTTGCTAATGTAGGTTGGTAACCTACCGCAGATGGCATACGACCTAATAATGCAGATACCTCAGAACCAGCTTGTGTAAAACGGAAGATGTTGTCAACGAAGAAAAGGATATCTTTTCCTTGTCCATCACCTTCACCATCACGGTAATATTCAGCTAATGTCAATCCAGATAAAGCTACACGAGCACGTGCACCTGGAGGCTCATTCATCTGACCAAAAACGAAAGTAGCTTTAGACTCTTTCATTTCTTCTAAATCAATTTTAGAAAGATCCCATCCTCCTTCTTCCATTGAGTGCATGAATCCTTCACCGTATTTGATGATACCAGACTCTAACATCTCACGTAATAAGTCATTTCCTTCACGAGTACGCTCACCCACACCAGCAAACACAGATAAACCTCCGTGTCCTTTTGCGATGTTGTTAATCAACTCCTGAATTAATACTGTTTTACCAACACCGGCACCACCGAATAAACCAATTTTACCTCCTTTTGCGTATGGCTCAATTAAGTCGATAACTTTTATACCTGTAAATAATACTTCTGTAGCAGTAGATAATTGATCAAATTTTGGAGCTTCACGGTGAATTGATAAACCTCCTTCGTTGCTCACTTCGTTGATTCCGTCAATAGCTTCACCTACCACGTTAAACAAACGACCTTTAATTTTATCACCAATTGGCATTCTGATTGCATCACCTGTTGCAATAACAGCCATACCACGTGTGAATCCATCTGTTGAATCCATGGAAATTGCACGTACAGAGCTTTCTCCAACGTGTGCTTGTACTTCTAATACAACGCGTGTTCCATTTTCTTTTCTTACTTCCAATGCATCAAAAATGTTTGGAAGAGATACTCCCTTTTCGAAGCTTACGTCAACCACAGGACCAATTACCTGTGAAATTTTACCTTGAATATGCGACATATCGTGCCTTTTAAGTGTAATTTCTGAATTTGCCTGCAAAGATATATCTTTTTTTATTAACAACTTATTTTATTTCTGAATTTTAGTTCATATTCTATTTTTTTCCTTATTTATCAATGGATAAAAGGATAGAATGAGTTTTGAACAACGCTTTTTTGAAAGCGGTAATTAACAAAAAAAGGGTCGCTTTTGCGACCCTTAATCTTATCATGAAAGAACTCTTTCTTATTTCATTTTTGATAAATCCGGCATATCACGTGTGAATGCAGGGATACCTGTTACATCCATACCTGTGATTAACAAGTGAATGTCGTGTGTACCTTCATAAGTCACTACTGATTCTAAGTTTGCCATGTGGCGCATCATTGAATATTCAGATGTGATACCCATACCACCATGAATTTGACGTGCTTCACGCGCAATATTCATAGCGATTTCACAGTTATTACGTTTTGCCATTGAAATTTGCGCAGAAGTAGCTCTACCTTCATTTCTTAATTGACCTAAACGGAACGTTAATAATTGTGCTTTAGTGATTTCAGTAATCATTTCAGCCAATTTCTTTTGTTGTAATTGGAAAGCACCAATCGGAACCCCAAATTGTGTTCTTTCTTTACAATATCTCAATGCTTGATCGTAACAATCCATAGCAGCACCTAAAGCACCCCATGCGATACCGAAACGAGCAGAATCCAAACAACTTAATGGAGCACCTAATCCAGTTCTTCCAGGTAGAATATTTTCTTTCGGTACTTTCACATCAACAAAAATTAACTCTCCTGTAGATGACGCTCTCAATGAAAGTTTTCCGTGCATTTCAGGAGTTGAAAATCCTTCCATTCCACGTTCAACTACTAAACCATGAATTCTCCCAGACTCATCTTTAGCCCATACCACTGCGATATCAGCGAAAGGAGCGTTAGAAATCCACATTTTAGCACCATTCAAAATAACGTGGTCACCTGCATCTCTGAAATTGGTAATCATACCACCAGGATTTGATCCGTGATCTGGCTCAGTTAAACCAAAACAACCCATCATTTCACCTGTAGCTAATTTAGGTAGGTATTTCATTTTTTGTTCTTCAGAACCGTATTTCCAAATTGGATACATAACTAAAGAACTTTGTACAGAAGCAGTAGAACGTAATCCAGAATCACATCTTTCTAACTCTTGCATAATCAAACCATACGAAATTTGGTCTAAACCAGGACCTCCGTATTGTTCAGGAATATAAGGACCAAAAGCACCGATTTCTCCTAATCCTCTTAATAAGTGTTTAGGGAAGGTCGCTTTTTCATAATGCTCATCAATGATTGGAGAAACTTCTTTTTTTACCCATGCACGTGCAGCATCACGAACTAACAATTGTTCTTCCGTGTACAAATCATCCATGTTATAATAATCAGGATGCGTATATAAATCTGTAGCCATATTAATTAGTTATAAGGTGGGACAAAATTAGTATTATTAAAATGATAAACAAAGTAAATTAAAAGGTGTTCATACAGAGATAAAAACAAAATAGTAATTTTGCAAGCAATACTTATTTTATGACTCTATTTTTTGCTTTTCAAACTTTAATTCAATCTGTTGACCAACAACAAATAAAATTAAGTTTGGTATGGAAAGCAGAATCTCCATATCAGTGGGCTATCTTATTTTTATTTATTACCATTATTCTTCTTACAATTGCTAGAACCAATAATCCTCTTTTTATAAATTCACTTTCGAGGTCTTTATATAAAAATAGGAATGTAGAGAAAATAGTATTTGAAGAACTTCCTTTAAGTCGCATAACCAATTTTTGTTTAGTCTCTACATTTATCATCAGTTTTTCCATCGTTACTTCCTTTTTGATAAATGAAAAATATCATCTTTTTGGATGGATAAATTGGATGATTGCTATCGGTTTGCCTATATATTTACTTCTAGCTCCTCAATTCTATTTAACACTAGTAGAATTGATAACAGGGGAAACCCATTTTTCAAAAGAAATAAAACTAACTAATCGCATTATTTGTGAATTTTTAGGTTTGTTTGGAGTTCTTTTTTTGTTGCTTTGGATTTTTGATCAAAATGCTCATTGGTTTGTAAACAACTTTACAATATATTTAATATCTATCGCTTACATTTACAGAATATATAGAGGGTTTATGTTTGCTTTTAGCAAAGGTCTCCCTTGGTATTATATTATTTTGTATTTTTGCACGTTTGAACTACTACCTTTATATATAGTATATTACTATTTATCAGGAGTATATATATGATTTTGAATTGATAACTAAATTTAAATAGTGTGAGCATCAAAACAATTTTAGTTTCGCAACCTAAACCAGAAGGAGAAAAATCTCCTTATTTTGATTTGGCTGATAAATACAAATTGAAAATTGATTTTAGACCATTCATCAGAGTTGAAGGGATTAATGCGCAAGAATTTAGATCACAAAGAGTAAATTTCGGTGATTTTACAGCTGTCATTCTTACTTCAAAAAATGCAGTAGACCACTATTTTAGAATGGCTCAAGAAACGCGATTTACTGTTCCAGATACGATGAAATATTTTTGTATTTCTGAAGCGATTGCTTTATACTTACAAAAGTATGTTACCTATAGAAAAAGAAAAATTTTCTTTGGTAAACAAACAATAGAGGAATTAGTAGAAACCATGCGTAAGCACAAAGGAGAAAAATTTTTACTTCCTTGTACAGATATCCTTAGAGACAAAATACCAGAAACATTAGAACAACATAAAATCGACTTTACAAAAGCAATGTTGTATAGAACCGTTGCTTCAGACTTAAGTGATTTAGAACATGTTTCTTATGATATGTTGGTCTTTTTTAGTCCTGGTGGTATTGAGTCTTTATTTAAAAACTTCCCTGATTTCAAACAGAATGATACTGTCATTGCCGCTTTTGGTCCAACCACAGCTAATGCGGTTATTAAAAACAATCTACGCTTAGATGTACATGCACCACAGCCAAATGCTCCTAGTATGACTGCTGCAATTGAAATTTTTGTAAAAGATTCTTTAAAAAAGAAATAATATTGAAAAGCGTCAGTGATTGACGCTTTTCATTTTTAATATCTAATTCACAAATAATTTATGGCAAAGAGCAAAAAAACACAAAAAGAAGTTCTTTCACCAGAAAAAGTTAGATCCTACACAAGACGTTTTTGGATTCTGGCAACTTTTCCTATTACATTCATTGTTTGTTTGTTAATTTATCAATCTTTCAGTGATCTTCCTTCAATTGAAGATTTAAAAGACCCTCAATTGTCAGCATCTGTAGTATATGCAAGTGATGGTCAATCTGAATTGGGTCGTTATTGGAAAGTGAACCGCTTAGTGGCTCATTACGATTCTATTTCTCCCTTTATAACTGATGCTTTAATTTCTACTGAAGATGAACGATTTTATTCTCACTCAGGTATAGATGTAAAAGCATTAGCAAGAGCGGTGGTAAATGTAGGGGGTGCAGGGGGTGCTTCGACAATTACGCAACAATTAGCAAAGCAATTATTTACAATTAAATCTCGCGAAGAACGTGAAGAAATGATTGCTCGTGGAGAGGAAGAAAGTAAACCATTATTTGGTAGCATTGGTCGCAAAGCAAATCGATTAATAGAAAAAGTAAGAGAAAACATTATTTCTACCCGCATAGAGGAAACCTTCACCAAAGAAGAAATAATTACCATGTATTTGAATCAATTTGATTTCTTATACAATGCCGTTGGTATAACAAATGCCTGTAAGATTTATTTTAATAAAAGCCCAAAAAACGTAACAAAAGACGAAGCAGCAATGTTAGTAGGTATGTGTAAAAATCCTACTTTATACAATCCTTATACATTCACTCAAAAAAATTATAGAGCGATTCTAGCAGACGATAAAGGAGTTAGTCCAAATGAAATCAGTAGATCAGAAATAAAAGAAGCGAGAGCTAAAGATAGTATAAGAGCCGTTGAAAGAAGAAATCAGGTATTATTTCAATGGTTAAAAAATAGTGAAGATAATAACGATGGTATTAGATTACACATAGGGCGTGAAGAATATGAACAGCTTTGCAAAAAACCTCTTATTTGCAATTTCCAACAATTAAACTTTAAAAAAGGTCGTGCAACTTATTTTAGAGAAGCTATTCGAAAAGAAGTTGTTGCTTTACTTGATCAAAAAGACGAAAATGGAGATTTCGTAATTTACAAGCGAAACTTAGAAGACCCTGAAGATAAAAGCAGATCATACAATATTTACGAAGATGGTCTTAAAATATATACTACTGTAGATTACAGAATGCAAGTTTATGCAGAGGAAGCAGTTAAAAGACATCTAAAAACTAAACTTCAAAAATCTTTCAACAGAAATAACCGAGGCCTACGTAATTATCCATTTTCAAATGATATAAAAACAGAAGAGGTTAAAAAAATCATGAACGATGCAATCCGCCGTTCTGATCGTTTTTTTAATATGTCAAACAGTGGATTAAGTGAAGATGAAATTTTCACAAAATTCAAAGATAAAGTATCCATGAGAGTGTTTACTTGGGATGGTGAAGTTGATACTGTAATGTCCCCTTTAGATTCTATCAAATATTACAAATCCTTTTTGCAAGCAGGTCTAATGTCTATTGAACCAGAAACCGGCTTTATAAAAGCATGGGTAGGTGGTACAGATATTGATCACTTTGCTTATGATCACGTAAAACAAGGAAAACGCCAAGTTGGTTCTACCATCAAACCATTCGTTTATGCTACAGCAATGTCTATGGGGGTTATAAAACCATGTACACAAGTACCTAATGTTCCTCATTGTATTAAATTATACCATGACGATGGTTCTTATTTTAAAACATGGTGTCCTAGCGGTGGAGGTGAAGGAGGTCAAATCTCAGTGAAGAAAGGGTTGGCACTTTCTAAAAATAATGTAGCTGCATGGATTATAAATAAATTAGGTGCAAATGGACCTAAAACCGTTGCTCGAATTCTCGATCAAATGGATATACACTTAGAAAAAAGAGATATCAAACCAGCAATGTGTTTAGGTACAATGGATTTAAGTTTATATCAATTGGTAGCAGCTCAAGCGATGTTTGCAAATCATGGGTTGTACAATAAACCTACTACCATTCTTCGTATTGAAGATCGATATGGAAATGAGATTTATACAAATAAATTTGAGACAAGAGAAGTCTTTAATGAAACGTATGCTTACTCTATGCTAGAATTGATGAAAGAGGTATGTCGTTCAGGAACAGCGGCAAGTATTCGTAGCGGACAATCATGGGCTAACATACCTTATCCAACTGCTGGAAAAACAGGAACAACACAAAGTAACTCGGATGGTTGGTTTGTCGGTATCACTCCAGATTTAGCTACAGGTGTTTGGGTTGGTGCAGAAGATAGAGGGGTACGTTTTCGTTCTACCGATGAAGGACAAGGTGCACGAGTAGCACTACCAATATATGGTTATTTTATGAACAGTGTTTACAAAGATCCAAAACTTAAAATATCCAAAAAAGATTTTGAAAAACCAGAAGGCTTTGAAAAATCGAAAGTAAATTGTAATGATCAATATTACGATGACGGTAGCGAAGAAGAGGATGAAGATGGAGATGGATCGGAAACAGATCCGAATACTGAACCCGCTGAAATACCTGAAGAATTAAATATTTAGCACTTAATTTCAATAGATATGAATAAAGTAGTAAAAGACGTAAATGAAGCTTTACAAGGAATTGAAGACGATATGACTTTGATGGTTGGAGGCTTTGGACTATGTGGAATTCCTGAAAATTCAATTGCAGAATTAGTTCGTAAAGGAACGAAAAACTTAACTTGTATTTCAAACAACGCTGGTGTTGATGATTTTGGACTTGGGTTATTACTTCAAAATAAGCAAATCAAAAAAATGATTAGTTCTTATGTTGGTGAGAACGATGAATTTGAAAGACAAATGTTATCTGGCGAACTTGAAGTAGATTTAATCCCACAAGGATCTTTGGCAGAAAGATGTCGTGCGGGAGGTGCAGGAATACCTGCTTTCTTTACTCCAGCTGGATTTGGAACTGAAGTAGCTGAAGGAAAAGAAGTACGTATTTTCAATGGAAAACCACACATTTTAGAATCTGCATTAACAGCCGATTTTGCAATTGTGAAAGCGTGGAAAGGTGATACTGAAGGTAATTTGGTTTTCAAAGCGACTGCTAGAAATTTCAACCCAATGATGGCGATGGCAGGTAAAATTACCATTGCAGAAGTAGAAGAGTTAGTTCCAGCAGGTGAATTAGATCCAAACTTCATCCATACTCCTGGTATTTTCGTACAACGTATTTTCCAAGGAAAAGATTACGAAAAGAGAATTGAGCAAAGAACGGTTAGAACAAAATAATAATTTGAAAATGTGCTGATTTGAATATTTGAAAATGAGAAATGACAAAGAAAATATTATTGTTACCAAAACTTTTCAATTTGCTATTAAAATTATAGCTTTTTGTGAAGTACTTGAAAACAATAAAAAATTTGTTATAGCTCGACAATTAATAAAATCAGGAACCTCAATTGGTGCGAATGTAAGAGAAGCTCAAAACGCGGAATCTAAAAATGATTTTATACATAAATTCAAAATTGCTGCTAAAGAAATAGATGAAACAGAATATTGGATTGAACTATGTAATCATTCAGAAAATTATCCAACAAATCTTGAGTTATTAGAAAATTTGAAAGGTATTTCTAATATTGTAAACAAGATTATCTCTTCATCGAAAAAACCAATTTCATTTTCAAATTAACACATATTCAAATTTTCAAATTAAAAAAAGATGGCTTTAGATAAAGTAGGAATTGCAAAACGTATCGCTCAAGAATTGAGAAACGGTTGGTACGTAAACTTGGGAATTGGTATCCCAACATTAGTAGCAAATTACATTCCAGAGGGGATTGATGTAGAATTTCAATCTGAAAACGGAATTTTAGGAATGGGTCCTTTTCCTTTTGAAGGAGAAGAGGATGCAGACTTAATCAACGCAGGAAAACAAACAATCACTGTAAAAAAAGGAGCAGTATTTTTTGACTCTGCAACCTCTTTTGCAATGATTCGTGGTCAACACGTTCAATTAACTGTTTTGGGCGCGATGGAAGTTTCTCAAAATGGAGACATTGCGAACTGGAAAATTCCAGGAAAAATGGTGAAAGGTATGGGTGGTGCTATGGATTTAGTTGCTTCTGCTGAAAATATTATTGTTGCAATGATGCATACAAACAAAGCTGGAGAGACGAAAATCTTAAAAGAATGTACTTTGCCTTTGACAGGTGTTGGATGCGTGAAAAAAGTAGTTACAGATTTAGCTGTACTAGAAATTAAAGATGGAAAATTCCATTTAATTGAAAGAGCACCAGGGGTTTCTGTTGAGGAAATTGTCGCTAAAACAGAAGGTGATTTAGTAGTTCCAGATCATGTACCAGAAATGGTATTATAATAAATGATTTATCTTTCATAAACCCAAGCTAGAAATAGTTTGGGTTTTTTTATACATCTATTTTAACACTTGCAGATTTGCAAATCAAATCCTAACTTTGTTAGTTAGGTAGATACTAAAATTATCTGACTAATTATATTGTATAATTTAACCAAAAAACCAATATGCCTTTTTACGCAAAATTAGGTTCGTTTCCAGACAAACGTCACGTGACCTTTGAAAAACCTGAGGGCGGTTATTATTATGAACAGTTATTTGGTACGGAAGGATTCCATGGATTTTCTTCCTTGTTATATCATGTTCATAGACCCACTCAAGTAAAGTCTGTATCCGCTCCCATTGACTTAACTCCAAAAGCTGCTATTGATAAAAATATTTCTTCTCAAATGTTGAAAGGTTTTGAAGTGGCGCCTAAAGATGACTTTTTAGATAGCAGAACCATTGTATTATTTAACAATGATTTAAATATTGCCTTAGCTTCACCAAGAAAGTCTTTACGTTCTTACTTCTATAAAAATGCAGATGCGGATGAAGTGATTTTCATTCATGAAGGTTCAGGGAAATTAAGAACTTTAGTGGGAAATATTGACTTTGAATATGGGGATTACTTAGTGATTCCTCGTGGAATGATTTACCAAATTGACTTCAATACAGAGAATAACCGTTTATTCATTGTTGAATCTTTTAGTCCAGTAATTACACCTAAAAGATATAGAAATAACTTCGGTCAGTTACTAGAACATTCTCCATTCTGTGAGCGTGATTTTAAATTACCTACAGAATTAGAAACACACGACGAAAAAGGCGAATTCTTAATCAAAATCAAAAAAGAAAATGTGTTGCATGAAGTGGTTTATGCTACGCATCCGTTTGATGTCGTTGGATGGGATGGATTTAATTTCCCGTATGCGTTTTCAATACATAATTTTGAACCAATTACAGGTAGAGTTCACCAACCACCCCCAGTACACCAAACATTTGAAGCACACAATTATGTAATCTGCTCTTTTGTTCCTCGTTTATACGATTATCATCCAAAATCAATTCCTGCACCATACAATCACAGCAACATCGATTCTGATGAAGTATTGTACTATGTTGATGGTGATTTCATGAGTCGTAACCACGTTGAAAAAGGATACATCTCTCTTCACCCTGGAGGAATTCCTCACGGACCTCATCCAGGTGCTATGGAAAGAAGTATTGGCCAAAAAGAGACGCAAGAGTTAGCGGTAATGGTTGATACATTCAGACCTTTAAAATTGACACAAGCTGCTGTTGAAATAGCTGATCCAAGCTACTTAACAAGTTGGTTAGAAGATTAATATTAAAACATTCAAAAAAAAGATAATGAGCAAAGAAATAAAAAACGTAGAATACGGATTAGAGAAAATTTTTGAAGGAGCACAAGATTTCCTTCCTTTATTAGGAACTGACTATGTGGAGTTTTATGTTGGTAATGCAAAACAAGCAGCACACTTTTACAAAACTGCTTTTGGTTTCCAATCATATGCTTACGCAGGGTTAGAAACAGGTTTGAAAGACCGAGTTTCTTATGTATTGAAACAAGATAAAATTAGATTAGTACTTACTACTGCGTTGACTAGCGACTCTCCAATTGGTGAGCACGTTAAAAAACACGGTGATGGTGTGAAAGTAGTTGCACTTTGGGTTGAAGACGCTAGAAGTGCATACGAAGAAACTATTAAAAGAGGAGCTAGATCTTTCCAAGAGCCTATCGTTGAGAAAGATGAGCACGGTGAAACTGTTCGCGCTGGTATTTATACATATGGTGAAACTGTTCACATGTTCGTAGAACGTAAAAACTACAATGGTATCTTTTTACCAGGTTTCCAAGCGTGGGAATCAGACTATAACCCTTCTCCAGTTGGTTTAAAATTCATCGACCATATGGTAGGTAACGTTGGTTGGGGTGAAATGAATACTTGGGTAAAATGGTATGAAGATGTAATGGGATTTGTAAACTTCCTTTCATTTGACGACAAACAAATCCACACGGAATATTCAGCGTTGATGTCTAAAGTAATGTCAAACGGTAACGGACGTATTAAATTCCCTATCAACGAACCAGCTGAAGGAAAAAAACGTTCTCAAATTGAAGAATACTTAGATTTCTACGAAGGTCCAGGTGTACAACATATTGCAGTTGCAACAGATGATATCATCTCAACAGTAAGTCAATTGAGAGCTAGAGGTATTGAGTTTTTACCACCACCACCACAAGCATATTACGATGAAATTCCTGCAAGATTAGGTGAACACATGAATATCATGAAGGAAGATATCAAAGAGTTACAAAAATTATCTATCCTTGTAGATGCTGATGAAGAAGGATATTTGTTACAAATCTTTACTAAACCAGTAGAAGATAGACCAACTTTATTCTTCGAAATCATCCAACGTATGGGTGCAAAAGGATTTGGCGCTGGTAACTTTAAAGCATTATTTGAATCTATCGAAAGAGAACAAGCATTAAGAGGAACACTTTAGTGAATGATTAATTTTTAATGATAAATGACTAATTAGGTGGCTTTCGGGTCACCTTTTTTTTGTTAAAATCGACCCATTTTAACGATTTTAATAGTATGTGTTTTAAAATAAAAACCCTTAACATCACTAACAAATCTTTCATAATGGCGTTTTATACAAATAAGTAGTAATTGAAAAATGAGAACCAAAGAAGAAATAAAGTTAGGCCAAAACATAAGACTTGGATTAAACGAAATTCTGAAACTATGGGCTTCAGTAGATGAACAAATAGAATACCAAATAAATGTTCCAATTGCCGATGTTTCAGCAGAATTATTTTGCAAATGGTGTGATGATTATTATAACGAAGGTGATCCTATTATGATGAAAGAATTCAATAAAATGGAGTTGAAACTTTTAAAAGAGTTCGATGAAGTAATTTGTCGAGTTGCAAATATTACACCAGAAGAATTGCCAGATATAAATGAATTTATCAAAACTAATGAATGGAAAAGAGTTCATATAAAGGCTATATCAACAATTAAGAAACTACAATGGTAATACTTTATTAAGAAATAACTAAATAGAGTGAAAGCAAATAAAATGAAAAAAAATAGTAAGGTCAGATTAAAAACCTTTCATGGATCTTTAACTTCTCCCAATAAAGTAAATATGAGAGAGAATTATTGGGTTTTGATTGGTGAAAAAGGCATTGTAATCGATTTTGCTGACTTTAATATTGAAAAAGTACTGGTATTATTCGAAAAAAACCTTGATGATTTTAATTTAGAAAACCATAATCCAATAAAAAACACTTTATATATTGACAAATTGGATTTAGAATTATACTAATTTGATATGGAATATAAACAGCGCAAAATGAATTTTATAAAAAACATATTTATCAAACCAAAATCAAACACGCAAAGTATAAACGTTGTAAAATATCCTAATCAATTTGTTTTTGAAACTTATTACAGAATAAAAAATAGTTATTCAATACGATCCAAAGAGATAAGTGTGCATGCAAGTAATGCATCAACCGTTGATCTTGGAAAAGCGATTATAAAACATCTATCCTTGTCAAAAGTAATCACTAAAATATCAGAAGAAGAACGTAAATCAAACGATGAATACTACAAAGAAATTACTGGACTTAAATCCATAAAAGCACAAATGAAAAAAGCTTTACAAGTTCATATATCTAGAAGTAATCATCAAATTGAATTCTATGCAACGGTGAATGGTGGAACAACTGGTGATAATAAAGGATTTCATTTTACAGATAATAACATTATCATTGAAGACAATGGAAATTATGAAATGATTGGAGAAACATTAATTTTAACTTTTGAAAAAAGTAAATAAACTATTATATAAAAACAAAAACCTTCTTTTATTTTACTATGCCAACATTATCTAAATCTCGTTTTGTTTCAGGAATTCAATGTGAAAAGAAACTTTACTTTGATATTTTTAGAAAAGACTTAAAACCTCCTTTGAGTAAAGCACAAGATCGCTTATTTTCAAGTGGTAATACAGTCGGTGAACTCGCACAAAAAGTATTTCCTAATGGTAAAGATGCAACCTTTGAAATGAATGGTGATTGGTCCTTAGGTATCAATAGAACAAACCAATGGATCGAAGAAGGGGTAACAAATATCTACGAAGCAGCATTTTCACATAGTAAGGTTTTTGCCGCTTTAGATATACTCCACAAAACGGAAAATAATGAATGTTGGGCAATAGAAGTAAAAAGTAGTGCTGAAGTAAAAGACTATCATATAATTGACGCATCATTACAATATTGGGTAATGAAGAAATGTGGTATTATTCCTAACAAGTTTTTCATTATGCATATCAATAATAAATACGAAAGGCATGGTGACATTAATCCAAGAGAATTATTCACATTAACAGATATTACAACACAAGTAGAAAATAAACAGTTATGGGTAACAGAACAACTGAATTATTTACACGATCTTCTAGATAAAAAAAAGGAACCTATAAAAGAAATTGGTAAACAATGTAATTCTCCTTTTTCATGTGATTATCAACATCATTGTTGGCAGCATATTCCAAAAGATTCTGTATTTGAATTATATAATCCAAGAGGTAAAGAATGGGAATTATACAAACGTAATATTATTCACCTTGAAGAAATTCCCGAAGGAGAATCCCTATCCCACCGTCAACAATTACAGGTTGATGGTGTAAAATTCAATCATAGCTATATCAATAAACCTGCAATAAAGGATTTTCTTTCCAACTTTAAATACCCTTTATACTTTTTTGATTTTGAAACTATTTTTCCTGCAATCCCCCCTATCGATGGATCTCGTCCTTTTCAACAAACTCCTTTTCAGTATTCTTTACATATCTTATCATCACCGAATAGTGATTTAGAACACAGAGAGTTTTTGGCGGACCCAAATCATTTTAATGACTCATCTGAAACAGACCCAAGACGATTACTTCTAGAACAATTACAAAATAATATTGGTAAAACTGGTAATATAGTGGCATATAATGCAAGTTTTGAAATTTCTGTTCTTAAAAGCCTTATTCCTTTATTTCCTGAATTCAAAGAATTTATAAATGATTTATGTGATCGCTTCGTTGATTTACTAATTCCTTTCAAAAATGCTTGGTATTATACCCCTGATATGGGAAAATCTGCATCAATCAAATCTGTTTTACCTGCTTTAGCACCAGAATTTAGTTATGACGATTTAACAATTGGAAATGGTGGTGATGCAAGCGATACATTTGTAGCTATGACTAATAATACCTTCTTAGGAGACATAGAAAAAACGAGAGTTGACTTACTTAAATATTGCGAAAGAGATACATATGGCATGGTAATATTGTATAAAAAACTTAGAGAAATAATATCTTAGTGTGTATTATGTGAAATTAGTAATTAGATAAAATTTATGAAAAAATACATAGTTGTTATACTACTGATTAGTAGTTATTTTTCTTTTTCTCAAGAAGTAAAAGACTTTAAAAAAAAGACAGAAAATAACGCCTTAGAACGAACAGAAATACTTGATCTTTTAAGAACTGAAATTAAAAAAGACATTAATCAGGATGTTCAATTTGTTGTTAAACATTTAAAAGTTTCTGGAAAATATGCTTGGTTCGAAGGTGAAGCACTTAGAAAAGATGGGAAAACAATCAAATTTCCAGATGACTCGTATGAATGTTGTAATGTTGGTGGTCTCTTTGAAAAAAAAGAAGGAAAATGGACAACTTTAGAAAGTGGAACTTTTTCAACTGATTGTTGGTATTGCGAAATCACAAATCAATACCCTTATGTGCCTAAAATAATATTTTCAGAATCAGTACTAAATAGTAAATAGAAAACACCTCTAATTTTATAAAAAATTTAATCAACTACCACCATTTATTTTGGTAACTATGGGTTGAATCTAAAAAATATACAGGCTCGCCAATTTTAGGAGTTAATAGTTTATAGCTTTTATCTTTAGATAAATTAAATACACGCTCTAAAGGTTCGTTCCAAGAATGATTAGCCAAAGCAAATTTGCTTGAATGTACAGCAAGTAATTGTTTTGTTTTTAGGTCTTCTGCTGCTTTAACCACTTCTTCGGGCATCATGTGGATATACTTCCAATTCTTATCATACTGACCATTTTCAAGTATTACTAAATCAAAAGATTTATAGTTTTCTCCAATTTCTTTAAAATGAGTGTCATACCCACTATCTCCGCCTAAATACACTTTTTTATCCTTGATTTCTAGAGCATAGGAACACCATAAAGATTGATTTCTTTTGAGTCCCCTTCCAGAAAAATGACGTGCAGGTAGTGCTGTTATTTTAGTGACATCATCCAATTCTGTGACGTCATACCAATCTTTTTCAATGAATTCCTTTTCAGCAAATCCCCAATGCAACAAATGAGCACCAACACCGAGTGGACATATTATTTTTTTGACTTTCGATTTCAGCGCTAAAATCGTTTCATAATCCAAATGATCCCAGTGATCGTGCGTAATAACAAGTAAATCAATTTGATCAAAATCAGATACTTGATAACGATCAGCACCTGGAAAAGCCTTTGTAATAAAAGATACTGGCGATGCATGACCACTAAATACAGGATCTACTAAAATCTTTTTTCCTTGGATTTGAAGGTAATAGGATGAATGACCAAACCAAATTAAAAAATCTTTTTCCTTGGAAAGTGTGTCAAAATCAACCTTCACACTTGGGATTTGAATAGCTGGTTTTACATTCTTATTTCGATTAAAAAGAAACTCTTTCATCGCTTGATAATAGGTAACTCCTTCCGTTAAATCAGGGGTAGAATGGATATTCTGAAAAGCACCATCTCTCCAGTTTTTTGATTTTTTGATTAACTCCATTTGTTTATTATTTGGTAGTTTACCAAATCGAGGCTGATTCATAAAAATGATAGAACCAGATATACAAACAATGATAACTGTTACAAAAATTCCCATACGTGTGATTATATTTTTTTAATTCAAATTTCTGAATTCCAAGGGTGTTACTCCTGTTTTTTGTTTAAATAATCTGCTAAAATACTGCGGATATTCAAACCCTAACTTGTAAGCAATCTCACTAACCGATTTGTTCGAATTTTGTAAACTATTTTTTGCTTGTTCAATAATAGCCTGATGAATATGTTCTTGTGCATTTAACCCTGTTTCCTTCTTTAATAAATCTCCTAAATATCCTGGTGATAAGTTCACTAATTCAGCAAGATTTTTAACCGTTGGAAGTTTGGGAAAATGTTCACTATTTGTATTGAAAAATTGGTTTAAAAAAACCTCTATTTTTGAAACCACATCTATATTACTTGCTTTACGTGTAATAAATTGTCTTCCATAAAAACGAGCACAATAATTAAGGAATAACTCAATCGTTGATACTATAATATTTTGAGAAAAATCATCAATGTTATTTTTTAATTCAGATTGAATTATGTTAATACAATCCATCAACAATCGTTTTTCTTTATCAGATAAATGAAGCGCTTCTGAAACTTCATAAGAAAAGAAGGTATACTCTTTCATTTTATTATTTAACGATGTGTTTCGAATTAAATCTGGATGAAAGAATATGCCCCAACCTTCTGTTAAAAGTTGTGTATCTATTTCATTTTCAATTGTAATTATCTGGTTTGGACCCAAACATATCAAACTACCTTCATTAAAATCAATTGGTTTGCGACCATAAGTAAAAATAGTATTACAATATTTTTTAAACATCACTGAATAAAAATCAGTTGCTATTTTCATAGGTGCTTGTATATGCTGAACTACTTTACTAAAATCCACTATTATAATTAATGGATGTTTTTCATTTTCATTCATTAATTGAGATAAATCTGCAATTGATTTTAAATGGATATGTTGACTCATAAATTACAATTTGAAAAACTTTTTATTCATAAAAAAGATAAAACGGTACCCAAAAATTTTATTCAATAAATTATACATTTTAGCATCCTTTCCTGCTTGATATCTTAATTTACTTTTACCGTCTGTTGCTGCTTCAAAAATAACTTTTGAAACGATACTTACATGTGATGCATTTTTAATCATTGTAGGAAAAACATTTGTTATTTTAGAAACAATATTTTGATACTCTTTTAAATTTTCATCATTGTTAAAATCAAACGAACGCCCAGCAAAATCAGTAGCGATTGCACCTGGCTCTATTATTTTTACCTTACAGCCTATTTGTTCCATTTCATATCGTAAGGCTTCCGAAATACCCTCAACAGCAAATTTAGTTCCGTGATATAAAGAACCTAATGGAAAAGTCATTTTCCCACCCATTGACGATATATTTATAACTATTCCATTCTTATTTTTTCTAAAGTGTGGTAATAAAAAACGAGTAACATCCATTAATCCTATTACATTGGTATTAAATTGACGAAGAATTTTATCTCTTGAAAATGATTCCAATGGGCCATATGCTCCATAACCGGCATTATTAACTAATATATCTATTTTACCATATTTTAAAATACCATCTTCTACTGCTGTTTTTATAGAATCAAGATCTAATACATCTAATTTGATAACATAAACATTATCTAAAATGGTTAATTCTGTTTCCTTTTCTGGGAATCTCATAGTAGCAATAACATTCCAACCTTTTGATTGAAAATACTTTGCTGTTTCTTTTCCTATACCACTGCTAGCGCCTGTAATTAAAATTGTCTTTTTCATTTCTTTTTTCGACAAAAATAGACGCTGTTTTAACTTAAAAAAGTAAACAAATTAAGGTTTGATGTATACTTTTTAGTGTAAAAAATTATTATACTTAAATCTTATTACTAATTAGTAATATAATACATTTACTCATTAAGACAAAAAAAGAGAAAAGAGCTAAATACAAAATAGAAAAGAAATACACAAACTAATTCAATGTAAATTCTTGTCCCCATTTGTGAAGTGAAACAATACTTGGTAATAATTTTTCACCCTTAACTGTTA
>VFQS010001344.1_pt1 | contig 22895 bp, 24 predicted proteins | sample 3512361 | NCBI WGS metagenome assembly VFQS01 (sample SAMN10412375, study PRJNA504923) | tailings metagenome | isolation source: Relicate 1 Philex TSF3 active mining | place: Philippines
CAACCTCAGGAACTCCAGATTTTAAATCGAATGGACGAAATATTTACTGACCACCCTTATTATGGCAATCGCCGAATGATGCACGTGTTGAAGACAGAAGGTTATAGGGTAGGACGTAAAAAGGTTAGGCGTTATTACCAGATTCTGGGTATTGAAGCTATTTACCCCAAGATAAATTTGAGCAAAAGGAATAAGGCGCACAAGGTTTATCCATATTTATTGCGAGATTTAGAAATCACGAGACCAAACCAGGTATGGAGCATGGACATCACGTACGTGCGCTTAAAACAAGGGTTTGTCTATTTATGTGCAATTATTGATTGGCACAGTCGCTATGTTTTAAGCTGGCGTTTATCAATCACTTTGCAGTCAGATTTTTGCATTGAGGCGTTGCAAGAAGCAATTGCTACTTATGGAAAGCCAGAGGTTTTTAACACAGACCAAGGGGTGCAGTTCACCAGTAATAATTTCATTCAAGTACTGCAAGATCATAGTATAGCGATCAGCATGGATGGCAAAGGGCGAGCCCTGGACAACGTATTTATCGAGCGATTTTGGAGATCATTAAAACAGGAAAAGATCTATAGATTAGATTTGGTAAGCGTAAAAGAAGCAAAGGATGCGATATCAGAGTATATGAAATTTTATAACAACCACAGACTGCACCAGTCTTTGGAGTATAAAACGCCAAAGTCTGTACATTTTAGTAAGGCAAAAAAGGAAATTGAAATTATAGAAAATCCTATGGATATGATGGATAAGTTCAACAACTTACCCACATACCCACAGGTACAGCCACTACAACAAATGTGTGTTTAAAGGATTTTAATCAGTGAAATTATATCTCTAAATTCATGCAAAAACTGTCTTGCAAAAAGGGACCACCTCAAACGACTGGCTTTTGCAGCTGCCCAAGCCATTTGGTTGGAGGCAGCGTTAGGGCTATTTTCTATCTAAATGCTAGAAAATCAGCCTCATCCTGCCTTCCTTCTGGATACTTTCTTTTCTTCGTTAAAAAAAGAAAAAATACAAAATCCTTATAATTCAAGGTGCGCATATGAGCATTTATGAAGTTGTAAAAAGACTCTTTAGGATAGATTTGTGAAGTCATATTTCAAAAGGAACATTTCGGGGGGCTGATCATTTAACCCCTACTTGGCTTTTTGCGCACGCAACGTTTTCATTTTTTCTATTTTTACTTCTGTTGGAAACCCCTGGAACTCCCAAATTTCATGAAAGAAATCCAATTGTTTCATATTAGATGAACACACCTGTGCCACAACTTCCCAGTCAAATGTCAATTCATCTAGCATTGCCGCAATCTGCTCTTCATTCGCATCTCTATTTTCCAATGGTCCTAAAATAATACAATCCACTTTTGGTATCCAATTTTTTTCTGTTTCTATCCACGGTGCATATGTAAAGTCATTATTATCCTTATTGCCAACACCCATTCTAGAAATATGAAAATCATCAGATACGTCTACGTGAAGAGTTTCTAAATTTTCTAAAAACTCGTTTGTGTCGAGTTTTATTTCATGGAGCAATAAGTATCTGTACTCTTTGAAATGTTCATGTTCACCATTTAACATAGCATGTTGCCATTCTCCATTAATTAGAGCATACGTATTGGATGTAAGATAATCGCGGTTACGCATGTTATCCATCATGGTCTCCATACAGAAAAACTTTCCTACTTCATCATTGCTTCCTGTAACTAAAAGGCAATCCCTTGTTAAGAAAAAAACTATAGGGTTGCCTACTAAATCTAATTCAAGAATTTCATCTTTAAATAGCATCAAGGCAGAGTCACACGTATTACTGAGCGTTGATGCCCAAATTCCATCTCGAATTTTACTAAAATATGGTTTCCTTTTAAGAAGATTATCTTTGGCTATTTCCAATAACTCTTCATAGGATAATTCCCATTCTTTGACATCGCAGTTTCTTACTATATCCACAGCTTTATCTCGATCAATACAAAAACCTACCACCAGGTCAGCCTCATACTGACCAAAAAAAACATCAGATATTCCAAAAAAATATTTGGGTTCCAGTTTGCCTATTGCGCATGCTTCAAGGTTATAGCTTTCAAACCACCAAGCAGGCCTGATACGTGGAATAAGTCCCTCTGGATGCTTTTTTTTCTGCTTTAAAAAAGAAAACATACAAATCCTTATAATTCAAGGTGCACAGAGCAAAATTCCGGTTGGTTTTAAAGCCGCTCTTACAGTATCAATCGTGATTCTTCTACCCACCAAGACCATAAGTTATCACTTAGTTTAGTTAATGTGCCGCGATTTTTGTCAGTATTAATCCAATCAAACAATAGTTTCCCGTCGACCATACGTTCATTATGAGCTGCGCTTAGGACACTAAGAGGATAGATGTCGCGCAGATCTCCTGTATAGTATCCTTTTTTCCTACTCGCTTTCAAGGTAAAACTCCTCCCATTGAACACAAGAAAAAATAGCGAATACCTTGTCCTTTTTAATAAAACCCACAGCAAAGACAGCATACCCTAAAAGGGTAGACACAAGCGTATCATGAGATGGAAAAAATAAGGGGCCAATAATCGGCGCAAAAAATCCATAAATTGTAAAATCGTAAAATTCCACCATGCCACCAAGCATTGAAGAGGCTAGAATTTTTTTGGGTAATTTTATCATATTTGCCCCCACTATATGAAGATTTTTTGAAATCATTAGTTTCAGATCATATTAAAACAGACTGAACTGTCAAAAAGTACCTGTATAATTGTACAGTTTCTATAAAAAATAGAGTTAATGTTCTGCCTGCAACTTTCTCGCCAATGCCAAGCCGTTCACATTACCCACATCAATCCAAGTGCCTTCAAAAGTAATACCACGAAGTGATTTTTTTTGTGCTGATTGCTTATAAAGGCCTGACAACGCCAACGGCTCTAATCTTAGCGGCTTGATGACTTTTGGATTAACCAACTGTATTCCAATATAGACATACTTACATGTATTTGAGTCATCATCTGTGGGCTTGCGTAATAAGCCATTTTCAAGAACAAAATCCCCTAAACCCGAGTGGCCTTTCGCATTATCAAGCAGCGTTACGCACAAGCAAAAATCATCAGTTTCTTGCATTTCTTGAGCCATGCGATGAACAACTGAAGGGTTTGTGTCATGCCAGTACATATCTGCATTTATCGTCACGAACGGCCTGTCACCAAATTCAGGCAGAACATTGCGTATTCCACCTGCAGTTTCAAGTAATACGGGCTCATAACTTAAAAGTATTTCTAAATCATCATAGCGTTTCACATGCTCAGCAATTTGCTCGGCAAGATAATGAGTATTAATAATAATTCTTTTAAACCCTGCGTTTTTTAAGGCATTTATAGAAATATCCAAACAGCAAGTATTGCCAACCGACACTAATGGCTTTGGTGTGTGCTTTGTAATATCTCCAAGGCGCTTACCAAACCCTGCCGCTAAAATCATAGCAGTTGAAGAAATATTTATCATAATTGTGGAATCACTCGTTTTACTTGGGGAACATGCACATCAAACCACTGCCTGACCGGCTTCAATTCTTCAAGTTCACAGCATCTTTGCAGTAGTGTCCATAAATGTGGAATTTGTTTCAAAAACCTTTTATCATTCCGTTCGCTAGCAACTTTTGTAAATAACCCCAGAATTCGCGCATGACGCACAGCACTTAAAATATTTCCGGCCACGTAAATTTCTTGATGATCTCCTTTGGGGTGAGCATCTAAAAATCTTCTCCACATTTGCTTTGTTAACTCAGGCGAAACTTCTCGCCTTGCATCTTCAAGCAACGAAACCAAATCTCCTGCTATAGGTCCCCAAACAGCATCCTGAAAGTCAAGTAAACCAATATTTTTAGGGGCTCTGCGATCTCTTAAATCCATTAAATTATCCACGTGATAATCACGCATGAAAATGCTTTTTTTAGTCTGCAGTGCTAATCTTAACGCACTTTCCCAAGCAGTCAGGTAACTCTGTTCATTTGAATTTGAGATTTCTTCTTGCATTACCCTTGGATAATAATGCATCAAGAACTGCTTAACCTTATTCAGGCCAAAATCAACGGTATACTCTTTTAAAAAAGGTAACACCGTATCTGTGCGTTCTTGCAAATGCACAAGCACATCAATAGCAGAAATATAAATTTGGTGTTCTCGTGTTAAATCTGTTTGCAAAACTTTTGTGAACGTAGCATCACCAAAATCTTCTAAAAGCAAAAAACCATTCTCAGTGTCTGCCTCTATAATTTCAGGCGCACTCAACCCTTGCTCTCTCAGGTAGTTCCCCACAACCATAAAAGCGCTTAGCGATTCCAAATTTGGAGAATCCATCAACACCCGCGACGTATTTTCATGCTGCCATCTAAAATACTTACGTGGTGAGAAATCAGCAGTTAAATACTGTTTATTAAAATGATTGTATTTGCCTAAAAAATTGGGAGAACGCTCACTCATTCTACAATCTCCAAACTGAGCATTCGACTTCCATCTTGTTGAACTGATAACACCCCTTTTATGTATATTGGAAACAGTCTACTGCCTAATCTTTGCGGCCACTCAATAATCATCATAGTGCCTCTACACAACTCATCAAGCCCCAGTTCATCAAGAGGCTGTTCCTCTAAACGGTACAAATCAACATGCCATAAAGGCCCAGCTTGTGTTGCATAAGACTGCATAATTGTAAAAGTTGGACTAGTAACTTCCTCTTCACACCCCAAAGCATTGATAGCATACTTGGACAAGGTTGTTTTTCCAGCACCCATTTCGCCATACAATAACAAGGGCAAGCCAGGTCGCAGCAAAGAGGCCACTTCTTTTGCTGCATCAACAATAGAATCTAAAGTAAAATGTACGTCTGTCATCACACAAAAACTAGCAAATTTTAGAAAATAATGCTCCATAAATCGTTTAGAAGGTAAAATTTAGTAACATATCTATATTTGAAATTTGCCCTCCCTTTAAGGCATCATACACAAGTGGAGGAGTGATGTATTCTGTTGCTAATAATACAGCTAATGCTTTACCAGATGAGGTGAAAGTCCGTCAGCTGGAAAAGCATAAGGTCCCATATTCAAATTTCTTGAATCAACAAACTGTTTCATGCCCAGTGATTTTTCATGGTGTTGGCATTCATTCAGGAAAAGCTGTATGCATGATTGTGCACCCAGCAGCAATTGATCAGGGAATTATTTTTGAGCGCACAGACATCGAAGGGCAACAAAATCGCATTCATGCTAGCTGGAAAACTGTAGTTTCCACCAATATGTGCACAACCATTGCAAATGCTGATGGAACGTCTGTTGCTACAATTGAGCACATACTAGCAGCCCTTTACGGTATGGGTATAACCAATGCACTAATTACCATTGATGGGCCAGAAGTCCCAATTATGGATGGATGCTCTGAAGAATTCTGCAACTCTCTTAAGGAATCAGGCATTATCAGTCAATCCAAGCAACGCCCCACATTAAAAATCACAACAACTATAAGAGTTGAAAACGAACATGGCTGGGCACAGTTAAGCCCTCATGATACAAATTTGTTCAGTGTGCAATTCACCCCCACCGATAGGTATGAAGGCCTTACAAAAGAACAATTTCAACAATTTTCATATTATAAAGATGATTTTGCAACACTTGTTTCCAAAGCACGAACTTTTGGTTTTTATGAAGATGCTCAAAAATTGTGGGCCGCCGGGCTTGCTAAAGGGGCCTCGCTAGACAACACCGTTGTTATTCACAAAGGCGCTATCATGAATGAAGAAGGCCTAAGGTATAGTGATGAACTTGTGCGTCACAAACTGCTAGATGCCATTGGTGATATGGCCCTAGCAGAATATGTATTAATTGGTCATTACGAGGCTTGCAACCCAAGTCATACGCTTAATTATCAACTATTAAAAAAATACTTTGAAACAATTAGTGTCAGTTAATCCTCAACCAAATAATTACTAAGTGCTTGCACAAATTTCTCTCTTCCACCAGTAACTGCCCAGTCAATCAAAAATAGTCCTGAGTTTTTCTAACAAAAGCAGAACCGGAAAAATTTATTAAAAATGTATGACTACCTATAAAAAGTTATAGGTTGTTATTTTTTTTATGTTATATAGACTGTCTTGAATAATTTGGCTTCTTTCATTGCAAGAAGGACTGAATCTTATGAAAAAAATCCCTTGTACTTTTCTTCCCAGCCAAGTAATGATCATCGACGATGATCAAAGCATCGTTGAAAATCTTATCCCCTGCCTTGATGAAGACACATCAACATACATACCTTGTCAAAACCCTTTTCAAGCTCTGGAGATGATTAACGCGCATCAAGAAAACACACTTTTCTCTCATCAACTTGTTGAACAAGCAAACCCCGATGCATGGCAGCATGTACGCCTTGATTTTAATATCTACGATTTGTACAAGGAAGTGTATAATCCCAATCGCTTCAAACAGCTTTCAACGATTATTGTTGACTACCATATGCCTGGCATCACAGGAATAGAACTCTGCTCAAAAATTAACAATCCATGGATTCAACGCATTCTTTTGACAGGTGATGAAGATGAACACATTGCCATCGATGCTTTTAATCAGGGGCTTATCCAGGCATACATAAAAAAACATGAATTTGAATCTATTAAGAAATTAAAAAAAGCTATCGTCGAAGCTCAACTCACCTACTTTCGACAAACCTCAAGCCTTATTACAACTGCTGCAACCTTTGACAAATCAACCACCGCTTTAGAAGACCCAGCATTTATTGAGCTTTTTTTCAAGCTTGTTGAAGAAAATAACATCGTCGAATATTACCTTCATGAAACCACAGGAACGTTCTTGCTTTTAAATAAAAAAGGCGAGGCCAGCAGTCTTTTCACTTTTTTACAAGATCACTTAGACGCAATTACCAGTTCACATGAACTCTTTGATCCCCTGTTCGATGAGATGCAAGCACACAAAAAAATGTTATGTTTTCACAATCATGCAACAATAGAAATTCCTGACCCTTCGAATTGGTATCAATATGTTAGACCAGCGCAGCAACTTCAAGGAAATCAGCTTTATTATTATGCGTATGGCCCTGGAGGGTTTGATCTAGACAATAAACAAATTTTATCATTTGAGGCCTTTAGTAGAGCGGCTTGATGACTTCTTGACGCAAGGTATCGTAAAGTGTGCGTCGCTTCACAACTCTCTCACCGTTATCCTGAGCCTTCAAAGAAGGCGTGAAGATCCATTCCTATGAAATCAATCCTCTTCCACCACCGGAAACGTCAGCACAAAAGTCGTAAACTCACCCTCCACAGATTCACACACAATATCTCCCCCAAATTCGCGCATCGTCGATTTGCAAAATGCCAACCCCACACCTGTACCTCTCGCGGTTCTTGAATAAAAGCTTTCAAAGATATGTGGTAAAACCTCTGGTGCAATGCCGGTGCTGGTATCCTTAAAATACAGCGCATTGTATTTATCGCCCTTCTCCAGCCAAATAAACAATTCCCCCTTATTCGCCGCACGCATGTAATACAGGGCATTTTTCAATAAATTAAACAACACATGCTTCAAATACAGCTCATTCCCCTTAAAAGAAAAATCTACACTTTTGTCCCAATGAATTAATTCCTTTTGCTTTTCCCCTAAAGGATATTCATACAATGTTGATTCAATACACTCGCTCATCAAGCAATTTTTATGCTCATGAGACACGGGCTTTTTCTTCAGGTTCATCAGCACCATATCAATCACCGTAAACGCGTTACGCGTTGTTGTGCTTATTCGTTCAGGCACTGATGCTATTAATTTTAACGCCTTTTGCAGCTCTTCCCCCTTTGCCCCTGATTCAAGAACAGGCAACTGCTTTTTCAGCAATTCACCTATCATAGAAATACTGGCTAATGGTGTACGCAGCTCATGAGCGATAGTTGCTACAAGGTTTTCCATAGACCGTAATTTTTCTTGAGATCGCAGTCTTTCTTTCAATTCAATAATCTCTTTATGCCTTGAGAAAAAAATAGCGATAACGATAAGAAAAGAATATTGATTAAATGCCAAAGAGAAATCATCTGCGTTTGCCCGCACATAAAAATTTATAAACCCATGGAAAATGGCATATACTGCAATTCCTAAAATAATTCCCAAGAACGAAATGACAAACAAACTAATCCAATCAAGTAGCAAAATCATCAACATCAAGGCCAAAGTAATGTTAGAAAGCCAACCTAGCGATATATGACTTTTTAGCAGCATATATGTTCCAAAAAATGGCAAGCTGTACATAAGCACCACGTGCCAGTACAAAGGTAGGTAAGTTTTAATTTTTTCGGGCAGGTATTTATAAAAAGCCAAAGGCACACATAAAATAGCAGCGCATAAACGCAGCCCTATACTCTCATCCTGCTGCATAGCGTTATGCAAAATAAAATACGCTATTGGAAAATTAAGTATTCCAAAAATTCCATAAGCCTTATATTGAGCGCCAAACAGCTCTACTCTATTAGTAGAAAAACCTAAAATTCTTTCAAGCGTTTTGCTTTTCATCTTTGCCACTCATCAACGAATTTCTAGAAAATTATTATTGTCCATTGAAATAAAAAGCAAGGTTAAAAAACTTATCTTGCGTTAAACCTATGCAGACCTATTTTATAAGTAAAAAAATATTATGTTACTTAATGAATTTAAATTGCATTTTCTCCAGAAAACTCCTCATTCAGAGCCTTCTGAAGGAGGCGTGGAATCCAGTAAGTAACATCAATTAATATTTCATAAGAAATTCAATTCCCTTATACAGATTATATTAACTAGCAAATATATTTTTTTAAATATTAAAAAAATAAAAAAATCCAAATTACATTGAATTGTAAGTTTAGATGATATTTAATGGAATACAGAACGTGGGTAGTATTGCACTAGCTACCCACAAAAAACAGCGTTAATAATGGAGAAAAAATTATGGTAAATCTGTCAGAAGCACAAGAGGTGCTTGCAAATTTATTAAGGGATAAGTCAATGGACCAGGTTAATTTTACTGGATTAAATAATTATTTTAATAAACTAGGTGTACCCATTCCTGAATCAATAAATTCAATTCTTGCTGATCCTCGTGATAACCTCCTAAAAGAACTTGTCTTTCACTCGCAATTAAAAACTGACAGAGACCGAGCAAAGGGCCTAGTTGGGGCATTGTACTCAGAAAACCTTAAATCACTTAGAAAAAATAAAGAGATAGAAATTTTTGCTGAAAAAGCTAATCTGGCTTTATCAAAAAATTAGCAAACTCGATGAAGCCCCACTAAATAATAGTGGGGTCCAGTTTTTTATTTTTTAAATACAAAAACTAAACAATAGCATCCATGACAATATTATAGAAATTTTATGGATAATCTAACCAGCCAACTCGTCATTCAGAGCCTTCCGAAGGAGGCATGGAATCCAGTGATTAATATCCATTGTTACTTATGGGTAATGTCTTTTGCTCATATCAATTCTTGACAAATTAGTACTTTTTGTATATACATAAAGTACATATATTATTGAGGTCAGCATGCTTAATTTTGAGTCAGCAAAATTATTTATCACCGGAGGAAGCCAAGCTGTGCGCTTACCAAAGAAGTTTAGTTTTAAAGATACTTCAAGTGTTTATATCCATAAATGCGGCAATAAAGTCATTTTAGAGCCTGTTAATCTTTCATGGAAACCTTTGTTAGAAAGTTTAGCAGCATTGCCAGACGATTTAGAAATTCTCCGCGATGCACCAGATTATACAGATAAGGCAAACCTATTTTGATTCGCTACCTGCTGGATACTGATACTCTAAGCTATTTAGTAAAAAAGACTGACACTTTTCATAAAAATATTTTTCAACGTCTGCTAAAAGAACCCGAAGGAAGTATTGCGATCTCAGTAATTTCTGTAGCAGAAGTCTCTAGAGGCTTGGAAAACCTTAAAAACAAAAACACACCAAAACAAGAAAAACTCATCAATGCCATTGAACATATGCTTACCGCTTTTGTCGTTCTAGAGTTTGACGAAGAGGCGGCATGGCTTTATGGAAAAGTCAGAACTGAGCTTTTGCTGCAAGGAAAAGATATAGGGGTTATGGATACCTTAATTGCAGCTCATGCTTTAAGCCAATCTTTAACCTTAGTTACGAACAATACAAAGCATTTTTCTTATATCCAAAATCTTCCACTTGAAAATTGGACTTTGCCATAAACACCCAAAGATATTAAGCTTTAAACTGCCCTATTTTGACTTTGATTTTTTATTCAGCTCTGCCTTAATGAATTCATATAAGGCACGAATCCGCCCCAGGCCATCCAGCGCTTTAGGATAAGTCATATACATTGTCATGGTCGGAGTTTGAATATCGCTAAACAACTCAACCAAATCATCATGGTCTGCTGCAATAAAATCGGCCAAAATTGCAATACCAATACCTGCTTTTACTGCCTGTAACATTCCAAAAGCATTATTGATAGATAGGTACGGCACCCGCAACACCCCTGGCTGTGTTCCAAAACGCAATAACCAGCTTGCATTAGCAACCGGCGCCCCTGCTTCACCAAACGTAATTAGGCGATGTTGATCAAGCTCTTCTGGCTTTTTTGGCATTCCATAGTTTTGAACATATTCTTTGCTGGCATAAACACTCATGCGAATTGTTGCCAATTCTTTTTGAGTCACATCTTCGGTTGGCAATGCTTCATTATAATTAATCGAAACATCCGCCTCACGCATAGTAAAGTCTACACCTTCGTCAGTTAAATGTATATTTAGTCGCAGCTTTGGGTACGCTTGGGTAAATTTCTTCAGGCGTGATGCCAACCAAACTGAGCCAATTCCAATTGTCGTGGCAATTCTTAAGCTACCTGATAAGCCATCGCGCGATTCACTAATAACCGTACCAATGGCATTCACTTGCGCAAAAATAATACGCGTGATTCTAAATAAATGTTCACCTTGTTCAGTCAGCACCAAACCACGAGCATGGCGATTAAACAAACTTACGCCGATACTTGCCTCAAGACTGCTGACCTGGCGACTTACTGCAGATTGGCTAACATTCAGGGCATGCCCAGCTTCTGTTAAACTACCCGCCTGCGCAACTATATGAAAAACTCTTAATCTATCCCAATCCATGATATGCCTACAAATTAAGTCTGCTATGCGCGTAATATCACAGAGATTTTGAAGTTTGTACAGAGAGATAAATAACCCGAACTATTATGATTTAAAAAATCCTTTTTTAAAAATGCAAAGTATGCGCATACTCAACCCATGAAAAGCATTTTACTTACCCAAACACGCCCACCCTCAGACAAAGAGACAAAATTCTGGAATCACCGTGGATACACAAAAATTCTCCATCAGTCGTTGTTAGATGTAGAATTTTCACCCATTGAACCACTCAATATTACCCCACAAGCAATTGTTATAACCTCTAGCAATGCAGCATTGGCACTTGAAAGCTCTGATTGGGATCGCTCTCTTCCCGTGTACGCCGTTGGCAACGCCACCGCCTTAAAAGCAAAAGCTATAGGGTTTGAAAATAGCATATCACCCTCCAATAAAGCCTACCCTTCAGCTTTAAGCCTAATTGAATGGATTAAAGAAAATTTAAATCCAGAAGATGGGCCAATCATCTTTGGGTGCGGTAATCATCTGCGGCATGATGTCGCTGAAATTCTATACAACTGCGGCTTTCAAACCGGCAAAGTCATTTTATACACAACCAAGCCCAGCACAGCATTTCATCAGAACATTGAAGAAGCGCTGCGCAATAACGCTATCGACGCTGTCGTTATCAACTCTGAAATGGCACTTTATGGCTTTGTAGACTTATGCATAGCCAAAGATATTAATGCAGAACATGTACCATGTTTTGTACCAAGCAAATTTTTACAAGAGTGCGCCCACATCTCAGGATTTTTAGATGTTTTTGTAATTAATCATTAATATTTTATCGAAAAACAATAATTTTTTATTGACTAAAAAGATTTTCTTTGTAAAATACACTTATTAACTTTAGTCTTAATTACTTATGAAAAATCTACAAAAATTAAGCCGATATTTAAAAAAGGTCTTCCACAGTCTAGCGGTAAGCACAGCTCCATTCATTATCATTCTATGGTTATGCATTGAATGGCCACCAATTAACGAAGCAATTCGCCAAGAGTATTTTATGTCGGCAATTACAACCCCAGAAGGCATTGTTAATTTTGCCAACATTAAACTTACACCTTTATCAAAATTTATTGGCTGTCTCGGTCAGTTATTAGAAGTGCTTCCTTATATTTTAGGCTACATACTTCTTAAAAAACTATTTGCCGCCTATGAACAAAAAAGTATATTCACGCATAAAAATACTCAGATATATAAAAGGATTGGTTGGTTAGCATTTTTAAATGGAATATTCATTCTTCCAATCGTTCAAGCTTTGATGACGACCGCAGCAACTTTGTCAAACCCTCCTGGCCATCGATGGATTAGTATAAGCCTGGGCACTCCAAACTTTGAAGCGATAGCTTCTGGGATCTTGCTTATTGTCATTTCACTAGTTATGCAAGAAGCGCAAAACTTGCAAGATGAAAACCAGCTAACAGTATAAAGGAACCATCATGCCTATTATTGTAAACTTAGATGTTATGCTGGCACGTCGGAAAATGAAACTGCAAGATTTAAGCGAAACTGTTGATATTACTATTCAAAATCTTTCAATTTTAAAAACAGGCAAGGCAAAAGCTATGCGATTTTCAACCCTTGAAGCTATTTGCAAAGCTCTAGATTGCCAACCTGGTGATATTTTGGAATTTAAGAGCTAGTACTAATAAGAAACGGGGGCCTTTTGATAAAGGCCCTTTTTTGTCCACCTATCAATGGCATCCGTAGCACGTTTTTCAAGATCACCTTTAAACGCATAATTTTCAATCACTTTTCTGCCGCCCAATATCACAGTATGTGGCTTAGCATCAGGTGCATTATTAATAAACGCTGAACGAAATTTTCCATAATGCAACGGCACAAAACACGGATCTTTCAATGACCAAATTAATAAATCAGCCCGCTCGCTAACCTCAATTTTACCATTTCTCTTGGAGTCAATAATCTTTAACCCGTTAGGAATTAGCCACTCAAAGATTATTTCTTCGTTAAAAACCAAGGCGTCCCTATGTATGGCACTGTGCAACAACGTTGCAAAGTATGCCTCATTCAAAATATTGTTGGTATTGTTATTCGAACACGCATCAGTTCCAATCGCAATATTAACCCCGTTTTTATAAAAATCAAGCATTGGGGCAATACCCACACCTGTTTTTGCGTTACTTACAGGGCAATGGATAACTGAAGCACCAGAACGCGCAATGATTTTAATTTCTTCTGCATCAACCGTTGCCGCATGAATAAGATTCCATCGCTCATTTAAAATTCCAAGCTGATCCAGCAATCTTATTGGCGTCGTTCCACGATGCTGACGACATCTCTCAACTGAATCAATACCTTCACTCATGTGAATATTCACCTTGGTATTGTACCTAACAGCAATGTCATTAAATAATTTTAGTAATTCATTTGACGCTGTTAAAATAGAAGCAGACCCAATATGAATTTTCACATCTTTGTTATTGGCCTTAAAAAATTCCGCAAAATTTCTTTCAACTTCTTGCAAACTAATTTGAGCTGGAGTATTTCCCTCACCTTCCCAAACATCATTGAAAAAGCAGCTGATTGCACCCGTAATACCAATATCATTAAATGCACGAATCACAGGCTCTGGCTTTGATGCTATGGCATAAATGCTTGTTGCACCACTTTTAAGCGCGTCTATCAACACAAAAATAGCTTGGTGATAACGATCCTCGTCAGTTTTTTGCTGCACTATGTGCATAGCGCTAAGTAAGTCAGTAATCGACTTCTCATCAAGCATGCGCCGATCAAGCAACTGATTGGGATGCAAATGACTATTTACAAAACCTGGGGTTACAAAAAAATGATCAGAGGAAATATCAGATAGTTCTATTTTTGAGCTATCAATATTTTCAATAACACCATTCTTTATAAAAATATCTGCTAATTCATAGCTTAGATTGCCACAAGCTCTCTGTAAAATGACACTCTTTAAAACATAGCTCATCTTGGCTTTTGCAACTTACTCGCCTAGGCAATTTTACGCATAATTACTGCTTTTCAGCAATCAAAATAACATTCTCACGACCATCAAGAGCCCAAGATGCTGAGCTATAAGATAGCGGCATCATTTTGCTTTCGATAACCCTAAAATCATTACTTTCAAAAAGCTTTCTCATTACTTCATCATCTAAAAAGAAGAAGGGCTCGCTAGCAATATTTTGGCTTTGCGCTGGGGTAGTAACATCAGCATTCAAATAGTCTGTCAGTGAAGTGATAAAACCTGGATTTTTTTCACCGGCATGTACACGTCTTTCGTATTCTGGAATAAACCTCTCATAGCGTTTTACATAAGGGGTAACTGCCACAGCAAAAATTCGACCTCCTGGCTTTAACAATAAGAATAGGTGCCTAACAGTTGCTTGCAACTGTTCTGGGTTTAAAAAATGCAGTACCCTACCAACAAAAATAGCGTCATATGTTCCAATTTCACTAATATCATTAGCTTGAGTGATATCTGCTTGAATAAATTTCACTCTATTTAAGCTTTCTTCCTTAAGCTTTTTCTCATCAATCACGATAGATAATTTTTTAGCTGCTATAAACAAATGGCGTTCATCTAAATCGCTAAGGGTATACTGAGTATCCTTACTTTGCTTTAGAGCGGCAAGCATAACATCTCCGTACGCACCACCAATTTCTAAAACGTTTTTTCCCTTGGCATATTCCAAAAACTTTTTCGTAGCATAATCGAACTTCGCCGTTGCGGCGCCTCTTTTATTGAGCGTTTGCGTCCTGCCATCATTTTCTGGCATCGGAATCTTCAAATTTAATTCATCGTATTTATTTATCGCTTGCTCATGAGTGTACCAACCAGCGCTCGCATACCCACAACCATGTAAAAAGCACATTAGATACAAAATTTTAAAATTTTCAAAAACTAATTTCAGCACAAGCATTCCCTAAAACGAAGATGACTGAGAAACACCCTAATCCTTTTTTTACAATTTCTCTATTATTTTTTTGGGCAGAAAAATTGAATCGATAATTTAAAAAAATCCTGCTATCCCCGCACAAAATGTACGATATAGCAGGATCATTAGTTAGTAATGTTCTATGCCTATATATGAGGCACAACCGTACCCACCACAATATCACGATCAAAATTAACACCATTACCTAGTTTCAACGTTGAACCTCCATTCATTTTCAAACCACCGGTAAAGACATCATTTACGCTACTAGCTGAAGGAACTGAAAGATCAGCATCTACCTCAAGCGTACATCCTGATTTTATTTCCATAAGCCCAGGAACTGCTCCAGCTAAAGGAATTCCAGCAACATTACTTGCACTCAATTTGAATACACTTTCATGCCCCAGAGCATTATCAATTTTAATATCACCAGTTGGTAATTTACCAAGACCTATTACCTGTAATATACCTTTTAACACATCAATTGGCATAGAAGCGTCACTTAAATCTTGCTCTGCTGTCATCAGACCACTGTCAAGTTTAGTTAGTAAATTACTTCCTTTTGCCCCATTTAGTACCACCTGGTCAGTATTTGAGATCGTACCACCTGAGGCGCTAGTATCCAACATAGTAACGATTGTTTTCTTGTTAGCTGTCGTTAAAGTAAACCCAGCTAACACAAGATCCTTAATTGTCACCAAGTATTCTTCTGGTATTAAGTAAGATGATATTGAACCATCTGCAGTCATTGTCACATTAGGAAGAGAAATATCACTATTTGCCTGTATTGACGCACCAAGTTGAGCTGATATGTCAGGTATAAGATATGCAGCATTCAAAACAGCTACACCATCTAGTACAGCTAAATAACCAACTTCACAACCAGCACCTTCGAAAACAGCTACACCACCACCAATTTTTCTAACCACAGCTGAAGTAATCGATCCCGAATCATACCCTGTTTCTCCAGTATCTACCCTTACATTCAATATAGCTTTCCTAACAGGATATTTTTCACCAGCAGTCAAAGTGATCGGTTGAATTAAATAGATATAATTTTCACTCACTCCATTTACATAGACTGTTCCCTCCTTTACATCTATGAAATCCATGTCATAGACACCACCTGTAATATTAAGTTGTCCTGTTCCCCATTTGTTTAAAGTGTGAACAGTTAACCCAGTAGTAAAATATGCCACATCACTATCGTTAACTTCGACGTTCCATTCAGATGCACTAAGTTGCGTAACATGAAACAAAGCAAGTAGGGATAGCGAAATAAATTTTTTACTAATTTTCATTATTAAGCTCCATTGCAATAATTAATAATTTTTATTATTGCAAATACATATTAAATATAAATTAAGTAAATATTTATTATTTGTTAATTAAAGATAAAATAAAACTAAAATTTATAATAAAATTATTTATTAACTCAGCCACTAAAAACCTCACAAAGACAGGAATAAATCAAAAAATTGCTAATAAATTTTATTATTAATTAATAAAAAATCTTATAAAAAACGCTCTAAAAAATTTATTGTCTAATATTTTTTCAAATAAAATTTTACGACCAGCATCAAATTCAAATAACGGCTAGATTATAGAGAATAAACAATATCTATATTAAACAATCTTCGATTCCAGTAAGCAATATTAGATTCTAAAACGTAAATTTTTCACACTAAAATCTATTATTCTTCACTTCTTAGACGAGAGTCTTCCAAAAGCATTTTTGCCTGCTCTTTTATTTTAGGATTGTCGCTTTTTTTCGCACGCTTTGCACGGCTGATTGCAAGTTGCACATCCCCCATACGCATTGCAGCTTCTGCTTGTGCGATATCTGCAAAACCCTGCTGCCCAAGCTTGCGATAAGCTCCTACTTTAAGCAGCCAAGCCATGATATTATCTGGATCATCCTGAGTAATTCGATTCAGTTGATCAAGAGCTTCTTGAGCGTTATCGTTAGAATCGGTATACAGTGCTTGTGCATAAAGTAAGCGAATAGACAAAGCATCTCTAGATAAATTCACCGCTTTTCGCAAATGCTCTACAGCAGCACGCGCATTCCCAGATTCTAACAAAAATTGACCATACATTTCATGTAAGTAGGGATTATCAGGTGATTCACTCAAAAGTTCATCCAACTTTTTAAATGCTTGCCTGTACAGCCCTTTCCTAGAATAGATAATTGCGCGCGCAATGTGAGCAGCTGGCGTATTTTTTTGATAGTAATAGCGCTCAGTTTCTGAGGGCTTGTTCAAGTTTGCCATAAAAATTGCTTTAATGATTTGAAATTCTTGCTCCCATTCCATTGGCGTTGAACCTCTATCAGGATGCGCATCGCGATAATGCTTAAAGGCATCAATACGATCCTGATCGCTTGGATGGGTCTGTAAATAAGGAATTTCACCAAATGCATTTATTTTTTTGAACAATTCAAAGGTTTCAATAAAACCCTCAGTACCAAGATTTGCCTCTTGCAGCATGCGAAACCCTGCTGCATCAGCTTCTTTTTCATGAGTCCTTGAAAAACTAGCAAAAGTTCCCATCGCAGCACTTTGCCCCAACATACTACCTGCCATAAGCGCCCCAAATCCACCTCCTGCAAGGGCTGCAGCGCCTCCGAGAAGCGTACCAATAACTGAAGCAACATTAGCGCCCTTCATTTCATTACTCATGCGATGCATATGCCCACCGGTAATGTGCCCCAACTCATGCGCAAGCACAGCAATTAGCTGATTCACATTGTTAAATTTGATAATAAGACCAGTGTGAATAAAAATCTTGGATTCATCGGTAGCAAAAGCGTTAATACTTTTATCAACAACAAAATAAATTTTAGGAACAAAAAGTAATTTACTAGATTTACACAAGCGAGAAAGAATATTGTTCACCAGCTTTTCTGCACGCGCGTCAACAATAACGCTACCTGATTTTAATTCGGCAAAAATGGGAAAATTAATAATGATGGAAAAAACAAAGAATCGTAACAACTTCACTTCAAAATATCTTCTACTGCAGCTGGATACTGCCTAGGATACGAATCTTTTTCGTCTGGTTCAAGCTTACCTTTTCGCCCACAAGCTGAAAGAAACATAAGAAAAACAATAAGAAAAATGGTGGGTGATGAAGGGATTGAACCTCCGACCCTCTCGGTGTAAACGAGACGCTCTACCGCTGAGCTAATCACCCATTTAAAAAAGGCATGGTTCAATGAACCATGCCTAGTATTAGCAAAAAGCAGATTATTTTTCAACTGCTTCTTTCAATTGCTTTCCTGCGCGGAATTTCGGTAAGCGCTTAGCAGGGATCTTAATCTTCGCACCAGTGCGAGGATTACGGCCCTCAGTTGCTTTACGGTTTGCAGTTGCAAATGTACCAAAACCAATCAAACGAACATCGTCACCCTTTTTAAGAGACTTTGTAATTGTTTGAAAAGTTGCGTCGATTGCGCGCTCTGCATCAGCTTTAGTTAAACCAGATGCTTTTGCAACGCTGCTTACTAGATCACTTTTATTCACGGAACCCACTCCTACGTTAGATTAATTAATTACAATTTCATGATAAGGGCGGTTTTGCTCGGCGGTCAAGGGGGTATTTAGCTATTACCTAAAAAAAAGTAGTGTATATGACACATTTTTACCACTTTTATTGTAAAAACCCCCATATTTCGCAGATTAAAAACATTTTTAATTAACTTTTATTAAAAATTTTAGGGGGATAACTTAAGCAATTATTCGTTAAATTACTTTTGATAAAGTGGTTCTAACTCAAGATGTAATTTTTTGGACCAGAATCCAGCAAACAGTTAAAAGAGAATGATTTAATATTGCAATACTTATCAGCAATAATTTTTCAATACCTCAATCAATTCCAGACACCTCAGATTTATCAAGCAGATCTTCTACTTCACTGCCACAGAACTATTCCAATAAATAGTAACAAATAGAAACAACCACACAACATCCACAAAATGCCAATACCAAGCAGCAACTTCGAAACCAACATGATGGTTTGGCTGAAATTCTCTGCGCATATTACGCAGTAAACAAATACCTAAAAATATCGTACCTATTAAAACATGCGCGCCGTGAAATCCAGTAGCCATAAAAAAATTAGACGGATAAATGCCGTCTTTTAGGTTAAAGGCTGCGTGCGAGTACTCAACAACTTGAACGCACGAAAAAATTAAGCCTAAAATTACAGTAATTATAAGAGCTTGCGTAACTTTGGAAAAATTTCCTTTTAGCATTTCATGATGCGCCCACGTAACTGTAGTGCCAGATAACAGAAGTATAAGCGTGTTGAGGTAGGGTAATTGCATCGGATCAAATGTAACAATACCTTTAGGTGGCCATTGAAACACCACATGCCCCGCAAGGTTTAGACTAGAATGAAGATATCCCCAGAAGAAAGCCACAAACAACATAGCTTCAGACGCAATAAATAAAACCATGCCAATCTTTAATCCATTTTGTACAACCAGCGTGTGCAGACCTATTGTGTTTGCTTCCTTTACAACATCTAGCCACCACCCCACAGCGCAAGCAACCATCAAAAATATTCCAACTATAAAAACCCAATGATCAATATGATGCATAAATAAAACCCCACCAACTGCCAACACCAACACAGCAAGAGATGACGCCAAAGGCCACGGGCTGGGATCGACCAAATGATAAGGATGTTTTTTAGATTCGCTCATACAGTTTGTTAAAAAGTTCTCCATAAAATTCTAGCCCATATTTATGAAGATTGATTAAAAATTTTTCTGCTCAGTAAGAAAAACATGCTCCTTCAGATAAATTGCAGGATACAACAAAAAAGTGAAAAAATGTTTTCTATGCTCGTTGCTAAAATAACAAAGAGATGATAAACAGAGGGCATAATGATTGTTTGCCTAGGCGACACTACTTGTAAAATTTTACTAAAAAAGAAAAATTTATCTGTTATCCTATTTAGGGCAATAGGACAAAATTAGTCTTCGGCCCTAAAACTGTTTACCAAAAGGATGAAAAGTATGTTTGGATTAAAAAAAGAACAGGGTGAAGCGGTAGCTTTGCTTTCTATCGGTACTTTTTTAGAGTACTTCGACCTCATGATTTATATACATATGGCAGTCCTTCTTAACGAACTGTTTTTTCCTAAAACTGATGCGCATACGGCTGCTTTACTCACGGCTTTTGCTTTTTGTTCAACATACCTTCTAAGGCCAATAGGCGCTCTTGCTTTCGGATATATTGGCGATAACGTAGGAAGAAAGGTAACAGTCGTAATCACCACAACCATGATGTCTTTTTCATGTTTAGTGATGGCTAACTTGCCGACTTACTCGCAAATTGGCATTACGGCTGCCTGGGTAGTAACTATCTGCCGCATTATTCAAGGTATGTCTTCTATGGGAGAAATAACCGGAGCTCAACTTTATTTAAGCGAAACCATCCAGCCACCAGCTAGATATTCAGCCGTTGCTTTACTTGCTTTTTCTGTTTCACTCGGAACCTCTGCAGCACTTGGATTAGCTTCTAGTGTAACTTCTTTCGGGCTAAGTTGGCGGCTGGCTTTCTGGGCAGGCGCCACAATTGCAGTTATTGGAGCAGTAGCCAGAACAAAGCTTCGAGAAACCCCTGATTTTGCTGACGCCAAACGAAGGATAAAGGATAAGTTAGCGGCAGGCGATTTAGATAAAAAAACACTCAAAGCTAATTATAAGGTCAACCAAAAAACCTCTTCAGCTTTATTCCTAATGGATTGTATGTGGCCTCTTTGCTTTTATTTTTCTTATGTTTTTTGCGGGAATATTTTGAAACAGTCTTTTGGCTTTACGGCAGAACAAATTATTCACCAAAATTTCATTGTTTCTATAGTACAAATAGCAAGCTTACTTATGTTTGTATTTTTAAGCTACAAGATTTATCCCTTAATAATTCTAAAAGTAAAACTTATCATATCATCAGTGATTATCATCAGCTGCCCCTTTTGGCTTAATAATATTACTGACCCGTTTTACTTACTGGTACTGCAATCTTCTGTAATATTTTTCGCAGCAGATGCAGCACCCGCTACAGCAATTTTTTATAAACATTTTCCAGTTCTCAGACGCTTTACTTATATTAGCTTCACCTATGCCATGTCCCGCGCCCTAACATATTTGGTAACAGCTTTTGGCCTTGTATATCTAACCGAAAACTTTGGCAACTGGGGCATTTTAGTAATCATGCTGCCTGTATGCATCGGTTACTTGATTGGCTTAATGCACTTTGAAAAACTCGATAAAGTTGATAGCCATCCAAGAATCAAACTAGCAGAAGCAGCATAATCTTCTTTTACTAAGTTTCAGTAAAAATAATGTAAAGGGAATTTTACGCTGATGGAAATATTTAGCTCGTTAAATAAAGAACAGAAGCATGCAGTAGGTTTGTTATCGATAGGTACATTCCTTGAGTATTTTGACTTAATGCTATATGTCCATATGGCAGTTCTTTTAAATGAATTGTTTTTCCCTCAAACAGACCCACATACTGCCAAGCTACTTGCAGCTTTTGCTTTTTGCTCAACGTATATATTCAGACCTGTCGGAGCACTTATTTTTGGATTTATAGGCGATCATGTTGGACGCAAAGTTACAGTCATTTTAACTATTATGTTTATGTCCTTATCATGCGTTTTCATGGCTAATCTACCTACTTATGCTCAAATTGGCATCACCGCTTCCTGGATAGTAACAATATGCCGCATCGTTCAGGGCATATCCTCAATGGGTGAGCTAACAGGTGCTCAGCTTTATTTAAGTGAGTTCATAAAGCCTCCCGCAAGGTACTCGTGCGTTGCCCTAATAGCTGTTGCCTCAGCCGTGGGCGGAGCCGCATCTTTGGCCATAGCATCAATTGTTATGAGTTTTGGTTTTAACTGGCGTATTATCTTTGGCATAGGGGCGGTTATTGCAATCGTTGGAACTGCAGCACGAGTGTTTTTACGAGAAACTCCTGATTTCATGCGTGCCAAACGAGCAGCTGCAAGAGACTCATCTCTGGAAAGAGTTAAAACCTTTGTTACCAGAGTTAATCATAAAACTTCTTTAGCATTATTTTTAATGGATTGTATGTGGCCTTTATGCTTTTACTTTTCATATATGCATTGCGGAATAATACTAAAAGATTCTTTCAGCTACGGAGCTGAACAAATTATCCATCAAAATTTTATCGTTTCCATTGTTCAAATAGCTACATATTTATTATTTGTCTTTTTGAGTTACAGAATTTATCCATTAAAAATACTTAAATTTAAGCTTCTTATCTCGGCCATTATTATCCTTAGCTATCCTTATTGGTTGAATCACTTACAAAGTGATTTTCACGTTCTTTTGCTACAGTCTTCTATAATATTTTTTGCTGCTGATGCTTCTCCAGCTACTTCAATTTTTTACAAATATTTCCCTGTATTAAAGCGTTTTACTTATATTAGTTTCATGCATGCATTATCGCGTGCTGTAATATACGTCATTGCGTCTTTTGGCTTGGTATATTTAACAAAATACTTTGGAAGTTGGGGAACCCTAATTATTACAATTCCTGTATTTGTGGGGTATGCATTTGGACTTAGACACTTCGAAAAATTAGAAAAAGAAGGCAGCATAGAGCAGCAAAATAAAAATCAGCCATCATCATACATCCCTGTCCCTAATCTAAGCCTTTCTAAAAATCTTTGATTCGGAATACCTATATGAACCCTCTGCAAAATATGAGAAGAAGAGTTTAAAAAGAGGGTGAAGGTAAAGGG
>VFQS010001345.1_pt1 | contig 22892 bp, 20 predicted proteins | sample 3512361 | NCBI WGS metagenome assembly VFQS01 (sample SAMN10412375, study PRJNA504923) | tailings metagenome | isolation source: Relicate 1 Philex TSF3 active mining | place: Philippines
CGAGCACGGCATACGGTTGTGGTCCCGAGCGCATCCAAGGAAGCCTGCTCACTGCCCAACTCCTCCTACTGCAACGCCGGCGCGGTGGATCTCGCCACCTTCGCCGCCGGGCCTACACCCGTCGAATTACGCACCGTGACAACCCCGTCGCGGCGCAGGTCTATGCTCGCGATCGGCTCGCGCCGTTCAGTGTTGTTCCGCAAATACCAGTCCAGTCGCCGCAGTCCTTCTCCGTCCCGGCCTTCGGGGAGCAAAACGGCAGGTCCGCCTGCCAGCTCGAGCGTCCAGCGGCGCTCGCCGACACGACGCGCCATGACGACGCGCGCGCGAATACCGGCGTACGGCTCCAACGCGTCCAGGAGCGTGGCGACGGCTTGCGGCGCGCCCTTGCCGGAAATGCGCAGCAGCTCTGGCGCGGCGTTGGCGGCAATCGGCGCGAGCGTGCGACCGGTACGATCCACAAGCATGGCCCCATCGCCCTCCACGAGCACGGCGGTGGGCACACGCTCGCTCACCCGGATCGCCAGGGTATCGGGGAGACGGCGCTCGATGACGGCGCGCGCCACCCAGGGCACAGCCTCGATGCGCGCGCGGGCCGCGTTCACATCGAACGTCAGGATGGAATGCGAGCCGTCGAATTGCAGCGCCCTGTAGATCGCGTCGTCCGTCGCGAGCCTATGGCCGCTCAGCGTGATCTCGCCGATGCCCAGCCCCATCGCGGCCAGCGCGCGGTCGACAAGGCGCGGCAAGGGCTCGGCCACGCGCGTCGTCTCGCCGAACCCGCTCGTCACGCCGAAGACGACGGCGCCGAGGATCGCAGGAAGAAGGACGCGGCTCACATGTTTGCGCCTGCCGCGTGGCGCAGCCCAGGCAAGTGCGGGCCTGGAGCCACGCTCCGGTGCAGATGACAGCTCGCGCTCCGGCGGTTCCGCAATGCGGCCGGCCGGCACGGCGACATCGGCAGCGCGCCACCAGAAACGCGTATGTCCAGCAGTGGACCGCAACGATCGACCTCGCGCCCAGAGAAGAGTCCAAGGCGGGCCACCGCGATGCACCGCGCACGTTCGATGAACGCAGGTTCGCGACGGCGTGCCCATTCGGGACCGTGGCCGTTAACCCTTAACGAGAGAGGTTAATTTTCCATTGCTCGACGGCCCGGCAGACGGACAACAGTCCGTTACCGGTCGAGCGAGGCGTCCTCGACCAGCCAGGTCAGGAGTTCGGCAAAGCTCATGCCGGCATGCTGACCGAGTTCGGGCACGAGCGAGGTCGGCGTCATGCCGGGCTGGGTATTGATCTCGAGGAAGACGAGTTCGTCCTTTTCCTCGTCCCAGCGGAAATCGCAGCGCGAGACGCCACGGCAGCCGAGCGCCTTGTGAGCGGCAAGCGTGTGCTTCTGGATCGCACGCGCGACATGATCGGGGATCTGGGCCGGCAGGATATGGCGCGAGCCGCCGGGCGCATATTTCGCCTCGTAGTCGTAGAACGCCAAATGGTCCGCAGCGACGATGTCGATGATGCCCGTCGCCTGGTCGTCGATGACGCCACACGTCAGCTCGCGGCCGGGAATGAATCTCTCCACCATGAGTTCGTTGTCACGCGTCACGGGGATCGAGCGGATCGCCTCGGGTGGGCGGTTGGCACCTTCACGGACGATGACGACACCAACGCTCGATCCTTCCGCGACGGGCTTGGCGACGTAAGGCGGTGGCAAGACATGGTCCGCCATGGCCACGTCGGGCGTTACGACACGGCCTTCGGCGACCGGGACGCCGACCTTTGCGACGACACGCTTCGTCTGCTCCTTGTTCATCGCGAGCGAAGAAGCCAGAACCCCTGAATGGGTGTAGGGAATGGCGAGAATTTCGAGCAGGCCCTGCACGCAGCCGTCCTCGCCCCAACGGCCATGCAGGGCATTGAAGCAGACATCCGGCTTCAGCGCGGCCAGCGTGGCGGCAATGTCGCGATCGACATCGACGCGCGTCACGGTGTAGCCGGCGCTCTCCAAGGCATCGGCGCACTCCTTACCGGACGAGAGCGACACGTCGCGTTCGGCGGACCAGCCCCCCATGAGAACGGCGACGTGACGGAAACGACGCTGCCCGACTGCGTTCGACATAGCTAACCCTCCAGCGCCAGCGCCTCTCCCGTGGCGTGGCCCGGCAGGGCTCGTCCGAGGCGAATGATTTCCCATGCGAGCGTCACGCCGCCGACCTTGCGTACGCGGCTGCGCACCGTCTCACCGAGGCGCTCGATATCCTCGGCGGTGGCACCGGCGGCGTTGATGAGGAAGTTGCAGTGCATCTCGGAAACCTGAGCACCGCCGACGCGCAAGCCTCTACAGCCCGCGGCATCGATGAGCTTCCAGGCGCTGTTTCCGGGCGGGTTCTTGAAGGTCGATCCCCCGGTGCGCTCCTTGATGGGCTGGTTCTTCTCCCGGTACTCGGCAACCTCGTTCATCTCGGCAAGGATCGCAGCGGGGTCGCCGGGGGCACCCTGGAACACCGCTTCAGTGAAAATCCAATCGCCGGGAACGCCGCAATGGCGGTAGGTGAAACCCATGTCCGCGAGCGAAAGCTCATGGATGCACCCCCTGCGATCGACTGCCCGCGCCGCGACGAGCACATCCTTCGTCTCGCGACCGTGCGCGCCGGCATTCATCCGCAGCGCGCCACCGATGGATCCGGGAATGCCGCGATAAAAGGCGAGGCCGGCGATACCGGCATCCGCAGCCGCGCGTGCCACTTTGACGTCGGGTACCGCCGTTCCGGCCCGGAGCCGATGGCCGGGCTCGACCGCGACCTCCCCAAAGCCGCGCCCGAGGCGGATGACCACTCCCGCGATGCCGCCATCGCGCACCAGCAGATTGGACCCCAGGCCGATCACGGTGACGGGCAAATCGGCAGGAATACGCCTTAGGAAATAGGCCAAGTCCTCGGTGTCGGCCGGCGTGAACAGCACGTCCGCCGGGCCGCCCACACGAAACCATGTGATCTCCGCGAGGCTTGCGTTCGCGATCAGTCGGCCCCGCAGGTCCGGCAACGACTTAGCAAGCTCCTCGGCGCGCAAGCTCGTCACGCGGCACCTCGGGGTCTGAGGTCACGGGCCTTCAACCATTCCGGCAGCGCATGCGCCCACTCGGTCGACTGGCCAGCGCCCAAACACACGATCATATCGCCCGGCCGCGCCATGGATCGGAGCGCGGGGGCCAGCTCGGGCCCGTTGTCGACGGTCACGACGGCTTGATGGCCGGATTTTCGAATGGCCTCGGCCAGAGCGCGATGATCGACACCGGGAATCGGTTGCTCACCGGCCGTATAGAGCGGCGTCACCACGACGGCGTCGGCATCTGCGAAGCAAGTCGCAAAGTCATTGAAGAGATCACGAACGCGCGTGTACCGGTGCGGCTCGCAGACGGCGATGACGCGGCCCTTGGCGCCGGCGCGCGCGGCCCTCAGGACAGCAGCGATCTCGACGGGATGGTGGCCGTAGTCGTCGTAGACGTTGACGTTGTTCCAGGTGCCGGTGAGCTGAAAGCGCCGCTTGACGCCTGTGAAGCGCTCGAGCGCCCCCTGTATCGCCTCGTCCGTGAGCCCAGCCTCCGCACACACGGCAATCGCGGCCAGCGTGTTGAGCGCATTGTGCTGGCCGGGAACGGGGACTTTCCAACCCTTCAAGTGACGCTCGCCGCCGGCCACGCGGGCACTCAGGCGGGCATCGAACGTGGTGACGTGACCGTTCAGCGCGATCGCTTCCAGCTTGAGGTCGGCGTCGTCGGTGGTGCCATAGGTGAGGAGACGGCGGCCGTCGCGGCGCAACTCCAGCCGCTCGATCATCTCGCGCGCGACGGGGTGATCCGTGCAGGCGACCGCGAGCCCGTAGAACGGAATGTTATGGAAGAACGTCTCGTAGGCCCGGTGCATCGCGTCGACCGTCTTGAAGTAATCGAGATGCTCCGGGTCGATATTGGTGACGACACCGATCTGGGTGGGGATCTTGATGAACGTGCCGTCGGATTCGTCGGCTTCGACGACCATCCAAGGACCGGCGCCGAGACGTGCGTTGGATCCCCAGTCGTTGATGATACCGCCCGTGATCACCGTCGGCTCGAGGCCGGTATCCTTCAAGACATGAGCTATGAGCGATGTCGTCGTGGTCTTGCCGTGCGTTCCCGTCACCGAGATCGAGGAATAGAGACGCATGAGTTCGGCGAGGATCTCGGCGCGGCGGATGACCGGCAATCCCTTGGCACGCGCGGCCATCAACTCGGGGTTGTTGGCCTTCACCGCGGACGAAATCACGACGTAGCGCGCGCCGACCAGATTGACGGGATCGTGGCCGATGAAAACGCGGATGCCCTTGTTGCGAAGGCGGGCGACGTTGGCGCTGTCCTTCTGATCACTACCCTGGACCGTGTACCCCTTGGCGCGCAGGATCTCGGCGATGGCGCTCATGCCGATGCCGCCGATACCGAGAATATGGAATGTGCCGAGTTCGCCGGGCATCTGCATCGTGAATTCTCCCCCTCAGCGCCGCCTTCAGGCTTTTTGGCGCTGCATCAAGCGAATAACGAGGTCGGCGAGCCGCTCAACTGCATCGGGTCGACCAAGATGCGCGGCAGCGTGTGCCGCCTCCGAAAGAATTTGTGGCCCATCGATCAGCCGCTGAAGCTCCTCCGAGAGACGCTCCGGCGTCAACGTACGCTGTTCGATACACCAGCCGCCCCCTGATTCGGCAAGCCGCGTGGCATTTTGAAGCTGATCGTTGTCGATGGCGTGCGGCAGCGGCACCAGGATCGACGGCCTGCCGATCACGGTCAACTCCGCCACCGTGGACGCCCCCGCCCGGCCGATTACCAGATGCGAAGCCGCCATGCGCTGCGGCAGATCCTTGAAGAACGTCGCCAGCTCCGCATAAATCCCGGCTTCACGGTAGGCGGCGTCGACGCGCTCGAGATCTTCCTCACGGCACTGCTGGATGACGTAGAGACGGCGCTTGGTCGCCTCCGGCAACAGGGCGAGTGCAGGGGGGACGGCATCGGAGAGGTAGCGGGCGCCTTGGCTTCCCCCGAAAACGAGCAGGGCAAACCGGTATCCGGGAACAGGCGGCGCGTAGGGCTGTGCGGCGGCGTCGATGACCACCTGCCGCACCGGGTTTCCGGTCAACACGGCCTTGCGGACCAGATCACCTTCGATCAGCCGGGTGTGCTCGAACGAGGTGGCGATGGCGTCGACCCGGCGTGCCAGCATCTTGTTGGCGCGACCAAGAACCGCGTTCTGCTCGTGAACAGCGGTAGGGATGCCCTTCAGAGTGGCCGCCATGAGTGGGGGAAACGTCGGATAGCCGCCGAAACCGACGACGGCGGCCGGCCGCACGGTCCCGAGCAGCTTCATTGCCGCGCGCACGCCCCTGGCGAGCGTCAGGACGGTCTTTACGGCGCTCAGCGGCGAGCGGCCCGAGGTCGTGGCGGCCGGCACCTGGTAGACGTTACGGGCCGGAAACCCCGTACCGTATCTGTCCCCGCGCATGTCGGTGACGAGATCGACTGGAACGCCGCGGCGTCCCAGCGTTTCGGCCAGTGCAAAAGCGGGAAACAAATGCCCGCCGGTTCCTCCCGCAGCCAGCATCACGCTGCCGCCCGTCGCGTTCACGCTTTCGCCCCCGTGACTGTTTCGGTGTTCATATCAAGCGGTCTCGTACATCGGGCGCAGTTGCGGCTTTTTCGCGGTCGTAGCGTCCGGCCGCCGCCGCATCATGGCCAACAGGAACCCCGCCGCGAGGGCCGAGGAGAGGGTCGCCGAGCCGCCCGTCGAAATGAACGGCAACGTCATGCCCTTGGCCGGCAACAGCCCGACATTGACGCTCATGTTGATCATGGCTTGAACGCACAACATCGTTGCAAGGCCCGATATGGCGAGACTGATCGTGAGATCGCTCTCGTTGGCGGCCCGGCGGAGCGCCCGCAGGGCGACGACGGCAAACAGAAGAATGAGGGACAGGCACGCGACAGCGCCAAGCTCCTCGCCGATCACCGCGAATATAAAATCCGTGTGCGCATCAGGCAGAACCGTCTTGATCGAACCTTCGCCGGGGCCGCGCCCCATCAGGCCGCCCTCGTTGAAGGACTGCAAGGCCTTCTCGATCTGGTAGTTGTCGCCGGACGAGGGGTCGAGGAACCGGTCCACCCGCCGGCGGACATACGCGAAACTGACGTAGGCGAGGCCCAGGCCCGCCAGACTGCCCGCGCCGAACAGACCGGCCAGCACGACGGAGTGCCCGGCCAGGAACAGCAGCGTACCCCACACCGCCAGCAACAGCATGGTCTGGCCGACATCGGGTTGCAGCAGCAGCAGTGCCGAAATCAGCGCCAGCAGCCCTATAGCGGTGCCAAGCGCGGGCACGTGGTCCACGCGCCGGCTTTCCGCGAGCAACCATGCGGAGATGACGACAAAGCCCGGCTTGGCCAGTTCGGAGGGCTGGAACGACATGCCGCCGAAGCGCAGCCAGCGCCGCGCGCCATTGATCTCCGGTCCGCCGACGACAACCCAGACCAACAGGACGAGGGCGGCGACCATTGTGAGCAAGGCGAGCCGCCGCACGTGTCTTGGCGTGAGCATGGATACGCTCACCATCACCAACACGCCCAGCGCCGCGAAACCAAAGTGACGCGTCGCGAAATGGTATGCCGCGAAGCCCTTTCGCAGCGCGACCGACGGACTGGCGGCAAGCGACAGGACGACACCGGCGCCCATCATCACGAGAAAGATGACGAGTAGCGTGCGGTCGACGGTGAACCACCATTCGGACAGCAAGCTGCGGTCGGCGCGCGTGAAGCTCATGCCAGCCCGCTTTCACGCGCCGCAGCCACGTCCTTTCGTGCGCTCACCAGATCCCGGAAGACGTTGCCGCGATGCTCGAAGCTGCGAAACTGGTCATAGCTGGCGCAGGCCGGCGACAGGAGCACAACGGGCTCCGGCCCGGTGCAGGCCGCCGCGTCATCCGCCGCGCGTGCCAGCGCCACATCGATCGTGCCGCAGCGCTCGTATGGCACCGTGCCCTCGAGCGTGGCGGCGAACGCGTCGCTGGCCGCGCCGATCAGATAAGCCTTGGCGATGCGGGGGAAGTAGGCCGCGAGCGGCGCGATCCCGCCCTCCTTCGGCTTGCCGCCAAGTATCCAGAAGATGTCGCGGGACCAGGATGCCAGAGCTTTTTCCGTTGAATCGGCGTTGGTCGCCTTGCTGTCGTTGATGAAGGCGACCTTGCCAGCACGCCCGACCTGCTCCATGCGATGCGGCAAGCCGGGATACGTGCGGATCGCGGCAGCCATCCGGGCCAGGGTCGCGATCGAGCCGCCACCGCGGATGTCCTGCAAGGCACGAATCGCGGCGAGAGCAGCCACCGCGTTCTGCACGTTGTGGCGCCCGCGCAAGGTACCGACCCCATCGACCGAGCCGATCTCGACATCCGTGCCCCCGGCCGGCTCATGAGCGAGGATGCGGCCGCCGTCGGCGTAGATGCGCAGATCGCGCGCTACGCTCTGTTCCGCTGCGAACGGAAATGTCCGGCGACCGGCCGCCCGGAGCCGCTCGTGGATGGCGCGGCACCACGCATCCTCGACGCCAACGCAAGCCACCGTCGACGCCGCGACCAGCCGCTCCTTGATAGCGGCGTAATTGCGCATTGCGAGATCCGCGTCGTGTGCGGGCCCATGGCGGTCGAGATGGTCGGGTGAGAGGTTGAGCAGCACACCCACCGTCGGGTCGAGCGAGGGGGTCAGATCGATCTGGAACGACGACATCTCGACGACGTGGTGGACGTCCGGCCCAGGCGGTTCCAGCGACAGGATGGCGGTGCCGATGTTGCCGCCCATCTGGACGTCGAGTCCTGCCGCCCGCAGGACGTGCGTGAGCAGCGCCGTCGTCGTGGACTTGCCGTTGGTGCCGGTGATCGCGACAAAGGGGCTGCCGGGGCAAAGCTTGCGGCGTTCGCGGCAGAACAACTCGATGTCGCCGATGACTTCGATGCCAGCCGCACGCGCCTTTTCGACCGTCCAATGCGGTTCGGGGTGCGTCAGCGGCACGCCGGGGGCCAGGATCAGGGCGGCAAACGTCGACCAGTCCGCCTCCCGCAGATCGACGAGCGGGAGGCCGGCTTTCGTCGCGGCGTCGCGAGAGGCCTCGCCGTCGTCCCAGGCGGCGACGGCGGCACCGCCGGCGTCAAGCGCGCGCACGGTGGCAAGGCCGGAGCTTCCCAGCCCGAAAACGGCGACGCGGCGGCCCGCGAATGTCGTGACGCGAATCATGCGCCGAATTCTACCTGTTTTTCCGTGCCTTGCCGCCCGGCTCGTCAGCGCAGCTTCAGCGTCGAGAGACCGACGAGCGCCAGGACGACGGAAATAATCCAGAAGCGGACCACCACGGTCGATTCCTGCCACCCCTTCTGCTCGAAATGATGATGCAGCGGCGCCATGCGGAAGACGCGCTTACCCGTCAATTTGAACGAGGCCACCTGGATGACGACCGACAGCGTCTCGAGGACGAACAGTCCGCCGACCATGGCGAGCACGATCTCGTGCTTCGTCGCCACCGCGATCGAGCCCAGGGCACCGCCGAGGGCGAGCGAGCCGGTGTCCCCCATGAAGATCATGGCCGGCGGTGCGTTGAACCACAGGAAGCCCAGCCCAGCGCCCAGCAGCGCGCCGCAGATGATCGACAGCTCGCCGACGCCCGAGACGAAATTGATCTGCAGATAGTTCGCGAAACGAAAGTGTCCGGTGAGGTAAGCGATCAGGCCGAAGGTGGCTGCGGCGATCATCACCGGCACGATGGCGAGGCCGTCGAGACCGTCGGTCAGGTTCACGGCGTTACCGGCCCCCGCGATGACGACGATTCCGAGGAGAATGTAGACGAAGCCCCGGTCGATGAAGATGGTCTTGAAGAAAGGGATCGTCAGCGTCGGCTTGCCAAGCGACATGATCGCGTAGGCGGCGATGCCGGCGACGAAGAACTCGAGTCCGAGCCGCGCCTTGCCGCCGAAGCCCGACGCGGTCTGCTTCGTAACCTTCAGATAGTCGTCGTAGAAGCCGATCATGCCGTAGGCCAGCGTAACGCACAGAACGATCCACACGTACGGGTTGGACAGGTTGGCCCAAAGCAGCGTCGACACGGTGACGCCCGAGAGGATCATGAGGCCACCCATCGTCGGCGTGCCGCGCTTGGCCAGATGCGTCTTCGGCCCGTCGTCGCGGATCGGCTGGCCCTTGCCCTGACGGACGCGCAGGCTGTCGATGATCGCAGGACCGAACAGGAAGACGAACAGCAACGCCGTCATGATCGCCCCGCCAGTACGGAACGTGATGTAGCGAAAGACGTTCAGCGGCCCGTAGACTTCACTGAAATTGACCAGCTCGTAGAGCATACGTTTCCTCGAATTCCCCGACACCGGGTTGATGCCGTGCCGCTCTCAGCCGTTGGCTGCGGAGAAGCGTTCCTTGATTGCCTCGACGATCGGCGCCATCCGGCTGCCGAGCGACCCCTTGACCATGACGGCATCGCCGGCACGCAGCGCCGCAACGGCCGGCCTTACGATATCGGCCGACGTCGGCCCCCATGCGCCCCGCCGCTCGGCCGGCAGGCTGTCGAACAGGAGCTTCATGTTCGGGCCGCAGGCGAAGACGATATCGATCGCTGCGCGGTCGATTTCAGCCCGCAGGCCGGTATGGAATGCGGCGGACTGCTCCCCCAATTCCAGCATGTCCCCCATGACGGCCACACGCCGGGCATAGCGGACGCGCGACACATCGCCAAGCACGGCGATGGCGGCGGCCATGGATCGCGGATTGGCGTTGTAGCTCTCGTCGATCAGCAGAACTCCGGCATCGGCGAATGCGGTGCGCTCGCCTCGTCCGCGCGGCGGTCCGATGCGACGCATGGGCGCCAGCGCGCCGTCGCAGAGGTGGCCGAGGCAGTCGAGGGCGAGCACGACGGCCAACGAATTGACGGCGATATGAGCGCCGGGCGTACCGTGTGCGTAGGCAACCGTGCGTGTCTCCGCGTCGTGTCGCAACGTGGCGGTCACCGTCTGCGCCACACCGTCGGCATCGGGACGGCCGACCCCTGAGACGTCGGCCGCCACGCCGCTGCCGAATGTGAGGATACGCGCCGTCTTGGCTGCCGCCGCCGCCGTCAATCTGCCGAGATGCGGGCTATCGCCCGGCAGGATGGCGATACCACCGGGCTCGAGCCCCATGAAGATTTCAGCCTTCGCACCGGCGACGCCCGCCTCACCGTCAGGGAAATTACCGACGTGAACGGGCAGCACATTCGTGACGATGGCGACGTGCGGGCGAACCATGCGCGTCAGCGGCGTGATTTCGCCGGCATGGTTCATACCGATCTCGAAAATGCCGAAATCGACGTCCGCGGGCATGCGAGCCAGTGTCAGCGGCACACCCCAGTGATTGTTGAACGACTTGTCCGGCGCGTGCACCTTGCCCGCCGTGGCGAGGCAGGCCCGCAGCATCTCCTTGGTGCCCGTCTTGCCAGCGCTCCCCGTCACGGCCAGCACCTTTGCGGATGGCCTCAGCCGCGCGCGAGCGGCAATGGCGATGCGCTCCAGGCCGCGCAACGTGTCCTCCACGCGCAGAAGCGCCCCGTCGCCCGGCTTGCGCTGGTAGCCGCGCGAGACCAGCGCCGCGACGGCGCCCTTCTCGAAGGCTGCCGCGACGAAATCGTGACCGTCACGCTGATCCACGAGGGCGACGAACACGTCTCCCGGATGCAGCGTCCGCGAATCGATGGAGAATCCAGTGACGGGACCGGCGGGCGCTCCATCAGCCTCCGCGCCCGCAGCAGCGACGAGCGCATCCCACATCCACAATGCCTCAGCCACGGCTTCCCTCGATCCCCCTGATGGCAGCCAGCGTCTCCATCTGATCGGAGAACGGCAACACCATGTCGCCCACGATCTGGCCGGTCTCATGACCTTTTCCGGCCACCAACAGGACATCGCCTTTTCCCAGCATCGCGACACCGGCGCGGATGGCTTCCGCCCGGTCGCCGATCTCGACGGCATCCGGCGCGCCTGCCAGGATTTCGGCGCGGATCGCTTCTGGTCGTTCGCTGCGGGGATTGTCGTCGGTCACGATCAACACGTCGGCCTTCTGCGCACCGATGCGGCCCATGATCGGCCGCTTGCCGCGATCCCGGTCGCCGCCGCAGCCGACGATGCAGACGAGCCGCCCTGTCGCGAACGGCCGCAATGCGTCGAGCGCGGCCTCGAGGGCTTCCGGTTTGTGAGCGTAGTCGACGACCGCAATGCCACCGCGCACGTCACCGACGACTTCCAAGCGGCCCTTCACGCCCGCGAGCCGGGGCAACGCGGCCAGTGCGGCGTCCGCCGTCTCGCCGCAGGCCATCGCAAGCGCCGCCGCGACGAGGGCGTTGCCTGCTTGATAGTCGCCGATGAGCGGCAATTCCAGGTCGTGTACCCGCCCGGCGTGTTCCACCGTGATCCGTTGGCGAAACCCGACCCGCCGGGCACTTGCGAGCCGCAGCGTCTCTCCCGCGTAGCCGGTCGTCATGAGCGACAATCCGCGTTCGAGAGCCGCGGCGACGGCCGCCTCGGCGCAAGCACCATCCGCGTTGACCACGACGGGCTGGCCCGGCAGCATCAACTCGCGGAAGAGCCGCAGCTTGGCATCCAGGTAGGCCGCGATGGTCGGGTGGTAGTCGAGATGATCCCGCCCAAGGTTGTTGAAGGCCGCCGCCGCGAGCCGAACGCCGTCGAGCCGAAACTGATCGAGGCCGTGCGAGGAAGCCTCGAGCGCCAGATGCGTAACGCCATTCCTGGCGAGATCCGCCAAAGTGGCATGCAGCGTCACGGGATCCGGCGTCGTCAGGGACCCGTAGACGGCGCCATCCGGCCGCACGACGCCGATGGTTCCAAGTGACGCGGCCTGCCGTCCGCACGCGGCGAAGATCTGCCGGGTGAACTCGGCGATCGAGGTTTTTCCGTTGGTGCCGGTGATGGCCACCGACGTTTCGGGCTGGCGGCCATGATACCGGGCAGCCATGAGGGCCAAGGACCGGCGCGGCTCCGGCGCGCGGATGATCACGCAGCCCGCGGGCATCGGTAGTGCCGCATCAGGCCTGGCGAGCACCGCCACGGCGCCTCGCGCGACCGCATCGGCGACGAAACGCGCGCCATCCGCACGGCTGCCAGCCAGCGCCGCGAACAGGTAGCCCGGCCGCACGACGCGGCTGTCGGGTGTTAGCCCTGTGATTTCTACGCCGGACGGATCGCCCTCGCAGGACGTCTCCGGTCCGAGCAACGCAGTGAGTTGCATGGCTGCTCCGGCCGCCCTTCGAACATGACCGACCCGACGCCGGTCGACTGCCTACGACCAGTCAGCCCCAGCCAACGCTATCTATTTTGCGTCGCGCATCGCGTCAAACGTCTGAAAACGTCTCAAGTCGGAATATCAGCCCGTGTCACTCCCGCCCGGCGGCAACCGCGAGCGCGTTGAGACGGCGCGGCAGCACGCCCAGAACCGGAGCGATTCGAGTGATCAGGCTGGCCGTGACAGGCGCGGCATTGACGCCAGCGGTGATCTGGCCGCGCGTTTCCTCCGCCGGCTGCGGCTCCATTAGCGAAACGAGCGTGACGTACCGCGGCGCATCCATCGGGAAAGCCGCGAGGAACGAGGCGATCACCGACTTGCGCGCATAGCCCTTGGGGCCGGGGATCTCGGCGGTGCCCGTCTTACCGCCCACGCGGTAGCCCGGCACGTCGGCCCGCCGCCCCGTGCCGATCTTCGCCGTGACGTTGAGGCGCATGACCTCGCGGATCGCGTCACTCGTCGCGGATGCCAGGATACGCTCGCGCGGCGGCAACGTGGTCTGCTGGAGGTAATGAGGCGTCACGCGATACCCGCCATTGACAAGCGTGGCCGCCGCGGCCGCGAACTGGAGTGGCGCCACGGCCAGACCATGACCGTAGGAGATCGTCACCGCCTCCAACTCATGCCAGCGCTTGGGCACCAAGGGTTGCGCGACCGGCCCCGCTTCCGTCCGCATCGGACCGGTCAATCCGAGGCGGGCAAGGAACATCTGCTGGCGCGGAACACCGGCTTCCAGCGCCATGGCCCCGGCTCCCACGTTCGAGGAGCGCAGAAAGATCTCGCGAACGGAAAGGGCGTGGCCGACGGGGTGCAGATCACGGATCGTATAACCGTCGAGGGCGATTGGGCGCGTCACATCGTAGGGCTTGGCGAGCGTCGCCACGCCCTGGTCCAGCACCATGGCGACAGTGATCGCCTTGAAGATCGAGCCGAGTTCGTAGGTCCCACCCTGCACACGATCGATACTGTTCTCATCGTCCCGGCCCGGATGGTTGGGATCGAACGAGGGCAGTGAGACGGAACCCAAGATGGCGCCGGTCTGCGCATCCATGACCAGCCCCATGGCCGCCTTGGCACGGTAATGCTCCAGGCCCGCCGTCAACTCCGATGCGAGTGCCTGCTGGACACCCAGGTCGATTGTCGTTCGCACCGGACCGCGACTCGAAGAGCCGGCACCGACCACCGGTTCCAGCCCCAGCGTTTCGTCGACGTGACGCTCGAGACCCGCGAGGCCTCGGTTGTCGACGTCGACAAGCCCGACGACATGTCCGAGCAATGGGCCCAGGGGATAGACTCGCTTGGGCTCGCGCTGAAAGGCGAGCCCGGGCAGTCCGAGATCGTGCACGTTCTGCGCCTCGATGGGCGCCAGGTGTCTCTTGATCCACACGAACCGGCGGCTACGGTCGGACAAGCTCTTGCGTAACGCCACCTCGTCGAGCGACGGAAGGGTCGCCACGAGCTTCTCAACCGCCTCGTCGACATCGAGCAGGATGGCGGGATCCGCGAACAGCGAGGACGCCCCCACGTCGGTGGCTATCACACGACCGTCACGGTCGACGATGTCGGGGCGGGCGAACGTCCGAGCCACGGGTTCGGCTGCTTGCAGGCCACCACTTTCAGCACGAAAGAGCGCCAGCCGCAGGATCTGCGTAGCGATCACCGCCAAGCCGAGGGTCAACACGGCGGCCAAGAGCATCAGGCGCGCCCGTGACGGCCCGTGCAGCGCCATGGCGGATGCTCCCGAAACTGCGTAGGCCTGCCGCATGTCAGCGCTCCCTTGCGTCGCCGGCGGGCAAGTCCCCACCGGGCGCAGTCGTCGTGGGCTCCGCAGGCCCATCCTCGCGCGTCTCGTCGATCAAGCGCGCTATGCCGTCCTCGAAGGCCTGTCCGACACGCAGGTATTGATGCTCGCGAACGGGTTCCAGGCCTTGGCTGCGTGCGAGCTTCTCGATGCGCGCGGGCCGGCCAAGATAGGCGCGCTCCGCTTTCAGGACGGCGATATCGGACTGAAGGCGCTCGAGGTCCCGCTCCTGCGCGTGGACACGTTGCTCGATGCGGCGGGTTTCCAGTTTCGAGCCATAGAGAGCGCATCCCGATGCGATGACCAGGGCGACCGCAAGAAACTGAACAACACGCGCCATAAGCCAACTCCGGCATCGGCCGGCTGCCTACCGGGGTACCTCCGGCAAACCGAGCACGGCCGCATTCTCGAGCGGGATCGCCGGGGCCTGCGTGCGGACTGCCGCCCTCAGCTTTGCCGAGCGGGCGCGGGGGTTCGCGGCGATCTCGTCTGGAGCAGGAGTTAACGGACGTTGGTTAAGAATTCGGAAACTTGCATGCTGTTCCGAATCATCCGCCATCGGCATATGCCGCGAGATCGCTGCGGAGCGACCGCTGCGGTTGGCTAAGAAACGCTTGACGATCCGGTCCTCCAGCGAATGGAAGGTGACCACGACGAGGCGCCCCCCGGGCGCCAGGATCCGCTCCGCGGCCGCGAGCGCGCGGACCAACTCGCCCAGTTCATCGTTCACGTAGATGCGCAATGCCTGGAACGTGCGGGTTGCCGGATGCTTGTCGTCGCCCGGCGCGCGTCCCGCCGCACGCGCCACGATATGCGCCAGCTCCGCCGTCGTCTCGATGGGCCGCGTCCGGCGCGCAGCGACGATGGCGGACGCAATACGCCTGGATTTGCGCTCCTCGCCGAGCAGAAAGACGATATCGGCGAGCGTGCGTTCGTCGGCTTGCATCACGACATCCCGCGCGGACGGCCCATCGCCGCCCATACGCATGTCGAGCGGACCGTCGGCCATGAAGGAAAAGCCGCGCTCCGCCTCATCCAATTGCATCGACGACACGCCGATGTCGAGCATGACGCCGTCTGCCTGCGCGACGCCCGCATCGGCTGCGATCTCGGCAAGTTGCGAAAACCGCCCCTCGATCAGGACGAGACGACCGTGCGCCTCCGCCTCGAGCGGCCGGCCGCCCGCGATCGCGCTCGGATCGCGATCGATCGCGATGACGCGCGTTCCCGGAACCGTCAGCACGGCTCGGGTGTACCCACCGGCACCAAAGGTTCCGTCGATCACGACGTCGCCAGAGGTGGGCGCAAGCGCCTCGAGCACCTCGCGCAGCAGGACGGGGATATGCCGCGAATTCGATCCGGCAGCACCGGGACGGGCATCAGGTAGGGTCATCGCTCGGCTTCCTCGCAGCGGACGCAGACGACGCCGCGCCGAGAAGCTTGCGATGCGTGCTCACTTTCTCGCGGGCGCGGGCGCGGCGCTCGTCGAAGCGTCCGGGCTCCCACATTTGAAACTTTTCGCCAAGCCCGACAAACGTGACTTCGGATGCGAGGCCGGCGTGATCGCGAAGCCGCTCAGGTAGGACGATGCGGCCGTCCTGGTCGATGGAGAGGATCTGGACATCGCCGTAAAGCGCGACAGAGAGCTCGTCCCGCTCGTCCGAATAGTCCGGCAAGCCGCTGAGAAGCCCATCGATCTTCCGCGCAAGTCTTTCGCCGCCCGCATCGAGCGCAGGAGCATCGAGCGAGGGGTAGCAGTAGACACTGAGGAGAGCGCCCCCGCCGTATCTGTCCTGCTCGAGGACCGATCTGAAGGTCGCAGGGACCGAGACGCGGCCTTTCGCGTCGATTTTGTTCGTGAATGTCGAGACAAAGCGGTCCATCCCTCGTCTAGCAAGCCTCGCCTCGACGCCCGAATACGCGGATCACGCCTCACGGCACGCGACCAACTGAAACTCATCCCGTCCGACACACCCCGCTGACAACTTCGAGCCGCCGGAAGGATCCGTCGCCGGATCCGACCGGCCGGGTGCGGGCGGTCGCCGTCGGCCCCTCCCCCATGCCGGGACCTAGCGCCGCTGCCCGCATCCCTGGCCCGGTGCGGACGGGCTTGTCTGGGATGCCATGGGATTTGATGGGTGTCAATGGTTTGTTAACTATTTCACATGGATTCCCGCCTGGACGACTTGGCACAGATGCCCCGACGCCCGGCGCTAGAGCGTGCGTCGCGATGCCTGCGCGGTTTCAGATTTCGTGACCCGCCTGGTGTTAACCCCGCGCGCGGCGCTGTCGCGCTCCAGGCACGCGCATGGGAAAAGAATCCCACTTGATGCGACGTCAGATGTGTTGAATTGTGAAAAAAGTCTTAACCGTCGAGTAACCATTGGCCGACCATGCAGAATGCGATCGCCGCGTCACTTTCCTCCCAAGCCGCAGCCTCCCGAAAATTCGAACCCCGCAGCTGGCTCAACGACATCGTCGTCGACTATGGCCCGACAGACGTCATGGGGCGTCTCTTCCTCAAGGCAGACACCGAACTGCGGGCGAAGGGCGTCAATTTCGCGTTCGCGCCGCTGGAAGAGCTGATCGCCGTCAACCGACGGCATTCCGACAGCTGGCGGCCCATCCTGCCGATCTTCGATCCGGCCTGCGGCGGGGCGACGCCAGAGAACAGCTTCGCGCTGCTCGGCTACGACAACGACGGCGCGTGCGTCACGGCACAGGCTGCCCGGATCTACACGCTGACGAAGAACAATCTCAAAGAAGAGATCGAAAGCCTGCGCATCTTCTATGCCGATCCTGCGCGGTCACGGGCGGAAGGCGAGCGCATGGAGGTGAGCGCTCCGATCGCCGAGCGCATCGACGGCCGTGTCGCTTTCGTCGGAGCCGTCTGGTACCGGCCGGACTTTCGAGGCCGCGGCCTCGTCAACGTGATGTCGCGCGCGGTGCGGGCCTATGCCTACACCCGCTGGCTGTGCGACTTCACCTTCACTTTCATGGCCGAAGAGGTCTACAGCCAGGGCGTCGCCCAGCGCGCGGGTTATGCGAACACGGATTGGGCCGTCATGATGCACAACACGCCGGTCCTGCGTGGCAACACCATCCGCGCGGCTCTCGTGTGGACAAATGCCGAGAACGAACTCGAATTCTTCCGGAAGTTCCTAGCCGAGTCCGACACGAAGATCGACACGGTTGTCGATGATCGAACCGCCAATCAGCTTCGAATCCGCTAGGCTGGCGCCTCGCATGGGCAGGATGATGCGCTTGTAGCGCAGGCGAGTGCGCCCCTTGTGGGGCCACCGCACGATCGCATCGACGTCGTCTATGCGTGGCTTTCCCGAACGCAGCGCGTCGGTGTATGCCTCGGCTACCCAGCGGCCGTATTGACGGTCGGGCTGCTCCTCGATCGGCGCCCCCACGGCGCACGCCCGCCAAACGTCGAAGTCCGCATAGAGCCCGCCGCCGAACTCGTCGAAGACGATCTTGGCATCGGTCGGATCGGGCTTGACCACCACGTAGCGATTGCCGAGCGCCCGCTCCAGCATCTGCATGAGTTGACGCTGGCCGCTCGGCGTGCCGCATGCCGACCAGTTCGTGACGATCTGGCTCAACGTCGCGTCGGCGTCGAGCTGCGGCGCGGAGAGCTGCTGCGACAGGAAATCGAGCGGCTTTACGCGTTTGCTGAGGGCCATCACGTCATCCATCCGACGCAGGAGCTGGGGCCCTGCACGCAAGAGCTCGATGTTCCAATTCTCGTCCAGCCAGGAGAGGACGACGCGCTCGCTGCGGGCGTTGCCGAGCCAGCGGCGCAGGCACGTGTACGTCGCCTCGCCCACCATCGCGGGACGCAGGCGAATCTGGCTGGAGTTGCCGTAGATGTTGATTGCAATGAACCCGAGATTGCTCACCGCGTAGGTCGAGAACTCGCCGCCGGAGAAGGGCGAGTCGAACGCGGTACGCAGCTTCCGAGATCCGCCATCCCAGATCTCACCCTGATCGTCGATCAACAAAAGCGACACTGTACACCCCACAATCGGACGACTTTGGACGCACGCCGATGCATTCAAATTCAACAGAACAACATTGCGGAAGACTTAAATCAGCTCTTTCAAAGAGCAGCACGTCCATTACTCAAACCCACTCTCGGACGATTGAATAATTTCGGTATCCAAGTCATTACCGCTCGCCACAAAAAGGACATCTGCGACGAGCCAGTAGACCGCGACCGGCACGACAACCGTCAAGGAGGCCAGCTGCGATGCGTCTGTTCCTGGCTTTGGTCGCGGCAATGGCCGTTCTCGCCGCCCCTGCGGAGGGCGCACCGCCGAAGGCCCGCCCGCTCACGACGCAAGACATTCTCGCGTGGATCGACAAGTACAGGGAAAAGCCTGACGCGGAGAAACTGCCCGAAGTGGTCCGGGCGATGAGCGGCATGGGCCTTTTCAAGGATCTCGATTCCGCAGGCATCTACATCGGCTTCATGGCCGGCGTGCTTCGCGACAATCCCGATACCGCCGAAACGCTCGTCGCCCGCATGTTCCCCATGCCGCCGCCGGACCAGGTCGCCATCATTCGCGCCATCGCCTATTCGGGGCTGACGAACTGGAAGACGTTATTGGAGAAATTCGTGGAGCGCATGCCGGCACGGCTGGCGCTCATCCAACGCCATTTGTCCGGTAAAGCGCCGACGCTGATGCGCCTGCCGTTACACGAGTCGCCCGCCGCACTCGATGCGCTCTGGGGGTTCTATTTCGCGACTGGACGACTGGAGCCCGTCGATCGCATCATCGGTGTGCTCGCGTGGGCCAGGGACGGCAACGACGTCGAGAAACTCACGCTCGGCAGCATGGCGAAATGGACGCTCGCCAACAACGCGCTACGCGACAAGGATTTGCTCGATCACATGAAGCGGCAGATCGCCATCCTTCCCAAACCCACTGCCCAGGAATTGCGCGACGTCGTGGAAGCCGCCGAAACATTCGAAACCGCGAAGATCCGCAAAGCCGCGTTTGCGTCGATCGAGGAATTGAAGCGGAAAGGACCCGCTTCGGCCCGCAGCTACATGTGGTGGGGACAGACGGGACAGACCGCGCTTGCGCTCGGCTGTGTAGTGGCGAGCGTGCTGGGCCACCCGGAGGTCGGCATCCCCTGCGTCGTCGGCGGCGCGGTCTCCTCGGCGGCCCTCAAGGTGCTGGCGCCGCAGTAGCCGCGGCACCACGGGCCAAACAGGGGCCCCTCGCCAACACGTCTCGATGGCGATAGCCTTGCTTCAGTCGACGCAGAGCGGGCTTGATGCGCATGAAGACCTACGAAGGACGCCGCGAATTCGATGGGCTGGTCGTAACGGTGGACGGCAAGCCGCTTGCCGAGCACTACGATGTGAAGCGCTTCACGACGTGGGGATTCGAGTGGACCTATGAGGGAGACAGCCCGCAGCAACTTGCTCTGGCCATCCTCTTCGACCATCTCGGCGCCCCCGAACGCGCCATCGCGCTATCGGAACCCTTCATGAAAAGCGTGGTCGCCAATCTCGACAACGACTGGGTGCTGACCAGCGCCGACATCGATGCGGCCATCGCATCGCTCGCCAAGGCTTGAGCGCCATCGCTCCGAAGGGGGAGCCCGCCACAACGCAGAGCGAGCGGGGTCGCCGCAATTCGTTCGCGCACGTTCGTTCCTGTGGATGACGCGACACCCGACGTTCGCGAGTCGTCTATGCTCCTCGCCGATGGGAGTCCGGTACGCTGTTCAGTGTACCGCAACGGATGGAACGACGACGTGAGCACCTGCCCCTGCTGCGGTAAAGGCGAGGCGTCAGAAACACGCCAGACAGTCCGCGTCGACGACGCGCTCATGAGCTTGTGCAACGACGCCTATACCGTGGCGCAGCAGTGGTCCGCCCGCGAGGTCGGCATTGCGCACGTCACCTGGTGCATCGCGTGCGCGCCGGCCTTGGCGAGTCTCGTCGCCCAGATGGGGTCGAGCCGGGAACGCCTCGCCCAGGCCGCAGAGAAAGACATGCTCGCGGCGGGCAACCGCCTCCCGGACGACGGCGACTTGCGCACATCGGACGACCTCAAGACGCTGCTGTTCCGCGCCGAGCGTATCGCGATGCGAGAGGGTCGCGACCGCGCAACGCCGCGCGAGTTCCTCATGGCACTCATGGGCGAGGCTAGCGATCTCGCCTCCGCGACCTTCCTTGCACGGCAGGAGAGCGATCGCCCAGCGATCGGCGCGCACGCACAAGGCTGGCGCGAGCTCCGCGTGTCACGAACGGATCGCGAGGATCCAGCATTTTCGCGGCTACAACACCGCTTGTCGACGCAGCGGGACGGCCAATTCGCCCGCGAGCTCCGCGCGGGTCAGGCGAACGACTTCGGCGCCGATCGCCATTTTCCCCTGTCGTCGATGGCCAATGCTGCGGCGCCACGTTCGGGCGGTATCGGACCGCAAGCGGAACCCGACGGCGCCATCCGCGCACTTTCGCAGCGACTCGATCAGATCGAGCGGCAGGCTTTCGAAACGCGATCCGCATTCAGCAAGTTCGCGGCATACGAGCGCCGCCTGGACGACATGCAGTCGATTTCGCAGCGCCTGCAGCAGCTGGAGCGGCAGGGGGTGGATGCACGCGACCTGGTGGGGCGCCTCGCCGCAAGCGACCGCCAGATCGAGGAGATGCGATCTTTCTCCCAGCGCCTGCACCAGATCGAACGACAGAATGTGGATGCGCGGGTCCTCGCGAGCCGCTTGGCGGCCAGCGAGCGCCAGTTGGGAGACATGCGCGCACAGCTGACACGTCTTTCAGAAACGACAGCAGATCTCTCCGCACAGTTGGCAGCCGAACTCGAACGAACCGCGGGCTTGGGTCTCGACGGGTTCGGATCAGGCGAGGGTAGCGGCCATGGGGCGTCACGCCGCAGCGGATCGCGGCGGCGCGCATCGCGCAGCACGCGCTCGGTCGCAGCCAGGGCTCGCCGGATGCGCCGGAGGATGCGCATCAGAATGAGGCGGCGCAGCGCACGGCGCGCCTCGATGCGCGCGAACCGCGGCTGGGGCAGCCGTCAACGGATGGAGCCGGTGGAGCGCTCGCAGCTTCCCGTGCCCCTCGTCGAAGCGCAGCCGGAACCAGCGCCTGTGGCCACGCCGATGGTCCAGATCGCCGAATTCGACGAGTTGCCGCCAGCGGACTTCGACGACGATACCGACGACACGATCACGCGGGAGAAGCGCTTCTACCTGACGCTCGACGACGACGTGGAGAAGGCGCCGTCGATCGGTCCGCGTACGGCCGAGCAATTGGCCGCCGCGCGCATCATCAAGGTGCGCCATCTGCTGGCTTGCGATCCCAAGAAGGTCGCCAGCCGCGTGTCCTCGCGTTACATCAACGCGGAGCGCATCGTGGCCTGGAAGGCGCAGGCACGACTGGTCTGCACCGTGCCCTGGCTCCGGGGCACGCACGCGCAGCTTCTCGTGGGAGCGGGTTTCGATACGTTGGAGAAGCTCGCTCGCGCCGACACCGCCTCGGTGTGCGCGGGAATCCTGCGCTTCGCCGCGACGCGCTATGGCCAAGCCGTACTGCGATCCGGCGCGCCACCGACAGCGGACCGCATCGCGAAGTGGGTGGAGCACGTCACACTGGCGGAGCCGGAACGGGCGGCCTGAAGCCGCCCACCGGTGTCGTTTCTGAAATCAGTCTCTCAACAGGTCGTTGATCGAGGTCTTGGCGCGCGTCTGAGCATCGACCGTCTTGACGATGACCGCGCAATACAGGCCCGGCCCCGTCATACCGTTCGGCAACGGCATGCCCGGCATCGAGCCGGGAACCACGACCGAGTAGGGCGGCACCTTGCCCATATGGATCTGACCGGTCGCGCGATCCACGATCTTGGTCGTGGCCGAAATGAACACGCCCATCGACAGCACCGAGCCCTCGCCGACGATCACGCCCTCCACCACCTCGGAGCGAGCGCCGATGAAGCAGTTGTCCTCGATGATCACGGGGTTGGCCTGCAGCGGTTCGAGCACGCCGCCGATACCGACGCCGCCGGACAGATGGCAATCCTTGCCGATCTGGGCGCACGATCCGACCGTCGCCCACGTGTCGACCATGGTACGCTCGCCGACGTAAGCACCGAGGTTCACGAAGGAGGGCATCAGCACGACGCTCGGCGCGATATAGGAGCCGCGACGCACGACGGCGCCCGGCACCGCACGGAACGCGGCCTTCTTGAAATCGTCCGGCGTCATGTCCTTGAACTTGGAGGGCACCTTGTCCCACCATGATGCGCCGCCCGGCGCTCCGGAGATCATCTCCATGTCGTTGAGGCGGAAGGAAAGCAGTACCGCCTTCTTCAGCCACTGATTGACGACCCACTCCTCGCCCCGCTTCTCAGCGGTGCGAGCGGTGCCCTTGTCGAGCATGTCGATCGCGGTCTCGACGGCATCGCGCACTTCGCCCTTGGTCTGCGCGTTCACCGTGTCGCGCATCTCCCACGCGGTTTCGATCGTCTGCTGAAGGCTTGCGGTGGACATGCGTCTCTCTCCGTCGATCTGGATTTTCCTGGCGAGCGTTGTGACGCGCGCCCCCGCCTACTGTCAATCAGAGGCGTTGCCGGGCGGTTCGGGAAGACGCCGATTGCGCGGGGGTCGACACTCGACTACTGACGCGATGCAAGCAACGCCGTTTGATCG
>VFQS010001346.1_pt1 | contig 22890 bp, 24 predicted proteins | sample 3512361 | NCBI WGS metagenome assembly VFQS01 (sample SAMN10412375, study PRJNA504923) | tailings metagenome | isolation source: Relicate 1 Philex TSF3 active mining | place: Philippines
AAAGTAAGTTTAATATTCATTTTTTGGAAAGCTCTTGAAAAAACTTCAGAAGCTATATGATGACATTCATCAATAATTACTAATCCAAAATCTTTAAAAACTGATTGGTCGTAATTACGCAGGGCTAATGATTGAAGAGTTGCAATTACAATATCTTTGTCTTCAACATCAATTATTTTTTGTTTTATTTTACCAATTTTAGCATTTGGAGCAAAATCATTTACAGTTGCTATAAATTGTTCATTTAAAAAATCTTTATGAGAAATAAATAAAGTTTTTTTTTTAAAATAACAGGCTAAATAAACAGCAATAATAGACTTCCCTATACCACATTTTCCGCTAATGATTCCGCCTAATTTTTCAGGATTTTTAGCACATTCGATATATTTTTCAATAAAAATTTTTTGATTATCTCGAAGACTACCAGTAAAAACTAAATTTGGACAGTCTAAACCATCATTAATATTATTATTTAAAGGAATACCAAATTTAGCTAAACCGAAACATTTAGGCATATACAATTTATTATCACTTTCAAGATAAATTGGATATTCTTTAGGACTATTAAAACCAGCAGTAGGAATTATTTTAGGAGAAACAGTTAATTCTTTTTTTAAATCTTTGATTAAATTTTTATTTTTATCTGTTTTGAGAATGGCATATCCTCTGTTAGACAAATAAGTAGTTTCAAGTATCATCAATAAATATAGTTAAACTTAATTTTATATATATTTATTAAATAGAGATGATTATAGTAGTATTAAGAATAATTTCATTAATTTTATTAATATTTTCAATTATAGTTGATATTGATGTTCCATTGATTTTACATACTCAAGTTAATCAATTAATAATAGGAATAGTCATTATAACTATTTTATTGGTAGTGGATGAAATATTAGGATTTTTATTAGGTTTAACATATTTAGTAATTTATTTTAAATTTTATCAAAAGAAAATTAATAATTCAACAAATCCTTCTTATATAAATCTTAAAGAACCATTAATAGCTGACACTACAACTGATAAAGATGTTAAACCAACAACTAATAATAAAACACAAATAGTTCAACAACATTATATGAAAGAAATAAATGGATGTATAGAAATGCCTTATATATCATATGAATTATTAGAAAAGGCACAAAATAATGTATATGATCCAAATAATTATAATAATTATACAGAAATTCAAGGATTAATGGCTAATAATACAATACAAGCATTTGATAATAGTTCAATCGAGAATTATTATAGTAAATTATAATAAAAAAATAAATAAATAGCAATAAAAGATAAAATTAATTTAATATAAAAATTATAATCATCAATTATTCCTGAAATATTCGCTGGTAATTTTTCAATAAGTGATGAAAAAATAATGGGAGAAAAAATTAGAGCAATTACAATTATTATAATTGCGGTTTTTCTAATAAATTCTTCATTATAATAACTAGATGATTTATTTTGAGTTGATTGAGGTTTTATTGGAGGTGGTGGTGAATTATTAATGATATATTTAGGTTCTTCTTTAGGAACTGGTTGTTGATTACTTAATTCTTGTTCAAATTCACTTAAAATATCTTTAACCATTGGATCATCACTATCATCCGGTGTAATTTCATTTCTATTAGTTTTCATAGGTATATTATCAATACTGGTTGTCATATTCATTTTTATATTATTATTTGATTATATTATTATCTAAATAATAATACGCAAAAAATAAAAAATTAAATAAATAATTTTTTTAAAGATTTTATAAAATAATTTAATTTTTCTTTATTTATATTTTTTTTAAATTTATTTATATAAATAGGTTTTGAAGCTTGTCTTTTACCATCTAATACATAAAATATATCATCACAAATATTATCAGTAATTATATCAGTAAATATTTTAGTATTTTCATCAATACAATCTTCTAAAGAAAAGATATAATTTTTAATATTATAATCAAATTTTTTGAATAATTTAAAATCATCACAAGCTCTAACATAATAACAACTATCTAAATATGATTTACATTCAATAACTGCAATAAATTCATCATTTTTATATATATGAATATCAACTTGATGATTTTTTTTAATTATTTTACCATTATAATTTAAAACTAATTGTTTTTTATCAAAATTACCTTTAATTGCTTTAACATTAATTTTATATAAATCATTAAATAATTTAATTATATTTTTAACATAATTTTCAATATCTTCGCCTCTATCAGCTCGCATTTGTCCAGCATTAAAATTTGTTTCATTTGTTTTGCACCATTTATCTAAAATATCATTTAATTCATTATAAGATATATCAAGAATACTATTTAAATTTTCATCCATTTTAAATTTAAATTTTAAATAAATAATAATCAGTTTTTATTATAAATTTATAATAAATATAAATGTCTGAAATAATTAATCATACTTATTATTATCATAAAAAAAACGAAAAATATTCATTTTTAATAACTGATGAAACTAAACAAATAGCCACAAATTGTTTTGGTATTAATTTTTTTATAGCTGAAGATACAGCATTATCATTTTTTTATAATTTAGTAAATCCAAATGAAAAATTAAATATAGTTGATATTGGTGCAAATGTTGGTTTATATACATTATATGCAAAATATTTACCAAATGCAACATTTTATGCATATGAACCAATGCCATTAAATTTTAAAATATTAAATGACAATATAAAATTAAATAATATTGAAAATGTGAAAACATTTAATATTGCTATTTCAAATGAAAAAAATACAAAAATATTAAATGTATGTAAATCACATTGTGGATTACATACATTAGGAAATAATCCATTAAGATTTACTGATATTGAAAAAATATCGGTAAACACAGATACATTAGATAATCTTTTTTATAATAGAAATATAAAAGTTGATTTTCTTAAAATAGATACTGAAGGATATGAATTTTATATTTTAAAAGGAGGAATAAATACAATTAAAACTTATAAACCTATTATTCAAATTGAGTATTATGTTAAAAATATGAATCAATGTAATGTAGATGAACATGACTTTTGTAAATTAATACATGATTTGGATTATAAAATTGTAAATAAAAATGGTTCAGAGATAATAATTATACCTAAAGATTTTCAATTAAATAATTAAGAAAATACTTTACTTAAGAAACTGGGTTCTTCAATTAAATTTTCAGGTTTTTCATAACCATCATAAAACATTACAGGTTTATCTTTTTCATTACATTTAACTTGTTTACTTTTATAAATATAACAAGTATCTTCCAATTTAAAAATTTTACCTTCAACATCTTCCTTTTTGGGTGCAATATAAATGGTACAATTATCTTTACAAACTCTTCTAAAAAGAAGAGCTAAAGAAAGACCAAATAAAGCACTAATAAAAATTTGACCAACACTAGTATAGAATAATCTATCAATAATACTTTTTAAATTCATTCTAATTATAATTATTTTTTTAAATTATAGGTTGAGTAATTGCTTTATCAGTGCATTTAACTTCTTCAACATCATATTTATAACAAAAATCATTTTCATTTTTATAAACAATTTTTGAGGCATTATAAGGAGTTGGATATTTAATTATAATTTTTTGTTTAGGACTTGAAATATAAACAAAAAAAATACCTATGGCAAAAGCAGAAAAAAACGCAATAAAACTAAATTTAAAAGTTTTTGGTTCCATTTTTCAATTATCTAATCTATAAATAATAGATTATTAAAAAAATGAGTTCAGTAGCAGAAATATTTAAAAGTATTTTTTCAATATTTGATTTAATTGGCTATTTTTTCTCTGTCTTATCCTATTTATTAAGTATGGGATTTTATAGTATTTCCTATTTAGCTTCAATGGTAGGTTATTTTATAAAAGGATTTTATGATCAATTAAGCATAGTGGGAAGATTATTTGATTCATTAATTCAAATTATAAATTATATATTTGAATATATTGGTTATGTAATAGGAGCAATTGCATCAATAATATCATATTTTGTAAATTTAGCAGATAATGGCGGTGATGATGATTTATTTTAATTTACTAATAATTCTTTTTTTGGTATAAATTTCAGGAACTTCAGTTAATTCAGGACGAGGAAATGCGAGTAATTTTTGCAAATTTCCAATTGTTTTATTATCTTTCCATTGTTTATATAAAAAAAATCTTTTATTTAAATATTCATCATATAAATTTTGATTTTCAATTCTTTTGTTTTCATAATTAGAGATATAATAAGAAATATCTTCTAAATATTGATTGTGTAACATTTCATTTTTATCTTTATATTCATTAATATTTTTCATGAATTTTTTTTTATTTTCAACATTATTTTTATTAATACAATCCAATAATGATAAACCAAAATCGTTTAAATTCATCTTATTTATTATTTATATTTATTTTACCGTCATACATATTCGGTTGAGTTCCTTCAAACATTCCTTTATAAAATTCAGCTAATCTTAATTCATCGCTTAATTGTGCTTCATATTCATCTCTAGGAACATATTTAATAACAACATTTGGTTTTGTCATTTGTTTATATTTATTACTATAATATCCTTTAATAATTAATAACATACCTAAAAATAATAGAAAAATTGCTATTGCCTTCATATTTATATTTATATTATAAATAAATAAAAATAATTTAATCTTGAGAAGTCTCTTGTGAAGTCTCTTGAGAAGTCTCTTGTGAAGTCTCTTGAGAAGTCTCTTGAGAAGTCTCTTGTGAAGTCTCTTGTGAAGTCTCTTGTGAAGTCTCTTGTGAAGTCTCTTGTGAAGTCTTTTGTGAAGTCTCTTGTGAAGTCTCTTGTTCTTCCTTCTTGCGTTTAGTCCAAGTATCTTCTTCAGCAATTTCTTCAGCTAAATCTTCGCCTTTTTTCATTTTATTAATGGCATCAATACGTCTCTTATCAAAAACTTCATCACGATCTTCCATATTTTTCTTATATTGTTTCATTAGAGTATTTAGTTGAGTTTCAGAATATTCTTGATTTGGTAAATCATTTGGATTTGGACTCCAAGGACACCAACAACCAACTTGACCAATAAAAATATCGAATTTATTATCAATTTTCTTGAGAAATTCGCAACGATTTTTAGCTTCCTCAACTGTATCAAATACACCACGAACTTTAATTCCTCTAACACTAGTTTGAAAGTTATTCTCTCTATGAAATTCTTTTTCAATATCATCAGAATTTACAGATTTAAAAAACTTATATTGCTCATCAAGTTCTTTAACTTCGAAAAGATAAGCATGATTAGTTTTAATAGTTTGAATTAAATCTTTTGAATCTTCATATTTATTTTCAAGATTATCTAATAATGTTTTCATATCTTTACCAAAATTATTGAGAAATTTTGAAAAATAATAAGCTTCCTTATTAACAAGAGTAGTTTCAGGACTTAAAAAAGATAGAAGGCAATAGTTTTGACCTCTAATTGGTTTATCTTCATCTAAATAATCCATTTCTTTAGTCGATACTAATGTTTCTTCGGTCATATTTACTAATTATTAATAAAATAAAAATCTTATATCTATTTTTATTTTCTATATATTAAGTATAAATAGATAGTAAATAGTTATGAATAGCGACGCAAGTTATACTTTTGATATATGGGAAGCTCTCATTCGATTACTTAAATATGCCATAGAAGCTCTTTTTGTTGCTTTAGCTGCCTATGCTTTACCCAAACAAAAACTTCAATTCAATGAAATTTGGATGATTGCCTTAACTGCTGCTTGCGTTTTCTCAATCTTCGATTTACTATCTCCATCAATATCTGCTGGTGCTCGTCAAGGTGTTGGTCTAGGTGCTGGTTTCCGATTAGTTGGTTTCCCAGGCTAAAGTGATGGAATAACAGTATAATTTAATTCTTCACATATTTTTTTCCATATTTGGTCTTGAGCATATAACTTTTCTCTACTTTTCAATAAAGGAAAGAATTTAAGATATTCATTCAGTCCAAGTATTTGAAAGAATTTATATAAAACATAGCTATAAGATAAAAAATTCTTTCTATCTTTGGGGCAATGTTTTAAAAATGGTGCTTGAATATCACGAAACATAGAACATAATTTTTCTTCAAGGTCTGCTGAAAATTGTGGTGTTGGTATTCCATTAATTCTATTAATTATATAATTAATATGTTCATAATATTTATTAATTCGAAGTCTTTTTAAAATTTCTCTCATTTTATTATAAGTAATTTTTCGAGTATCAGCAATTTTTTCTTTTTTAATTTCATTTAAAATTTTCTCAAAAACTTCATTTGGAATATCTGTACTTTCTTTCCCTTGAACTTGATTACACCATTCCCTAAAATGATTAATTCGTTTATAGCTGAAATGAGAGGTATCTTTAGTATTTTGTTTTAATAATGGTTTATTTTGCTCAATTAATAAAGGTTCTTGAAATCCACATTCATTACAAATCATGATAGCATCATATTGAAGACAAATTAAAGGATTTTTACAATTTTTGCATAATTCACGATTATCATATTCAAGTTTTCGTATATGATTATTATTAGTAATTGCTAAATATTCATCAACTAAAGAACTTTTTTCAATAACTTTATCTTCAATTTCATTAGAATTATTATCATCATCTTTCTTAATATTTAAATTAAATGATTCAATTATTGATTTATTTTTAAATTTATTATTTTTAATGGAATTATTGGATTGTTTTTCAATCATATCATAATAATTAAATAAAATGTAACTAGTTTTTTCATAATACTCTATTTCATCAAAAGTTTTAATATTATTTAAATCTTCCTTGATTTTAATAATATCTTCTCTTATTTTAATATTACTATTCCATAAATCATTATAATAATTATCATTAATTATACCATTATTATTATGTTTAATAATTAAATCATTAATATAATTATAATTACTTTCCAAATTTTTTATTTTATTTATATTTATTTTCTCTTCAATAATTTTATTGGAATATGTATTTATAATTTTATTATGCATTGCATCCAATGTAGATATTTCTTTATTTATACAAACCCGCTTTTTTGCTGTTTTATCTTTAAACATGTTAAATGTTTCTATAAATTAATGTTTTTAAATATGCTTATATAGTTGAAAAATAATATATTTTTTTTCTCATATTATAGTATAAAGAATATAGCATAAATGGGTGGTGGTCTTCTTCAACTTGTCGCTTATGGAGCTCAAGATGTTTATTTAACTGGTAATCCCCAAATTACTTTCTTCAAAGTCGCTTATCGTCGTCATACTAATTTTGCTATGGAAGCAATCCAACAAACTTTTTCTGGAACTGCTGATTTCGGTAATACCGTAACTTGTCAAATTTCTCGTAATGGTGATTTAATTCATCGTGCTTATCTTCAAGTCCAACTTCCTAATATAACAACAGCTAATGATCATAAATTTGTTAATTATGTTGGTCTTCGCTTATTAAAATCTGTAACTATTGAAATTGGTGGACAACAAATTGATAAGCATTATTCTGATTGGTTATATATCTGGAATGAATTAACTCTTCCCATTGGCAAGAGATATGCTTGGGAGGCTATGATTGGTGCTGATAATGATATTACATCTGCTGATACTAGTGGTGCTACTTTACATATACCTCTTGAATTTTGGTTCTGTCGTCAAATTGGTCTTGCTCTTCCATTAATTGCTCTTCAATATCATGAAGTTAAACTTAAAATTGAATTTGAAACCTTAAAGAATTGTGTATTTTTAGGTACAAATGGTAATGATCCAACTACAACTACTTTAAAACTACAAAAAGCTGATTTATGGGTTGATTATATCTTTTTAGATACTGATGAACGTCGTAAATTTGCTCAATTATCTCATGAATATTTAATTGAACAACTTCAATTTACTGGTTCTGAAAGCATTAGTGCAACTTCTTCTGCTCGTATTAAATTAAATTTTAATCATCCTTGTAAGGAATTAGTATGGGTTGCTAAATTTGCTGATACTACTAATACTACTCGACATCATTGGTATAATTATACAGTTAGAAATACTGGTGCTTTTATTGGAGCAACTGAATTTCCAGGCGAATTATCAACTTTAACTACAGCTGCTACATTTGCTGAAGCTGGTGATAGTAATGTATTAGCTCTTTCAGCACCAAGCACAGCTGGTGATATGGATCTTTATATAAAGAAATTAGTTTATAACGTAGAGCCTGGATTTAATGGAAATGCCATTAATCCATTCTCTAAATGTTTATTACAATTAAATGGAAATGATCGTTTTGCTGAACGTGATGGTTCATATTTCAATTATGTTCAACCTTATCAACATCATACAAATATTCCTGCAAATCAAGGAATTAATGTATATTCATTTGCTATAAAACCCGAAGAACATCAACCATCAGGAACTTTAAATATGTCTCGAATTGATACTGCTGTTCTTGCTGTAACTAGTCGTGCAACAGTTGCAGGAGTAATTAATGTATATGCAACTAATTATAATGTTCTTCGCATTCTTTCTGGAATGGGTGGTTTAGCATATTCTAATTAGATTTTTGATATTTCTTTTTTTTTCTCATATTATAGTATAAAGAATATAGCATAAATGGGTGGTGGTCTTCTTCAACTTGTCGCTTATGGAGCTCAAGATGTTTATTTAACTGGTAATCCCCAAATTACTTTCTTCAAAGGTGCTTACCGTCGTCATACTAATTTTGCTCTTGAAGCAATAGAACAAACTTTTAATGGTAATCCAAATTTTAATTCTCGAGTAACTTGCCAAATTTCACGAAATGGCGATTTAATTCATCGTGTTTATTTACAATTAAAATTAACTAATCGAACTGATGATATTTATTGTAAATATTTTGGTCTTCGTGTTATTGATTATGTAGAAATAGAAATTGGAGGACAAAAAATAGATAAACATTATTCTCATTGGTTATATGTTTGGAATGAATTAACTTTACCTGTAAGTAAACGTGATGGTTATAATGATATGGTTGGTGCTTATGGAGGAATTTGTGTTGCTAGTGGCACTGCTGTAACTTCAACTAAAACAATAAGAGATACTTTATATGTTCCTCTTGAATTCTGGTTTTGTCGAAATATTGGTTTAGCTCTTCCTTTAATTGCTCTTCAATATCACGAAGTAAAAATAAATATTAATTTTGCAGCTGAAGCAGATTGCAAAATTTCAGGTGGTGGTGCTAATAATTCACCATCATTTACAGCTTCATTATGGGTAGATTATATCTTTTTAGATACTGATGAACGTCGTAAATTTGCTCAATTATCTCATGAATATTTAATTGAACAACTTCAATTTACTGGAAAAGAAGCTGTTACTTCATCAGATAGCTTAAAAGCTAAATTAAATTTCAATCATCCTTGCAAAGAATTAGTATGGTTTTTAACAAATTCTGCCACTAATAATGATAATTGGTTTAATTATACTACTAAAACAGATGCTATTGCTGTAACAGATGGTAATGCTGAAATTTATAGAACTAAATTAAGTTATGATGGAGTTACTGGAAATAAAAATGAAGTATATTATCCTTCTAATCCTATTACTAAAGCTAAATTAGTATTAAATGGAAATGATCGATTTGCTGAACGTGATGGTATGTATTTTAATGTAGTTCAACCATATCAACATCATGAAAATATACCAGAAAATGCTGGTATAAATGTTTATTCATTTGCATTAAAACCAGAAGAACATCAACCATCAGGAACTTTAAATATGTCTCGTATTGATACAGCTGTTCTTAATTTAACAATTTTTAATAAAACTGATGCTCCTAAATATGAAAGTGTAAATTCATCATTATATGTATTTGCAACTAATTATAATGTTCTTCGCATTCTTTCTGGAATGGGTGGTTTAGCATATTCTAATTAGATTTTTGATATTTCTTTTTTTTTCTCATATTATAGTATAAAGAATATAGCATAAATGGGTGGTGGTCTTCTTCAACTTGTCGCTTATGGAGCTCAAGATGTTTATTTAACTGGTAATCCCCAAATTACTTTCTTCAAAGTCGCTTATCGTCGTCATACTAATTTTGCTATGGAAGCAATAGAACAAACTTTTAATGGTAATGCTGATTTTGGTTCTCGTGTAACTTGTCAAATTACTCGTAATGGTGATTTAATAAATCGTGTTTATTTACGAGCATCTTTTTTTAATAATTCAACTAATTTAACAACTAATGTTGAAAATAATGGAGTAGCACTTGTTCCTTATTTTGGTCTTAAATTATTAAAATCTATTGAATTAGAAATTGGTGGTCAACGAATTGATAAACATTATGCGGAATGGTTATATATTTGGAATGAGCTTTCATTACCAGCTGGTAAACGAGAAGGTTATTATTTAATGGTTGGTGGTGATAAATATAATCATTCAATTTATTTAGCAGCTCAAAAAACATATCGTGTATATGTTCCATTAGAATTCTGGTTTTGTAGAAATGTAGGTTTAGCTCTTCCTTTAATTGCTCTTCAATATCATGAAGTTAAAATTAATATTGATTTTGAAACCAGAGCTAATTTAGTAGATGCAGGTGCGAATTATTCTAATAGAGGTTTTAGTCGTCGTTCAGGTGATAATACTGAAGTAACTACTGGTTTATTAAATAGTGCTTTAACTACTGCTAATCAAGCCAATCTTAAATTACAAGAAGTTTCTTTATGGGTTGATTATATCTTTTTAGATACTGATGAACGTCGACGATTTGCTCAATTATCTCATGAATATTTAATTGAACAACTTCAATTTACTGGTAGTGATACTATTTCATCAGCTAATACTACTCGAAGTATTCGAATGAATTTCAATCATCCTTGTAAAGAATTAGTATGGTATGTAAAACCTGATGCTACAGCTGGTGTAACTTATTGGAATAATTTCAGTGATAGAACTCTTGATAATAATATTTGGTTAGGAAATAATCCTGTGACTGCTGCTAAAATACAATTAAATGGCAATGATCGATTTACTGAACGTGTTGGTAGTTATTTCAGTTTAGTTCAACCATATCAACATCATGATAATACACCCAATGCTTTCCATACAGGTATAAATGTTTATTCATTTGCTATAAAACCAGAGGAACATCAACCTTCCGGCACTTTAAATATGTCTCGTATAGATACTGCGGTTTTATCTGTAAGTTCATCAAAAGTTGGCAGTATTTATATATATACTACTAATTATAATGTTTTACGTATTCTTTCAGGTATGGGTGGTCTTGCTTATTCTAATTAAAACAACAATTAACTTTCCCTTCTTGAATATTTTTCTTTTTATTTGTAGAATTAATAGTTATTTTTAATAATTCTATTTCTCTTTTTGCAGCCAATTCTTGGAGTTTAATATCATGATTAACTTTAATTTTATTAAATTTAATGATATCTTCATTTCGAATATTTTCAAATATACTAATATCTTTAATATCTTTAGTATATCCTTCAATAGTTTCTTTTAATTTATCATATAAATCATCTGTTAATGAATTATTCATTTTAAAATATTTAATTAATTCTTTCTGTTTATCATATAAATTCTTATAATTAAATAATGTATCATGAATATTTTTTAATTTATCCATATTTTCCTTATAATTCTTAAATTTAACAATTGAACTCAATATAGTTAAAATAGTACTTAATGATAATGATAATACATTAATAATTAATGATATTGTTTCCTGTGAAATATAATCTTTAATTTTTGAATCTTTATATTGTGTATCATAATTAACTATTGTAAGTCTTATTGCTTCAACAAATGTAATAATAGTTGATAAACTTAAAATTAATAAAGAAATCTTATTATATCTATGATAAATGAAATCATATTTAGAAGATACTATATATAAACTAGTAGTAATTTTTCTTTTATTTTCTTTAATCATATCTAATAATTCATTTGTTCTATTAGTATATAAATCGGTTTTATCTTCACTAGTTTGTGAACCTTGTGTAACATTAACTAAATCAGCAGATGCAGAACCAATTCTTGGTAATATATCAATAAAAACTTTATTATTTATAGGTTCTATTTTTGGTGTTTCATTATCATCATTATTAATTATTTGAGGTATATCTTCATCTTTATTATTGATATAAAGAACAATATCTTTATTCTCATTATCCATTTTTTGAATATCTAATTTTAATTAAATAAAATAAAAATAAAATAATTTATTTTTTATAAAGATAATAAAAAAGTAAAATAACTATTATTATAGATAATAAAACTATTAAAAAATCTCTTACATCAAAACATCTTCTAATTTTTTCTTTTTTATTAAAAATAATATTTGATAATTTTATTGAATTACTAATTGCCGATTCTAGAGAAGTAAATGAATTTTTATGTTTTCCATTATGAGTTCCCAAATTATATAAATTACTGTAAATTTTACTTTTAAAATCCAAATAATTATAATTAGGAACTTTTAAATAAGCGGTTTCATTAGATTTCCATTTTTTTTCTTTTTCATCATAATAATTATTTATGAAATATAATGTTGGTTTTGGTATATTTTTATAAATTAATCTCAATTGTTCTAAAACCTCTTCTATTAATTCCTTTTCATTACATTCATTAGCAGTTTTATTATTATTTTTACTTTTTATATCAGTAAGAACTATTGCACAACTAATAACAGTTTTTGATTTACTTTCTTTAAAATGCATAAAACCTGACATTTTAGCACTTATGATATACCATTCAGTTTTAATATTTGATATTTTCATATGATCTTCTAAATCTAATTCATAATCCCAATGAAATGAAATAGAAATATATTCATTATATTCCGTTTTTTCTACATATTCATCACTTAATTCAAAAGCTTCCTTAAGTCCATTAATTTGATTAAGATTTTCTGGAGGTATGGCAAATATAAAATTGTTTCCTTTAATTTCTGTTCCATCCTTAAGAATTATTTTTTCAACTTTATTTTTATTTTTATCAATTTTAATTACACCATTATTAAAAATAAATTTAATTTCTTTTTTTTCCAAATATTTTTTCCAATAATTAAATAATCCTTCATCATTTGGAATTTTTGGTGTATATATTGAATAAAAAAACATTTGAATTGTTGAATTTAAAAAACTATTTAATGAAAATCGTGAAATATCACCACCATCTAATGTTCTACATAGAAAATCAATATTAATCATAGTATTTTTATCAAAATTATTTAAAATCATATAATCACGTAAACTTAAATTTAATCCATGTTTATTATTAAATAAAATTAAAATAAAATCTCGTGAAATTTTTAAAAAATCTATAAAAGTCAAAAAATTATCATTTACAACTGATTTAAAAATAAATCCAATCATTGAATATCTTTTAATGAATAAATCATTAAAATTTAAATTCATCGATTTTAATAATTTTATAAAATTAACATAATTATTAAAATAAGCTCTTGGTCCATGTTCACAAAAATAATCCTCATTATTATATTTTATTCTATTAACTTTATGACATCCACCAATTACTTTATCTTTTTCAATAATTATAATGGTTTCTTCAGGATTTGCTTTTTTAGCATAATTTGCAAATGCTAATCCTGCTGGTCCTGAACCAATTATGACCGTATTATAAATTTCCATTATACTCTTAATACTTCTTTTTAACATTAATTTTTATTTTATTTTTGTTTTTTACAAAAACACTTGGATCATATGGTTCATCATCCTCTTCATCCTCATAAAATAATGTATTTTGTTTTCTTTCCTTTTCTATTTGGCATAAACTCCATAATTCAGGTGTGCATAATTTAAAATCCACATCTTTTGCTTTATACCATTTTACCTGATCTTCCAATCTATTACTTTGAATTTTATTATCAATAACTAAACATTCATAATTATCCGTACAATGATCCATAACTGTGCAAAATGTATCAAAATTATTAAAAATTCCTGCATAATGATGATAAATTTTTTCTCTTTCTTTAATTAAATTATTTTTAAAAATAAATACATAATCAATATTTGCTCGAAGTACAGGTGGAAGACCAAGACAATATTGCATAGTAATAAGAAAAAAGATTTTATAATGTCGACCATTCATAAAAATACTTCTAATATTTTTATCAGTAGGCCACGTCTTATCATATAAACAATCATCTAAAATCATAAAAGCTCTACTATCAATATCAGATGCACCATATTTTTTCATTTGATCATTTTTCTGTTTATTAATATTAATTTGTCTATCTAAAAATCTTTTAATAATAGTTGGTTCATATTCATCATAAATAAGCATATTTGGAATAAATTTTTCAAAATGATTATTTGCAGTTTCTGTGGGACTAATTACAACACCAACTGGTAAATCTTTATGATAACTTAAAATATCTTTCATACAATAGGATTTTCCAGTATTACGTTTTCCTATAAAAACAACAACCGAATCACTTTTTATAGTTGATGGGTCAAATTTCTTTAACTCTAATTTCATTTATATATAATTATTTATTAATAATATATTTATATATGCGTAATAATTATTATTATAAATCATTAATTAATAATTAGATACTCTAATGAAATATTATTTTGTTTCTTTATTTATAACAATTATAATATTCATAATAATTCAATATTTAGAATATAATAAAAAACCAGAAGATTATGAAAATCAAGAACCTTATAATTTATTTTCCTTAAATAATTTATTATTATTAATTATAATTTATATAGTATCAACAACTGGTTTATTTTATTTAAATGGATCAAATACTAATTTCTTTTCATTTTTAGAAATTCCAAATAAACCATCAGTAAATAATAATAATAATAATGAAATTAAAACTGATATTGATCCAAAAGTTCTTTCAAAAATAAATGATAATTTTGATACAGGTTTTGCACCTTTTAATAGTGATGATGATACATCTTCTTTAAGTTCTATGAGTTCTAATAATTCTATTTAAAGAATTAATTTATTTAAGGAAATAACAATGCTTTCAAAAGAAGAATTTATAAATCAAGAAATAAATAAGCAATTTGTTTATGAAGATATTAGACATCTTAATAAAAAATTAATAGATGGTGAAAAAGTAATTTATACTAAATTTGGTGATGGTGAATATCAATGTATGACTTTACAAAGAATTGGTCATACAAATTGTGATAGTGATAGATATACATATGAACTTGGTATTGAATTAATAAAAGCTTTTTGCAATTTATGTGAAAGAAGTAATAATGAAAATATTTATATTGGTAAATGGTTTAATGAAAATATACAAAAATTTTATTGTGATTTTTTATATGATTATTATATATCAAATAATAAAGAATTAAAACCTATTCCATTTGTATATTATCATTTTTGCCAAATTGATTATGATTTTAATAAAAATAATAATTTACTAGAATTTGTTAAAACTGTAAAAAAAATTAATAAAATAAAAATAATTATTAGTAATATTCGAAATAAAAAATTAGGATTAATTTTTAATGGATATTATTTTATTGAAATTCCTGATAATTCTTGGTTTGCAAATGGTTATTATAATAAATTGGAAGAAAATTTAATTAATTTATTGAAAATTCATAATGATGCAATTGTTTTAATTGCTGGTGGATTAGCAAGTAAAATTCTTATAGCAAATGTTAGTGCCAAATTTCAAAATACAAGTTTTATAGATATTGGTTCATCATTTGATATTCTTGCATCAAAAATTGATACTAGAGGATGGGGAAATACTGGTGAAGAATTTATAAATAATTATGAAAATCAATTAGAATATTTTAAAGAAGTTTTACCTGATAATTATGATAATATTTAAAGAATAAAAATAATTAATTAATAATGAATACTTTATTTATTGAAATTGGTAATAAAACAGACACTGATAAAATAACTCATCATGGATATGATAGATTTTACCCAGATTATATTAAAAGAGATATTAAGAAATTATTGGAAATTGGTGTAGAAGAATATAAAAGTATTTTATTATGGCTTGAATATTGTCCAAATGCATTTATTTATGGTTTTGATATTAAAACAGAATTAAATAATGAACGTGTAAAAGTTATTCAAGGTGATCAATCAAATGAAGCAGATTTAAATAATCTTAAAAATAATATAGGTGATAATATTGATGTTATTTTAGATGATGGAAGTCATATTCCAACACATCAATTATTAAGTTTTATAAAATTATTTCCATCTGTTATAAATGGAGGTATATATATTATAGAAGATATAGAAACATCTTATTGGAAAAATAATAAACCAATATATTATTATCATTTAAATGAAGGAGTAAATAGTAAAACAAATTTAATTAATGTATTTTCAAATGTTTTACATTTAATTAACAGAGAATTTATTAATAATGATGAAATTGAAATAGTTAAAAATAGCAGTATTATACCTATTGATATAATTGATACAATTTCTACAATTACATTTGGACAAAATTGTATAATTATTAAGAAAAAAAAAGATTATGAATATAAATATAATGATCGAAAATATAGATTTAGTTAAATGATTTTAGAAATTAATTCGTTATAAGTTAAATCAACTATTCTAATACCCTGTTGTTTTTCATAATTTTCCCCATAAAAATCATCTTCTATTATTTTTCTTAAATTAATCTTAATTTTAAAGATTTCCATTATTACAATAACTAATATAATATAAATTATATAAAGATAAATTGTAGCAAATATTTCTTTAAATCCAAAATTTAAATAATTAGGAAAAAATGTTAAAAGAGGCAAAACTTTGAAAATTATTAAACCAATAGATAATCTTAAAATATTTGTTCTATTTATTTTATGTTTCTTTGCCAATATAATTATAATTATAATATTTTGAATAAATGAAATTAATAAAGCAAATAAAGGATTTATTTTTATTAGTCCAAATTTATAAAATGTAAACCATAAAAATACAATTATTGAAAATGTTATTTCTGTTATAATTATTAATAAAATATCTGTTAATATTAATTCCTTTTTATTAAATAATATTTTAATCATTAATCTATTTATTATTATTATAATAATCATTTAAGGATTACTTGCAAAATGAAAAATGAAAAGATGATTATTGATGATTATTTAAAATATCAAGATGATTATAAATATAAATATGGAGACAATACAATTATTTTAATGCAAATTGGTTCTTTTTTTGAAATGTATTCAATTACTGAAAATTGTCCTTTTTTATATAAAATTGGTGATATCTGTAATTTAATAGTTTCACGAAAAAATAAAGGAATTAATGAAGTTTCAAAAAATAATCCTTTAATGGCTGGATTTCCATTATATACAAAAGATAAATTTATTCAAATTTTAATTCAAAATAATTTTACAATTGTTCTAATAGAACAAATTACACAACCACCTAATCCTGAAAGAAAAATTACAGAAATTATTAGTCCTTCTACAAATATTAATACTATTTCTAAAAAAAGTAATTATATTTTAGTTTTTTATTTTGAAGAAATCAATAATCTTTTATTAGTTGGTATTAGTGGTGTTGATTTAACAACTGGTAAGTCATTTGTTTATGAAAATGGAGCTTGTAAAACTGATCCACAATATACATTGGATGAATGTTATAGAATAATGACTACTTATAATCCAACAGAAATTTTACTATTATCAGATAAATTAAGTGAAAATAATAAAAATCAAATATTATTAATTATAAATAATAATTGTTTAATTCATAAAAAATTTGATAATTATGAATTGGCAAATCAAATGAAAAAACACGAATATCAAAATAAAATTTTACAAAAATCATTTGAAAATAAAACAATGCTTTCTATTATTGAATTTTTAAATTTAGAAAGATATTCAATTGGCAGATTAAGTTTTTGTTGTTTACTACAATTTGCATTTGAACATAATTCAGAAATTATTAAGGAATTATATTTACCAGAATTAATTGAAAATTCTAAAATTCTTACTATTGATTATAATAGTTCTTTACAATTGAATATTATTAGTCATAATGAAAATGAACGACCTTTAATTGAAATATTAAATAGATGTTCTACTGCTTTTGGTTCCAGAGGATTTAAAGAAAGATTATTAAATCCGATTAACAATAAAGATGAATTATTAATTAGATATAATAAAATTGAAGAATTATTAATAGATAATAAATTTAAATTAATAAATAAAAATTTAAATAATATTATAGATTTAGAAAGAGTTAAAAGAAAAATTTTATTGAAAAAATTAAATCCATATGAATGGGCTTCTATTATAAATTCATTAGAAAATGCAAAAGAAGCGTTAAAAATAATTGATGATAATTCTAATATTATAATTATTAATGAAATTTTGAAAAATCTAGAAATTTTAAATATTGATGAATGCAGTAAATATAATATTAATGATATAAAAACTAATATTTTTAATAAGGGTTATTTGGAAAAAGTAGATAATTTAACTAATATTTATAATGAAAAAATGGAAATTTTAAATAAAATAGTTGATTTTATTAGTAATATTGATGATACATCTTGTAAATTAGATTATAATGATAAAGAAGGTTATTTTATTAGTATAACTAAAAAAAGATTTGATAATGCTTTAAAAAAAAATAAGGAATATATGAACAAATTTGAAAAAAGAGTTGTAAGTAATAATAATAATTACAAAATAACATCAAAAGAAATTATTGAAATTTCTCAAATTATTGATCAAGTTCAAAATGAAATTCAATCAATTATTAGCAAGGAATATTTGAAATTTTTAGAGGATTTTTTTAATAATAATAAATATTATATTGATATTATTATTAAAAATCTCACTGAACTTGATATTACTGTTTGTAATGCTAAAAATGCATTTGATTATTGTTATTATAAACCCAATATTGATATGAATTCAAATAATTCATATATAAATGCTGAAAATATCAGACATCCTATTATTGAACGCATTTCTACTAATATTGAATATATTGGAAATGATATTTCTTTAAATCAAAATGGTATATTATTATATGGAATAAATTCATCTGGTAAAAGTTCATTTATGAAAGCCATTGGATTATCAATAATTATGGCTCAAGCAGGAATGTTTGTTCCATCAACATCATTTAATTATTCACCTTTTAGTCAAATTATGACAAGAATATGTGGAAATGATAATATTTATAAGGGAATGAGTAGTTTTGTAGTAGAAATGACGGAATTACGAAATATTCTTCAAAGAGCCGATAATAATAGTTTAATTATTGGTGATGAAATTTGTTGTGGAACAGAAGCAATTTCAGGTGTTTGTATTGTATCATCCGCAATTAATGAATTAATTAATAAAAAGTCTTCATTTATATTTACTAGCCATTTACATGAATTAACATCTATTTCAATAATCAAACAAGAAATTGATAAGAATTTAAAAGTTTATCATATGCATATCGAAATAGAAGATAATAAAATTGTATATGAAAGAAAAATAAAAGAAGGACAAGGTTCTAATATTTATGGAATAGATGTTTGTAAATCACTTGATATGCCTTTATCATTTATGAAAAATGCAGAAATAATTAAAAAAGAATTACAAGGAATAAATGAAACAATAATTAATACGAAAACTTCAAATTATAATTCAAATCTTTATATAGATTTATGTGAAGTTTGCAAAAAAAATAAAGCAGAAGAAACACATCATATTAATTATCAAATAAACGCAGATAAAAATGGTAAATTTTCAAATTTTAATAAAAATGAAAATCATAATTTAGTTTGTATTTGTTATGAATGTCATCAAAAAGAACATAATGGAACCATTGGAATTATTGGATATAAACAAACAAGTGAAGGAATTAAATTAGAAGTTATAAATGAAACAAGAGTTAAAATTTTAATTAAACGAGGAAAAGAAAATTGGTTTTATAGAAAAAAGAAAACAGATAAATTTAAACCTGCTACAGAAAAAGAAATAATTGATTTTTATAATAAACAAACTAAAAGTCAAATTAAAGAAATTGATTTAGAAATGGAAAAAAGATTTTATGATGCAACTATTTAGTATTTAATTTTTCAAGTTCAATTGCTATATCATAATTCGATAAATGTTTCTTTTTAGCTAATTTTTCTAATATTTCTATTGTATCCTTTTTAGGAATTTTTTCAGTTTGAAGATAATTTACAATATATTTAGAAAAACCCTTATCAAAATATCTTAAGAAAAGATATGTATTATTTAAAAAACCTGAAGTATTTCTATACATATTTTTATTTTTATAATAATATTTATGAACAACTCTTGGATATTCATTATTTTTTAATATATATTGAACAGCTTCATCACGTGATAAATATTTATTTTTATTATCTTTAATATTAAATATATAATTAATACTTTTTTTAACAAAATTATCATAAAATAAATTTTTTTCAGTAAAAGTAATATTATCTATTAATATTTTATTTTTTTTATCTACTGTTCCTTCCATAATAGATTTAATATATTCCAACTTTTTTATATTTTTAATATCATATTCATTAAATTTATCGATATTATAATTAGATATTATTGTTTTTAATATAGCACCTAATGTATCTGGATTAAAATTAATATAACCAGTTGATTTTTTTAATTCTTCTTCACTTGGTTTTGAACTAAAAATTTTAAAATAATTTCCTACATTTATTGATGGTATCCAATTAAAATAACTATTATTTTTAATTTTTGTTTCAACAACATTTTTAGCAATTCTTAATGCTACATAATCATATTCATCTTGATCTAATTGTCTCTTTTTGGTTTTTAATATGTTTATAATTTCATTTTTATTTGCTAATTCTGCCTTATTTATAATTTTATTAAATAATAAAGTAATATGTTTAACTTTATCTAATTTACTATTTTCTTTTTTAACTAAATTTAGTTTAACTTGTTTTTTTTCTTCTACATGTTTATTAAGTAATTTAATATACTGGTTAGATAATTTAGTTAAATCCTTTTTTGTATTTTTATAAATAATTTGATTTTCTTTAAATTCATTTAAATTTACATGATTTTCATTATAATATCCATATTTACCTTGAATAATTTTTAATTCATTAGATTTATTTGAAATTTCTGATTCTAAATTTGAAATCATAGTAGAATTTTTATTTATTTTATTATATATTTTTTCCAATTCTATTAATTTTTTTTCATTTTTCTTATATTCATCATATCCTTGTAATGGATCATGAAATGTTTTTCTAACAATTCTGTTTAAATAACTTATTTCTTTTTTAATTTCATTAATATCATTTTCTGATTTTAAATTATTAGTTTCTTTTTTTAGTTGAAATAATTCTATCTTTAAATTTTCAATTCCTTCTATTTCTTTTTTATTATATTTTTCAAAATCATTTATCATTTTAATTTTAATTTCTTGTTCATTTAATGAATTCATTTGATTAACGATTTTTTCACCTATTTGATTTAATTCTTTTTCTCTTTCAATTATAATACCATATCTAATATAATCAGCCATTAATTCTTTTTCATTTTCTGGTATATTTTTTAATTTATTATTATTATTGATTTTTTCTTCAATTATAACATCTTTATTTGTAAATAATTCTGTAAATTTATCTTTAATTTGATTATTTGTATCATCAATTATTTCAAATGTATTAGATAAATTTTCATCTAAATTTTTTTCTTTTATATTCAATATTTCAAATGGTAATTTATCTGATTTTTTTTCTTTTTTAAATAATACAAACATTCCATTTTCATCTATATTATTTTTAATTTTAGTATAATTATTACCAAATATTTTTTCAATATTAGTTTCTTTTTCATTAAAAATCCAATTTAAATTTTTAATTTTTTCTTTAAAATCAGATATAATATTTATTTTATTTTCCTCATATTCTTCTTCAAATTTTTCTTTTATAATTTCATCTATTTTTTCATCAATTGATTGTAATTTAACTATTAATTCATCATATTCTTTATCAGTTTCCTGATATAATTTTAAATTTGCATTTAAATAAGCTTTAGTTAATCTAATTTTATATGTATATTTTAATGTATATAAATATTTTTCTATATTTGTAATAAAATTTAAAACATCATCTATATTATAATTAATTATTGCATAAGTTAAAAATATAAATATACTGGTAAATAAAATACTAATTTTTTTATTGGAAGTATATATTGTTTTAATTTTTTTCATAAAATTTTTAATTTTCGTAATTTTTTCATTAGTATTTGTATTGCGTTTTCTAAAAATTGTATTGGTAAGTGTTTTTACTTTTTCAAAAAATTGATTTTCCTTAAGTGTTTTTAAAATTGTATTTTTCCATTCTTCATTTAAAGGTTTTTTAATTTCTTGGTTTACATTTGTTTGTTTTTTTATACCATAAACATTAGTTTTAACAAATAATTTTTTTTTAACTTCTTGTTTATTTTTAACTTCTCCTTGATATTTATTTTTAATTTCTCCTTGTTTATTTTCAACTTCTCCTTGATATTTATTTTTAATTTCTCCTTGTTTATTTTTAACTTCTCCTAATTGATTTTTTTTTGTTATTAAATTAAAAAATGATGTATGATATCCTTTATTTGCTACTGTATTTTCAAATGTTTTTTTTACTAAATTTTTAGGAATTTTAGTTATTAGACTTTGCATTACTCTAATATAAAAAAATAATAAAATTAAAAAATTAATATAAATTTTTCATTGTTTCAATTACTTCTAATGATATATATTCATTATTTTTTTGTTCTGATAATTTACCATCAAAACCTTTACCTTCATATGGTTTAGTTTTAAATAAAATGCACGAAAAATTTAAATTTTTAATAATTTATTCATTGTATAAATTGCAATTAAAGTCATATAACTTTCATTT
>VFQS010001348.1_pt1 | contig 22835 bp, 25 predicted proteins | sample 3512361 | NCBI WGS metagenome assembly VFQS01 (sample SAMN10412375, study PRJNA504923) | tailings metagenome | isolation source: Relicate 1 Philex TSF3 active mining | place: Philippines
AGAGATTGGTTGCGGGGATAGGATTTGAACCTATGACCTTCGGGTTATGAGCCCGCAAAACAGCATATTTATCTGTGTTGATTTAGATTCCTAACATATTGTTAAATCTAAAAAAATCAATAAATAAAAGGGTTTCAAGCCAACCCTGAAAATTCCTTGATATTCCTTAGAATGGATTTAAAATCAATACATGACCAATACATGAGATTTTCGGCTTGATTTCACCAAGACATATCGGATTTACCGCAACCAAAGTTAAGTCTCTCAAGTGCGACAAAGGCAAGTCTCAGAGTCTTTATTGGGATACCAAAACACCAAGCCTAGGGCTTAGGGTCACACCATCGGGTAGCAGGTCATACATATTTCAAACTTGGTTCAATGGCACAAATCTTCGATTGACGATTGGAGAAATTGAGACTTGGTCTTTGGGGGTCGCTCAAGCCGAGGCTAGGCGCCTTAAAGTTCTCACTGACAAGGGGATTGATCCTAGGGAGGAAAGGGCCCTAGCGGAGGCCCAAAACAAGGCCAAGAGACTCAAGGGTACTAGCGGGCTAGTTATTTGGAAAGAATATGTCAAGGCAAGGCAGAGCCATTGGGGGGCAAGGCACAAGGCTGATCATTTAGATATGGTTCGGAAAGGTGGGGAAAAGATCACTAGGGGCCTTCGAGCGGGTCAGCCATCCATCAAGCAAAAAGGCATCTTGCTTGATCTTTTGAGTTTGCCGATAAATGAGATAAATCGGGAGCGGGTTTCGCTGTTGGTTAAGAAGGAGGCAAAGATAAGGCCTGCAAGAATTAGGCTTGCTTTATCTGCTTTAAAGGCATTCCTCACTTGGGCGGCGGATCAGGAGGATTACCGGCTTCTTGTAGATAAGACTGCTTGCGATAGATTAACCAAGGAATTGCCCGCCAAGAAGCCAAAAGATGATTGCTTGCAAAAGGAGCAACTGAGCACTTGGTTTGAGGGTGTCAAAAAGATTGGAAATCCTGCAATAAGCGCCTATTTGCAAATACTTTTGCTTACGGGCGCGAGAAGAAATGAATTGGCAACCTTGCAGTGGTCTGACATTGATACCCAATGGCATACGGCAATAATTCGGGACAAGGTTGAGGGAAATAGGATTATTCCACTAACCCCGTATGTGGAGTCATTAATAAATAGTTTGCCAAGAAAAAATAAGTACGTTTTTGCAAGCCCAACTGCCAAGAGCGGTAGATTGACGGAACCAAGAAAGGCTCATCAAGCAGTGATTCAGGCATCAGGATTGCCTGATTTGTCTATTCACGGCCTCAGGAGGTCGTTTGGTACCCTCGCAGAATGGGTTGAATGCCCAACCGGAATAAGCGCTCAAATAATGGGTCACAAACCGAGTGCTTTAGCCGAAAAGCACTATCGAAAGCGCCCCATTGATTTGCTAAGAATGTGGCATACCAAGATTGAAAAATTCATACTTGATGAGGCGGGGATACCTCAGCCTGAATATGCATCGAAGCGATTGCGTATCGCATAGTTTTTGTGCCTATAGGCATATTTTTTTTAATTTTTTACTTACCTTTATTTTTATTTAGGTGTACCATAATTCCATCGATGTGATTCGCATTGATTGACAGTGGGAAAGACTAGTAACAAACAAAGCCCGATTCGCAGGGCGCTTGGACTACTTCAGGCATGCATTTTGACCTTTCGAGGTCTTTACATGTTTGGAGTACCCAATGAATATTCAAGAAGACCATTTAAGCCATATCCCACAAGGCCTTAGGGCTGTAGCCGGTAATCGTGATTTGATTACTACTCCTGAGTTTGCTCAGATATTTAATGTACGCCCTCAAACCGTAAGAAAAAATTACTGCCAAGCCGGGGAAGTCTATGGCATAAGACCGACCAAAATTGGTAACCGCCTTCTTTGGTCTGTCACAAAAGTGGCTGAAAAGTTGAGCGAGGCGATATGAATCAACCGAACTATCTAAAGCAACTAAAGTTTTTTGGGGGTGAGGAATGATCAAAGATGTTCCTTACTTCCCCTTATATGCCGCAAACATCCTATCAAGTAGGGCCTTTAAGTTAATGACTCTAGAACAGCGGGGTCTATGGATAACCATTCAAATGGACTGTTGGGTTAATGGTTCTGTGCCATCGGATATTGCATCCCTGTCCAAGTACTTAGGAATCCCTCTTGAAGAATTAGAGCGCTGTTTAACTCAAATTCAGTTTGCCTTTTTAGAGCGCAATGGGGCTGAATTGATTTCGCCTGAACTTGAGGGTTATCGATCCAAGTATTTAGAATCAAGAATTAAGCAAAGTGAGGGCGGGAAGAAGGGGGCTGCAAATAAGAAGGCAAAAAATGAAGCCCTAGAACAAGAGAAATTACTAGGTAGACCTGAGGGTCAACTTGAAGGTCAACCTAAAGGTTCTTTAATTCAATTTAACTCAGATTCAATTAATTCAGATTCAATAAATTCAACTTTGCTTGTAGGTAAAGGACTATTAAGTAATAAAGAATGGGTAAACGATTATGAGCAGGCTTCAAGCAACCCCATTGACTACCTAAAGGTATCTAAGGGTTAGTACAAGTCTGCAAATACAGAAGGAAAACAGAATGCCAAAACAATTATTCATCAAAGGACAATCGGGCAACCCCAAGGGCAAGCCAAAGGGTACTCGCCATACAGCAACCCAAATTAGTTATGCGCTAATGGAGGGTCGCTTAGAGCAGGTATTGGAAACAGTTTTGGAGAGGGCCGTAGGAGGCGATATAACGGCTTGCAAGATGATTATCGATAAGGTGCTACCTTGCCCCAAAGATCGCTCAATAAACATCGCATTGCCCCGTATAGACGATTTGAAAGGGGTCAGTTTTGCTCAAACAAAAATACTTGAGGCAGTATCAAATGGCGAAGTAACCCCAAATGAGGGGGAACGAATTACGTCGATCATTGAATCAAGAAGAAAGTTGATCGAAACGATTGAGTTGGAGGCTCGCATTAGTCGGCTTGAGAGCAGAAATGAGTCTTAAAAAAAGGGTTGAAAAGATTGAGGTAAAAAACCCCGCCAAGGAGGTGGTTCATTTCTTTGGTTGGGCTGATTGTGAATGGAGAGAGGCTGCGGGCTTAATACGGGGCGAGAATGAGGAAGTAGATGATTTTTTAGACAGGGTTATAGCCGTTAGTGACAGTAAATTTATATGGGTTGATTGATCAAACTACAAACTAGGAGCAAAGCATGTTCCAACCATTTGGCTTTTTCCTTTAGTTAATAGTTTGCGATCGCCATACCTTGAGTTGTCGTTGGTTATGAGCATCCTCTGCTTCAATGCTGTCTCGGGGTAATTGCTTCATGCAATCTGCTAAGGCTTTGGGATCCATTGGGGTTGGGGTTCTAGTCGTTTGTGCCTTAGGGGCTGATTTGCCGTCCCACGTGAATGGGTTACCGGCAAGTGGTGCATCCGGTAAGCAGTCATCTTTATAGATAGGTGGACCATCGGTAGCATAGGGTGTGAATGAGATGGTGCGCTCAAAAACTAACGGTTTGCCATTAGGTGTCGGAGGCAGAGGAGGCATCGCACGTATGGCTTTAAGGGCAAGGGCTTCAGCAACATCCGAAGTCTTCCATATTGTCTCAACACGGGTAATGCTGCCATTAGGTGCAATCTCAACTGAAAATCGAACCTGCCCTTGATCAATACCCTCATAGGCGGTACCCATCATGCTGCGAACCTGCTGACCCCACGTATGGCGATAGGCTTTACTATTTTTAAGGGAGTACTTGGCAGCAAAGGCCCAATCTTCAGCACTTGGAGGTGGGGGTGCATCAAGGTAAGCGCCTTGTGGATGAAAATTTGGTGGAGGCTGATTGTCTGAAATCGGCGGAGGTGGCTCCTCTTTTTGCAACTGAACGATGACTAGATCATCAATTTTTGGGGGTGAAGGGTGTCGGTACGTTATCCAAGCCCAAAAAAGCCCAAAATGCAATAAAAGGGAGACCGCTAAGGCGGTTAATCCAATTTTGAGCGAACGTGAAGAAATTACCGTCACTTCTTTTAGCCGTGCTTGGCTAATTTGACTTTCTGCTCAACCCAATTGGGAATACCATCCTCGGTTCGCATTGCTCGGTAGCCTCGTTCACGTAAACGCTTAACTGCCTCATATGAAAGGATGCAATAACTTCCCCGACAATAGGCTACGATCATCTTTGATTTAGGAAGATCGCCAAGCCGTTCTTCAAGTTCTTCTAAAGTGATATTAATTGCACCCTCGAGGTGAGAATGTGCATATTCTTCTTTAGGCCGCACATCGAGGAGCGTGATTTCACCACGCTTAGCCATCGATAAAACCTGATTGACGGACAGACCCTCAAGATCATCTTTGGCGGTTAAATAGCGTTCAACTAATTGATCAACCTCGTCAATATGTCGCTTTGCAACCCCTTGAAGTTTAAGAAATAATTCCACCACATCACGATCACCAACCGTATAAATAATTGACTTACCTTCACGTGCGGTCTTGACGAGGCCAACTTGCTTGAGTACCTGAAGGTGTTGAGAGACGTTAGCGATTGGGAGTTTGACCTTAGTAGCGAGGTCCTCTACAGCAGTTGGGCACTGAATCAGCAACTCAATCAACTCAAGGCGCACCTCGGAACCCAAGGCTTTCCCAAGTCGAGCAAATTGCTCAAATAATTTTTGCTTGAATGTTTTGTTTGTTCGGCTCATAATCATTCAATAATTTTATTGAATTAAATGGGGGAGTGCAAATGATTCGTGCCGTATTCGCTTTGTGCATATGCTTGTTTTCATTATCGGTGACTGCAAATAGTCCTGTTCCTAAGGAGATCAATGGGCAAAAAGCCCTCGTTTTTATCAATCAGGATCCGCCGGGTACGCGTTGCAATACAAATGTCCAAATTGCGGCTGAAATTGCAAACGCATATCGGTTACCAATCCTGATTTTGCCCCAAACCGCAGTCCCGCCTCTAACCGCCGCTCCATCAGTTTGGTTTAATGGGCAAAATATCGCGGCATCCGGAGGGTCTCACAATGGGATGGTCAGTTATCAGATGATTGCCGATATTTTGGACATTGAGGGGACCACTAAGCAAGCCAAGCGTGGAAAATTATTTAACGATAGCGTTCGCCCTGAATTTGACAAATTGAAATCAACAATTAAAACGGGGCAGTAAATGAGAAGAATCCTATTGGCGCTTGCAATGGCATCGTTAACAGCAATGCCGGCATTGGCCGACAACAAAGCCATTGCAGTCGATGAGATGGCAGGTTATCTTGACTTCGTGGATTACGGTGGCGGCATTATCTTTGCCGAGCAGATTCCTGCTGAGGAATACAAAAAGATGCTCATCATTGATGCGCGGGATCGGGCGCAGTTCGAGAAGGGCCACATCCCCGGAGCCATCAACATCGAGTGGCGCCGGGTACTTGCCCAAAAGAATCAGATCCCCAAAGACAAAACGGTATTGATTTACTGCAATACCGGAAGCCTCTCCGCACAGGCAGGATTCGCTCTACGTGTTGCCGGATATGAAAACGTCCGAATCTTGCAGGGTGGCTTTGAGGAGTGGAAGGCCAAAAGGGGGCTTAAACGCGAACAGGAACGCATTAAATAACCAACCAAGGCATTAGAACGTATGAGCGGGAAAGAACATTGGAACAGTGTTTACACTACAAAAGCGCCTGAGGCGGTCAGTTGGTATACCCCTCACCTAAAAACCTCGCTTGATCTAATCAATCAAATCGCAAAAAATAAGTTGGTAGAGATTATTGATGTCGGGGGTGGCGAGTCCACTTTGGTGGACGATCTCATAAAGGATGGTTATCAAAACATAAGCGTATTGGATATATCCTCGGCGGCCATTAATGTCGCTCGTTCTCGTTTGGGTCCAATTGCTAATGGGCTTCATTGGTACTGCGTTGACGTAAATGAAGCAAAACTACCAATAAATACTTTTGATATTTGGCATGATCGTGCGGTATTTCATTTTTTAACTGACAAAAACCAACGAAAGCAGTACATAAGTCAGGTTGGAAAATCTTTAAAAGTAGGCGGCAGCGTGGTAATTGCTACTTTCAGTACTGATGGGCCAACGGAATGTAGTGGATTGAAGGTCATGCAATACGATTCTGATCGTTTGTCAGATGAGTTCGGAAGGGGGTTCCAATTGGTTTTGTCGTTAAAAGAAACCCACGTAACTCCATCGGGCGCAAATCAAGAATTTATTTATTGTCAATTCATGCGAACATAATTTGTGTATTGATTTTCGATCAATACATAGCCAATACATTTTTAAAAAAACAAAAAAGGCCTCGAAGACGAAATTGCCTTGGAGACCTTGTAGTGATTGGTTGCGGGGATAGGATTTGAACCTATGACCTTCGGGTTATGAGCGTGACGAATCATCAGAAAATTCCAAGTTGATTCAATTAGTTACCTCAATGTAATGATTTGATGTCCTGAATTTGGCCATTTCTGGAGTTTTGAATGGCATCAATAAGAAAACGCGGTAATCGTTGGCAAGTTCGTATTCAGCTATCTGGTCATCCTCAAGCCAGTAAAACTTTTTCAAATATAAAAGATGCTCAGTTATGGGCAAAAAAAACAGAATTAGAAATAGAGCGCGGTATTTGGCTTGGTACCCAGAGGGTTGATATGACTATAAGTGATGCATTAAAAAAATATTCCCAGGAGGTGACCCCATATAAAAAGGGTGCAAGTCGTGAGCTTAATAGGATTAAACACCTAATGAGTTACGAGATTGCAGCAAAAAATATGTGCAGTGTGCGAAGGTCTGAAGTAGCTGAGTTTCGCGACTATTTAATTACTAAGGGTTATGCACCAGCCACCGTAAAAAAATATTTAGAATTACTCTCCGTATTGTTCAATACAGCTATATCGGAGTGGGGTTATGAATCTCTTAGTAATCCTGTCAGCCAGGTAAAAAAACCATTTATCCGAAACGGGCGCACTAGACGCATTGATCATAATGAAGAGCAAATTCTGCTTGATGCAGCATCTGTCCATAAAGGTGGCTGGCTCAGATCCGTAATAATTTTAGCCATCGAGACTGGAATGAGAAGAGGTGAAATTGCAAATTTGAAAATTGAAGACATTGATATTGAGAAACAGGTTGCTGTTTTGCATGAAACTAAGAATGGTGATTCAAGGTTTGTACCACTTTCGTTGAGGGCAGTTCAGGCCATTCAAACTTTGATAAGCCAAAGGGGTGTAGATAGATTAGTAGGTGTTAATTCTGATGCAATTACAGGAGCGTTTCAAGCATCAGTAAAAAGAGCCGGACTAAATAACCTAGTATTTCACGATTTAAGACATGAAGCAGTCAGTCGCTTATTTGAAAAAGGCCTAAACCCTATTGAGGTTGCAACTATTTCTGGGCACAAAACTTTATCTATGTTACAGAGATATACACACTTAAGAGCTACGGATTTGGTAAAAAAGCTAGATTAAGTACAGTTAACTCTAAGCCTATGCCCAGAAAATTAAAATCTTGGTCTAAAATCGCCATCTTTGATATTGCTGATCATTCTAGCCAGTCGCTAAGTTCTCTCGATAAGCTGGTTGGAAGCGAGCTGAAAATCAGTGGTCGGGGGAATCGGGTTCGTCTTGAGGGTATAGCGAAACTCGTTTTAGCGTTAAAAGCAGTACGTCAGGGGACAAGTCGTCTCAAAGTAATCAACTTGAATACTTCAGACCTGGAAAATCCTTCAGTCATCAGTGCGCTTGATAGCCTCGGCATACTAGCAAGAGCTCTAAACAATAAACAGCGTGACGCCATCATCAACGGAACGATGACCATAGATACTGAGGTACGTGAGGGCATTAATAGGGCTGCGCATCATTCTATGAAGCTTGCAACCAAGTATTTATAGGTACGAATTATTTAGGGTACCCAAAATCACTGGCTGCAAATAAATTTACCCTACTGGCCACTATGGTGGTGGCTGTTTTGAGTAAAGGTAAATATGTATGTATAGCTTTAAAGAATATTGCGATGACCAGTCAAAAAAATATATTGATCGCTGGGGGAACGGTGCGAGGAGTTTTTCCAAGCCCTGGCTTGGGATTGCAGCCCCATTAGATCAGTATCGTTTTGTGATGACGCGGCTTGATAGATACAAAAAGCCATACCAAGTTGATATGAGAGGTAATCCCACTAGCCTAAAAGAGTATGGCACTACCAAGTTCATAAGTGCAAGACAATTCTGGGTAGATGGCCAAAATGCTTTTTTTGATGGCTATTCGATGATCCTACCAAGCACCCCGACACCAATGTGCGTCAATGGAGATAAGTACTACGTTGTTGTAGGCATTTACGATAACTGTATAACTCTAAGGGAAGACATAGTTTATTTTTCAGACGAGTTTCATGCAGATAGGATTACGCTGGGCGCCCCATTAATGTGGTTTACCCCTGATCTTAAGGGCGTATGCTGGGCCGGTTTAAGCCCAACGCCGATCATCGGAGGTAGTACCAGTTCAAAAACAATATCCTGCACAGACTTAATTGTTCCAATCACAACATTTGTTACTCCAGAATGCCATGAAGATGAAGATGAACCTGAGTACAACTTTCTGAAGCCACTTCCGGCCAATGCAAATCAAATTATTACCAAATGGTTTAGCGGGGAGGGCATCAGATGACAAGCAGCTTTAGTATTGATGCATGTCATGACACGGATAAAATTTCTGGCGAAATATTAATAAAAAAATACGCAAATCAACTGCTTGCTAGTGGTTATGCTAAAGAGCAAATCAATGTCATCTGCCACAGGCTTAATGAAGATTTAAATAGCCCTACGCTTGAATCAACTGTTGTAAATCAAATTATCAATAGCGTTATTTCAAGGTCGATAAGGCTAAAGATTATCAGCGCTCTTGATTTAGATATTGAGCTAGACAGGGGCAATATTGACTACTCAACTACAAGTCCAGTCCGCCCTTTTCTTTTCGGTAGAGATGTTATCCCAATGAACACCCTGAGCGTTATTGGCGGTCTTGGCGGTAGCGGAAAGTCGATGGCAATGGTCGAAATGATGGGCGCCGCCGCTATTGGAAATGTTTATAGCAAGCGGCCTGCAACTGAAGCAACATGCTGCCTCTACTTGGCTTTTGAAGATAGTCAAATCGAATTGAATGCCCGATTTTCTGCAGTTATGAGTAATTACACTAGTAATCAAAGAGAGTTAATTACAAAAAATGTTAGGGCAATCAGCATGGTTGGGCAACGTTTTCAGTTGATTGCGATAAAAAATAAAAACTTAGAACCCACCGGGCTTGGTGATTTGCTTATTGAAAGGTTACTTGAATTAAAGAGTTTAACGGGACTCAGTAACACGCTTCTAGTAATTGATCACGCCAGATTAGTCGCGTCTATTGAGTGGAATGATGCTGCAGAAGTCACCATTCTCACGCAAGAACTCCATCGAATAGCTTACGAAGCTCAGGCTGCAGTGGTGCTAATTGCACACAGCCCCAAAAATACAGCTGCTGCAGATCATCAGGTTTCTCAGGCCGATATTGCCGGCTCTTCTGCTCTAGTTGATAACGCACGTTATGTAGGTTTGGTTAGAGGTATGAGCCCAAGTGAGGCTAAAGATTTGGGTATTAAATCTGAGGCTCGCACTAACTATCTTAAGCTTGAATGTATTAAAAGCAATTACTCAAAAACAGGGCTTATTGGCTGGTTTCTAAAAACCGAATGTAAAAACCATCACGTAGCCACTCATACATACGTGGAGCCTTGTAAAACAATCATAACGAGAGAGGGCGATAGCGCGAATGAATCCAGAATTATTAAGTACATTCGAGCCAATCCAGACCTTACATTAACTGACTTACGAAAAAGGGCTGGTAAGAACGGAGTGCTCGGTATGAGTGATTTAAAGGTTAGGGATGTAGTCAACACGCTACTTGAGAAGGGTCTACTAGCCCATATTCCCCCATCTGCCAACTACACAAAAAAGACTACGCCGCAATTTAAAGGTGTTCTAGGGGTATCCAGCCATGTGTGAATTTCATATATGTGGCACATGGAGCAAACTGCAAAAACATGGCCCAGAAGTAAGACCCACCAATAGTTTTGCCATGTATTTCAGGCCATGTAAAAACAGACCAAAAATATCACGTGATAGCACCATATCAGATAAGGCTTGTGGCCATGTTTTTCTCTCCACCGTCCTAGCGGACGGACGTTGCCTTAAAGCACACGTACCGCCAAGCACTGGCAACAGACTATTAAAGGACTATTTATGGTGACGCAGCCACCGGCCAATTTTGGGCATCTTAGACGTCAAATTGAGCAATTAAGAATGGAAGCTCAATCCAGAATCAGTAATCTAAAGCCTTCTGAGTGCCTTAATCGAATTGAAGAGCATGTTAAGCAAATATCCCTATGGGTCAATGAGTTGCCAGAGGCACAAAAGCGTCAACCCTATGGTATCGAAGCAATTATTAGGTTGGCCAAATTAAGCGGGCGTTACTCGCCGAGCCCATCACATCAACAGGTTGCAACAGCGCTCAGAAGAATTGGATTTAAGCAAATCCGCTCGTGGAAAAAAAATTATCGAAACAAAAGACTATGGGTGTGGAGGCGAGATTTATATGTATAAGACGTAATCAGACTTAAATTTATCAGTTAAATCAGGCGTTTCCATCATTTGGAATTTGGATATAGATTTAAGTGCATAAAGCTGCCATTGGTATAAAACTAAATAATTGAGTTGGCCCCGCTTATGCAAATAGATCCCTTCCAACATTTTCTAGACGCCCAAATCCTATTTACGATCAAGTACTTAAAGAGTTGCGTAAAGGCAGAAAAGAGGGCCACTGGATGTGGTTTATCTTCCCCCAAATGGTCGGACTGGGGAAAAGCTCAATGGCGGTTTGTTACGCAATTAGAGATAAAAATCAAGCTAGACAGTATTGGAATCATCCATTTTAGGGAAAAGGTTGCGAGAGTGTTTTGCTCTTGTCGAGACATCTGGAAAAGCTCTGGGCCAAATTTTTACTCCTGTTGATGCGATGAAATATCGCAGCAGTAGGTCGTTGTTCAGGGAATTTGAAAATTTGCCCCTAAGTTGATATTTATTTCATATGACGAAATGCATTAATGCTATCTTATTTATAGGTAATTAATTTCTTCATTACTTAATAATTTGCTTTAGTTAGCCATTGAAAATAAAACTAATGATCTTTGGGGGATTCGATGAAAAATCAAAATAATTTGACTAAAAGTCAGCAGTCACTAGATCACAAAGAATATCCACTACAAGTTAGATTTGCAGCCAGGAGAGTAATTCTCAATGCTATAAGCAAGGCAAAAATTACTGACGGATCCTTTGATAGCAGTACATTTATATGTAAATTTCCTCGGAACCATGCATTAAAGAATTTTTTTAATCAATTTGCCGATTAACTTCATTTCTCAACTATATGAATATTCTTGAGCCAAACTTTGAGCTAGAGAAAAGATTAAAAAGTGGTATTTCTCAAATTAATTCAGGGGTACGCATACTTGAATTATGTGAGCGCGATAAAAATCAAATTCTCGAAATAATAAAAAAATACCAAGTAATTCTTGATGCGATCGCTGAAGTAAATAAGAGGTATCAAAAGCAGCTGAAAACAATAGAAATGTCCCAGAAAGCAGATGAGGAAAAACGAATTAAGGATGGGCATAAAAAATCTGGATACACCGGATTTGTGAAACGATTGCCTGGATCCTTTGAGTCATCGAACGATTAAGATGTTTTTTTCAAAAAGAGACTTAAGTGATTATTTTTAATGGAATTTTTCTAAATTCCTCGGCATTAGCCTAAAATTTAAGGCTCGCTGGACGAGCCATCCAGTTGATATACTGACTGGATTAACTCTCCAGGTAAAAATGGCAAAAAAATCTCTAGATAGCGACAAAGCACAATTTTCGGGGCATGAAACATTCCCGTTGCGCCAATTGTGGCTGAGAAAAGCATACAGCGCAGTAAAAACAATTTCAGCCAATTACCCAAAAGAGGTGAAGAATATTTTTACTGATGAACGAGCAATAATGCGTTTCGGGGTTGGCAAAAATATGGTTTCATCCATAAGACATTGGGCGCTTGCCTGTGATGTTATTCGAGAGGATGACCAGTTTGGATATGCAATTACCTCGATCGGAGATTTGCTATTTGGCGAGGACGGAGTCGATCCTTATCAAGAAAACCCATCAACATCATGGCTTATACATTGGAAGTTGGCTGGCGAGGGGATTAGATCTACAACATGGAGATGGTTATTTAATCATGTAATAGAGCAAACACTAGATACCGAACACTTGGTAATAAATTTACAAAAATATGCGAAAGATAATTCCTACAAAGTTGCAAGCGCAACCCTTAAAAGAGATATTGAGTGCTGTTTACGAAGCTATGTGCCGAGAGTTGCTGGAGATTCTCCAGAAGAGATATCTGATTCAGTTTTAGGTGAACTTTCTTTGCTACAGCAGATAACTCGTGGTCAGTTTGAGTTTAGACGTGGGCCTAAACAATCTTTAAAAGACGGTTTATTTGCATATTGCCTTTTATGTTTTTGGGATAAATATTCTCCCAGTACCAAAACCCTGTCTTTTGAGGCAATAGCTCATGAGTATGGATCACCAGGAAGGGTATTTAAGTTGGATGAGACAAGTGTTGCTGAAAGAGTAGAGGCTTTGTTTGATATAACAAAAGGACAGCTCGAATGGTCGGATACGGCCGGTATGAGGCAAGTAATTAAAAAAACGCCTTCTATTGAAAAAGAAAAATTATTACGGATAGCCTATGAGTAGCCTATCAAATAGTATTTCTATTGCCAGGCAGTTTCTAAGATCAGTAAATTTGGAGGCTGATTTAGGGAGGTCTGATGCCCTTAATGGCTACATATGTCAGGATACCGCGTCATCTCTGATCAAAACTATGGCCCATCATTTAAATGAAACGAGTCAAAGGGCATTTACTTGGACAGGCCCTTATGGTGGGGGTAAATCATCTCTAGCGCTTGTATTGGCATCTATAGTTTCTCCAAACAAGGACCTTAGAGCGAGAGCTAAAGAGATTCTTAATCTTGATGAATATTCAAATTCAGCCTGGTCGTCAACAAAAGATGGCTGGTTGGTTTTGCCCGTTGTCGGAAAAAGAGAGTCCATTATTACCGCAATAAGTAGGGCTCTGAATAAGACAACAGGTGAAATAATCCGTCGTGAAAACTCATCTGATCTCATAAAAAGATTGGTTGACCAAGCGCAATCAAGGAAAAAAAATGGCGTTCTACTAATTATTGATGAGCTTGGAAAATTTTTAGAGTCTGCTGCGCTAAATGGCGAAGACATTTACTTTTATCAAGAGCTAGCTGAAGCTGCAAGTAGATGCGATGGTAAGTTAGTTATTGTTGGAGTTTTGCACCAAGCGTTTGAGCAATATGCTACCAGATTGGGGCGGGAAGCTAGGGACGAGTGGGCAAAGATTCAAGGTAGATACGTAGACATACCTTTGGTAGTAGCTACAGATGAGGTTGTGGAGCTAGTCGGTAGAGCGATAGAGAAAAAAGCGCCGCCACAACTAAAAAATGTTTCAAAATTTGTTGACATTGTCTCAGGCTGTATTGCAAATAGAAGGCCAAATTCCCCCTCAAACTTGAAAGATTCGCTTATTAGCTGTTGGCCGCTGCATCCGGTAACCGCAGCACTACTCGGACCAATCTCACGAAAAAGATTTAGCCAGAATGAAAGAAGCGTTTTTGGTTTTTTAGCTTCAGCAGAGCCGCTTGGATTTTCTGATTTTCTTAAATCGATGCCAAATGATGAATTTTCTCTTTATGGACCAGCTAGATATTGGGATTATCTAGTAGCCAACCTAGAGCAAGCGATATTAGTATCTGCAGATGGTCATCGATGGGCTGTAGCAAAAGATGCCATTGAGCGAACTGAGGCAAGAGATGGTTGTACAGAAATACATCTATCCCTTGTAAAAACCATTGCCTTAATTGAAATGTTTAGAGCCGGATCCGGGTTATTTTCTGAAGATAGTCTTTTAGAAATATGTGTAGAGGGGGCAAGTCGAGAAAGTGTTAGATCAGCTTTAGCTGACTTAGCGAGATGGTCAATTATTGTTTTTAGAAAGCATCTAAATGCTTGGACAATATATTCAGGTAGTGATTTTGATATTGAGCTTTCGATTAAGCAATCAAGAGCAGAAATTGCCAGTACAAATATTGGACAATTAATAGATTTAGCAGAATTAAATCCCGTAGTAGCTAAGAGACATTATCACGAGACAGGAACGCTCAGATGGTTCACTCGTTCACTAATTAATATGGATGATGTACAGAGCTATATTGATTCATATAGTCCATCTCAAGGATCTTCTGGTGAATTTGTTTTAGTATTTCCCAATTCTGACTTTGGATTAAAGAAGTCTAAAAGTCACATCCAACAGTTTTCCAAATTATCCGAAACAAAACCCCTTGTATTTGGTTTTGCCCTAAATTCAGAGAGAATTAATGAATTGGGATTGGAATTCCTTGCACTGCAAAAAGTACAAAAAACCAGTAGAGAATTAGAAGGGGATTCAATTGCTAGAAAAGAGGTTATGGGGAGAATGGCTGCAGTAAAGGTTGATTTGGGCGATGAGTTAAAAAATTGCTTCGAGAACGCTATCTGGTTTTATCGCGGCCAAGAGCTCGGAAAAAACTTTTCAACCTCTCTCTCAGGTATTGCTAGTGATCTTGCTCAAGAAACCTACCCTTTTACACCTATTATTCATAATGAGTTAATAAATCATGAATCTATTTCTGGAAACTCAGTAAAGGCTAGAAGGGGGTTGATGTATCAAATGCTAGCAAAGCAGGGTGAATCGAGACTTGGTTACACAGGCTTTTCATCCGATGCCGGACTTTTTTATTCCCTAATTGAATTTAATAATTTATATCAATGGGTTGGAGATAGATGGATATTCAATACAAATGACAAAACCGATCCGATTGCTAGACAATTTGCTCCTATTTGGGAGGCGGCGGATAATATTTTGCAGCACTCTTCAAAGCCAATTACTCTCACTACACTCTATGAAATATGGCAGTCTCCACCAATAGGAGTTAGGAAGGGTGTTCTACCGATATTAGCTCTAATATATTTTTTAGCAAATCGTCAAAATTTAGGCCTCTACATTGAGAATACTTTTATAAGTGATTTAACAGATGCCTATCTTGATGAGTGGATGCAAGATACAAATCGGGTTGCATTCAAATATGTAAAAATTGGAAACAATGAAAAAGATTTGCTTTATTCCTTAAGTCAATCTTTATCTGTCGAGCTAAGAAAGCCAATTGCTGCAAACCCACTTGAGTCCGCTAGGGGGCTTGTTCATTTAGTTGCCACATTGCCAAATTGGACAAAAAGAACCTCTTTAATATCAACTGATGCTCAAAATTTCAGAAGAGTCGTGTTAAAAGCAAATGATCCAATAAAAGTATTATTTTCAGATATACCCGAAATACTCAATATTAAGAATGAAGTTGAGTTAGTAAAAAAGATCTCTTTCTTAACATCTGAGCTTAAAAATGCATATCCTGAAATGCTTAACAAATTTAGAGAGCTTTTGTACAAGGCGCTGGACTGCAAAGAAGGTTCGAGTGAATTAAGAACTAGGGCTACTAATTTAAAAGGTAAGGCTGGTGATTTTCAAATTGATGGATTTATCGCGACGCTATCAGTATTTAAAGATGATGCTGATAGTTTAGAGGCTTTGCTTTCGACAACAGTGCATAAAAATCCAAAGGATTGGGTAGATCGTGATCAAGAGGCTGCCATAAATGCACTTGGGAGCATTTGCTCAACCTTTCGTCAAATTGAGGCACTCAATTCCCTTCGAGACGGAGCTGCAACTCGGCGCGCATTCGCTTTTGTCTATTCTGATCCACTAAAGAAAACAATTTCTAATTCCTTTGATATAGCGGAAAGCAGAATTCCGGAAATAAAAAAAGTATCCAAGAGCCTTGTTAAAAACTTGATGGAGCAAGGTTTTACAAAAGACGAAATTATGGCTTTATTTTCTGAGGCATCTTTTTCAATCATTCAAAAGGAGAGTTAAGGTGGATCGGCATGTATTGGGAATTTCGGGTGGCAAAGATAGTGCCGCATTAGCGATATACATGTCTCAAAAATATCCTGAGCTGGACATCGATTATTTTTTTACAGACACTGGAGAGGAACTTCCAGAGGTTTATGAGTTTTTGACAAAACTTCAAGGGCTTTTGAATAAGCCAATAACTAGACTCAATCCTCATAGAGACTTTAAATTTTGGCTCAGGGAATTTAATCACTTTCTACCGTCAGCCCAAACAAGATGGTGTACTATAAAACTTAAGCTCGAACCATTTAGAAATTGGGTCAATCCATGGCTCAAAGCGGGTGATGTTGTTTATAGCTATGTTGCGATAAGAGCTGATGAAGATTACCGTGAGGGGTACAGTTCCAATCATCCAAATTTAAAAATAAAACTCCCATTCCGAGAGGATGGCATAGATAAAGATGGAGTTTTTGATTTACTTGATGCATCAGGTATTGGATTGCCAAAATATTATGATTGGCGCTCTAGGAGCGGATGCACTTTTTGTTTTTTTCAGCAAAAAATTGAATGGGTTCGATTAAAAAGAAATCATCCAGATGCTTTTGAGCAAGCAAAAGAGCTCGAGAAGTCAGCAGAAAAACACGGTTCCCCCTTTACATGGTCTCATGGAGAGCCCCTTTCAAAACTTGAGGATCCAGAGCGAATCCGACAAATTGAAGAAGATTTTGAAAAGAGAAAGGCGCGAAATAAGCTCAGGCAAGAAAAATTTTCAAATCCACTAAGGGCCAACTTAGTAGACATTGATGATATTTATGACTCTGACGAAGGAAATGGTTCTTGCAACATATGTCATAAGTAAACCTATTTCACTATTTCTATTTGTTGTGAAAAGTTGGGTCTTGTGATTTTAATTTCATCTTTCTTAAAATAATCGACCCATGATAGAAGATTAATAAGTAAGTCTTTTATTGTAGATCTGTAAGGCAGTGGGTTATCTAATAATGAGTTATGTAGTAATTGAGTCAGCTCTCCAAATTTAAGCGGCCTATTCAGCTCTGTACAGGTTTTTAGTAACCATTGATAAATCTTAGTATCGCTTAAGGCAATTGCCACTAAATGCTCATCAAATGAATCCTCATTAAATCCTAAAAGACTTAAATCTTCATAATTTGGGCGTTTGCTAAAAGGACCGCGGAAACAGTCACTAACAAAAAGTTTACCCACATTTTTTTTAATTAGTAGTCCTGAAATTGAGGGCGGCCACATCATTCCTCCAGCGTCCTTACTGTCAAATTTATCAATAGTTGATATAAATTCTTTTATTTTTAAAAATAAACTATGAGTAACAGGTACAGCACTGGAAAATAATTCATCGATAACCGCGGAGTTCTCTTTAGTTTCATTAACAAGAGTGTTAATTTCAACATTGCCATTTCCGTAAATTGATAAACCTGAAAGTGTTGCGTTAGCGCTACCCACAAGAATTCCAAAACCTGGGAGACTATAAATTTTTCCATGAAAATTTTGGCTAAGATAAAGTTGCCACCCATTTTTAATTACTATTTCAAAGATCTCCAAATCAGAGGATCCTTGGATAATGTCAGAAAGTCTCCAACGAACAAGTAGCCTTCCTTGGCCTATACCAGGGGTAAAAATCCTCTCTAAAGCATCTTTTTTTACATAGCAGGATGCAATTGAGCTCATTCCATGAGCCTTTGGTAGATTAAATTTCAGCCATTCATATGCATCTTTACCGGATATCAACTCACCGGTAAATAAAAATGAAGGGTTATTTTCACGGTTAGACATAAGTTAATATTTATAAAATTTGATTAAATTTGGAATTTCGCTAATGTCTCAGAAATTTGATGCAATTTTATCAAGAGCAAATTTAGATGCCTTACAAGATATTTTTGGCTCTCAACTTGTTCAATTAGTTTCCTCGATAAATAAGGAATCAGTAAATCAATCCTTGTTAAGAGCTTTGTTATTGGATGTCTTTAAACCTGAGCAAATCCTTAAAGATAAAACAAAAAGGAATCTTATTTTAGAATTATTAAAGCATGTTGAAGTCAATGAATTAAATAAGCTCCTTGGAGTCCCGGAAGAGGGTGACTTGTACTCAAAATTATTAGATGTAAATTTTTCCAAAGCTCAGCTTCAAAAATTATTTGAATATTTTGAAATATTTCCAGAATCAGATTCAAATAACTTAATTGAAGCATGTGACATTGAGAGTGTTAAGCCTGAATACAGTTTATTTAAGCACCAAAGAAAAGCTATCACAAAAGTTTTAGAGACATTGAGAAATTCTCCGTATCGCGTTGTGCTCCACATGCCTACTGGTTCAGGAAAAACTCGAACAGCAATGAATATTGTTTCCCAATTTTTGAGGGTAAACGAGCCATCTACAGTATTGTGGCTTGCTAACTCCGAGGAACTTTGTGAACAAGCTACTGATGAATTTATTAAAGCTTGGTCGAATACTGGCAATCGCGAAGTATCCGTAAATAGATTTTGGGGTAACCATAATTTAAATCCCAACTTAAGAGACGGAATAGTTGTGGCTGGATTCCAAAAAATTTACTCTCATCAGAAAAAGTCACCTGCAGAATTTGCATTTTTTGGAGAAAAAATTTCATTAATCGTTGTTGATGAAGCTCATCAGGTTATTGCCGACACGTATAAGGTAGTTGTTGACGCTGTTCTCTCCAGGCGACCTGACACAAAATTAATTGGACTAACAGCTACACCCGGAAGAACATGGAACAACATAGATGCAGATGAAAAGTTATCGTTATTTTTTGGTCGCCGAAAAGTTTCTCTTGAGATTGAGGGATATAAAAATCCGGTTGACTATTTAATTAACGAAGGCTATCTTGCAAGGCCTAAATTTGAGGAAGTTAAACTCGACTCATTTAGTAAGAGTGAAAAAGAAAGGATCTATTCCGAGTTCGAAATTTCAGAAAAAATGCTTAACAAACTTGCAGATGATAGTTTTAGAACTTTAAAAATACTAAGAAAAATTGAGGAACTTGCTAGTCGTCACAAGAGAATACTTGTCTTCGCGACAACGGTAGCTCATTCTGAATTATTAGCAGTACTCTTGAAATCAAGAAAATTTAATGCTAGATCTTTAACGGGTAAAACACTGAGTAGTGACCGTCAAAGCACTATTGATTGGTATAAACAAGATTCTGATGATGTAAGAATTCTTTGTAATTTTGGTATTTTGACAACTGGATTTGATGCGCCAAAAACTAGTGCAGCTGTTATTGCAAGACCAACAAAGTCGTTGGTTCTATTTAGTCAAATGGTTGGAAGAGCAACAAGAGGTATTAATGCAGGTGGAAATAAAGAGTCAGAAATAATTACCGTAGTTGATATTGATTTACCCGGATTTAGAAATATGGGTGAGTCTTTTACAAATTGGGAAGACATATGGCAATAAGTAACAATTCATACGATATCGTACCAACTCATTTAGCAGTTATGGCTATGAGAGATAGTGGCTATAAAAATGCTGCCTATGCAATTGCAGAGCTAGTGGATAATTCAATTCAAGCAAATGCTAATTTTATTGAAATTTTATGTAAGGAAGAGGAGGTCCAAAGAAGTCAGAGGATCAGAAGATTCGTAAAAGAAATCGCCATAGTTGATAACGGTAAAGGGATGAATGAATCAACTTTAAGAGCGGCCTTACAATTTGGTAATGGAGAAAGGCTTTCAGATCGATCTGGTATTGGACGGTTTGGGATGGGCCTGCCAAATTCTTCGATTTCTCAGGCTAAACGGGTTGATGTTTGGACATGGCAAAACGGCTTTGAGAATGCTATTCACTCGTATTTAGATCTTTCTGAGATAAAAAATGGAAATCTTAAAGAAATTCCTCTGCCTGAAAAGATAAAAATTCCGAATGAATGGGTTCTCGCATCTAAAAAAATTTCTTCTCAAAAATCAGGAACAATTGTTGTTTGGAAAGATCTTGATAAGTGCGAGTGGAAAACTGCTCATGCAATATTTCGAAATTCAGAATTCACAATCGGCAGAATTTATAGAAGATTCATAGTCGACAAGCGTATCTCCATAAGAATGGCTTCGTTTCTGGATGGATCCAAAGAGATGGATGCGGATTATTTTGTATTGCCAAATGATCCTTTATATTTGATGGCTAATACCTCCACTCCTAGTCCATGGGCTAAGGAGCCAATGTTTGAGCCATATGGCGATGTTCATATTGAGCGCTGGGGCGGTCATGAAGTCAAAATTAGACTTTCTGTTGCTAAGAAAGAAGCTAGAGAGGGCCATAATCCAGGCGCAACTCCATACGGCAAACATGCCTCGAATAACATTGGGCTCTCTATTGTTCGAGCTGATAGGGAGCTTGAACTTCAAGTTAGTGGTTGGACAATCAGTTACAACCCGGTTGAAAGATTTTGGGGTGCTGAGATTGACTTTTCTCCTGCTTTGGATGAAATTTTCGGCGTTACTAATAATAAACAATCAGCAAGAGCACTTGCAGATATTGCTTCTATTGATCTGGATGATTTGGCTATTCAAGAGGGCTTTAAAAATCAACATGAATTAATTGATGTTTGGTCCGAAGATAAAAATCCTAGGCTCCTACTTGTAAAAATTAAGCAATATTTAGAAAGTAATTTGGCTACTATTAGAAAGACTCTCAAGCTTCAAACCGAATCTTCTTTAAGTAAAAAAAGACATTCTCAACAAAATGAGAATTTCAATTCTGCTGAAAATAAAGCAACCGATGCAACAATTCGTCGAAGAGAGGAGGAGGGAATCGACGGCGGAAGTGATAGAGATGAAAAAAAACCAGAAGCAGAAAAAATACAAGATATCGAAAAAACTTTTCTGCAAGACGGATTTACTAAACAACAAGCTACAGAATTGGCAGAAAAGGTTGTTTCAGATGGAAGAAAGTATGAGTTTTATAACGTAGACTTACCAACTTCTGAATTTTTTACCGTTCGCCCAAGAGGCGGAGTGATTTTAATTGGACTAAATATTAATCATCCTGCCTATGATCATCTTGTAACACTTTTACGAGATGCTGATGATGAAAATGATATAAATCAATTGAAATTGAGGATGAAAAAGTCCTATGAAGCCCTAAAATTGCTTTTAGAGGCTTGGGCTAGATACGAAGATGAGCTTTCCGATGGGACTCCAAAATCACGCGCTCAAGATGCTAGAGCTGCTTGGGGCATCGTAGCAAGAGAGTTTTTTAAAGAAGATTAATCAATTCTGCCCTGTGAGCAGGGCAGATATTTGTCTGTATTGTTCATCGCTGTGATTGAAAGTCCCTTTAATTTCACCAGGTCCGCTAGGTTCTTCAGAATATTTTCGAATTTTAAGCACTTGAGGCTCAGTTTATGAGCTACGTAAAGGCTATATTTTCCATATCGAAGAGGATTCAGTAGATATTTATTTAGTGAAATTCAGCTCGATAGTTGTGATTGGTAGTTTTTTTGTTTAGTTGGGCATCAATTATTCGTTGATGAAAAACTTTAATGCATCTCGCTAATTACAAAGCACTTTTTGATAGTTTGCTGGAGTTGTTATTTAGGGTAACAGGAATGGTAGAAAACATGACTTTTTATAGTTACTATATAAGATTGCCAAGAGAACATCTCTTTGCTGAATAAATATTTACTTAGCATCTCCGCCCAGTAAGACAATTTTTTTAAGATCAATATTTCTAACTTCAAATTATTTCAAAGTAATCAAAGGGGGGAACCCCCCTGATTTTTAAAATTTAAAGGAGGGTTTATGAAATTACTTTCACTAGTATTAATATTGCCGACTCTTGCTTTTGGGCAGGCATCTTATAACTTCAATAATTCCCCTAGTAATTGGGTGAATAGCCCAAATAACTTTGATAATTCTCCCAATAATTGGGTCAATAGCCCAAATAACTTCAATAACTCTCCAAATAACTTCAGTGCCACAAATGGGGTTTTTGATAACCAGGGTAATCGTATTGGCTATGAAGTTCCTGCCCCATCTGGTGTCATCAATTACTTTGATAACAGTGGAAATCGAATTGGATATAAGCCAAGCACTCGCTAGCTCAATTTTTACCAAATCAAGGATAGTCGATGAATGAATCTTCTAAAAGAACTACCTTCTCAAATTTTTTCCCAGATGACAATGCCTACGTAAGTGTGAAGGGAGAATTTACTCATTCGGATGATTGGTATGTCAAACTCTCTATTCAATCTAGCCCAAGAAACTCCGCTGATTTTTGGGCCGCTGAATGGAACCATAATGAGATGAAGAAGCAACTGATGGCGTTAAAAGAAGCTGTTAGCCAGACACTTACTTTTATCGACAAATGTAACAATCAAACCTAGCTTAGACACGTTATATTTCAGTTTAATACGCACAACGTATGTATGTTCAAAATTTAGGCTTAAGTAATAAGAGCTATGTGTTTATACCCCCTTACCCCATTGGTGGGTTGGTCCATCCCTACCCCCCCACTTTATTCGGTGCCTTATTATGATCGTCCTGATTTTGTCCTTAGAGCACACCAAATTCAGGTTGTTGAAGCATTCGCATTAAGGTATTGAATTCTGCCCAATAAACAAAACCCCCTGATATGTTGACCAGAGGGCGCCAGAGATTGGTTGCGGGGATAGGATTTGAACCTATGACCTTCGGGTTATGAGCCCGACGAGCTGCCAGACTGCTCCACCCCGCGCCTGA
>VFQS010001349.1_pt1 | contig 22829 bp, 23 predicted proteins | sample 3512361 | NCBI WGS metagenome assembly VFQS01 (sample SAMN10412375, study PRJNA504923) | tailings metagenome | isolation source: Relicate 1 Philex TSF3 active mining | place: Philippines
GCTGGCGAGGCCTGCTGGCCGGTGCCGCCTCAGGTCCCATCAGTTCACGCTTCAGCCTGCTGGCGGGGATCGTGCTCTGCGCGCTGATGGCCGGCCTACCGCTCGTGACCCGCGGCGGCTTGAGCCTGCTGATCCTGGCGGCGGGGCTGCTCTGGCTGCTGTGGGCCCTCTGCACCCCGGCAGGTCGCATCGGTGGCATCAGTGGCTGGCTGCTGCTGATGCTCGGCATTGCCGTGTTGGCCACGGGCTTCTCGCCGGTGCCAATGGCGGCGTTTAAAGGACTGCTGAAACTACTCAGCTACCTCGGGGTCTACGCCTTGATGCGCGAACTGCTCGCGCGAGCGCCGCAGTGGTGGAACCGGATCGTGGCGGCCCTGCTGGCCGGTGAACTGGTGAGCGCAGTGATGGCGATTCGGCAGCTCTATGGCGACACCACCGAGCTGGCCCGCTGGGCCGACCCCAACTCCGTGGCCGACGGCACGATCCGCGTGTATGGCCCGCTCGAAAACCCCAACCTGCTGGCGGGATATCTGATCCCGATCCTGCCGATCGCCCTGGTGGCGCTGCTGCGCTGGCGCTCGTGGCCGCAGCGGCTGTTTGCCGCGGCCTCGCTGCTCACCGGCAGCGCGGCGCTGTTTCTGAGCTACAGCCGCGGCGGCTGGCTGGGGATGCTCGCAGCCCTGGGCGCGGTTGTGCTGCTGCTAGTGCTGCGGCAAACCCGCCACTGGCCCACGCTCTGGCGCCGGCTGTTTCCGCTGCTGCTGATCAGCGCGGCGGTGGCGGTGCTGGTGGTGGCCGTGACCCAGATCGAGCCGCTGCGCATCCGGGTGATGAGCCTGGTGGCCGGCCGGCAAGACAGCTCCAACAATTTCCGCATCAACGTGTGGCTGGCGGCGATCGAAATGTTTCAAGACCGGCCCTGGCTGGGCATCGGCCCCGGCAACAGCGCCTTCAACCTGATCTATCCGCTTTATCAGCAGCCCAAGTTCAACGCGCTGAGCGCCTATTCGGTTCCGCTTGAGCTGCTGGTGGAGGGCGGGATCCCCAACCTGCTGGCAGGCCTTGGCCTGCTGGCAGCCAGCGTCCGCGCCGGCTGGGCGCAGCTCAAAGGCGAATCGAGCTGGGCGCTGCCGGCCCTGGCCGCCCTAGCGGCGATCGCAGGGTTGTGCATGCAAGGCATCACCGACACGATCTTTTTCCGCCCCGAAGTGCAGCTCACCGGCTGGTTCTGCCTGGCCACCCTCAGCGTGAGCCGGAGCGGCCAGGCCAGCGCTGATGCCTGAGGCTCAGCCACCCCTGATCGCCGGCTTCGATGCCGGCCAGACCCACACCACCTGCAGGCTGGCGGCCCTCGGCAGCGATGGCTCGTGGCAGGCCCTCGCTGAGGGCCAAGGCAGTGGTGTGACCCACCTGGCAGCAGCCGGGGGCAGCGAGCGGTTTCAACAGGCACTGCGCAGCAGCCTGACGACCGCCCTTGCTGCGGCACAGCTGAACCCAACAACGAGCCTGAAGGCAGCCGGCATCGGCGCCAGCGGCATCGAAGCAGGCAGCCCTGTGCAGAGCGAGGCCACTGTCCTGGCTGCCCAATCCCTCCAGCTCGCCGGCGAGAACACCGTGGTAGTCGGCGATGAACGCACTGCCCTGGCCGGTGCCTTTGGAGGTGGCGCGGGCATCCTGGTGATCAGCGGCACCGGCTGCGTCGCTGTGGGCAGCGATGGCCAGGGGCAGATACACCGCTGCGGGGGCTGGGGCTGGCTGCTAGATGGAGCCGGCTCCGCCATGGACATCGGCCGCGATGGCCTGGCCGTGAGTGTGCAAATGGCCGATGGACGCCTGGCGGATAGCGCGCTGCGGCCCGCGCTCTGGCAGGCGCTGGGAGCTGATTCAGCGCAGGCAGTGAAGGCGGCCGTGGTGGCGCCGGACTTCGGTGCCGCGGGCTTTGCCCGCCTCGCCCCGGTGGTGGATGAGCTGGCCCAGGCCGGCGACAGCCACGCCCAGGCGGTGATCACGCGGTCTGCCGAGGCCTTGGCGCTGATGGTGCACGGCGTGGCCGAGCACTTGCACCTGATGCAGCCCGCGGTTTGCGGCGTTGGCGGTGCCCTGCGCCACCTGCAACAGCTCCAGCGGGGTTTCCGAGCAGCGGTGCAGCAGCGTCTCCCGGCTGCCACGCTGCAAGAGCCTGCCGGCGATGCGTGCAGCGGAGCGCTCAGCCTCGCCGCTCAGGCGGCGATCAAGCCGCGTTGAGGTACTGGTCCGCCAACGCGGCCAGATGCTCACTCCAGTGGTCCACATCCCCCTGCTCGGCCGCTTCCACCATCACGCGCAGCAGGGGCTCAGTGCCGCTGGCACGCACGAGCACACGACCAGACCCGTGCATGGCCGCCTCGGCCTGCTGCACCGCCTCACTGAGCGGAGCGCAGCTCTGCCAGCCGGTGCGGCGCCCCTTATCGGGCACGGTCACGTTCACCAGCCTCTGGGGATAGGGGTTGAAGCTGCTGTCCATCCAATCGGCCAGGGAGCCTCCCCGCGCCTGAATTAAGGTGGCCACCTGCAGAGCGGTGAGCAGACCGTCGCCGCTCATGCCATGGCGAGCCGAGAGGATGTGGCCCGACTGCTCTCCCCCCAACGCCGCCCCGAGCTCTTCCATCGCAGCATGCACGTATTGATCGCCAACGGCGGTGCGCTCCAGCAGCCCACCTGAGGCCTGCCAGGCCCGCTCGAAGCCGAGATTGCTCATCACCGTGGCCACAATCCGGTTCTCAGGCAGGGCGCCCTCGGCCATCAGAGACTGGCCCCACAGATACAGGATCTGATCGCCATCCACCACGCGGCCGCGGCCATCCACCGCCAGCATCCGATCGGCATCGCCATCAAAGGCAAACCCCATCGCTGCGCCGCGCTCGAGCACGGCGGCCCGCAGCGGCTCGAGATGGGTGCTGCCGCAGTTCTGGTTGATGCGGCTGCCATCGGGCTCACCATGCAGCACGGTGAGATCGGCCCCGAGAGCTCTGAACAGTGCTTCACCGCAGCTGCTGGCTGAACCCCAGCAGAGGTCGAGCACGATGCGGCAGCCATCCAACCGCGCCCCGGCAACGCTCTCCAGCAGGCGCTGCTGATACGCCTCCAGCAGGTCGGGGCACTGCTGCAGCCGGCCGTTCCCGCAAAAGCCACTGCCGCAGGAGCCATCAGAGGTGCCATGCAGTCCGGCTTCGATCGCCGCCTGCTGCTCCTTGCCGAGTTTGGCGCCGCAGGCGCCAAACACCTTGATGCCGTTGTCGTGGGGGGGGTTGTGGCTGGCACTCACCATCAAGCCGCCGCTGCCGCCCAGCTGGCGGATCGCCCCCGGGACGGCGGGGGTGGGGCACAGCCCCAGATCGAGCACCTCGCGCCCCGCCGCGGTGAGGCCGGCGGCGAGAGCCGCCACCAGCATCGGCCCGCTGCTGCGCGAATCGCTGCCCAGCAGGATCGGCCCACCCTGCGGGAGCACCTGGCCGCACCAATAGCCCAGCTGCAACGCCAGCGCTGGGGTGATCTGGTGGCCCACCCGGCCGCGGATGCCATCGGTGCCGAAGGCGGCTGTGCCCAGGGGCAAGGGGGTTCCCAGCGGGAACGCAGCCAGGGAGAACGCAGCCGACTCGGCCATCACACCAACGCACCTGAGGCGGCCTGCAGGCTAGGCCGAGGCCTCAGCGCCACCTCCGGGGCCACCAGGCCCAGAGCACCAGCTCCACCACCGCCCAAAGCAGCACGCCGCCCACCAACCAACCGGGCAGCAGCTGCAGCGGCCACAGCGGGCGCAACAACATCAGCACACCCGCCAGGGCCCACACCTGCAACACCCGCCGCCGTTGCCGCCACCCCGGCAGCACCGTGAGGCTCGGCGGAAGCGAAGGCAGACGCAGCCGGCCCATGGCCTGGGACTCAGATCTCCCCAAGAATGCCAACACCTGTTGCACCGCGTTGCCCCAGCTGCGCCCCTCCGCCGTTCTGCTGATCGGTGCCACCTGCCTGGGCAGCGGGATCGCATTGGCCGCGGCGCGCCAGGCTCTCGTGCGGCTGGCGCCTCCGCTCAACCCCGCCAGCAGCACCGCCGCCCTGCAAGCTGCCCGCTGGCGCAGTCTCGATCCGGAGCGCCGGCGCGATGCGGCGCTGCTGCTCAGCGCCCAGCCCGGGCTCACGGCCAAAGAGCGCCAACAGCTGCTCCAGGGCCAGGGCTGGGGCCAGGGGCCCCTGGCCGCTGTGGTGTTGAAGCAATCTGCCCAGAGCGCAACAGCCCTGGGCCAACAGCAGCGGGCTCAGGGCCTGTGGCAAACCTTGCTGCGCCGCTTGCCGCAGGAACCCGCCAGCGCTGATGCGCTCTACGCCCTGGGGCAACACGAGCTGCTGCTGCGCCGCTTTCCTGCCCATCCCGCCGCTCTGGCTGCCGCATTGGAAGCCGGCGACAGCCTGCATCTGGCCCGCTGGGGCGCGCGCTGGCCCGGCGCTGAAACGCTGCTACTGCGCGCCTGCCAAAAGCCCAAACAACCGCTCACCCCTGGGCAACGCCAACAGCTGGCGAGCGGGCTACTGCAGCTGGGGCAGGGAGAGCCCGCCGAGCGCTGTCTGGCAGGGCAGCCACCATCGCCGGAGCTGGCCCTAAGCCTCGGGCGCAGCCTGCTGCGGGGCAGCAGCGCCGATCAGGCGCGAGGCCAGCAGCTGCTGCTGAAGCTCGCCGTGCAGCAGCCCAGCAGCCCCGTGGGCACAGAAGCCACTGCCCTGTTGGCCGAAGAACCCGGCGCTGAGGCGCTTGCGCTGCTCGAGCAACTGCCGGCCAGCCTGCGCAACGGGCCAGCTGTGCAGGCACGGCTGGCGCTGGAGCAGCGCATCCCCTGGCGAGCGGTGTTGCAGCGCTGGCCGGAAGAGCCGAGCAGCTGGGAGCTGCAGTGGCAATTAGCGCGCAAGGCCCTTCTCCAACGGCGCTGGGCGGAGGCCGATCAGATCCTGGGGGCCATCTCCAGCAGCAAGCTGCCGGCCGTGTTGGCGGCGCGGCAACTGTTCTGGCAGGGCTACATCGCCCAGAAACAAGGCCAGAGCTCCCGGGCCAAGGAGCTCTGGCAGACGTTGCTGCGCATCCAACCCGTGGGCTACTACGGCTGGCGGGCGATGGTGCGGCTCGAGCAGCCGTTGCCCGCCGCCGCGCCGCGAGCAACCAGCAGCCTTCAACCCGAACTCACTTGGCAGCCTCTGAGCAGCGGCAACCCGCGCCTCGATGAGCTGTGGCGCACAGGGCAGGCCCTGGAAGCCTGGGAGAGCTGGCGGCATCAGCGTGGAGGCCGCCCACCGCAGGGCCCAACCCAACTGCTGCTGGAGGGGCGCCTGCGCACCGGCATCGGCGACGACTGGACCGGCCTGGGCCAACTGGAGTTCGCCAACCTGCGCCTGCCGCAAACCGATTGCCGCCAGCAGTGGCAGCGGGCCCAGCAGCAGCACCCGCGGCGCTTCCAGGCGGAGCTGAGCCAGGCCTCCCGCGAGGAGGGTGTGGATCAGGAGCTGCTCTGGGCCGTGGCGCGGCAGGAATCACGCTTCAGCCCAGGCGTTAGTTCGCCGGTGGGTGCCGTGGGGCTGCTGCAACTGATGCCCGAGACCGCCGCCGAACTGGCTGGCCGAGGGGTGAGCAGCGAGGAATTGCAGAACCCAGCCCTCAACGCGCGTTTGGGTGCCCGCTACCTGCAGCGCCTGAAGCAGCTCTGGCCCAACCAACCCTTCCTCACCGTGGCCAGCTACAACGCTGGGCCTGGCGCCGTGGCGAGCTGGCTGACTCCAGCCCTGCCGGATCCCAAGCAGGAGCCAGAGCTGTGGAGCGAAGCCATTCCCTACCCCGAAACCCGCTTGTACGTGAAAAAAGTGCTGGGGAACCTATGGAGCTACCAGCTGCTGCAGGGCGATCCAGCTCAGATCTGCCCGCGCAACTAAGCCAGCAGCGGGGCAAGCCGGTCGTGCGCCAGTGCCCCCAGGCTGATCCCCACCAGCACCCACACACTGAGGCCGAGGGCTCCCATCAGCGGAGCGGGCGCGAAGCGCAGGCGGCTCAGATCCAGACGGGCCAGCAGCACCGACGACGCCAACACCAGCACCTCGGCCAACACCGCCAAGTGCAGCAGGTAAAGGCCCCCCGTGATCACGATCAGCAGCGTCACCACCAGGGTGAGGGCCTTGCTGGCGGCCATCAGCTGCGACAACTCCCGCAGCAGCAGATCGGGCATGGCGCAGAACACCACCACCACCAGAGCCTGCAGGCATTGCAGGGGCCAGAACAGGGGCCCGGCCAGCTCCAGCTGCAGGGGGGTTTCAGCCCGAGTGAGCAGCAGGGGAGCCACTTCCGCCCAATGCAGCCCCATGTAGCCGCTCACCAGCAGCAGCACCAACAACATCGGTGCCCGCAGCGGCAGCAGCAGCAGACCAAACACAGCTCTCACAGGGATGGCTCCAGCACCAGGGCGATGGCCTCGAATGGACAGGTGGGAATGCATTGTTCGCACACCAGGCAGCGTTGCGCGTCGAACTGCAACTGCCAAGAGGGTGCGCTGCTGCTCAAGGCGCCGCTGGGGCAAACGCTGGTGCAGATGCCGCAATCCACGCAGCGCTCCGCGTCCACCCGAATCTGGCCCGAGGCGCGGTTGATGCCGAGCCCCTGGCTTTCCAGCCAGTGTTCAGCGGCGGCGAGATCATCGATGTCGCCGGAGAGCTCCACCACCATGGTGCCGCTCTGATTCGGCGCGATCTGGGCCCGCAGAATCTTGGCGGCGATATCGAATTCCACAGCCAACCGATAGGCAATCGGCTGGTGCACGGCCTCGCGGGGGAAGTGGAGGGTGATGCGGCGCTTCACGCGGTCTGGCCCGCCGGCGCACAGGCTAACCAGAGCCAGAAAACTGGCAGATTGTGGGTCCGCCATCAGGCTCCACTCCCCGCCGCCTCGCCGTGAGCGCACCCACGCCCGACTCCCCGGCCCAACCCCTGCTGGGACGCCGCGCCCGCATGCTGCTGGCCGCCCTTGGCGCCGTGCTGGCGCTGGCTCTCTTTGCCCTGCGGGGCGGCCTGCAACCGGCCGCACCCCTGGAGAAACTGGCGCGCCAATCCCTCGATCTCTCCGTCGCCCTCGGAGACGGCCGCCCCACCTTGGTGGAGTTCTACGCCGACTGGTGTGAGGCCTGTCAGGCCATGGCACCAGCGATGGAAACGATCGAACAGCAACACCACGGCCAGCTCGACGTGGTGCTTCTCAATGTCGATAACCCGCGTTGGCAACCGGAGATCGATCGCTATGAGGTGAACGGCATTCCGCAGCTGGAGCTGTTCAACGCCTCCGGCACAGCCATCGGCCGAGCCCTCGGCGCCCGCAGCAAACCCGAGCTCGAAGCCCTCACCACGGCCCTGATCGCCGAAACGCCACTGCCGCAATTGGCAGGCCTGGCCACCCAGAGCACCCTGCAGCCCACCCTGGCGGCAACGCCGATGGCTGGTCCACGCAGCCACGGCTGATCCCCGCAACCCCGCCTACCCTGCAAGCGCCGGCACCGTCCCCATGAACCGCTTCCGGGTTGAGCTGATCGCCGCTACCCCGAACCCGCAGCAGTGCATCTACGCCGCGATGCACCAGGACTACAGCGAGGGGTTCGTGGCCGCCGATCGCGCCGAATGGCCCGACGAAACCAAAGCCGGCGAGATCTGCGTGAAGCGGCTGCTGGCCGGAGAGCGCGGCCACTACGGCCCGCTGGAGCACGCGCAGATCGTGCTCAATGTGGGCTGGTTCCCCCACTCCGTGATGCAACAGGCCCGCACCCACCGCGTGGGCGTGAGCTTCGATGTGCAGTCGATGCGTTACACGGGCGATCGCATCTGCCGGGCCGCCAATGGCGAGCTCGAGCTCGAGGAGGTGTTCTACCTGCGCCCCGAAGGTAACTACAGCGATCGCCAGGGCAAGAAGTACGCCTACACCGCCGAGGAGCGCAGCAAAGATCTCGAGCTCTGCCGGCTGGCCGCTGAGCGCTACCGCGACATGCTCGCCGCCGGCTTCGCCGAGGAGCACGCCCGCGGCATCTTGCCCTTCGACTACCGCCAACACTTTGTGGTGAGCTTCTCGCTGCGGGCCTTCCTGCATTTCATGGACCTGCGGGCCAAGCTCGACGCCCAGGAGGAGATCCGGGTGCTGTGCGATCTGATGTGGCCGCACATGCAGGCCTGGGCGCCGGAAATTGCCGCCTGGTACGAAAAGAGCCGGCTGCACAAGGCACGGCTCGCTCCCTGAGCTTTACACCTTGGCGAGAGTGACCCGCTCCGGCTGGTGTTGGTACTTGCCGGCGCGGTCCTGGTAGGTGGTTTCGCAGGGATCGCCTTCAAAGAAGAGCAGCTGACAGATGCCTTCGTTGGCGTAGATACGGCAATCGGCTCCCGAGGAGTTGCTGAATTCCAGGGTGAGGTACCCTTCCCAGCTCGCTTCCGCCGGAGTGGTGTTCACGATGATCCCCAGGCGCGCATAGGTGCTCTTGCCGAGGCAAATCACGGTGATGTTGGCCGGCACCTTCATCTTCTCCAGAGCCACACCGAGCCCGTAGGAATGGGCCGGGAGGATGAAGTAGTCGCCGTCGTCGTCGCGGTGCAGGGGTGCGGGCTCGAGGTTGGCCGGATTGAACCGCTTCGGGTTCATCACCGTGCCCGGCACGTGCTTGAAGATCAGGAATTCCTGGGGCGACAGACGCAGGTCGTAGCCGTAGGAGGAGCACCCGAAGCTGAGCACCGGTTGAGCACCGTTCTCGGGATCGAGGTGGCGCACCAACTTGGGCTGGAAGGGTTCAAGCATGCCGGCTGCGGCTTGCTCATTGATCCAGCGGTCGTTTTTGAGCATCAGAAACCTCGGCGCAGCTGGGTGACCTGATCCGCCATCGCCAGCAGGGAACTGGGCATGGAGGGCCCCGTCAGGATCACATCCAGATGGGAGGGCCGCTGCTCGAGGGCCGCCAGCACTTCCGCTTCCTCGAGGTATCCGAGCTCCACCGCCAGGCCCAGCTCATCGAGCACCAGTTGATCCAGCTGGCCAGCCAGCATCTGCTCACGGGTGAAGGTCCACACCGCCCGAACCGCCTCACACGCATCCACATCAGCCTGATCCGCGGCCGCGGGCTCCGCCAGGCAGCTGGCCACGGCAGGACGCAGCCACTGCAGCCGGCCGCACAGCCACACGCTGCGCTCCAGCCCCTGGTCGACACCACCTTTGAGGAACTGACTGATCAACACGCGGCTGCCCAGACCGGCACTACGCAGAGCCTGACTGAACACCCCGCTGAAGCTGCCGCGAAACGGAGCCGTGTGCACCTGCAGCAAACCTTCTTGCTGGGCCACCAGCCGCAGGCTGCGGCCAGCCGCAGATGACGCCGAGCCGAAGGCCCGACCACCCGGAGCCCGATGACCAGGGCGAAACGGGCCGCTCGAACCACTGCCGGGAAGGGCTGCAATGCTCGCCGTCATCTCCGCTGGTGCCGCCGCGCTGGTACCTGAATGTAGCGGCGTGAGAGCGGTGGGCAAGCATCTGCCACTACCGGTAGTGCAAACACCCGTACCATCGAGATCACGCAGACCCAGGCCCAGCCCATGCCCGCAGACCCCTCCCGCAGCGACGGCCGGCGCGCCAACGAACTCCGCCCCACACGCTTCAGCTGGGATCCGATGGGCTTCGCCCTCAGCTCCGTCACCGTGCACACAGGTCGCACCGCTGTGATCTGCAGTGTTTGTCTGGAAGAAGGCGTACCGAAATGGCGCCAGGGCTCTGGCAAAGGCTGGCTGAGCGCCGATTACCGGCTGCTGCCTGCCAGCACACCCAGCCGGCAGCCGCGGGAGCTGATGAAACTCTCCGGCCGCACCCAGGAGATCCAGCGGCTGATCGCCCGCAGCCTGCGGGCCTGCCTCGACCTCGAAGCTCTGGGCGAACACAGCCTCCACATCGACTGTGATGTGCTGCAGGCCGACGCCGGCACCCGCACCGCCTCGATCACGGGCGCCTGGGCGGCCCTAGCCCTGGGGCTGCGGCGCCTGGAATCCCGTGGCGTTCTCAGGCGCCCGCCTCTACTGGAACAGGTGGCAGCGGTGTCAGTGGGGCTGGTGGATGGAGCTGGCCTGCTCGATCTCGACTACAGCGAGGACAGTCGCGCCGAGGTGGATCTCAACGTGGTGATGAACAGCCAGGGGCAGCTGCTGGAGGTGCAAGGCACCGCCGAAGGCGCTCCCTTCTCGCGCCAACAGCTCAATGCGCTGCTCGATCTGGCGGATGAGGGATTGCAGCAGCTTCGGCACAGTCAGCGGGAGGCGCTGGAGCAAGCCCCGAAATAGTGTCAATCACTACAAGAGCCCGCAGGGGTGATCCGTAGGGTCCGCCTCACCTTGCCCCGCCGTTATGGTCGGCGCCCAACCAGGCTTCAGCCGTTACTCCCCAAGCCCTACGACCGGCGCCGCAGGGCTCTCTCCGGTGGCGGGTTCACCTACGCCATCCAACGCCACCCTGCTGGATGTGATCCGCGGCCTCAGCGGCAGCACCACCGAAACGGTGGAGCGAGGCAAAACGATTTTCTTTCCCGGCGATCCAGCTGAAAAGGTCTATCTGTTGCGCCGAGGCGCGGTGAGGCTCTCTCGGGTTTACGAATCCGGCGAAGAAATCACCGTGGCGCTGCTGCGGGAGAACAGCTTGTTCGGGGTGCTGTCGCTGCTCACGGGCCAGCGCAGCGACCGCTTCTATCACGCCGTGGCCTTCACCAGGGTGGAGATGGTCACTGCGCCGGCGGCCTCGGTGCGCAAAGCGATCGAGCTCGATGCCAGCGTGGGGCTGCTGATGCTGCAGGGCCTCTCCTCGCGCATCCTGCAGACCGAAACGATGATCGAAACCCTCACCCACCGCGACATGTCGTCGCGGCTGGTGAGCTTCTTGCTGGTGCTCTGCCGGGATTTCGGCGTGCCCACCAGCGAAGGGATCACGATCGATCTGCGCCTATCGCATCAGGCGATCGCCGAAGCGATCGGTTCCACACGCGTCACGATCACCCGGCTGCTGGGCGACCTGCGCAATGCCGGCCTCGTGCAGATCGATCGCAAAAAGATCACAGTGTTTGATCCGCTGGCGCTGGCCAAGCGGTTTAGCTGAACGCTTCCCACCGATACTGAGCGTCGTCGCGCAAGGTTGTGTCGGGCTGGCTGCTGATCCTGGCGCTTCTGCTGCTGGGTGGAGTGCTCTCCACCCTCGGTGATCGGCTCGGTTCCAAGGTGGGCAAGGCCCGCCTGAGCCTGCTGGGGATGCGGCCGCGCCGCACGGCGGTGGTGATCACGGTGCTCACCGGCAGCCTGATCAGCGCGATCTCGCTCGGCTTGATGCTGCTGGTGAGCGATCGGCTGCGCACCGGCCTGTTTGAGCTCGACCAGCTCGAGCGGCGTCTACGGGAGGGACGCGAAGCTCTGCAACGCAGCCAGAGCGAACTCACAGCAGCTGAATTGGGGCGCCAGCAGGCCCGCAGCCAACTGAGCATGGTGGAAGCGCAGGCCGCCTCGCTGCGCAAGGAGCTGGCACCGCTGCTACAACAGCGCCGATTGCTCGAGCAAGAACGCGATCAGCTCAGCCGCGAGATCGACGCCAAGGATGCCGACATCCAGCGCAACCGCCAAGAGCTGGCACGGCTGAACAACCGCATCGGCGCCTCCGCCAAGGAACTACAGCAGCTGGAAACCAACCTGATTGCCCTGCGCCGCGGCGATGTAGTGATCAGCAGCGGCCAGCCCCTGGAGATCGCCAAGGTGCGCATCGAGAAACCCGAGCAGGCCAAGTTGGTGATCGAAGCGCTGCTGCGCCAGACCAACACCAACGTGTTTCAGCGGGTGCTGCCCGGGCAGACACCCAACCGCCAGATCCTGCTGGTAGCCCGCAGTGACATCACCAAGCTGGAGGGCATCCTGAGCAAACGCGGTGATTGGGTGGTGAGCCTGATTTCGGCCGCCAACGTGCTCAAAGGCGAACGCCAGGTGGTGGCCTTCCCCGATGTGCGCCGCAACCGGCAGGTGGTGAAGGCCGGCCAGCAACTGGCCACCACCCTGTTGGAGGGTGATGAGCGCAGTGCGGAGCAGGTGCGCAGCCGCCTGAATGTGCTGCTGGCCTCGGCTTACAACGCCGTGCAGCGGGAAGGCAGCCTGGCCAGCGGGCTGCAGTTCGATGCCACCAGCGTGAATCAGCTCAGCAACGCCCTCAGCAACAGGCCCGCGGGGCAGGTGGTGCAACTGCAAGCGGTGTCGTTGCGCAACGGCGATCTGGTGGATCCGGTGGCCGTGGAACTGCGGGCGGTGCCGCGTTGAGCCAACTGGTGGCGATCGACCCTGGACGCAGCAAATGCGGCCTTGTGCTGGCGGATGGCAGCAGCCGTGAGGTGCTGGCGGCGGGTGTACTGCCGCCGCAGCGCTGCCAGGAGCTGCTGCTGGAGTGGGCCCGCAGTCCTGGTTGCAGCACGGTGTTGCTCGGTGATGGCACCGGCAGTCAGCCCTGGCGCCAGTGGCTCAGCGCCCATGACCTACCCACGCTGCTGATCCCGGAAGCGGGCACCACCCTCGCTGCGCGGGAGCGCTATTGGCAACTGGAGCCCGCCCGTGGCTGGCGGCGCTGGCTGCCGCGCGGTTTGCGGCTCCCTCCCCGCGATGTGGACGATGTGGTAGCGCAACTCCTTTTGGAACGCCACCTCGGAACGCTGTTGCAGCGCCCAGCCACGCTGCGCCGGCTCAGCCGCTGAGCCTTAAAACTTGGCCCGCACCGTAAAGGCGTAATCACCCCCAGGTTCGAGCTGGTAATCGGCCTTGAGCAGAAACCGCAGCAGCGCGTCTTGAATCAAGGCTCGACCGAGGGAGGGCTCCACCTGCAACTCACCGCGATCGAAGTACCAGCTGAAGGTCCACTGGAAGCCTCCAGCGCTCACCTCCCCTTCCAGCAGGCGCTGGCTGAAGCTCTGGTGCAGCACCCGGAGCTGGGCCGTGGTGGTGGGTAGACGACTCACGGCGGCGCTCCTCAGCCAAGCGGGGCTTCCGCCAGCTTGGCCGCAGCCGGCGCCACAAACCCGTTCAATCGGTTGCCGGCACGCTCAAAGCCCAGCCTCTGAATCAAGTCGACGCCCTGGAGCACCTCCTCAAGCACCTCCTCAAGCACCGGCTGATCAGCGGGAGCAAACCGGCCCAACACGTGCCCCACCGTGCGCTGCTTGCGCTCCACGGGATTGAGAGCCGGCGCTCCGATGCCGATGCGCAGGCGCGGAAACTCCTGCCCTCCCAGATGGGCAATGGTGCTGCGCAGGCCGTTATGGCCGCCGGCACCACCACTGAGGCGCAACCGCAGACGGCCCAGTGGCAGATCCATGTCGTCCACCAGCACCAACATCTCGGTGGGTTCGAGATCAAACCAATCGAGGGCAGCACGGATCGAGCGACCGCTGTCGTTCATGAAGGTCTGCGGCATGAGCAGCCGCAGACGCTTGCTGCCCACTCCCACCTCAGCCAGCAGGCCATGCAGCTTGCTCTGTTGTTTGAAGCTGCCACCGGCCTGGGCTGCGAGGCGCTCCAGCGCCATGAATCCGACGTTGTGGCGTGTCCCAACGTACTTGTCGCCAGGGTTACCGAGGCCCACCAGCAGCTGCAGGGGAGCGGTGCCTTCAGGGCCAGCCATCAATGCTCAGCGGCTCAACTCAAGCTTCTGAGGATTGCTCAGGGGCAGCATTGGTAGCTTGCGGGGTCGCTGGAATGTCTGGAGCACCCGCTTGAGCCTGCTTAGCAGGAAGAACGTTGGCGGCTGTGACTTCCGCTTCGACCGTGTCGACCGCCTTGCGGAATTCCTTCTCAAACTCGCTGGACGCACTCTGAAAACCCTTCAGGGTGCGTCCGAGGGTTTTGCCCAGCTCGGGCAAGCGCTTCGGGCCGAACACCAGAAGTCCGATGGCCGCGATGACCGCCAGCTCCGGCAGCCCGACTCCGAAGACGTTCATCCGATCAGCCGACGCCGTTCCAGTTGACGGTGATGCCGTCGAGCAGCAGCGACTTGTTGTACAGCTGCAGGATCACCAGCAGAAACACCAGGAAGAGGGCCATGAACACACCCATAACCGGGGTGGTGCCCCAACCGGGAACAACCTTGCCGTACTCGGAGTTGAGGGGACGCAGCAGATCTCCCAGGCGGGTGCGTTGAGCCATGACGGGCTGTGCTCTCTGGCAAGGGTCAGTCTCGTTACTGTAAGGGCCGCGGCAGCCGCCGCGGCTGTGCCTGTCGAGAGTTGTGATGGAAACGTCGTCCCCAGCCATGTCGGTGGCACTGGCCGTGCTGGCTGTGCTGCTGGGCCTCACCGGCTTTGGCATCTACACCGCCTTCGGTCCACCGTCGAAGGGCCTCACCGACCCCTTCGACGATCACGACGACTGATCACCCGGCGGGCTGCTGCCACTGCACACCAGCCAACTGCCGAGCTGCCAGGGCAGCAGTAGATCGCCCGTTCCAGCCGAGGCGCAAGAGGCCTCCGTCCCGGCCGTGAACTCGCGGCGGGCGCTCCAGCCCTCAGGCCAGCGCAACTGCTGGCGCTGAGGGCTGTGGTTTTGCAGCGTCAGTCGCGCCATTCCGGCTTGCTCGAGCGGCTGCAGCCCCACGATCTGCAGCGCCTCCGACCCCAAATCCAGGGCCGGCCAGCCGCAGGCTGCGGCACCATCTGCTGCTGGACGCAGCCAGACGGGCTCCCGGAAGCGCTGGGTCTGCTGGGGCACTGCCTGCTGGCGCCAGCCCTGGGAGCATGGTGAGAGGGCGAGCCGCAGCCGCTGGAGGCCCTGATCCGCTGAAGGATCGGGCCAGGTGGGCGCGCGCAGCAGCGAGACACACAGACGCTCAGGCTCGGCCGACACCCCCTGGGGCCCATCCAGCAGCACGGCCAGACCGCCACCGGCCTCAGCCTGTGAGGCGATCCAGCTGATCGCGGGCACTTCCCAGCGGGCTTGTTCGCGGTCGTTGGCAGATGCAGCAGGTCGCTCGATCACGCCGCCAGGCGTATCGGCCGCGTAACGGCAAGCGGGTTGCGCCAGGGGCAGCTCCAAGCGGAGCAGCTCATGGCGCTGACGCCAATCCACCTGCAGCACGAGCTCCAGCCAGGGCGAAGCCGCGCGCAGCTGTACGTCGAGCCGCAGCGGGCTGCTGCCGCAACAGCCGCGCCAGACGAGCCGTGTACAGAGCGGCCCCTGCTCCGCCAGCTCAGGGACGCTCTGCCACTGCAGCGGCAGGGGGTGCTGGCGGTAATCCGCTGAGAGATCCCAGGCATCCCAGAACTCACCGTGATCCTTCCAACGGCACCAGGCCAAGGGCCCCGCCAGCTGCGGTACACCGTCCATTCCCCAGATCTGCTCCAGCCCGGCAGGGCCGAACTGCGCCCGCACGAGCCCATTGCCGAGCTGCCAGCCCTGCTCGCTGGCCTGAAGGCCCACCGGATGCTGAAGCTCAGCGGACTCCAGCGCCAGCGACGCCTCGCGGGGGCCGCGCTCCAAGGGCACCGCCGCCACACCGGCCGGCAGGTGGAGCTGAACCCAGGTGCCGCCGCCTGGGGCCGGCTGCTGCGGCAGGGCCGCTTCGGCGCCGCTCAGGCGCCAGACCCCTGCCGGCAGACGCAGGGTGGAAGCCCCGGCAGCCTGCAGCTGCACTTGGGCCAACCACCAGCCTTTGTGGCGCGGCAGCAGAGCTTGCAACGCCTGATCGCGGCTGCGTCGCGCCTGCCGCCGGGCAGCACGCCACTGGGGTTCAGCCTGCTCGAACACTTCCGGGATCGACGTGCCAGGAAGGATGTCGTGAAACTGCTGAAACAGCAGAGGCCGCCAATCGGAATGTTCTGGCCGAGCCGCCCGCGGAGCGAACAGGTGCTGCAGGGCCAAAGCCAGATCCGCCTCCCGCAGCAGCCGCTCGAGACTGCGGTTGTGGCGCTTCTGATCGGGCCGGCTGGTGGCACAGCCGCGGTGCAACTCCAGATAAAGCTCATCGCGCCAGACCGGCAGCTGTGGCGCCAGCGGCTCCAAGCCCGCCAGGTACTGGCGCAGGCTGCCGTGGGTCTGGGGACAGGCCAGGGGTTGCTGCTGCCAGAGCTGCAGCTGCTCGAGCATCTCAGCGGTGGGCCCGCCGCCGTGATCACCCACTCCGGGCAACCACAGGGCCTGCTCCACCCCTGTGGCGGCTTGCCAGGCGCGGCTGTAGCTGTCGATCGCCAGTGGATCACCGTCGGTGCCGATCGGCGCTGTGGCCAGGGCCATCAGCTCGCTGCCGCAGCGGCTGCGCCAGCGGAACAGCCGGTGAGGGAAGGGCTGACCGCTGTTCCAGGCGAGCTTGTGGGTGCAGAACCACTCCACCCCTGTGCTGCGGGCCACCGCCGGCAGGCCGGCGCTGAAGCCAAAGCTGTCGGGCAGCCAGCAGAGATTGTGCTGCCACTCGGGAAAGCGGGAGCGGCTGTAGGCCTGGCCCAGGGCGAACTGCTGCAGCAGCGAGGCGGTACCGATCAGCACGCAATCGCTCTCCACCCAGGGGCCGTTGATCGGCTCAAAGCGCCCGGCCTGCATTACCTCCCGTAGCCGAGCGAAGAGCGCTGGCCGGTGCTGCTCGATCCAGGCGTAGAGCGCGGGGGTGGAGTGGGCGAAATGAAGCTGGGGGAAGCGCTCCATCAGCGCCAACGCCGATTCAAAGGTGCGTACCGCCGCCTGCCAGGTATCCGCCACCGGCCAGAGCCAGGCCAGATCGAGGTGGGCATGGCCCAGCACGTGCACCGGAGCAGGCGGCTGCAGCAGCACCTGCTCCTGTAGCCAGGGCTCGAGTGCGGGAGCGACAGAGGGGTCGGCAGGATTCAAAGCCTGGAGCTGCTCCAGGAGTGCCGGCTGCGCTTCAGCCGGCAAGCGCTGAGCGGCAAGGGCCAACCGCGGCGCAACCAGCACACCTGTGGGGTCTGCCGGATCGAGGGGTTCCTGCTCCACCGCACTGGCGATCAGAGCACCGTCGTCATGGAGGGGGGAGCGCAAACGCAAGTCCAGCTGCAGTGGCTGACCGCTCCACCAGGCCACCGGCAGGGGCCAGCGGCAGGCGGTGTCGAAGAGATCGCCCTGATGCACCCGCTCCCCATCCACCCGCAGCTCCACCGCATCGGCCCACCAGCGCAGCACCAGACGCGCCAGGCGATCGCCCTGCTGGCGCGTCTGCCAGGCCGGTGGGCACAGCAGCTCCAACCGCAGCTGCAGCCACCGCCCACCGCGGGGCCAGATCACCAGTCCGCGGGCATGCCAGTCAGGGCGGCAACGGGCTCCCCAGGGATCCAACAGCGCAAGATCGCCCGCGCCCGATGGGGTTGCACGCCGCCAGAGCGGCCTGAGATCCAGCCTGGATTGGGCCTGAAACGTTTCAATCCAGGAGCGAACAGCGCTGTCTGGGCCCTCCGGCATCGGTCAACGCGATCACGACCCATAGGATGATGCCGCTGCCGCAGGGTCAATCAGGGCCCACTTGGCGCCCGTCACTCCCTGTCACCGCCGGACAGAACCAATGCTCGCCCTCAAGATCTCGGTTTACTCCGTCGTCTTTTTCTTCATCGGGATCTTCGTGTTCGGCTTCCTGGCCAGCGATCCCAGCCGTACCCCCAGCCGCAAAGACCTCGAGGAGTGATTCGGCGCTAAGCCCTGGGGCGTGTCAGGATCACGCCCTCTTCATTCCATTCGGTGCCTGTCCAGCAACGCGTCCGCCGTTTGATTGCGGTGCTGGGATCGGCATCGGTTCTGCTCGGTGGTCACGCTGTTGCGGCTGATGAGCAGTCAACACCGGCTGTTCCCGCGACCTCCGGCCAGCCAGCTGCCCCCGCACCATCTGCGGCTGCAGGCCTGATCGAGGCCACTCCGGCACAGAAGCCACCTATCGAGATCGAGCTCAGCGCCGACGACCAGGGTTTCGACCTGCTGGCCAATCGGTTTGTGGCCGTAGGCAACGTGACGGTGATCCTGGCCGGCGGACGCCTGCTGGCGGATCGGATCGAATACGAAAGCGCCACCCGCACGATCTATGCCAGCGGCCGGGTTCGCTTCCAACGCGGCAATCAATATCTGCAGGCCAGCAAGCTCCGCTACAGCCTGATCGAAAACAGCGGAGAGATCGACGAGGTCTACGGCGTTCTCGATCTCGACAGCGCCGCCCTCGATCTCAATCCAGGCAGCCCACCCAGCGCTGCACTGCTGCCTTTGAGCTACTGGCCTGATCAGCTCCCCAAAGAACTGGAGCGGCCCACATTCGATCCGCTCATTCCAGGAACGCTGGAGCCGGCGCCCTCGATCCAGGCGAGCACAACCACCACCTCAACGTTGCAGCGCCAGAGCGACCAGATCCAGAACCAGCTGCGGGCACAGCCGCTCCACGATCCAAAGCTTCAGGCGAGCCTGGGCTGGCCTGCTAACACCGTCACGATCTGGCCGAGGGCAAACGGCACCCCCGAGCGCCTACCTGGCCAGGACTTGATGATGCCACCAGTGGCGTTATCGCCCATGGCACAGACCATGGCCTGTCCACCGCCACTGCCTCCGATCCCTGACTGGCACCCCTACCCCTGGAGCGCCACCCTCTGGGGCGGGCAAATGATCGACGCCAATTTCGGCGATACCTTCATCTTTAAAGGTCAGATGCGGCCTGAGTACCTGCTGGGTGTGGGTCTCAACAAACGCCTGCTGCGTGCAGGGCCGCTGGCCCTGGAGTTCGACTCCAACGCACTGCTTCACCATGCGGCCGAGCAACCAGGAGGGGAATTCAACCAGGACGTACCCAACGCCAACACCCCTGCTCAGACGTTCGGTGAATTCACCTGGAGCTTTGGCGTGCGGGCCTGGCTGCAACCGTGGCTAAGCCTGGCTTTTTTCGAAGGCGTTAGCTTGAACACCAACGTTAGCAACTATGAGAAAACATTCCGCGAGAACTACACCACTTTTCTCAACTACCTGGGCTTTGAAGTTGAAGCTCTGATCAAGCCGGAATGGTCACTGGTGGGACGGATACACCACCGGTCAGGTGCCTATGGGACTTATAGCGGCGTAAGCGAAGGGAGCAACGCCTACCTCGTTGGCATGCGCTACCGATTCGGTAGCAGTCCTGCAGCGAGTTTCCGCGTTGACATGGGTCCACCCGACGGCTGCCCGGCAGGAGGCCGCCCACAACCCAAACCACTCAGCGAACAACTGAATGAGGTCGCCCTGGGATCCAGCGAGCAGGCGACAGGAACTGCCGCACCCACCCAATCACCATCTTTGCTTGCGAGCGCTCCTCCCGCCCAAATGGAGGCAGAGAGGCGACAGGCGCTGGAAGCTCTGGTGAATCAGCGGGTCAGAGCTGTTCAGTTCCAACAGAGCCTGAAGGCGGAACAACGCTTCGGTTCAGAACAGCTTGCTTTGGAAACCAATGAAGAGCGCCAGTTTGGCGGCGTGAAACCGGAGCAGAGCGTTAAGTTCTCGTCCAAGGGCCAGCGATTTGTGATGGGAACCATCAGCCGCTGGCGCTTGCAAGCCAACAGGATCACCATCACACCAAAGGGCTGGCAAGCCGACCGAGCCGCCTTCAGCAACGATCCCTACACACCCGCACAGAGCTGGGTGGATTCCACCGGCGTCATTGCCCGCCAGGAAGCTAATGGCGACATGGTTATTAACACAAAGACCAATCAGCTGATCCTCGAGGATCGCCTTCCAATCCCGATCCAACGCAACCAACGCTTCGAAAAGGATCGCGAGGTGGAGAACCGCTGGGTGACGGCCGTCGACTCAGAGGATCGTGACGGTTTCTATCTCGGCTATAACCTAAAGCCCATCGAGGTGGGCAAGCGCGGAACTCTCAATCTGCAACCTCAGTTCATGGCGCGCCGGGCCCTCGATGGCACCACCAGCAGCTATATCTTGCCAGGCGAACCGATCGGCGCCACTGCGAGTTCACAGCCCACGCGGATTGGCGATCTGTTCGGCCTGCTTGCACGCTTCGACACCGAAGTACTGGGACTTGACATTGACATAACAGGCGATTTTTCCACTTTCGATCCAAGCAACTTCGCCAATGGTGCCCGCAGCTGGGGCGACATCAGCCGATCCTTCACGCTTCCCGGTATCGGCCTCACCACCGCCCGCGGTTTCGCTGCCTATCGCTATCGCGTATGGAATGGCTCGCTCGGCGAACAGGACGTCTATTCGGCCCTTGGATTGTCGCTCGAGCAGACCCGAACCCTACCCAAGCTTGGCAACATCTCCAACACAATGTTCTGGAGGGCGGGGATCGGCAACTTCCAGGGAACGGAATTCACCAGCGTGAACCTGGCGGACCTCTGGAGGGCGAGTGTGTACGGCTCAATCAACAGCAGCTTGCCGCTTTGGACAGGCAAACCGCTCAACCCAGTCAGTGAGCGTGCATCCCGCTACAGCCCTACGCCTGTGGTTCCAGGACTCACGATCAACACCAACCTGAACATCAACCTCGCTTATTACGGCGATGGCACAAACCAGCAGGCCTTCAGCATCAGTGGCGGGCCCACGCTCACGCTTGGACATCTGCAGAAGAACTTCCTGGACTACACCCAATTCACAATCGCTGGGGGCGGCACCCTCCGCCAAGGGCTGAGTCCGTTCAGCTTCGATCGCATTGTTGACCTCAGCACCCTGGGACTCGGGCTCACCCAGCAACTAGTCGGGCCTTTGATCTTCAGCGGTGGGGTTGGGCTCAACGTGGATCCCAACTCAGAGTTCTACGGCGACGTCGTGGATTCCTACGTGGAGCTGCGCTGGCAACGACGTGCCTATGAACTGGCGATTTACTACAGCCCTTACCAGGGTATTGGCGGCTTCCGGGTGAAACTCAATGACTTCAACTTCACTGGCACAGGCCTGCCCTTCGTGCCCTACACCCCTCCAGGCCTGGCGCAAGATGCGCTGATTCAACGACGGGGGTTCTGAGGTGAGAGCGGCGGCAGAGGTTGCGGCCCCAGCACGTCACCACCAATCATCAGATCGCTGCCGGTGAAGTCGGCACCGATCAACACAGCTCCCTCCAGCTGCACCCCAGGCGTGAGGGCCTGAATCAACACGGCATCGCGCAGGTTGGCCTGGCGTAGATCCACATCGCTGAGATCGGCGTTACTCAACCAGCTCTGCTGCAACAGAGCGCCGCGCAGATCGGCGTCACTGAGATCGGCCCCCTCCAGATTGCTGCCGCGCAGGTCAGCGCCACGCAGATCGGCATCCCGCAGATCGATGCCATTCAGCAGCAAGCCGCTCAGGTTGGCGCCGCGCAGGTCACAGCCGCGGCACTGGGGCCAGGGTGGAGCGGCCTGCCCCGCTGGGGAGCGGTAAGGCTCCACAGCCAAGGGCTGAGCCGCGGAGACGGCCGGCGGGGCGATCAGGAGGACAGCCACCAGGGCCGACCGAACAGAAGAGAGGAAGCGCATCGACCACGGACCGTCCTCACTCCTTGATAGACACTTGCACGAGTGGCCGCCACGACTTGCGAAGCCAGCAGGCTCAGGCGGCGCTGAAACTGTTGAGATAAGGCAGGCGGGCCGCCGTGGCCTGGAGCGCGTCACCGTGGGCGAGTAGCTGACCGGTGGCATCCCACTGACCCGTGGCCAGCATCTGGCGAGGGCCAGCCGCAAGGTCGAGCTGCCAGGTGTGGTCGCCGCAACGCAGCCGTGCTTCTGCCACATCCACCGCAACGCTGGCTGCCGGATCGGCATCCGCCGCAGCTTGAATCGCCAGCATCGTGTCGTGGTCCGCCACCAGGCAGGGAATGCCTAGCGCCAGACAGTTGCCGTAGAAGATCTCGGCAAAGCTCTCCCCCACCACCGCGCGGATGCCCCAGCGCATCAGCGCCTGCGGCGCGTGCTCGCGGCTGGAGCCACAACCGAAGTTGCGGTTCACCAGCAGGATCGAGGCGCCCTGATGCTCGGGCCGATCAAACGGGTGAGGGCCAGCCGGGCTATCGGCTAGTTCAGCCCGATCGTCGGCGAAAGCGGCAGGGCCCAACGCCTCAAAGGTGACGCACTTGAGGAAGCGCGCCGGGATGATCCGATCGGTGTCGATGTCATCGCCGCGCACCACCACGGTGGTGCCGCTGACGTTGTGGATCGAGCCAGAGGGGAAGGGTGTGGCGGTGGTCATGGGGCGGGCCGGCTGCGTTCGACGGTTAACGGGGAAAGAGATCGATCAGGCGTTGAGCAGCTCGCGCACATCGCTCACCCGACCAGCGATGGCCGCGGCAGCCACCATCGCCGGGCTCATCAGCAGGGTGCGACCGCTGGCCGAACCCTGGCGGCCCTTGAAATTGCGGTTGCTGGAGCTGGCGCTGATCTGGCGGCCCTCCAGGCGATCGGGGTTCATCGCCAGGCACATCGAGCAACCGGGCTCGCGCCACTCAAAACCTGCCTCCACAAACACCTTGTCGAGACCCTCGGCTTCAGCCGCGGCGGCCACCTGTTCGCTGCCGGGCACCACAAAGGCCTTGATGCCAGGCGCCACCTTGCGCCCTTTGGCCACAGCTGCCGCCGCCTGCAGATCGCTCAGGCGTCCGTTCGTGCAGCTGCCGATGAAGCACACATCCACAGGCGTGCCGGCGATCGGCGCACCGGGCTGCAGATCCATATAGCGATAGGCCTCTTCCGCCAGCGGCCGCTCGTCCGGCTCGGTTTGCTCGAGGGTGGGCACGGTTTCATCCACACCGATGCCCTGGCCTGGCGTGATGCCCCAGGTGATCGTGGGGGCGATGGCGGCGGCAT
>VFQS010001352.1_pt1 | contig 22820 bp, 22 predicted proteins | sample 3512361 | NCBI WGS metagenome assembly VFQS01 (sample SAMN10412375, study PRJNA504923) | tailings metagenome | isolation source: Relicate 1 Philex TSF3 active mining | place: Philippines
AATACTTTTTAGCCGTTGGTTAATCCAGCTTTCTGTATAGCCGAGTTTTACATATTGTTCCAGGGCTCTGTCAATACTCAGTTCAGGGTCTTGCATTTCGTCCAATCGTTCGGCAGCTACTTGTGCCAGCCAAAGTTTGAAAGGCTCTGCTTTGGGGGAAGGAATAGATTGAATAAGCCTGAATAATTGCTCAGTATCAGCTACATCGGTCATGCGCATTTTACCGTCGGCGGCAAGCATTTTCAAACCGTTACAATTTGTAACGGTTTCATTACCCTCATCTAATAGTCTTTTTTTCATTACCCGCCAATATACTTGAGGGTTAGGACTTTCTGTAAGTAAGGCAATGACATCAACAATAGCGATAAACCATTTCTCTTGCTCACTATCCCAAATGGTGCGTACTTGCTTGTCGTCAAATATTTTTATTTCAGTCTGCTTACTCATTCCCAATGTTTTTTAGATTATTTACTTTTCTGTTGTACTGTTTTTCACACAACCAGGGCCTTTCCATTGTTCATTTCTTTTCATTTATGGGCTATTTGTATGGCATGATACTGCATGTACCGACATTGCACAGCCCATTATTTTAGAAGTTAATTCCGAGTATTTGTATGCTACATTTATCATCATAAATCAATTAATCAAAAAAAATCATTGTTCAGACCATTTTAAGTAAAGAATCAGCGGAAAATCCTTAACCGGTTCATCAATGGCAGCTGCTAGGGTAGCATGAACGGCAGTAACTACTTGTTGGCGACTCTGCTCAATAAACAGCTTTATTTCGGAGATAAATGGTACTTCGGGTAGCAGTAATTCATTTTTACTCATCTATTTCCTCGTTTTGAGACAAATCCATTGGGCGAATCATGCTCTCAATAAATGAAATTTCCTCTGCTGTTAAGTCATATTTTTTGTAAAGTTTTTCATCTGTCCAAGGTTCTGAAAAATCTTGGATGGGTACGAAGGCGAATCTATCTTTTGTGATATCCTGTGAAAATGATAATTGAGAAATAAGGAATCTAGTAAACTTTGTCCTCAAATAACTTAACAAGTTAATACATTCATTTTCAGAATTGAAGGAACCTACTACGATATATGTTTCAGTACAAATTTCCTCGGGTTTTAAAATTTCAAGAGTTGAAAGTACTCTTCGCTTTCCTTCTTTATCAGGCTGGCCCGCATGGTCGTAAGAAGTTTTGGAGGTAATTACTTTCCAAAGTTTAATTAATTTGACGCCAACTGTTATTAAGTCACTTGGGTAGTTACCATAACCACCGTAAAATTTCAACTTTAAATCTCCTTTTATTTTCGGTCTTTCATTTGTTGGTAACCCAAATGGTTTTCTGCTGGAAACTTGTTCACTCATAAATGAATTTGAATGATTTCGTACTTTTTTTATTATGTCAACAGCAGACGAATGACGAATAAAAGTATCAAAATCATTCAAATTCCTTTCCGATATGTCAATTTGATTACCATTTCTAACTTCAATTACAGTTTTACCATTATAGTCATTGTCCCATAGAAAGTAACAAACGCCGCCCGGAACGTCTGCGCCTGGAAATGCATCAGAAGCAGAAGTATAATCAACTATTTTTCTAAATCTCTTATCATTTAGCATTTCATCTCTGAACTCATTTAATCCTTTCCCGCCAGCAAACCACCTATCGGGAATAATCATCGTTAAGTACTTTGGATTTAATTTTTTTGCTTGTTGTATAAATTTATGGTAAAGAGGTTTAGCACTTCTTCCGTGTCCCCCATCGCTCAATTGATAAGGTGGATTACCCACGATAACATCAAATTTCATATTAAATATTTTTTCTGGCTGATCTGTGTGAATAAAATGATAAGCGTAAGTTTCCAGGACCTCTTCCCGGTCATATACTTCCTGACTTGCCCCACAATAGGTACATTTTCCTTGTAGCCAGGTGTGCTGCAATCGTTCATAAAGAATATTGCCCTGTTCAGTGGCGAATGTTTCGCAAATGGAGTATTTTCCATTCGCTATTTTAGAGCAATAAACGCTTCGTCGGCTCAGTAAACTGGTGAGTTCGGTGATAGCAATGCCGTACAATTGCTGACTAAAAATATGATTGATACGTTCTTGTTTGTCAGGTATTTGTGCTTCCAGACCTTTCATAAGCCGCTTCGCCATTTCCCTTAAAAACACGCCACTTTTAGAGACAGGATCCAGAAATTTCGCTTTAGGATCGCTCCAAAGTTCCACGGGAAGCAAATCGAGAATATCATTGACCAGTTTGGGAGGTGTAAATACTTCGTCATTGCTTAGATTGGCGAGGCAGGAAAGTACGTCCGGATTATAATTTTCAGAACTTTGATTCATTTGATTCTCAGATTATTTCTCTTTTTTTGTTTGATCATAAGTTTCCAGATAGTCAATCCCTTGTGATGACATGTCCATTTCATTTATCATAATAGATCATTTAATAAAAAAATCATTGTTCAGACAGTTTTAGGAAATGAATGAGCGGAAAATCCTTCACAGGTTCGTCAATGGCAGCGGGATTCCCTTCGTCATTAAACAGGGAGAACTGGTGCGATTTTTCAACCAAAAATTTAAACATATAATCTCTTCTTTTCAGCATAGAGCCATTCACTGCACTCCATTCAGAAAACACGATAGGTTGTTTTGTCGAGGGGTTGGTAAAGTCCAGGGCATCGCCCCAAAGGATATTTCTATCAAACAGGAATCGAATGCTTCGCCTGCATGCTTCTTTGCATTTGTCCTTAAAAAGCGCGGTATAAAAATCGTTAAATATATGATAGAGACGCGCTCTGCATTCCTTCGCATTATCTTCGAGAATATCTACCCCGTAAATGCTGGAAACAGCTAAAACAGCATACCGTTCCCAATCCAGCTGGTTTTTGCTATATCGCTGATCGACCACCTTGAGCTTCCTTCGCAGCACTTCGGCTAAAAAGTTACCATTTCCACAAGCGGGTTCGAGGAAACGGGCCTCAATGCGTTCCGTTTCATGCTTTACCAGATCCAGCATAGCGTTGACCTCCCTTTCGTTGGTAAACACCTCCCCATGGTCAGCTACCCGTTTTTTTGATTTTACCTGTTTGTTATTATTTATTCCGGACATGGACAAATCATTTAATTAATTGATTTTGATAGTAATTTAAACGAAGTTAATTGAAAATGTCTGGAAACAGGTCAAAAAATTTGGATGTCATTGGTACTGTCTTTTTAAAAACCATTGTCTTTTGGTTTAACAGGCATGTGCAGGTTGTTATCCCATCAGTATTTTCCAAACAAAATAAGCCATAATAGATTGGCAACCAATGAAGCAGACAAATACGACGAGACATCCTTTACTCGTTTTATTATATACTTTATTGTAAATGGCTTTTTCCGGATCCGTTAAAATACCTAACCCTTTCGGTGCTTTTAATCCCAGGTTATGTCTGATCACTCGCTTTATCGAGGTGCGGGCGGCAATTCTTTTTGTTAAAGAGGGTATTCGAAATCCAAATTTCATAGGTTTGGTATTATAAAATGACTATTTTCATACATTATAATTTATATTCACTTTGGAAACTACGCAAAGTTAAGCTATATTTAGACACTTTCGTCACTCATACTAAAATAGTTCTGCCAAATAGGGTCAAAAATGAAAATATCTTTTAACAGGGGTCTGAGGAACCATTTTCCCGTATTATTAGTACTCGTCAGATTTAATTCTGCATTTAATTTATTCATTGGATTATTACGCATGAATCTGCTTTTTCACAGAGGTTGTTGGACTCGCATTTTTGATTGCTTATTGAATATCTAAAACTTCTTTTAGTATGAAATCAGAATAGTCATAATTAATAATTCCATTTTTATCAGATTCTAGCTTTCCTCGTTTGGTCGTCCTATTTCTCCTATTAGCTCTTTCTTCACTAACTCTAATTTTTTTAATATGGATATTATTTGTTAATTTTATACCAACTCGTTTTGCTGATTTTATTATGAATTCAGCAAAACATTCTGAGGCAATTAATTGATTTGTAGCAGACGCTGTGCCAAGTTTTAATTCAATTAATAAAAGATGTAAGTGTTGACCTTCACTAGCAAATAGGATATAATCACATATTTTATGTAAACCAGTTTTATTTGAGAAATAGGGAAATATTTTTATTGTGTCTGGGTCATACTTATAAAGTAAATGTGTAATTCCATTATGAACTACAATTTTCCTTTTCATTATCTTTTTTTCATACAAAACGAAAGCATCTTTATCTTTTTCAAGATATTTGTCTTCAAGCAAAGTTTGTATTAAATCAAGTTGATTAACTAATTGCTTTGCCATAATTCAAGGTATAAAATAGTTCATCTGAACGTTTGTTTAATTCTTCAATGGTATTATCAAGTGTGGATACCGCAAATCCATTTTGGTCAACCTTTATCGGTTTTATTTCAGTTTGTTTTGCTCTTTCATTTTTATACTTAAACATATAAGCGCCAACATCTGAAATTTTTAGAAATTCATCGTCTCTGTAGCCGAATTCTTTCGAAACAGAGGCTACATCTTTATTATTCGATGATATCATTATTAAATTATTAAATTCCCTAATTATATAATCACTATGAGTACTAATTATAAGTCTTAATCCTTTATTAATGAGTCTGGCAATAATTTTGGCTAATTTCACTTGATTGTCCGGGTGTAAATTTAATTCGGGCTCATCAATAATTACTAAATCATTTTTTACTGCCCTGTATTTAAGGTAGATAACCAGACTAGCTAATGTTTTGACTATTGAAGAACTTTGATGAAAAGATAACTTTACTCTAGGTGCCTTTTTACTGACAAACTCAACATTTCCATCTTTATTAATTATTACTTTTCCATGTAACAATTCGGTTTCAATTTCTTCAGCAAACTCGAAATAGTCATCGCTATTTCTTTGTTCAATATTACTTAAATCTTCAGCAACTTCTAATCCGTCTCTAATAGGCTGGGGGTACCTTGTGGTTCTTTTGAATACCAAATCAAATAAATTAAAATCTTTATTCGTAATGGCTTGAATATGCTCTAAAGCATCATTTCTACGAATTGAAAGTTCATTACTAAAGGTATAGATTGAATTTCTTTCAACAGGAAAAATTATGGAGGATGTAATTGGATGAAATGCTATGATAGAATATAGCCTTGATAAAAACACAATTTCCATAAAAGTATAAAATTCTTTATTTTTAATAAGTGATTCACTTATTGAAATTGATATTTTAATTTTTTTCGATTCTTTCTTTAAAATAAATGAGTAATCAAAAAGCTTTATAGTTTCATTTAGCTCTAACTCATTAATTTTGTTTTGAAATTCTTCTTTGGTTTCTAATATATTAATTTCAGTTTTTGAAAAAAAATCTCTGGATTTTGCTTCAGGAATTGCAAATAAATTCCAAAGATTTTCTTTTATATTTTCAACTTCTTTAGCTCTAAAATTCCAAATTAAATGGCTATCAATAGGCATTATGACGGAATTGTTTTCAACTAAATTTTTTATTATTTCTTCTCCTAATCTGATTCCAATACTTTTGTTATTGAGCTTAGTTATAGCATAAAGAACATAGGCCATATAAGTTTTTCCAGTGCCATTTGGACCACAAAAAACGGTCAATTTTTTACTTAAATCTATTGTAGCTTCTTTAACGGCTCCTAACTCTTTGATTTGTACTTTCATTGCTACAATATTTTTATGTATAAATGTAAGGATTTAATTTTACAAAAGAAGGCTTTATGAAGCGTTTCTTTTGCTTGAATCAATGGAAGTGATTTATATTTAAACGCCAAATTGTGTCAAGTGATGGTCAAGGTGTTTACTAAACATTGTGCTCCATTCTTGTGCGGTTAGAACGCCAAATGAATGGGATTCTTTTCCGTCAAAATAAGTTTCTCCAAGTTGTTGTGTCTTGTTTAGATAATCAACCAAACGTTTCTTTTCAGTCTCAAAATCCCTACTATCTTTAATTAAAAATTGTGATCCGGTTTGTCCATTCTTTTTGTACGGTTTTTGGCCAACTATGGAATTTTTTACAAATAGTATTAACATTAATTTTACAAAGCCATTTGGTTTTGGGTGAATATTTTCATATTCCAATTCGTAGGTAACATTGCAATGTGCCATCATTTTTGCTACATCCATTTTACCCCAGATTGGTTTTGTAGTCGGTGTTAATTTGTCGATTCGGCTTATAAATTCTGCCGTGTCTTGTTCATTAAATGAATTTTTCATTTGCTTTATTTTTTAACATCATTTATCATCTAAAAATCGGAACGAATAGGTATGTCCTTCTTGTAAATCCTGTGGGTCATTGTACAAAAGGCAAATGACAACCTTTCCGCGGCCCTCCCTGTGTATGGCAATCAGCCGGCAGTAGGCGTAATATCCCATTGCTATTTTGGGTGGAAACTGGTAGATTTTGCCGGAATCGCATTGGTACCAATCATATAACTCATCTTCGCTTAATTCTCTGGCAGTAACCACACTATTTTCTTCATTTTTACATATATGAAGCACCAAACGATAAACGGTCATGTCTGGGGGGAAATGACTGCTGGAAGTGTCTGGTAAAAACATATAACGAATTTCTCGCTTGTGTTTTCTGTCCGAAAGAACTATATCCCACTGGGGTTCATCCTCCTTTTCGTTTTTGAAAAACGAGGTGTTTCTGTATTCAGTGTCTAGGGGAAGTAATATCTCCCCGTTCAATTGAGCAATCTTATTTCTTACCGAATCTGGTAATACCACCTGGCCTGCTGCATGCAGCGAAAAAAGAAGGAGGAAAAGGACAGGCAATAGGGGCATAATCTATCTCAACGGTTAAGGATCTTTTCTTTTATGGCTGTAATCCGATGTGGGGCCGGCTGATATTGTGACAATGATTTTTTAATCAGATAGGGAATATCCATACGTTCAAAATGATCAGTTTCAGTTGTATTTTCTTTCAGCGAATTAGCTGCTTTTTGATCATCTTCCAGCTGGTCCTGGTGAAATTTTTCAATATTTGTCATAACGTTAAAATCTTGCGGGTGATATAGTTATCTTCTACAAATGTAGGGTATATTTATAGAATAATGCAAATGATTTTACAATGGAAAAAATACCAATAATTCCTTTAGAAAATGAAAAGGTAATACTAACGCCACTGCTTGATAGTGATTTTGAAAGATTGTTCGAGGTGGCTTCCGATAAAATGATTTGGGTCCAGCATCCTAATCCGGATAGGTTTAAACGGGAAGTTTTTGAGAAGTATTTTGAAGGGGCCATCCAATCGGAAGGGGCATTTTTAATTTCAAATACAGTTACAGGGGATGTTATTGGTTCCACCCGATTTTATGATTATGATGCTAAAGCCCGACTCATAAAAATTGGCTACACTTTTTTTTCAAGAGTTTGTTGGGGAAATCATTTTAATAAAGAGGTTAAATGGCTTATGCTACATTACGCCTTCAACTATGTTGATAAGGTTCATTTTGAGGTTGGGGCCCAAAATATCAGGTCCCAAAAAGCGATGGAGCGATTGGGTGCTGAAAAGATATTCGAACAAGAAGTTACCTATTATGGTGAGCTACCCAAACATAATTTCGTTTATGAAATGAGAAAAGAGCTTGGATAGCATCCTTTATTGTGCACCAACCACTCTGTAAACTTTGCCATCTGCTTTGGTGAATATCAATAGCTCATCATTTTCGTCTAAACCAAGTCTTAGATCAGGTTTATATTTCGGATGAATTGACAAGAAACTAAAAGGTTGTTTGTCCAGCGTAAGGCCAAATTCAGTGATGGTAGATTGCGTGCCTAATTTCAGTTTATCGGCTTCAACGGAAAAAAATCGCCCATTCGTTACGTCACTAAAGATATACTTCCCTTGCAAAACCGGTATTTTCTTGCCTGTATAAACAAATCCACCAGAAATAGCTTTTCCTTCGTCATGATCAAAATGTGCCACCGGATAAAGATAGGGTATAGGATCACCACCTGCAGGCAGGGGAAAAACCTGATCTATTTTTGCCTTTGGACGCACTTCAAAAGTACCTTCCCTGTCCGGCCAGCCATAATTTCCGCCAGGAATGCCCAGGTTTAATTCCTCGCTATTAGATTGGCCAATATCTGTTATCAACATTTTACCTTTGGGTGTCCAAATAATCCTGTTTGGATTTCTAAAACCACGGCAATAAATTTCCTTACAAAGTTCAGCATCTTTCGACTTTGCGAATGGATTATCCGTCGGGATACCGTATTGACCATTTTTACTATTTTTTCCTAAAGGATCTATCCGAATGACCGAACCCCAGATCCTATTATTTCCCGTCGTTACATGGGTCCAACCTTCTCCAGCAGCACCGCCGTCGCCCACACCAACGTAAAGCATACCATAATCTTCGGAACCTTTTACCGCATTAGTATTGAAAGTACATTCCTGAACACCATGTATGGGTGTTGCCATGTTGACCCGAAGTAAGGTTCTGTTCGTGACCTTAAATGGCAGAGTGCCGGCATCCTGAATTTTCCATTCTGTTAAAACCCATTGTAGAGTGACTTTGATGGAATCTTCGAAGGCAAAATCGGCCTTAGCGGTTCCGGGGGGTTCTGTATGAGTTGTATATAGCAGTCCATTTGATTTAAAGTCGGGATGGAAGGCAAAACTGCCAAAACCAGTCGCCAAGCCTGGCGCATGAATAAAAGCAGGTTTTTCACGAATCAAATCAATGGCTACTTCCCATTTATTATTCTTGAACTCATAAAGAAATCCGCGTAAATCCTGAATAAAAAGTCGGTTTGGCGTTCCTGGTAGGGTTCTCGATACATTTATTCTAGACAAAGGCGCTTTGGTGGCGGTTAGCGGCGAAGTAGAAACGTATGCTAGGTCTAGGGTAATGGGAGACTTAGCTATTTTAGTGGGAATAGGGTCGGTTAAAGGGGTAATTCCATCAGAATGGGGAATGGCTGGAGCACTTTCCCTTTGTTTACTGCCAATGTAAGATATAAGCGCATCTACCTCTGATTTTTTCAAATATTGAAAAGAGGGCATGACCTGTTTGTAATCTTCGTACAGTTGCTTTGCCCTGGGATCTCCTTTTTCAATCATTGCCCCAGCATTGACAATCATGTTTTTTATCCAGTCAGCAGGCGCCGCCGACATGACCGTGCCCAGTTCAGGTCCAATGACCCGTTGGGAAAAATTATGACAAGACGAACATAAGGCATCAAAAAGTGCTTGACCTTTGGCCAACGCTTTAGGGGATACTGCCTTTCCAGCATTCGTTTGCGAAAAGGAAAAGAATGGCAGACAAGTCAGGCAGAAAATGAATATGCCTGAAAAATGGTTTAGGTGTGTTCGCTTCATAATGCAAATTAATCATTTTTCTAAAAGTAAGAAATAGAAATTATATATACTTCTTTATCTTTGAAGTTGAATGAATCTAAAGAAAATGAAAAAGGAAAAAATTATTTTCTGGACGGCGACCATCATAATCGCTTTATTTGAAGGAGTAATGCCAGCATTGACTTCACAAACAGAACTGGCTAAAGAAGGAATCAGACATTTAGGTTATCCTGAATATTTTGGAAATGCATTGGTTATTTTTAAGGTTTTAGGCGTATTGGCCTTGGTAATTCCTGAAATTCCAAAAAGAGTTAAAGAATGGGCTTATGCTGGTTTTGCTTTTGACTTTATTTTTGCAAGTATAAGTCACGGAGCTGTGGACGGAATGAATGTACAAACTATTTTTCCAATGTTTGTTTTAGGAATATTGGCCGTTTCTTATGTTTATTATCACAAATTAAATTAAAGACCAATCTAAAGAATGTTCCCAGGTATAATCTCTCCTGAGATATAATATCACAAGGAAAGTAATGGCCAAGCAGACAAAATAGTCCGGGATATTTTGTTTGATGTAATTCATCGAAAAAAAGATACTTATGATTTAAAAAACCTATAATTGCCGTTAAATTCAATTAAAAAAATCTTCCCAACGGTAATACTGAAAGGTACCATCTGTACTCATGGCCACAAAAATCCCTTTTTTAAACGTGTTATTTAGAGGTAAATGAAAGACCTCGCTACCATCACTCTCTATCGAACTTGCATAAATCTTTTTGATTAACCGATGTTTATGTGGATTATCATTCTGACCTTCCCGGGGATAAACATTAAATTGATTAGCCTGCTGGTCTGAAAGAAGGATGAAACCTGTCCCATCAGGGTTTTTAAAAATGGATAAACCCTCGTGGTCTTCTTTCACCTTTTTACGGGCAAATAAGGCAAGTTCGTTAGAACTGCTATCGGGATGTGCATAATATTTCCTGACCCCCTTACCTTCATCGGAATAATAAACATAACCCAATTCGTTATCAACCACGATGGATTCGATCTCCTTTTTTCCGCTAAACTTTCCAAATTTTCTGACCAGCTGACCTTTAACTACGCCATTGTCATCGGCAGATAAAAGGTATTGAAAGATATAGTTTAGTTTAGGTCCTGTTTTACGACCTACAAAAGCATAGATTAAACCGGTCCTGGAATCTTTGAACAAGGCAACACCCATAGGGGAGCGTAAAGATTCTCCTTCAAAAACAGGGATTCCTCCGTTATCTAAACTTTGTATTTCAGGCAATGAAAAAACGCGTATGGTATTTGTATTTCGCTCTGTACACACTGCAATATCTGTTTTTTTGCCTAAAACCTCCAGGCCGTAGGCTATGTCAACATTATTAGGTCTTTTTAAACCTAAGACAGATTTGTTATAGTCTATTTTTCCATTCAGATCAAATACATAAAGTCCGCCATCGAGCGTATCATTTCCTTTATCTGTGCCGAGGATAAAGCTTTTAGCCGGATCTTCTTTATTGAACCAAATAGCAGGATCATCACTATCGGACCTAACTTTTTCGGTAATAATTATAGGGATTTTTACTTTGGAGGGGTATTGAGCGTTACAACTAAAAAAAGAAGTAAAGAGAATAAATAAAATGGATAATCGAATCATGAATACGTGTTTATTACAAATTTAGGTTAATATTTTCGACTAAGAACCGTTAAGTATTTTTTAATAAATATTTAATATACATATTTTATTCAATTAACACTACACATATAATATTGGCCTTTCAAACAAATAAAAATTGAAATATGTTAAGAATTCTAACTTTACTAAGTTTTCTTATAATTACTTCTGTTTTGCATGGTCAAACAGGTAAATTAATAGGAAAAATTTTGGATGAAAATGGATTAAGTATGCCGGGAGCAACCTTGTCCATAAATACGCAGCCCATTTCTGGGACTATTTCTGATAATTTGGGAAAATTTCAATTTATAAATCTGAAAGAGGGAAAATATATCCTTTCTGTTTCTTATCTGGGGTATATCTCTTTGGAGGCAGAGGTTAATATTTCAGGTGGAACAACTACAGAACAGAATTTTAAATTAGTAGAATCGGCCATTCTTGGTGAAGAAGTTTTAATTCTTGGAGATCGATTAAAAGGTCAGGCTAAGGCCTTGAATCAACAAAAGAATAATGCTAATATCACCAATATTGTGGCTGCTGATCAAATTGGTAAGTTCCCTGATGCAAATATCGGGGATGCGTTAAAACGTATTTCAGGTATTACAATGCAAAATGACCAGGGCGAGGCAAGAAATATTATTATTCGCGGTATGGCTCCTCAGTTAAATTCAGTTATGTTGAATGGAGAAAGAGTTCCATCAGCAGAAGGGGATAACAGAAATGTTCAGCTCGATTTGATTCCGGCAGATATGATTCAAACCATTGAGGTGAATAAGGCCATTTTACCTAATATGGATGCTGATGCTATTGGTGGTGCCGTTAATCTCGTAACCAGGAAAGCGCCAAATGCTCTTCGACTTTCTGGAACATTGGGTTCTGGTTTGAATTTATTATCCGAAAAGCCTATTTTAAATGGTTCTCTTATTGTGGGTGATAGAGTGGCAAATGATAAATTGGGAGTCATTTTATCAGCTTCTTATAACAATCATAATTTTGGTTCTGATAATTATGAGGCGGTTTGGGCTCAAACGACGAATGCGAAATATCCAGTGGTGTTAAGCGGTTTTGATTTGAGAAAGTATGATGTTCAAAGAGTACGCAGAAGTATTTCCCTCGCATTGGATTACGAATTGGGTAAAGGACACAATATCTATTTCAACACCATGTATAATTGGAGAGACGATTGGGAAAATAGATATAGATTCAGAGCGGATAGATTAAATACACCAGTAGCTTCTGGTAAATTTACCGAGATTTCTGATAAACTGTTGGAGTTAACAGGTAGAGTAGCCATTCAAACAAAAGGGGGTATTGATAATGCAAGAGTTAAGGCAAAGAGACTTGAAGATCAGCGGGTTAATAATAATATGTTGTCAGGAGACCATTTATTTGGTTCGTTGAAAATGAAATGGTCTGCTACCTTGGCATCTGCCCTAGAGGATAGACCCAATGAGCGTTACATAACACACAGATCAAATAAATTAGTATTGGTGGACACTAAAGATCCTTTTAAGGCTTTAGTAACCCTTAAAAATCAGGCAGATGCCCTTACACTTTCATTGAATGAAATAAATGAATCCAATAATAATACCAATGAACAGGATTTTAACAGTAGGGTAGATTTTGAATTACCATTCAAAAATAATAAGGGAAATATATATTTTGGGGGTAGATTAAGGAATAAACAAAAAGAAAGAGTTGATTCTTATGATATCTATTCACCTATCACCACATTGGCAAGCGGGGGAAATAATTTCGGCAGTCTTACTTTTTCAAAACAAGATGATCGTATTTTCTTGAATGGTGATAAATACGTTCCAGGTAATTTTATAAATAGCACCTATCTGGGTGGTTTAAATTTTAATGATAATACCAAATTCAAAAAAGAGGATGCGATAGCAGAGTATATCACATCTAACTATTCTGCTACAGAAAATATTCAGGCAACTTATCTGATGAGCGATTATAAATTATCGGATAAATTGATGATCATAGCTGGTTTAAGGGTCGAAAATACAAATATTAATTACAGAGGATTCAATTTTGATGAAGAGACGGAGGTAGCCAGTGAAACGCCTGAAGTTAAAAAGTCTTATATCAATGTATTACCTGGTGCCCATTTGAAATATAACTTCACAAATAATGCTATACTCAGGTTGGCCTGGACCAATTCGTTGGCCAGACCTAATTATTATGATATCGTTCCACATGCAACTTACAATCCTGATGATCAAGTCTTAGTTCAAGGTAATCCAGATCTAAAAGCAACGACTTCAAGTAATTTTGACCTTATGTTTGAAAATTATTTCAAATCAATTGGCTTAATTTCAATAAGTTCTTTCTATAAAGATTTGAATAATTTCATTTATACCCGAACCGATTTAAATGTGACCGATGCTAAATATGGACAGTTACAATCCAGAACACAACCTCAGAATGGTGGAACGGCAAATGTATATGGTTTAGAGCTTTCCTTCCAAAGACAACTTGATTTTCTTCCTGGATTTTTAAAAGGCTTTGGTGTTTATCTGAATTATACGCTGACGGAATCAAGTACTACGGGCATACAGGGTAGAGAAAATGATGATCTAAGGCTGACGGGAACAGCAAAAAATATGTTGAATGCTTCCCTTTCTTATGAAACTAAGAAACTGGTTCTCAGAGCATCAATAAATTATGCCGGTGATTATATTGATTTGATTGGGGATTCTTCTTTTGATGATGTTTACTATGATAAACAGTTGTTTTTAGATGTGAATGCTTCTTATGCTGTCTCTCCAAAATGGAGGGTTTACTTTGAAGCAAACAACCTGACAAACCAACCATTGAGATATTATCAGGGAATTAGAGAGAGAACTTATCAAGAGGAATATTATAATGCAAGGATAAATCTTGGTATCAAGTTTGATTTTTTTGGAAATTAAACGGCTTCTAGGGCAGCAATCAAAAAGGGCTTTTGAATTAATCACTCAAAGGCCCTTTTTGATTATTGTCAGGCAAAAAATTCATTCAATTTCGCCAATTGGTAAATTTTTTCCTGGGTATATGTGAAGCGTTTTTTTAGTTTTATTTTTATTTTGAATATTTTTATGATTAAACCATTATCCACTTCAAAAATGTAGAACACCATGAAAAAAAACCCGTTAAAAATAGTTAACCTTATTCTTTTAATGAGTCTTCAATGGTTTTGCCATGTAGGTTATGCACAGGATGGAACCATTTATCCGCTGGAAGCACCTAAAGAACCCAGTGCTATCCCATTAGGTACTGGGACAGTTGACGATCAACCCTCACCAGAAACCTGGTTTCGTCAATGGGGGGATCCTATGGCAAGAAATATTTCTACGGCTACCTTAACGCCATTTCTCCCTGAAAAGGGAAAGGGAAACGGCGCGGCGGTTATTGTTGCGCCGGGAGGAGGATTTCGTTGGCTTTCCATGGGCAATGAAGGATGGGAGGTAGCTGAAGCGCTGGCTAAACAAGGCATTGCTGCCTTTGTTCTAAAATATCGCTTGTATCCGACGCCTTCATCTCTGGATGATTTCAAAGCATGGATGAACCGCCCGAGGCCTGCACCTCCTAAACCTGATGAAAATGGTAAAACAAATCCTCCCTCACTACCGGAACAAAGAGACTTATCCAATCAACTCGAGGACGCTGAAGCTGCTTATGCCATGATTGTTAATAATGCAGAGAAATGGGGTGTTGATATAAATCGGATTGGAATGATCGGATTCTCTGCTGGCGCTGGACTGACGATGCACGCTACGCTTAATTCCCAAACAATGAAACTGGCCTTTATTGGTCCAATTTATGGGGGAATGGGTCCGGTAAAAGTGCCTGAAAATGCTCCTCCGATGTTCAATGTAATCGCTACGGACGATTTCTTATTTAATTCCCAGTTTGGTATAATCGATGCCTGGTTTAAAGCAGGCAGACCGGTCGAATTTCATTTGTACCAGAATGGCGGGCATGGATTTGGTCTGGGAAACCCAAACAGAACCAGTAATCGTTGGTTTGACGCATTTATCCACTGGCTAAATGTTAATCGTTTTCTTGTTTCCAATGCAGTAAAATAAGGAAGTTGTATGAGGGAGGATCCTTTGTTATTTCTTACCCACAAAAAGCAGGTACTGCCATATTCCGAAATAAGCCGATTTTATTTCTTTTTGTGTTGAGGTAAACAGCTTTTCCAGGACTGGCAACAAATGGCCGTTCATCTTCACGTGATTGACACCCATCCATTTTTTAAATCCCGAAAAAGAAGATTGGTGGAAATCAACTACGGCGATATGACCTCCTGGTTTCAAATCCTTTTGAGCTTGCTCAAGAAGTTCTTGCCAGCCAGGATTAATCATGCTTAGGGAATAAGAAAATAGGATAAGATCTGGTTTCTCCCAATCCTCCGTGTGATTTACTTTGTAGGTGGTATGCAAAATGGAACAGGTTTTTTCAAAATCCTTTAATTTCTCTTTTGCTATATCAACCATTTCTTTAGAAGTATCTAGCCCTAGACAGGTGATAGATGGATGTATTTTTAACAGAAAGGCTAAGTTTTTACCCGTTCCACAACCTATTTCCCATATATGATAGGGTTTTTTGGGTATCTGTATTTTCTTTAAAATACTAATACGACCAAATAAAAAACTCCATCTGGTCAGGTCATAAATGGGGGCATGCATTTGGTAATAACTGGAAAGGGTTTGTTCAAGTGTTTTATGTTGGGTTTTCATTAGGTGTTATTTTACGATGCCTAAATGTACACTACCGTAGGTTCCTACCCGGTCTAAGCTATGCTGAATCAGTGTTTCATTGTTTGAAAAATCAATCGCATCATGTACAAAATCAGGAATGAATTTTAAATGATTTGCCGCAGAACGGAGTAAAAATTTAGTACCTGGCGCACTGTTTTTAAGCATTATTTCCCATTCTTCCCGCATAGCATCTGGATTATGATAAGCAAGCCAGTCCAAATGGTCTAAAAGGATTAAATGAGAATAAGTTCCTGGATTTTCAGTAAGGAAAGAAGTAATGGTTTGGGAATAGGTATTGATTTTATTGACCTTATTTTTTATCGTCTCAAAATTTTCAGGTTTCAGATAATTTGGGCAACATTCCTGTGTGTATTTTCCAAATAAATATACATGCCAAAAATAATTATCCTGCAACGGTATTTTTGTAAATACATGTTTCAAACTATTTAAAATAAAGGATTTGACTCCTCCCGGATGATCGGCTTGAATCAAATTCCTTTGAGCTCTTGGCACTCCTGCCATAGTTAAAACAGTATGACGACTGGTAAGCCACTGAAAAAAGGGAGAGAAAATTTTCCTTTCTATACCTACATATTTTTCTTTTTGTTCCTCTAACGATGTGGAGGAAAATATTTTCTTAAGGTCTGCTTTCAAGGTGGGGGTAAGATTCAAAAAGTTTTTAAACCACCAGGCAATTAATCCAGATGTTCCATGGTAATAAAAACTCCCCTTGTTTTTATCCGCCTCAAAATAATGCGCTTTTTGTTGCCAATATTGGAGGTCGTTTTCTTTCAGAGACCTGGATAAAAAATTATTCAATAAGTATTTAAAATCAAATGTATTGCCCTCTCCAAATAATTCAAATAATAAAGGATGTTCTGTTTCTTTAAATACCGACTTTTTTAAATTTAACAGCGCATTTTGTCGTGGATTCATATCCACGCAATGTATTTCCATTGGATTATCAAGCAGATAATCCAATGCATTACAACCTGCACTGGTGATCATACAAAGTTTGCTTTCTTCATTTATTTGTAGTAATTGTCTATCGCATCTGGGGTCTTCCCAGCAAGTGTTATATACTAAATTGGAGGTATGAATCTGTTTAAAAAACTGATCCCGGAAGTGATGTAATGCAGTCATATTTTTTTCATTTGAATAATTTATAAAGGTAAAATGACCATATTACTTTAAGATTATCCGAATATTAAATGAACGTAAAAAAAACCTGAACCACGTGAAGGTTCAGGTCAACCAGATTGTATGAAAAAACACTAATTAACATCAGCAATACCGGATCAAAAATATAACCCAGGCTTTGAAGTGGAGTGGTTATCGATATTATATAATCATCATTTTTATGTTAAATCAGCAAGTCCAAAAGATAAGGTCATACCAGCACCTCCAACACCGGTAACAGCTTGAACACCTTGTTCCACCACACCAATATGCCATTTGGCATTAGGTTTTTTAACATAAGTGCCATTCCAGAAGGACTGAATTTTAGGGAGGGGAAAATGAGCGAAAGAATCAAGATATTGAAGAATAAGTTCGTTTGTCTTTTGATCATCAAAGGGTAATATAGTATCTCCGTAATGATGATTATCACCTAAGGTTACTTCATTGTAAGCTGTTTGCGAAGCCATGACGTGAATCCCTCTTTTTAAATATTCAGGAGATTCATTTTCTATCCTTTTTTTCAATATTTCTCTGGAAGGGCAGGACAGAAACGATTCATAGTGCAGGAGGGTCAGTCCGGCAGCTAAATTTGGACCCAATGCCCAATCTGACGGTTGGGAAGCGGTCCGCATCATCTGTAATTTGCATTTTACTAAATCTAATGACTGGTAATATTCCGGGTATAAGGTCTCCAGATCCTCACCGGTGCAAAGAATTATCTTTTCGGTTTGCCAGACTTTTTTGCCACTGTACAAACGAGGGAAATCAATAGCTGAAATAACGGTTTTGTACTCAATGTGTACGTTTAATACCTCTTTTAAGTACTTATGCATTTGCCAAACAGCTTGACGGGGATCAACATTTACCTCCGTTGAGCTGAACATAGCGCCAAGTAACCCTTTTGTTTTTACAGCGGCACTCTTTTGACTTACCATTTCAGGGGTCAACAATTCAATCGAATAGGGATTATTATGATATAGCGCATGGAATTCATTTAATATGGCCCATTCATCTTCTTGATAAGCTAAATGTAATGAACCTGTCGGAACAGCCCAGAAATTTGCCTTTTCAGCTAGCTCCAACCATATTTCCCTCGATTTTAAAGCTACGGGATAACTATCGGTAGGTTGACCAATAGGCCAAATCATGCCAAAATTTCTGATGGAAGCTCCCTGCGCTTGTGGATTCCTTTCAAAAAGGATAACTTTCAGTCCTTTTTTAGCTCTTTCCCAGGCTTGAGCCAATCCAATGATGCCTCCGCCAACGATGGCAATATCAAAATGATCCTTATTCATGTTAATTTATAGTTTCTAAGATTAAGAGAAGATTAATTCTTTCGGTAAAGGTAAATCTTTGTACTTTGACAAATAGAAAGTAAATATTAATTATGGTAGTTTTGATGTTAATTTTTAAATAATTGGAAGATGACGAAAATAAAATTGATGGTTTTGGATATGGCCGGAACCACCGTCAGAGATAAAAATGAAGTGGAGGACTGTTTTTTAAAGGCGGCGAAGGTAACAAACTTAAAAACAACGCCCCAAAGGGTGAACGATTTGCAGGGAATCCCTAAATTGATTGTCATAAACACACTTTGGGAGGAGTATTTGGGAAAAGATCATCCCGATTTTGCTATCAATGTGGACAAAACCTTTCAATCTTTTAAGGAAATTTTGGAAAATCACTATCTGACACAGCCAATTTTTCCTGCGTTTAAAGCGGAAGAGACATTGCTTTGGCTTCGGAGTAAAGGAATAAAAATAGCGCTAACTACTGGTTTTTATAGAAAGGTAACTAATATCATTCTTAACAGATTAGGTTGGGATAAACATCTGAATGAGGTATATTTTAATTATGCGGGAAATGCAGTGATTGACCTTTCTTTGACTCCTGATGAAACAGGTGGGGTAGGCAGACCTTATCCTGATATGATATTTAAGGCAATGGAAATATTCAACATCAAAGACCCGCAGGAAGTAGCAAATATTGGGGACACACCTTCTGATATATTATCGGGAAATGCAGCTAAATGTCAATTTTCATTAGGTGTATTAAATGGTACACACACTAAGGAATCGTTGGAAGAATATCCTAATCATGGTCTTTTAGATTCCCTGGCTCAATTACCCGAATTTTTGGAAGGTCACGAGGTGATTTTAAATTAGATTCAGTTAATGATTAATTAATATTTAGATAATATGCAATAATTACAAATTCTTTTGAATCCATATACCTTTAAATTTAAAAAGGTATGGAAACAAAAAATGATATCATTGCTGCCATTCTACAATTGTTTAACGACAAAGGGCATTCTGAATATGGTGGAGAAGCAGTTACTCAGTTGGAGCACGCCTTACAAACTGCTACTTTAGCACGGGATAATAATGCGACGGATCAACTAATAACGGCCGCTTTATTACACGATATAGGGCATTTATTACATGATTTACCTAATGATGCTCCCCTCAAGGGAATAGATGATGTACATGAAAATAAGGCGGCTGTTTTTTTAAGAAAATACTTTCCGGAGGCAGTAACGGAACCTGTTCGCTTACATGTATTGGCAAAAAGGTATCTCTCTTCCACAGAAGAAGATTATTATGCTATGCTAAGTGAGCCTTCTAAACAAAGTTTCGTATTACAAGGCGGCTTAATGTCTTTAGCTGAAGTAAGTTCCTTCGAACAACATCCATTTTTTTCTGACGCTGTTAAGTTGAGAAAATGGGATGATCAAGCCAAAGTAAAAGAATTAATTACCGCGCCAGTTGAAGATTTTGAAAAAAATATAGCGGTATCTCTACATCCTTACTTTTTAGAAGATAGCTTATGAGCTTGTCGTCGCTAAAACCAGAAATACTGTATCGACAGCCCGTTTGGGCGATTCTGGCTGCTTTTGGAACTTATTTTTGTATGTATGGCTTTAGAAAACCTTACACTGTTGCTGATTTTGACGGTTATTTGCTTTGGGGAATTGGCTATAAAACAGTGTTGGTTTCCTCCCAAATCATTGGCTACGCTTTATCTAAATTTATTGGCATTAAAGTAATTTCCGAACTGGTGAACCAAAACAGGACTAAGATTCTTATTGGTTTTATTCTTTTTGCCCAACTTATGATGGTAGGTTTTGGTCTGGTTTCACCTTCTTTTGGTATCATTTTCTTATTTTTCAACGGCTTACCTTTGGGTATGGTTTACGGGATTGTACAGAGCTATCTGGAGGGAAGGAAGATGACTGAAGCTCTCATTGCAGGTTTATGTATTAGCTTTATTTTAGCAGACGGGTTCACAAAAACAGTTGGAAGTTACTTACTTCAAAAGGGAATTTCTCCTTTCTGGATGCCTGGTTTGGCTGGATTTTTGTTTATTATACCCATTATGTTTTTTATCTGGATGCTAACAAAGATTCCTCCCCCGAGCCTGGAAGATGAAGCTCACCGGGTAAAAAGAACGCCTTTATCTGGTAAGGAAAGGGTTGTTTTATTAAAGCGTTTTGGCTGGGGAATCTTTTTCATTGGTATTGCCTTCCTGCTTATTACCCTGCTAAGGAGTTTTAGGGCCGATTTTGCCCTGGAAATCTGGCAGGGATTAAATTATAAAGGTATTCCCTCCATTTTTATCTATTCTGAACTGTGGATAGCCTTAGGAATTATTTTATCTCATGCACTCATCGTGTTAATTAAAAGCAATAAAAAGGCTTTTTTCTTCAGCTTGATATTATGTAACCTAGGGTTTTTACTCATCTTATTAGCCTTGTTCGCACAATGGCGGGGGATGGACGGCTTTTGGTTTATGGTGCTTTCAGGATTAGGGATTTATATACCTTACGTTACCATTCACACCACCGTTTTTGAACGCCTCATTGCCACTTTCAGGCAGGAGGGAAATATTGGATTTTTTATGTACATCGTTGATAGCATGGGCTATATAGGCTATGTATTTTTACTTTTCTCGAAAGAGTTTATACCTAAAACATCGGTAATCATATATTTTAAATATTGTCTGATTCTATTTTCAATTATTGCTATTTTATTTTTGATAATGTCCATTATTTATTTCCGACGAAAATTAATAAATAGTTCACGTAAAGTTGTTGTTTAGTTAGTATTACCCATTCATATTTGTGTCGAAAATTGAGGAGTGTATCATTTAAAAATGAACACACTCCTCTCTTATTTACTTTAACTAAAAACAAATTTATGCGTTTTTTTACACAAAAGTTTAAAAAAAGCAAAGTATTGTCTGTATTTTTTATGTGCAGCTCTATGTTATTTGCTTTAAATGGTTTTTCTCAAAAGATGGTTCAGGGAATCGTTTACGAGCAAGGAACCGAATCTCCCATTATTGGAGCCAATGTATTGGTAAAGGGATCTTCTACAGGAACGGTAACCGATCTGGATGGAAAATTTTCAATTTCTTTGAGTAATGGAGAAAACGCCTTGATTATTTCTTATGTAGGCTTTGCTGAAAAAGAAATAATGGTGGATGGTCAAACAACTATTCTTGTGTATCTGGAAGAAGCCGCTTTAGGTTTGACAGAAGTTACCGTTACCGCTTTGGGTATCACAAAAGAGAAGAAGAGAATTACTACTGCTATTCAAAGTGTTGATGGTTCTCAATTGGTTAAGGCCAGAGAACCTAACAATATTAACGGATTAGTTGGTAAGGTGGCTGGTTTGACCATTGGTGCTTCGCCAGAGCTTTTACGTCGTCCTAATGTTTTATTAAGAGGTAGTTCCGATCTATTATATGTTGTAGATGGTGTGCCTATTAATTCTGATACATGGAATATTAACTCTGACGATATTGAAACTTTTACCGTGCTAAAAGGTGCAACAGCCGCAGCACTTTACGGTTTCCGTGGGCGTAATGGTGCTATCATAATATCTACAAAGAGAGGAACAGGTAAAAAGAAAGGATTTACGGTGGAATTCAACTCTTCAACTATGATGGAAGACGGGTTCAACGCTATTCCTAAGGTACAAGATTTATATGGCCCTGGTGATCATGGTATTTATGAATTCGTAGATGGTAAGGGTGGAGGAAAAAATGACGGTGATTATGATATTTGGGGACCACCATTAGATGGACGTTTGTTACCTCAATATGATAGCCCAATTGATCCATTAACTGGAAAAAGAATTCCTACTCCTTTTACTGCCAGAGGAACAGATAATCTAACTAGATTTTTACAACCAGGTGTTTTAACAAAAAATAGCTTTGCTGTAGCAAGTACCGGTGAACGTTATGATATGCGTTTTTCAATGGGTCATAACTATCAGCAAGGTATCGTACCTAACACCAATTTGAATATTTTAAATTTTAATGCAACGTTAGGTTTTGATTTTACTAAAAAACTTCGTTTTGAGTCTAATATAAACTATAACAGACAGTATTCCGATAATTTTCCAGACGCAAACTACGGTCCAAACTCTATTATTTATAACATCGTTACCTGGGCTGGTGCTGACTGGGACGTTGATGACATGAAGAACTACTGGCAGGAAGGTAAAGAAGGTGTTCAGCAGATTTATGCGGAATATCAGCGTTATAACAATCCTTGGTTCATGTCAAAGGAATGGTTACGTGGGCATTACAAAAATGATGTATATGGTTACGGAAGTCTAACCTACTCATTTACAGACAAACTTAAATTGGTTGGTCGTACGTCAATAACTTCTTACGATTTATTGAGGGATGAAAAGTTCCCTTATTCAGCTGGTTCTTACGGACGTGACGAGCGTAAAGGTGATTACAGAGAAGATAGACGTTCATTATTTGAAAATAATACAGACGTACTTTTAACTTACAATGAGTCTTTTGGTAAAGTGGGAGTACATCTGTTAGGTGGTGCAAACAT
>VFQS010001353.1_pt1 | contig 22819 bp, 29 predicted proteins | sample 3512361 | NCBI WGS metagenome assembly VFQS01 (sample SAMN10412375, study PRJNA504923) | tailings metagenome | isolation source: Relicate 1 Philex TSF3 active mining | place: Philippines
CGATGGTGCAGAATCACCATTCTCTTGCTCATTAGACAAATAAATAATAAAGTCAGGAGACTTTTCATTATTCTTTGACTTGTTGGAGAACATAATTACTCGCTGCTTTACCTTGTTTCCAAGTTCATCGGAAACAATGTATCCAGTACAATAAGAACTCTTGCCATTGGCAGCAGCCTTTTTCCAAAGTGCGCCAACTTCACGATTCTTCCAATCTGATTGCTTATCTGTAGTATTACTCATATTTTTTATTGTGATGTATAACTAAAACAAACGAAGTGAACATTATTATTAATAAAAGCACTAATTTTAATTTTCATATTCGCAATTGTTTACGCGAGATGACCTTAGCAGGTTTTTCGATGCTGTCAAGAGTGAATTTCAGAAATTTCCAAGATCATCCAACATTTTGACTTCAAGAGTCAACCGATTTCTTAACGCAAGCATTTGTTTCAAGTATTTCGATCTAGTTTTTTCGGTCTTTGCTTTCGTAACTTTTAAAATAACTTTGTCAACCTCTTTGTTAAAAAATGCAGCGGAATCTTCCATGATTTTTTTATGGTTTAACATATAAAGCTTCTAAAAAATCTTGGTCTTTTTTGATCCAGTGCAAGATTTTTCCGATACTCTTATTATTCAATTGAATGCTGTTTATTCCATAGAATTTAAAGATTTCTTCATATTTTAAATCAGGTTGTTGATCTGAGCCTTTTAAATATTGCTGAATAAAATATACACTTTTTATTTTAGAAGCGGCAATTGTTTTGGCGCAATGAACGCATGGACTATAAACCATACAAGCATAATGTGGTTGGCGAGACGCATATAAAATAGCATTTACTTCAGCATGATTAATTAAACAAGATTTTGTTTCACGATCTTTGAAAACATTTTCTTTAGGTAAAAAACCGGGACCAAAGCCATTAAAGCCTGTGGACACAGTTCTCCATTCTTCATCAAATAAGGCAACGCCTACTTGAGTGTGTGGATCTTCTGAGCGTGATCTTGCAGACAACGCAAGGTAACAACCATACTCAGATTTACTTAGTCTCGGATTGTTGGGATTGAAACTCATAATACATTAATTCAGCGTCTCCTGCGGTCCACTTATGGGCAAGACCTTCACAGGAAAATTCTTTAGAAAATGGCTTCCAAGTTTTCGATTCAGGCGGAAGTTTACTTGATATCCATGCGCCACTGTCTCTAAAAACTATTCTGTTATTTGGTTGAGCGAACATTTGTCCTCCTTCTCCCCAAAAAATATGAGCGCATTTATGTCCAGCAGATATTTCAGAATAACCTAGACTATAATCTTCTCCGTTACACCAATCAATTGTAAATAAATATTTTCCTACATGCATTTTCTTATCTTTAAGATAAATATATGCACTACCATTTTTTAAATATTCAAATCTTTGAATTGTAAAATAATAACTAAAACTATCCCATAACTGTAGCCAGTCTAAGTCATATTTGGTGCTAGGTTGTTCACTATTGCAGAGATAATGAATAGGCACTCTGGCGAACTGTGCGCCATACTCGCTCATTACATTAAACATCAAACAGCGTCTAGGAATAGATACTATTGAAAATATTTCTACAGGAATATATTTTCCAGTTGTTCGCGGAGAGCTATCAGTTAAAAAAGAAGTGTCTAAATAACCTATTTGAGTTGGTATATTTGTCGATAAGTAGCTCACTATTCCCCCCTTTTGAAAGTCTCCATAAGATCATGCACGGCATTTAACATCGTGTCAAGAGTTGCAATGCGATTTGCATAAAGATTTTCAGTCTTTATTTGTTCTTCTTTAATTAATTTTTCAAGCTGTTTAATTTTTTTATAAGTATTGACAGGTTTGGTTCGTTCGAATTCAGATGGATTCATAGTTTTTTATAAATAAAGTATTTTTGCCATTCTTCTCGATTATTTATTGGTTTACTGGGAAGCACGGGAATAGGCATTGGAACAGATTTAATATCGCGATTCTTATGGTCAAAGAATGGATACATATCTTTCTTTATTTGATTACACCGCGCACAAGTCAAGGTGATGTTTTCTATTTCTTTGGTTCCGCCTTTTGAGCGAGGGAAGATATGTTCGACAGTCATATCTTTTTTATCAAATTTTTCATGACAAATTTGACAGGTATTATCAAAAATCATACACAATTTTTGAAGACTTAAAGTGCGTGGCAATCTTTTTCTTTTAGAAAAGAAAGAAGTTTTTATAACTGCTGTGGTTGGAATAAACCAAATCTTATCTTTAGAAGTTAAAAAAGGCTGATCTTTATGAAAATTAATTCCTTGATTAGAAAACCATTGCAGATTATTATCTATTAAATTCTCACTAGCATCAAAGCATTTAATATTGTTTTTTATTAAATGCAAGAATGTAGCCCTACCAGTTAAAAAGGTGTAAGGCATGAAAGACGAATCTAATAATAAAGTGGTTATTTGATTAGAATAACTCGACATTGAATGAGATTAACAGAAAATCTCGAAAAGTCAACACAAAAAAACCGCTAACTTTCGTTAGCGGTATATTTGACTAAACATCGTTCACTATTAGAAGTTCCAGCGAACTCCTGCGAGAACGACTACATCGCCGCTGAACTCTTGGCTTGCAAAGTTATACTTAGAAGCTTGAAAATTATTGTCGTAGTATCCAACTTCAGCATAAGGTTGAAGATGATTGAAGAAAGTGCGAGAAACACCAATCTTAGCGGCTACAACATCATAATCAGTAAACTTGCCATATTCAACAGTAGGAGTAAGTGTGAACCAGCCAAACACATCGGTTGGACGTTCAGCACCAACGATATAACCTGATTGACCAAGGTTAAAATCATGTGAACCGCGAATATAAGGAGTTAGATAAGGATTTACCAATGCAATCTTTGGGGCCAATTCAGTTGAATTACGGCCACCAACAATTGAACTCTGGTGACGAAGAGCTTGCAAATCACCACGAAGTGAGAACTTCTCAGTAATCTTTAGAGATTTACCAACACCAACCTTCCAGTGAGATTCATCAATGTTGTTAGAATTAGGAAGAATAACACCACCGACATAAGTATCGACACCAAAATAAGCCTTTCCAATATCAAAACCAGCAAATGCTGATTCACTGGTCTTGGCTAGACCGTTTACGATGTAATGGTTGTTATAACCAGCATTAATACTGGCACTGATTGTTGACTCAGTATCCGCAGCAAAAACTGCGACTGAGGCTAGAATTGACACGATGAATAACTTAAATGACTTAATCATAGGTACATAATCTTACACAGATTTCGCAAGAAGTCAAGAAATTTTCTTTGATCAACCGTTCTTCACTTTATTCATTAAATAATTAGCTCCTATTGTGACTGCCGCGACTATTCCTGCTAAATAATACTTAAAATACTCAAGACCAGAAACTCGCGATTCCAAGTCTTTTTGGCTTTGTTTTATATTGTCAATATTTTCAGCAATCGTATCTAGTTTTTGTTCCATTCTCGATAGAACCGCATCGTAACTATTATTATTATACTGATCTGACATATCGTTTTTTACACTATAAATTAACTATTGGGAGTATTGTTTTTATCATTTTTTTCCACTCTTTTTACTCTTGAATTTGGAAAATTTTTATTGCCAAAATCTGAGCTATATAAGCTATATAATCGCATAATGACTCCGTGTTTAACGGTAACGTCGCCAAGGTCTTCAACCAGTACGAAATTTGGTCTATCATATTTAGCTATAACGTCAGAACTAACTAATAAATGATTTGTTTCACCTGAGTCCATAACTCTTTGTGCATAATTGATTCCATCACCACTAATATTTAAATTACCATTAATATCTTCAAGTGGACAAACGTCGCCACAATGAATGCCCATTCTCATTTCTAAATCTGGTCTATTTTTTACAGCTTTTGCTACAGTGATTCCGCAATTGATAGCGTCTTCAAGATAAGTAAAAAATCCAAGAATCATTCCGTCTCCAGTTGGTAAAACAATTAATTTTTCAAGTGCGTTTGCTGTTTTAAATTGTATAGTCGATTTAACTATTTCACCTAAATCTTTAAAGCATTTTCTCTGCTCATCAGTAGTTTTTTTACTATATCCAACTATATCCATGAAAAAAATATAGCCATCTTGTATTTTATCCAATTCAAGACGACTAGATTTTACTTCAGCATCAATCGCCGCAACTTGACTTATTATTTTCTTAGGTGGTTTTGGAGCTTCAACTTTTTTAATTTCTTCGACTTTTTTTTCTTCGACTGCTTTGTTTTTACTTTTTAAAAATTCTTTCCAATTGATATTCTTTTTATCTTTTTTCTTTGGGTCTTTTGCGACTTCTTCTTCATGTATCTTCTTCAACTTAACTTCTTCTTCATTTCTTTTATCAATGTAAGCTTGCATTTGCTTTTTGAATTCTTCACTAATATGAATTGTAACGTCTTTGCCGCCGCCTCCATTGTCGATTTTTTTCTTTCTTGTTGCTCCTTTTAATTGAAGAAGCGTTTGCATTTTGATATTGCCAGTTTTAAAAGCTAAATCTAATGGTGCTATTTCACCTTTGAAGTCTGCGCCATTAACATTTGCGCCTAAACAAATTAAAAACTCTACCATTTCAATATCATTAGCATTAACTGCATAATGAATAGGCATCCATCCATTTTTTTCATCACGACCGTTTATACGACCATCAATATCAAAATATTTTTGAACCCCTTCAAAATCACCAGTTTCAGCGCAAAAATGAATACTTGAACCACCAGAAGATTTTGCTCCTGCTTTAGTTAGTATTCTTACTATCTCTCCTCTATTGCCTAAAGCTAATACGTCTATTGGATTGTTCTTGCCCAAGAAGTCTTTAGCGTTAACATCAGCACCTCTAAGCAATAAATATTCTACAAGATGTTTTTGTCCATAATGAACTGCGTAATGCATAGCAGTCCAACCTTTAGCGGCATCTACTTCATTTAAAGTATGCCCATTATTTAACATTTCTTCTACAGATACGATATCACCATTTTTCGCGGCTAAATGAAAACTGCTACCGCTTCCATATTTTGCACCACGTTTTTGAAGAACGTCAACGATAGAAAGAAAACCTTTTTGTTCTGCAATATCAAGTGCTGTGTTTTTACTTGTCCAGTCTTTACAATTAACGTCAGCACCATGATTTAATAGTAGTTCAACAATTTCTTTATTATTTTCTGATACGGCAACAATAAGAGGAGGATTTCCAGTATCCTCGTCTCTTTCATTTATATTAGTTTTGTCTTTGACTATGCAATTATAGACATTATCATATAAATTGCGTCTTATATGAGTGAAAATATTAATTCCCATTTTAATCTTGCTTCTTAAAAGTCCAATTTTTATGATGATTTCTTTTGCCATTCATCACGTTGCTTATTTTACTAGCTTGTAAATTATATTTTCTTTTAAAATCTTTAATTAATCCAGTAAAGATTTCTTTAGTTTTAACGTTTTCAAATGTATAAGTATTTTTATTACAATTAGCAAATCCTATGCTATTTTTTTGCTCTTCACTCATAGAAAAGCCTTTTTGTCTGATAGCTTTTCCTTTATGGATTTTTCTTAGTATATTCTTCGTATTTTCTGATAATTTTGCACCTAGTCTTGATTTTCTTATTTTATTTCTGACTGAATCGTTCATTTCTACCTTACCAGCAATAAAACTTAAATTGTAACAATTAGCTTTATTATTTGCCGCTTCATTAAGATACAATTGCTCTTTATTTAATAGCTCATGCTCTTGACATTCTTCTATTACTACGAAATCAAAATTATTTATTCCATATTTATTGTAAGCATTTTGTAACTTTTTATTAATATGTCGATTAAATTTTAAATCTGTTTTATGGCGAGATAACCTATCTCCTTTTTTAGAGAATAAATTTTTAGATGAACCTATGTAATACTTTCCATCTGCTTTATTTATTATTTTATAAATTCCAATCATATTATTCTTTTTGTTTGTATCTTGAGAGATCTAAATTAGGTAAAGGTTTTTCTATATTTATACTAGATAATCTTTCATTTTGCACAACTAATTTACTACCTCCAACTATTTTTCCATCTGCGACATCATAAATGAAGAACACTGTTTTTGTCAAACCCACTCTTACTATTCTCCCTGGCTTTCCATCTACATACACTACGTCATCGGTTTTATAGTCAGATCCTATGAATATAAACAAAGCTGCCGCAAACTTTTCAATGCTAGACTTAAACATTAATGCTATAAGCCCAATAATAAATAACCAAACATATTTGCCGGTCAAATCTTGACCAGTTGATTCTAATACTTGTTGCGATATAATATTAACGTCGTTTGTATTCATATAATCAGTTGCGTATAACTGATTACACTAAAATAAATAAAATAGATTTTTTTAAGTTATCCGGTGTTTTATGGTATATTGCCGGTTATTTAATCCACTTTTGTTCTCTTAATATATGGTCTATTAAATCTTTTTCATCACTATCCATTTCTTTCTCGAAACGCTTTAGTAATTCATTTAATGGATATACTCTATCAGGAGATTCTTTTTGTTTTTCTTTAAGCTCTTGAATCACATCTACAATTTTAACAAGGGGTGATTTAAATTCATCAACCTTTTCTTTAGTTGTGAAATTGCACATTTCAAAAGCTTTTGGAGTTAAAGCTTTAAGAATAGAAATCACTGCTGACCCCAACATATTAAATATTGAGAATGCAGCGGCGGCAGCAGGGTGAACTGTAGCAAGTAAACGAAGAAGTACAAATACTATAACGAATACCATTATTGTAGTTAATGTACTAACAATAAACTTCTTTAACCCCCAAAATACAGCATTTAATCCAAACATACCGCTCATTGAATCTAAAACTGCTTTGTTTTGATCTGCTTCTTTAGCGACTTCTTTAGCTTTGTCGGTTAATTGCCAGAGTTGATCGTCGTATTTTTGATTTAATTCTGACTTTTCTTTTTGAAGCTTGTTGATTATGTCGTCACGTTGAGCGAGAAGCTCTTCGCCTTTTTTGCGTTCTTCAACTAAAGCAGAGTTTAAAAGATCTACAGTAGCTTTGATTCTTTTTGTTTCGTCTATGTGAGGCGAACCTACAATAGAAATAACTCTTTCATTCAATTTTAATGCCGTGTCTACTTGCACAGGAGCATTAGTAACTTGATTTAAAGAATGTTGAATACCTATAGAAAGTCCAGAGGTTTGTATTTTTTTACCTTTGTCATTCTTTTCGATTTGTACAAGAGTGTCGTCTACTTTTTTTTCTTCTTTAGCAATTATTTTTTGATTATCATCAATTTGTTTTGCTGGTTTAATTGTAGAAAAACAACCAGTTACAAGAAAAACTAGCAATAATATAGATACGATTTTAGAGGTCATATCTATACTTACACAATTTTTTATAGAAAAGCTCTATAATTAACAGATCCGTAAGCAGCTAATGCATTATTACCTAAAGGATAAACACATAATACAATTGTGTCCATCGTGCCATTTATGCTGCATCCTAATTTTAGTAACGCTTTTAAAACGTTAGTGTCTGCTGACTGTTTAGCTGTACCGTATCCACCTGCAATAATAGTTCCACCACTAGCTATATTTGTAGTGCCATCTCCTATTGCTTTTTGTAGTGGTTCGTTATTAACATCTACATAAGTAAAAGTTCCAGCAACTGTTGGATTAAAAATTAATCTCCACTCATAAGCATCGATACTTGATACATATATACCAGTATCTAAAATATCAATTGTACATCCTTTATAGCTAGGTTTTAATCTAAAACCTAGCAAAGCATTTAATTGATCTTTTGCTACAGAAACTGGAGACGTTCCGGTTGATAAATATAAATTGGTGGCAATTTCTTCTTTTCCACCCTCACTAATAACTGCTGAACAAATACATTCTATAGAAGAAGCTGCTCCTGATCCTGTATTTTCAATTTGATATCGTAATGGCAAATTAGGTGTAGACATATAAACACCGCTTACCACATTTGCATGATTAAATTGATGGCAATAAAATATTAAACCATCTACAACAAATCCAACTCTTACACATCCAACTCCTAACCATTCAAAATCAATAATTAAAATTTGAGCCTTTGTAAAATCTAACTCTATTCCGCTTAGTCCAGTGCCATCCATTTTATCAATATTCCAATTAGCTTGAGTAGCAGAATTAGAATCGGAAGGACTTCCCGAAGTGCTTGATCTAACAACTAAGCTTACAGTGCTGTTTGATCTTTGTAAAAAGATGCCATTATCATCATCAAACAAACCCATTCTACTAATTATACCAGTCCCACCTCCGCTTTTTCTTAAAACGCCAGTAATAAAAATCAATTGAGACTTAGATGGTTGATAATTGAAACGCATGTATGTCTGGCGAGTTCTTTTACCAGCAGTATTTGCGCTTACCGATAAAGTCGAAGAAGCTGTGTTACTAGAATAAGTTGAAGAAGTTCCTGATCCGCTTTCTTGAATATCATTAAAATATAATGATTGATTATCAAATATCTGTTTACTATTAAAGATAGTTTCTGGATTAGAAACTCTTTGTCTTCCAAAAGAATCAACTCCTCCCAATCCGCCAGCAAAGTCTTTATCTGTAAATGGCCTATAATACTCTTTAAAAGTATCATAAATAAGACTTGTATTTACGTTCTGAGGGAATTGAACTGCGAACTGTTGAGCCATAAATATTTTTACACTATTTTCTTCTGTAGACGGTATTTTCTTTAAGCACTTTATTTTTGAATAAAATACTTGAATTACCAATTTTTACATATTGGTCATCGTATAGTAATAGATGATCGTCTTTTTTAAATAGATCGCCGGTTTTTACTAACGAATATTTTTTAATTTCTTTTTCGCTTAGAGTCGTTATGTTGACCGCTCTGTGTATATTTGAAGAATTATCGTTCACTATTGGAGCCTTTCTTAATCTTCTTTATTTTCTTGCGACCCCAGTCAATAGAATCGTGATTTTCTTTATATTGTTTGCTAAAACAGTTTCTTGGTTTATCTCCTTTACCAGCACTCATAATCTTTTTCTAATTGTATATTTGGCTTAAGATCGTTCATTATTGCAAGTCTTTGGTCCTCTTTGTAAGAAAACCAATCTCGTATTTGTTGCCAACTTCTACCGCAGCCTACACAATGATCATTGATTAACTTGCATTTTCTAATGCAAGGAGTGGATATTTTAGCAGCAGTGTCCTCGTTTGTCGTCATTAACAGATTTATACACTAATTTTAGTTCTCTATATTTATAGAGTTCAGCATAAGCTTCTTGAACATGCTTATCTAAATCCTTAACTAAATAAGGAATAGCTTTATCAGAATCAACTGTTTTAATTGATTCAATTAGTTTATTAATTATAATATCTACTTCTTGCATTGATAAAATGGTTGGGAGTGAGGTGATCGAAACCCCTTCTTCTCGTTCAAAGCGAGACATAATAAGCCATTATACGAACTCCCAATGGATGAGAATATAAAAGTCGAAATTCTATTTTCTATATGTATTATATTATATGATAGCAAAATATTCAAATGAAATTTTTGAATCTTCTGGCAGTAGAGATCTGTTAGACTTGCAATGTGAACAGTGTGGATGTTTATTTAAGAAAACAAAAAATTTAATTCAATCATCTATAAAGGGAAATCCTATGCATAAATTAAAATTTTGTTCACTTGTTTGTTCTGGAAAAGCGCAAAATAAAAAACAATTAATAAATTGTAAAAATTGTAACAAAGAATTTTTCAAAAGCAATGGTCAAATAAAAAAGACTGTTAATTCATTCTGCTCTTCTTCGTGCGCTGCTTTTTATAATAATACTCACAAAACACATGGTTGCAGAAGATCTAAATTTGAAATGTATTTAGAGCAAATATTACCATCTAAATACCCTAATTTAGAATTTCATTTCAATAGAAAAGATGCAATTAATTCTGAATTAGATATTTATATTCCTTCTCTTAATTTGGCTTTTGAACTAAATGGTGTTTTTCATTATGAGCCAATTTATGGACAAGATAAATTAAAACAAATACAAAATAATGATAATCGCAAATTTCAAGCTTGTTTAGAAAAAGGCATTGAATTATGCATTATTGATGTTTCTAGCATGGAATATTTTAAACCTAATAAATGTGAAAAATATTTAAATATTATTTTGAGTGTTATTGATACAAATAGAGCGATACATCAGTACTAAACTTACTGATACCTCTGAAATTTATCGGTTGAACAAGGATTCGAACCTTGGGTGCTTTTGAGGCACGGAGTTTTAGTAGAACTCTGCTTTAAACCACTCAGCCATTCAACCATAAATTTTTAACTTTTAAAAACATAGACTATTTATTTGATCACCTTAACTTTTCTACCTCAAAACATCCATAACCAGCTTGAAGTTCATACGTTAACAATCCACATCTTTTACTTTTTTTGTTCGTGCAGACTCCATAATCAAAGTCTGCATCTCTATATTTCTGATTGTAGAGAGGAATAAAATGCTTACACCCACCACTACAATCAGCGTAACTATAATCTGGATCATTGTGGCGACGTATTTTTCCTCCATACTCAGAATAATCAGTGTCAAGAATCTTACAAAGATCTAATAAATTAAAATCCTTGTCTTTCTTCACTTGTTCTTTTTGTTTTTCACAGAACGAGTTGAAGTTCGGAGTCCAAAATTCAAATCAATCCACGCTGTTTCTATCAATGCTTTATCTTTAGTTAGCTTCATCTTTTCGCGCATATACTTCATAGTCCAATTCTTCCACTTCTCATTATCTTCTGGAGCGTATGAATATTTAGTTAACCAATTTGGAGTTTGATTGTTACATACATCTTCATATTTAAGATCTAAATTCGCTATCTTAAATTGTTTATCTAAAATCTTTTTAATATGTTTATCATTCATACGCCTGTAGATCCATAGCCGCCACTTTGTCTCAATGTATTATCTAAATTTTCTACAGTATTTAAAGTGGCAGAATAACAAGCTTCAAAAATAATCTGAGCAATTCTATCACCTTTCTTAACTTCAAAATCAATATTCTTGTCTGTATTATAAAGAATAACTCCAATATCTCCACGATAATCAGAATCGATTACACCAGCTAGAACATCAATTCCGCTCTTATAAGCCAAACCAGAACGAGGAGCAATACGCCCATAATAACCGGGAGTGATCTCCATTGAGATATTTGTTTTAATCAGCTTCCTTGCGCAGCAAACAACTACCGCATCTTCTGCTGCATATAAATCATAGCCAGCAGCAAACGCTGATCCTTTAGCAGGGATAATCGCATTTTCAGAGAGCTTCTTGATGTTGATTTGTAAAACCTCTTTATACATATTTATATTACTTATCTTTTAAAATTGACATTAGAATTCTAGCTTCTTTTGCAGGAATATCATTGTAACAAGTCCAAACTTTAGCATCAGAGTTCTTGTAAACACCAACCTTCCAAGCATTTCGCAGATATTCTTGAAACTCTTCAAACGAAGATAATCCAGAATTTTTAGCAGTCTTCTCTAGCATTCCTTGAGAAGAAGGAAGCGCGACTTCATTATCATCTTCAAATACAGAAGGAGTACCCTTTTTAGAAGCGTCGATTTCATCGCTACCAACAATGTGTACGTTAAGAAAGTTTCTTACAGCCCTAACGAATGAACGATTTGCTGCAATCGTTTCCAAAAATTTGACAGCAAAATCCGAAGTGTTATTGACTGTAGCGTTTGCGATATCTTCGTAGTAACTTTCATATTCTGATTCATAATTTGGAATCCAAGTTATACCACACTTAATAGATACATAAGACGCTTCACATTTAACAACGTCGTATTTTACGCTTGTATATCCTCGTAGTTTAGCGAGTTCTTTAATGCCAGCAAGCTTGATAAGAAGCTGATTGTCAGCAAGACCTTCAATCGAAGTGGGCATCTGCTGCTTACGAGACTCAAACCAACCTCTATTAGGGAATAGATGCTCTGGCTTAACCATCGCTCGCCAATTGATAGATCCATCTTCATTTGTTTTGTAATCTATATTTTCTATTAATCCCCATGCGTTACGCGACTGAGGCACCAACAGTGGATTCTTCTTTTCGCTCATTGTAAATTTTAAAGAATTCTATTTCTTGTTCGAATTCTTTTGAGAGAATAACATATTCTTCTGAATTGTCAAGATGCTTATTGAGCAAATAATTCGCTTTGCAGGAAAATTGTTTACCTTTCGAAATTAAAATCTTAGAGCTTATAAATTTAGACTTCTCTGAAATAGTTGGTAGATTATTTAATGTAGAGTTTTCTTCAAAGTCCTTATTAATCTCCCAGTCTAAGAACTTAAATCTGTATTCGTTCAACTTGTCTTTATCATCGCAAAATATTTTTATTTTTAAACCTATAGCTTTACAATGCTTCAAAAATCTTTCAGATACATTTGCAGACATAATTATTGTCATAAGAATTATATTATTCTTATGAGGAGCTATAAGATTAACGTTTATATCTTTATCAGTAATAATATTTACTTTTCTATTTGTTAACCAGTAATTAAAGACAGAAACATTCAAATTCTTTACATAGTCAAGTCGCAAATTTATTGAACGACCCTTCATAAAATCCTCTCCAGATATAAAATCAGGAACGATTTCTACAATTTTTTGATTAAAACTTTTGCCAAGATTAACTAAATCAAATCTGTGAAGATCATTATCAATATTCAAACTATCTAAAATATTTTTAGCAATTATATATGGACTAATAAAATTAATTGTCTTTGGAGTTTCTTTCAAAGTTCCATAAGAAGGTAAATTACCTTCGCGATTTGATTCTAAAATTATTTGAGAATCTTGATTCCAAACTGGTCGCGTGTTTTTTGAATTGTATACTGAATATAAACCAATAGATTTTACATTAAAAACAGCGGCAGTATATAAACTATAATTTTCATTAGAAATTAAAAGTCTAGCTTTTGATATTAAATAGTTTTCTTGTTTCTTGTTTATAGAGATATAACATTTATCGCAAACTAGTTTAGGGCTTTTATCCGTAGCGATTTGAAAAACGTCTATCTTAGCTTCTTTTAAATAATGCTTAATTAAGTCAAGAACATCGTTAAAATAGTCGTATTCACCAGCAGCATTTTTACTTCTTGTGTCTATAATAATATAATTATCATTCTTAATTGGTAAGAAATATTTATCAAGATATGGTTTAGAAATCTTAACTCCGCAATCCAAAGCCATTTTTTCAGTTAGATTCATAAATGTTATATTGAATAATGTCTTCTGCGTTTCTAAAATAATTATTATTGATAGATAAATAAGGCGCAAATACCATATCAAAGTATTTATTATTAGATCCTTTTCCTTCAAAAAATAAAGGATCATCCATTTTATTAAAATAATTTAATACTTTTTTGATGTCAGGATGTGAATTTATCAGATCGAAATATTCATTCTTCGTAAAAAAATAAATATCATAATCAGGATAAAGTTTTTTTATCGAAGATACTAATGATGTCGCAATGATGATTTCTTCTACTCCGTTAGGCTGAACGAATGCTATTTTTTTAGAATTGTTATTTTCTTTAAGAGATAAAAGCATTTCATCTAAAAATGAATTTTGATTTTCTGATAAAGCTACTTTTCTGAAATAATTTAAAACATCTGATCGTTTAAGATCTGATTTTAATCTCTGTATCCAATGTGTAACACCTGCTGGATCTTGCTTCATTAAAATATTACTGTATAAAGATTCTATCCATTCTTTATCTTGCAGACTAGGATCTGGATCATAAAATGGATCACATTTTGTTTTTTTATTTTCAAAAATATAATCAACATCAGGAAAACTATCAAACAGATCTTCGAAAAACTTGCCTACTACTTGTATGCTATAATTATCTATCACGAATTGTCTTGCAATTTTGCCTAAAGTTTTTTTAGTTTCTAAAGGAAGATTGTATGTGCGCTGTAGCTCGGAAAAAATACTAGTTGGTAGCGTAGAAGCTTTAATAAATTGAGTTCCCGGTTCTCTATACTCAGCCCATTCAAGAGGAAAGCCGCCGCTTTCTTCTGTAGAACAATCTTCTCCACAACTATAATTTGTTACAAGAGTAATTAATTCAGTAAGCTTTGCTTCTTGGATAGGTATTTCTTGTCCACCAGCAGTAAATGGATGACAATACACATCCATAAGATTATATATTTCATTCAATTGTTGTTCATTTACGCCATTTTTAACATTCGTTGTTTCGCAACTATTTTGTGTGCGACAATAATCACAGTTTATAATGTGGGCAGAAAATGGTTTTACATGATAAGCATTGCAGTTCTTACAAACATAAGTAGTCAATATATTTTTGGGGTCAATTTCTTTTTCTTTAAGAAGCTTAAGAATATCCCAACCTTCGTTCCAAGAAGTATGTAAAAGAAGTTTAGATTTGGCTTGAGGATTATTATCTTGAAATAATTTAAATCCATCAAGTAAATTTGGAACAGATTTGCGAAGCTGATTTCTGAAAACAAATCCGATGATATATTCGTCGGAAAGTTTAAATCTATTTCTTAGTTTAGTTCTATCTTCATTCGATAATTTAAAAAACGAAGAAGTGTCTAACGTACCATGTACGGTTTTTACATGTGTGTGGCCTAATTTATGCATGGCTTTTTCAGCAAATGAAGCCCAAACAAAATAATTCTTTATCTTTGGTGCGGCATTAACAGCATCAGGCAAAATTGGTAGACTATCCAATGTAGTATGAATGATGCAATGAATTTTATTCCACCATTCTTTTTCTATAAAACCATTGAACGCCCAAACATCTTCAATTCCTAAATAAATATCGGGTTTTAATTCTTTTATCGCATGATCAATCATTTCGGCTCCATAGCCAGCAGCATTTTTACGTCTTTCATCAATAGCTATTTCTTTATGAATCTCTGGATCATCAGGCAACATGCCATAAGATTCCCAAGGAACAAATTTTAATTGTTCAGATTCCCAAGTATATCCATTACTTAATTCTATTATATCATACTTTCCAGTATTATATAAATAAGACAATAGATTTTTTTTGTGCTTACCGAATCCGGTAAACATTTTGCAAAAATTGCTATGAATTAAAACCCGTTTTTTACGCATTAGAAATCCATTTCTTCTGAGTCAGCAGGAACTGGTTCTGGCTTCTTAGGCTTTGGAGCGACTTCTTGATGAGCGGCTTCTCGCTTTGCTGCTGGAGCAGATTGTTCACTCTTCGCTGGTAGCTTGCGCGAGTCATCAAGAACAGAATAAAACTTATTGATGAAAGCGATCAATCGAACGGCTTCTCCCGGCTCTAGTGGAACCTTGAAAGTGTCTGCACCATTTCTGGTAAACGACAAACCGAAAGCGGTATACTTGACAGCATACTCACCAGTCCCCTTAGTCTTCTCGTAAGGAGCGAGCTTGATTTGAGTCTTGTTAGACTCGCTGGAATGAAACGCTGAATAAGAAGTCTTTTGCTGAAATGCGTTAATCATTTCTCCAAGTTCAAACTCGTTGAACTTGATAGCAATAGTCTTTGAGGGGTTATTGCGGCTCTCAGCGAAAGAGCCGGTCTTTGTCTGATCGTTCCAAGAGTGTTGCGCGATACAGTTTACATAAAACTGTGGCTCGCTATTTGGCTTTTGTGAGATTTGAAAACTAATTGCACAACCCTGATTCTTAGGGTTTGGCTTGTAGATCTGAAGATTCATATATCGCAGGATATTATGACTATCCTGCGATATTTCTAATCAAATTATTCGAAATAATAGAACAAACTTCTAGCAGATCCGCTGACTACTGGACTAGAAATTTTGATTGGAACTGAAGGGTTTAAAGATTGATTTGCTCCAACAGTTACAGTACCAAAATCTCCACTAAATGATGCTAGTGCAGAAACAATATAAATATCTTTATCACTAGTTGGGGTAATAGTTGTTCCTGTATTGAAATCACAAAAAGGAAATAAATTATTATTCATTATGATAGATATTACACTTATTGACTAGCTTTTAGAAGAGCTTCTAACTTATCTTTAGGAGTTGTGATACCTCCAATAGCAGTAAATATAGAAAGACCTTCTTTTACTCCTTTGTAAACACCTTGATGAACGGTGCTGTTCGTTTTAAGAGTTCTATTTAATTGATTGAAAGCGTTATCTAAATACTCTTGAGGAATATTGTCTAAAGTCTTTTCATCACAAATAGCCACAGCAGCAGCGGTGCTACCAGTAGAAAGATCAAGCTCGCCGCAAAGAACATTTCGTTTAAGATTTTCGCGCACTGCTTTACTGATTTCGGCTTCACTACTAACATTAGTAATGTTAGCTGCACCGAAAACCATAATGCCAGAATCGAGAACAGTTCTGAAATCATTTGTGTCGAATGTACTATATTGACTATTTTTAGTAATAATATTATTGAACAAATGAAATAAAGAACAAATGTTAGCATTTGCTACCTGCCAAAATTTATTGACAGATAGTTTGGGGTACAGAGTATTAATTCTTTCGTTATCAAGAATAATAAGAGGTGAAACAATTTTCTGCTCTACTAGTTCGCAAGCTTCTTTCAATGTTTCATAAGCATTCTGACTCACCTTTTTGCCTTCAGAAAGCTTTGGTAATGCGAGAATAAGACCAACATAAGGAGAACTTGCCTTTACAGTATTTTGATATTCTTTTACGGTCTTTACCAGTTCAGAACAAACTCCAGCACCAGTTCCGCCACCAGCACCAACTGTTACAAAAATACGATCTATGTCAGTACCTATCGAAGACTTAATAAAATCAACAACATCTTCTTTACTATTTAAGAAGGCTTGCTTGGCGAATTCTCTATTCTTACCCGCTCCTTGTTGCTCACCAAACTTCATCTTGTTTGGCACATTGATAGTGGCGAGATCTTGATCAGCGGTGTTAATAACTCCAACGCGACCATAACCAATTTGAGAAAATGTTTCAGCTAGTTTGCCGCCACCTTGACCAGCACCAATAAAACCAAATTTAAAACCAACTGAATCTTTATCTTTAGGTTCTGGCTTTTCTGCTTGAGGCGGCTCAGGAATATCTGGCATAGCGAAATCAAACGTATCGTTTGACGCTGGAGGATTTGTATTTACGTTATAAATCGGATTGTATTCACTCATATATTATAGAATATTTAAACTGTCACCTTTACGAACATCGTCCCAACTAGTTTCGCCTTTTGCTTTGTGACGAATCTTGTATTGAGAATAACAAACGGCTAATCTTTGTTTTTGATCTTTGAATTCTTTATTCATCATCTCATCGCCAGCGCATCTGCTGACAAATTCTTGTTCTGTCTCGTTTTTTTTGGGTTTTATCATTGGCATATAAATTATATTACACAAATATTGTTATCTTTAATAGAAATTTCTAAACTCAATTTTTTATCTGAATCAAGCATTTTTTCTGCAACTTGTGTTTGTAATTCTCTTTGAATAGTTTTAATAACTTGTCGTGCGCCAAAGTTATTGAATTGTATTTTGTTGAAAATAAAATCTGTCACTTCAGAAGAATATTTTATGATAACATTTCTATCTGATAGATCTGTCTTGAATAATTGCAATTCTTTGTCGATAATTAGTTTAATTTGCTCTTGTTCAAGAACATCAAAAATAACTACTTCGTCAATACGATTTAACAAATCAGATGGGAAATGTTTTTTAATAGAAGAAAGCACATCAGATTTACCAGCTTTCTGCTTTCCAAACCCTATGGCAGAATGATTAACAACTTCAGCACCAATATTTGTTGTCATAACAATCATTGTATTAGAAAAGTCAACCATCTTTCCAGAAGAATCAGTTATCTTTCCTTCTTCAAGAATTTGTAACAAAGAGTATAAAACATCTTGATCAGCCTTTTGAATTTCATCAAAAAGAATTAAAGAATATGGATTCTTTCTTACCTTTTCAGTTAAAACGCCACCTTTATCGAATCCAATATAACCGGGACTAGAGCCGACAAGCTTATTTACTGCGGTCTTATCTGTATATTCAGACATGTCGATTGTTATAAAGTTGTTTTTATTTATAAATAAAGTTTCTGCAATTATTTTTGCAGTCATTGTCTTTCCAACGCCTGTTGGTCCAGCATAAAGCATTGAGCAAATAGGCTTATTTGGATTGCGGAAACCAGCTTTCGCTCTAATTAAAGATTTGTATATATGTTCTATTTGACTATCTTGACCAAATACTTGCTCTTTCAACTTAGTCTTAACAAGTTTAACTTTTTCAAAGTCTTGTAATTTTAAATCATCAATTGGAATATTGGTCTTGTCAGAAATTACCTCTAAGATGTCGGTATTTGAGACTTGATATCTATTATTACGCCAATTGGTAATCATTTTTTTTGTAGACTCTTCGTATTCGACAAGCAAATCTTCTAAAGAAGAAATCCTCTTCTTTTCTGCTATCTGTTGATTAGAATCAATAAACTTGCTAAGTTTCTTTTCAATCTTAAGCATTTCAGGAGACTTTGTAAAATTCTTCAATTTAACTTTAGCTCCTACTTGATCAATAATATCTAAAGCTTTATCGGGAAATCTTCCTTCAATATACTTTTCAGCACTATTAATAATAAAATTAATAACTTCATCAGAAAAATCTATAACATGAAAATTTTCGTATCCACCTTTAATATTCTTGATTAGATTAAAAGTTTGTTCTTTTGTTGGTTCTTCTATTTTAATAATTTGAAAACGCCTAGATAATGCTGGATCATCAGATATCGTCTTCTTATATTCGTCAAAAGTAGTAGCGCCAATGCAACTAATTTCTCCTCTAGCTAAATAAGGTTTTAGAATATTAGCAACATCGTTGCCGTTTTCTGGATTTCCAGCACCAATGATTGTATGGATTTCATCTATAAAAAGAACGATATATGGATCGTCTGTAATTTCTTTTAGTAGGTTTTTAATCTTCTCTTCAAATTCACCACGGAATTTACAGCCAGCAATCATCATGGGAATATCCAAGCTATAAATTTGTTTTAAACTAAGCAAATCAGATGCTTCGCCTTTAACAATGGCTTGAGCTAGAGATTCAACCAATGCAGTTTTACCAACACCGGCTTCACCTACAATAAGTGGATTATTTTTATTCTTGCGACAAAGAACTTCTGAGATCTTTTGAATTAATTCTTTATTGAGATGCAGATTATTTATCTTACCGTTAACAACTTGCATGTTAAGATTGTTAGCGTAAGTATTTAAAACTTTATATTTTTTTACGTCAAAAGTCTGTTTTGCTTGATTCGGCGCATTTATATCTTCTTCTACAGTTGGCAACATGTCGTCGTCTTCCAACTTTTGCTCAACATAGTCTACAACTTTTACAAAATCATAATTATAATCGATCAAGTATAGTTCAAAAGCTTGATTGGGAACTTCAAATAAGCTTAAAAATACATGCTCTAATCCGATATATTTATGATCGAATTTAGAAGATATAGTTTTGGCGCATTTAAATATATTTGTTACACCTTCAGATAACAAAGGTTTTGTTGTTGTCTTCTTTTGTGCTGGAATGTTTGCCTTTAGAAACGCTGTGGCAGCATTCTTGATCTTTAAAGAATCTAAACCAAAATTACCAAATGCTTCTTCTATCTGACTTTGCTTTAAATTTAAAAAGCTTATAAATAAATGAAGGTGCGTGATTTCTGTATGTTTAAGATCTACAGCTATTTTATAAGCTTCTTTAATTAGTTTTTGCGCTCTAGGCGTTAGATTTAAATTTTTCATACAAAATATTTATTAATATTAGATTTGATTTGCGTCCACTTGTCTTGATCCATATTAGACTTACATTTGTTCTCAAGCCAAGTCAAAAATTGAAGATTATTTAAATCTGTTAAAGAACCTCCTTTAGATTTGGGTTTAATGTGATCTAAAGATGGTTTTAACCATGCATCTGTTTTATTTAAAAGCCATTTATTATATAAATTGTTAAATTGATCATCAAAATAAAATTTTTGGATGAAGTTTTTATAAATTTCTGCGTTGAAATCTTTTTTATTTCTTTCTTTTGTTAGGCTTTTGTTTAAAAATTTAAGTTTTTCTATATCTTCATATTTTATTAACCATTCCAATTCAACTTGATATCTCAAATGAGCTTGCATATTTTTATACAAATCAGTTTTATTTCTTTTTTTACCTTGGCACCAAATTTTTAATTCGCCAGAAGCAAACATTTGTTTTTTTGTTTGACTCATTTTTTGTTTTCTCTCTTCTGGAACTGGTTTTATTTTATTGCCATTTAAAATTTGAATATTGTTTTTTATTAAAACATTTCTTATAGCTCTATAATCAACTTTATATTTAAAAGCTAAATCAACTAAAGTAAATTTTTTGCTTTTATACTCATTTATTATTTGATTGTGATCTAATTTCATGTTGTTATTATTTATGATATAATAATAAATAACATAAATAATTCAAGCATCATTGAACATCAGATAATTTCATATAAATTTTATCATTTAGAATAGCAATATTTTCTATCCATAGTACATCTTCTCCTTTTCTTCCGGTAAAAACTACGATATCGTCTTTATCAGGTATTTTAAGGCCATCTTCTAAATATTCAGTAAGTCTTTGATGTTTACCGCCATCAAGAAACATCGCGCTTACGCTTCCAACTTCATCTTTTAACTGAAAACGATAAAATGTAGAATTAGATTTTTTTGTTTTCCCACGATATGTTTCATCAATAACACCAACCATTTTTACTCTTTCTTCTTTAAAAACAGAATGAAACTCCATTGTATCTGTAAATGTACATTCAGATTGCTGAAAAATAGTCTTTAGTCGAATAGTTGGAGTATAACCTAAAAGCCTGTTTTCAAACACCCAATTAGCGAACTTCTCATGATTCTTATTTTGCTCGTAAATCTTTTTATATTCATCATACTTTTTTCTAAATGTGATTTTACGCTTTTCATTCATGAACGGTTTGCCGCTCTCGTTAAGAGATTGAGCCTTGAAAGCGCATTCACTTACTATAGTTAAAATATCGTAGTCATATTTAGGTCCAACACTGCAAGCGAATTTCTTTTCTTTATCAGTTAAGATATTAAACGTTTGAGCTTCAAGAACCAAACGTGATCGTCTATGAGTATATGAACTTAGCGTTCCAGCTTGAATCAAAGAAGAAAGCAAGCCAATATTAATTCCAGCTTGTTTTGCAGCTATAAAAATATCAAACTTTGTTGGAGTGTTAGTCTCTCTAAAATTCTGAAGTGACTGCAACGTCTTTTCCGAAACACCCTTAATAGAATTCAATCCAAAACGAATGTTGCCATCTTCGATCTTAAAATCTAATGCAGACTTTGCAAGATCAGGTGGTAAAAGCTTGATATCAAAATAGACTAGCTCTTTTGAAATCTTGTTGATTTCTTGATGCGAATCAGGCTCGTATTTAGACAACTGGAGTAGTGCCAAGAAAAATTCATGCGGGTATTTGAATTTTAGATAAGCAGTCCATGCGGCCAAAATAGCATAAGAGATTGAGTGCGATTTATTGAATGAATAGTTCGCTGAGTCTTCAGCAACTTTCCACAACACATCACCAATTGCAGGATCAAGATTCTGTTCAGACACTTTTTGACGAATCTTTCCTTGCCATGCTGGCATTTGATCTACCTTCTTTTTGCCAACGATACGACGCAACTGTTCTGACTCGTCAAGAGTGAATCCTAAGCGCACAGCCATCTTCATCAACTGCTCTTGATAAAGAGGAATACCACCAGTGTATGAAAGCTCTTCTTTAAAGAAGTCATGGACAAGCTGGAACACTCCAGAAGCTGAATATGTAGCGTATTGATCGGCAAAGTCTAGTGCGCCGGGACGAGCAATAGCAACTACTGCACTAAGCTGTTCAAGGGACTTCGGTTTGACTTTGCGGCATACCTTGAAATTAGTTTCAGCTTCAATCTGGAATAAACCTTGTGGTGTACGAAGATTTTGAAAGCTTTCGTAAATGAAAGGATCTTCTGGATCAATAGAAGTCATTTCAATATTTAACCTCTTACAAACTTCACTGACTACAGTCAAAGTTCTCAAACCAAGAACATCGAATTTAACCATTAGTTCGGCTACATAATTCATATCATAGCCACTGACCAAATCACCATCAGAAGTCTTTTGAACTGGGCAAACTTCTTCGATCTTGTAATAAGAAATGGCAATACCAGAAGGATGAACACCAGTATTCTTATTCAATCCTTCGATCTTCTTAGCAATTTCAAATACAAATCTATTTTGATCTACCCAAGCTTTAAATTTATCGTTCTCTTTGTAAGCTTCTTCTAGCTCAAATACTCTTCCAAAAAGCTTTGGAATATTATCACTAACTTCATTAACATCTGTTTCAGAAAAGCCGCCTACAATTTTACCGCACTCTTTAATACAAAGCTTACTCGAAAGAGTATTAAGAGTTAATATCTTTGATGTTTTACCAAGATGCTTCTGCTCGATGTACTTAATTACTTCTGCGCGTCTATCATAGCTGATATCGTTGTCTACGTCAGGAAGAAGAGAACCATCAAGATAAGTGATATCATCCTTGATGATCTTCTTAGCGCGAGAACGGCTAACGAAACGCTCAAAGAATAGTTCGTATTTTATTGGATCAACTTTCGTAACACCCACGATAAACAGAACCAAAGAACCCGCAGCACTACCACGACCAGCACCAGTTGGAATATTATTTTCATGGCAGTA
>VFQS010001355.1_pt1 | contig 22790 bp, 20 predicted proteins | sample 3512361 | NCBI WGS metagenome assembly VFQS01 (sample SAMN10412375, study PRJNA504923) | tailings metagenome | isolation source: Relicate 1 Philex TSF3 active mining | place: Philippines
GTGAGGTTAAAGAAGTGGCGGATGTAATCACGGTCATTAGATTGGGCAAGGTTGTCGGTAGCGCGAAGCCTGAAGCCACTACCTCCGAACTTGCCTCAATGATGGTTGGCCGCGAGGTCGAATTATCGCTTACCAAAAAGCCTCAGAACCTAGGTGATGTTGTCCTGAGCGTCGAGAACATCTCAGTCCTTGACGATAGGGGCCAGAGAGCAGTTGACGGAATTTCATTCGAGGTTCGAGCGGGTGAAGTGCTGGCCTTTGCTGGCGTGCAGGGTAATGGCCAAACCGAATTGGCAGAGGCCCTGCTGGGACTTCGCCCAACACTTACAGGTTTTGGAAAGATAACTTTGAAGGGTCAAGACCTAACTTCTGCAAGCGTTAGAAAGCGTCTCGACTCGGGCATTGCATACATCCCAGAAGACAGAAAGACAGATGGTCTGGTTTCAGAGTTCTCAATTGCCGAGAACATGATGATTAACTCCTCATATAGATCTAAGTTCACTTCTGGGCCGAACATTAATTTCTCCGCTCGCAGTGAAATTGCAAATCAACTGGTCAAGGAATTTGACGTTAGGACACCTTCAGCCGACACCCCCGCGGGAAAGCTCTCAGGTGGAAACCAGCAGAAGGTTGTGGTCGCCAGGGAACTCTCGAGAGAGGTTGATCTACTAATCGCATCACAGCCAACCAGAGGTGTTGATGTTGGATCAATTGAATTTATCCATGAGCGGATTATGGCTGAAAGAGACTCTGGAAGGGCGGTGGTTCTAATCTCGACAGAACTGGATGAGGTTCTATCTCTAGCAGACAGAATCGCCGTGATGTACCGCGGAAAGATTGTTGGAATTGTTGAGCCGAATGCTTCGCGTGAGCAGTTAGGAAAGATGATGGCCGGGGTGAGCGCATGAGCGAGGAGAACCGCTTCTCACAGGCTTTGAAGGAAATTCTCTCGGGAAGTTTCACACGAACGGTCCTATCAATTTTTCTTGGATTCTTGGTTGGAGCGGCGTTTATGATTGCCTCCAACCGAGAGTTCATTGAATCTCTTGGTTACATTTTTGCTAGACCTGCAGATGCTTTTGGTGCGGCGTGGAGCGTGGTTAATGAGGGCTATGGTGCTCTCTTCCGCGGTGCTATCTATAACGCAGAGGCCGAGACTTTCGAAAGAGCCATTCGACCCCTCACTGAAACTCTTCGTCTTGGCGCACCGCTGATTCTTGCTGGTTTAGGTATTGGACTTACCTTCCGCGTTGGAATGTTCAACATCGGTGGTACTGGGCAGCTGATTACAGGAATGATCTTCGCCACCTTTGTCTCTACTCGTCTGGAGCTTCCGATTGTCCTTCACGTGATTGTTGCCTCCATTGCGGCAATAGTTGGTGCAACGCTGCTCGGAGCATTCGTAGGTTTTCTTCGAGCCAGGACCGGTGCGCATGAGGTGATTCTCACCATCATGTTCAACTACATCATGCTCTACTTCTTCACCTTCCTGCTTCGCGATCCACTGCTGCTCGGAGAAGAAAGAGCAACTGGTAATCCGAAGGCTGATCCAGCTGCAGTCACTGCTCAGCTACCGAAAATTCTTGGTGATGAGTATTCGCTCCACTGGGGATTTGTGATGGCGATAGCTGCAGTGGTTCTCTACTGGTGGCTCATGGAGAGATCAACCACTGGTTTCAGATTGCGGATGGTTGGCTACAATCCTGATGCTGCTCGAACCGCAGGCATCAGCGTTGAGAGAACCTACATTCTGGCCATGGGGCTATCGGCTGCATTCGTGGGAATTGCCGCAGCAAATCAATCTTTGGGAACCGCAATCGGAGTGACTCCATCAGCTCACGCAAACATTGGCTTTGATGCAATTACGGTTGCACTGCTAGGTGGTTCCAACGCTCCAGGCATCCTCCTGGCAGGACTACTCTTTGGCGCATTTAAGGCTGGGGCTCCCTCCATGCAGGTTCTTGGAGTTTCGCCTGAAGTTCTGGGAATTGTCCAGGGAGCAATAGTTCTGTTCATTGCGGCTCCGCCGCTAATCAGAGCGATCTTCCGACTTCCCAAACCACAGACTACAAACGCGCTCGGAGCCATTAGAGATCGACTGTTCAGAAGAGGAGGTGGACGATGAGCACCATTGAACTTGCCAAGGAAGAGAAGGTCGGATTCAAGTCCCCAATCACAATGGGAAGCATCGCTGCTCTGGTGCTGGTGTTCTTTGGCTTTCTCGGCAGAGAGGGCGAGGTTGCTTTTGAGATTTCTCGCCGCACAGATGCGATCCAGCTACCATCCCTTCCAGCAGACTCTTCAGTTTTAGGAATCGTTGCCGGTTCTCTAATGCTCGCAATAGCAGGAGTATCACTTTCGTTCTCTCTGAAGAATAAGAAGACGCCGCTTTGGATTACAACCATCTACGGACTGATCGGTGTCATTTCCCTGTTGGGCTGGTTGGCAGCTGGCAATACTGTTCCGGTCGCGTTCATCGCGGGAACGGCACTGGTACTAGCTGTCCCGATCATGCTGGGTGCAATGGGTGGCTTGATGTGTGAACGGGTTGGTGTCACCAATATCGCAATTGAAGCCCAGCTGCTAACCGGCGCATTCATGGCTGCGGTCGTCTCTTCGATCACCGACAACTATCTGCTTGGAATCATCACCGCCATGATTGGTGGTGCACTGGTGTCGATTGTGCTAGCAGTCTTTGCTATCAAGTATCTGGCTCAGCAGATCATCGTTGGTGTAGTTCTGAACGTCCTGATGATTGGTATCACCAACTTCCTATATCAACAGTGGTTGACCGAGGATAGTGAAAATGTGAATTTCCCAGGAACACTGGACATTATTCGCATTCCACTGCTGAGTGACATACCAATCATTGGGCCAGTGATATTTGAAAACAGAATTACAGTTTTCGCCGCGCTAATTATTGTTCCAACGCTTTACTTTGTGCTGTTCAAGACCAAGCTTGGTCTTCGCGCTCGCGCTGTTGGCGAGCACCCCCTTGCCGCCGACACAGTTGGAATCAACGTTGGTCGCACCAGGTTCTGGTGGGTGACCATCGGCGGAATGTCAGCAGGATTGGGTGGAGCAGCTCTAACCATCGGTAATGCTGGTGCTTTTGGTAGGGAGATGGCCGGTGGCTTTGGATTCATTGCGCTAGCGGTGGTGATTCTTGGACGCTGGCATCCGATCTCGGCTGCTCTAGCGGCGCTTTTGTTCGGATTCTCAATCATCCTGAGAGTCTGGGCCAATCAGGTCAGTCCAGGAATCCCAACAGATTTCATCACCATGGTTCCCTACATCGTCACCATCATTGCGGTCGTTGGCTTCGTTGGTCAATCCAGGCCACCGAAGGCCTTAGCGATTCCCTACACCAAGGGTTAGAGATGGATATTGACTGGAAGAAGCTAACTGCCGAAGCTAACTCGGCTATGCAGAGGGCATATGCCCCCTACTCCAACTTTCCTGTTGGAGCTGCTGCACTGACAGACGATGGGCGAATAATTTCTGGAGCCAACGTTGAAAATGCCTCCTATGGGCTTGGCCTCTGCGCGGAGTGCTCGCTGGTTAGTGAACTCTTTAGAACTGGTGGCGGCAAGCTTGTCGCGTTTGCCTGTGTTGACGGTCAAGGTCAACCATTGATGCCCTGCGGAAGATGTCGACAGCTGCTGTTTGAGCACGCCGCCGATGGAATGCTTCTGCAAACCATCAGTGGCATCAAGACCATTTATGAAGTATTGCCTGATGCGTTTGGTCCAAAGGACTTAGAAAAATGAGCTTCTCAGCCGTTGAGCTGATTATCAAAAAGCGTGAAAAGGGCGAACTAAGCTCAGCGGAAATTAATTGGCTTGTTTCCTCCTACACTTCTGGCGTTGTTGCAGATGAGCAAATGTCTGCGATGGCAATGGCCATACTCCTAAATGGCATGAATCGAAGAGAGATCCTCAATCTAACAATGGCAATGATTGCCTCGGGGGAAAGGCTCGATTTTTCAAGTTTGAAGGCAAAGACAGCAGATAAGCACTCCACTGGCGGAGTTGGCGACAAGGTAACCCTGCCGCTAGCACCACTGGTTGCCTCATACGGCATTGCCGTTCCTCAACTTTCAGGCAGGGGACTCGGCCACACCGGCGGCACACTGGACAAACTTGAGGCAATTCCAGGATGGAGGGCCTCGCTTTCTAACGATGAGCTTCACAAACAACTGCAGGATGTCGGTGCTGTGATTTGTGCAGCGGGCAGCGGCTTGGCACCAGCCGATCGCAAACTCTACGCACTGAGAGATGTCACGGGTACCGTGGAAGCAATCCCACTGATTGCATCCTCCATCATGAGTAAGAAGATTGCGGAAGGAACGTCTGCGCTTGTTCTCGACGTCAAGGTCGGTAGCGGTGCATTCATGAAGACCTTTGAAAGAGCTAGTGAATTGGCAGAGGTCTTGGTTCAGATTGGAAATGATGCTGGTGTAAAGACATCGGCACTACTTACCGACATGTCAACACCACTCGGAAAAAAGATTGGTAACTCTCTAGAGGTTGAGGAGTCTGTCGAAGTGCTTGCCGGTGGGGGACCAGATGACTTGATTGAAATCACGGTCAAGCTAGCTGCCGAGATGCTTTCTCACTGCGGACTTACTGATGTTGACCCTAGGGAAAATCTTCGGAATGGTCTAGCAATGGATAAGTGGCGGAAAATGATTTCCGCTCAGGGTGGCAATCCTGATGTACCTTTGCCCAAGGCCAAGCACTCTCACGAGGTAATAGCCACAGAATCAGGATTCCTTTCTCGTCTCGATGCTCTCGCGATAGGAGTTGCCTCCTGGCGTTTAGGCGCTGGACGAGAGCGCAAAGAGGATTCTGTTCAGTTTGGGGCAGGAGTTGAGCTCCACGCGCAGCTTGGCGATCATGTTGAAAAGGGTCAAAAACTGATGACTTTATTCACTGACACTGAGGAGCGATTCGAAAGGGCCCTGAGCTCTCTGGCTGGTGCTGTGGAGTACTCTGACAGCAGGCCAGCTGAGCGCAAGATTGTGCTCGGCAAAGTTAGTTAGGAAACAATTGGATATTCTCTCGCTTCCAAAAATCTCACTTCACGATCACTTGGATGGTGGCCTGCGCCCGCAGACCATAGTCGAACTTTCCAGCGCGATTGGTCACAAACTCCCTAAAGACAATGCTTTAGAGCTAGCTGATTGGTTCTCTGAGGTTTGTAATTCAGGATCACTGGTGAAGTATCTGGAGGCCTTTGAACACACAGTTGCGGTCATGCAGACCTATGAGGGACTTGAGCGCGTTGCCTATGAAGCTGTTGTGGATCTAGCGAATGATGGTGTTATTTATGGAGAGCTTCGCTGGGCACCCGAGCAGCATCTGGCGAGAGGTCTGACTCTCGATCAAACGGTTGAGGCTGTCCAGGATGGCCTTGAGCGTGGCATGGAAGAAGTCGCAGGTCGTGGGGGATTTATCCGCACTGGTCAGCTGGTCACCGCCATGCGGCACGCAGACAGAGGCCTTGAGATTGCTGAACTTGCGGTTAGGCATCGCAATAACGGAGTGGTTGGCTTTGATATTGCTGGTGCTGAGAAGGGCTTTTTGCCAGCCCGCCACAAAGTAGCGTTTGACTACTTAGCCTCCGAGCTATTTCCAGTGACAGTACATGCTGGTGAAGCAGATGGGATTGAATCCATCAAGGACGCTATCGTTTCTGGCCGAGCCCTCAGGCTGGGTCATGGAGTTCGCCTAATCGAAGACATTATGTTCTCTCGCACGGAGGGCGACACAGATTTGGTTGTGCTAGGACCAGTCGCTCAATGGGTTCATGATCGAGAGATTGCGCTTGAGACATCACCGTCCTCCAACTTGCAGACGGGTGCATTTGCCATGATGGGTGACACAATGGCTGATCATCCAATCGACATTCTTTATGATCTTGGTTTCAAGGTGACAGTCAATACAGATAACCGTCTGATGAGTGGAACCTCACTAACTAAAGAGCTGGAGATATTAACAGAGACCTTTGGCTACACCCTCGCCGATCTCGAGCAGTTCCAGCTCAATGCCGCAGCCAGTGCCTTCCAGGGACTTCCTGAGAGGGAAGAGTTGATGGACATGATTGAGATTGGTTTCGCCAGAGCACAGCAGTAGCCAGTGAATTCTGTCTGAACTGACTGGTTAGAGCTAAAACTTTCACTCAAAACTGTTTTACTTGGGTGTGCGAATTTATTGTGTCTGCGGTGCTGGCATTGGAACCAGTGTGATTCTTGCCAGAAATGTGGAGAAAGTTCTCTCTGAGCTTGGTTTCTCGGGGGAGGTCTCGGCAGTAGCAGTGGCAGATCTTCCAAATAGACCGCCTGCACAACTCATTCTGGCAACCCATGACATCGCGAACGAACTTCCCGCAGGCAACAGTGAGCTGATTCGCCTGAGCGGGGCGATGGATCTAGAGGGGATCAAAGAAGCACTTTTGGCTGCCCTCGGATAGCATCGACTGATGCAGCCTGGACAAAGTGATAGGACCAAAGTCAAGAGACTTTCCTACAAAGCTTCTGAGAGCCAAGCCGATTTGTATTCGATTCTGGATGACAACCTGGTAGCTCACGTTGGACTGGTCGAAGGAAGCTCTCCGATTGTTATCCCGATGACCTATGGCCGCAGTGGAGACCGCCTTTATCTTCACGGCTCGACGGGATCAAGATTGATGAACCTGCTAGCCAAGGAACCAGAAGTCTGCGTTAGTATCACCGAACTCAACGCGCTTAAGGTTGCCCGTAGCACGTTCAACTCTGGAATGCACTACCGAGCTGCAGTCATCTTTGGCAGGGCGAAACTAGTCAATGATGACGAGAAACTAAAAGCCCTTGATGCCTTGAGTGATGGTTTACTTCCCGGAAGAAATCCAGAAGTGCGTCCAACTACCAAAAAAGAATTGGCCGCTACCATCATCGTTTATCTAGATTTAGATGAGACATCGGTCAAGATTTCAAAGAACGAAGTTGACGACCCCGAGGAAGATATGAACCTGGGTTACTGGGCTGGCATTTTGCCTCTAAAAACTGTTGCAGGACAACCAGTTCCGGCTGACGAAGAATCCGCAGGCTTGCCAATCCCCGAAAGTATCAAGAGATTTATTGAGCGTCACTCAGGTAATCGTTAGCAAACTCCTTGAGCCCCTCCAGCTCAGTCTTGTTTCCGTTTACCTGTAGGTAGCACTTAAGCTTTGGTTCAGTACCGCTGGGTCTAAAAATCATTCTGACTTTGCTGTTTTGCAAAATCACTGCGTCAGTCTTCATCTCTTCTGAATCCGCCAGATCAATTACTTCAAGCTCACCTTGGTAATTGAGAGGTGGCTTGGCTCTCACATGGCTCATAATTTTTGAAATGACTGAGAGATCTTGAACCCTAATTGACACCTGGCCCGTGGAGATTTCACCGATTTCTTTTGAGAGCTGTCCCAATTTGTCTAAGAGGCCTATTCCCTCTGCCTTGAGGTCTGCAGCGAGCTCAGCGATGAGTAGCGCTGCGGTTATGCCGTCTTTGTCTGGAGTATGGCTGGGATCCACACAGTAGCCGAGGGCCTCTTCATACCCGTAGATCAGATTGGGAACTTTAGAGATCCACTTGAAACCTGTGAGAGTTTGTTGAAAAGCAAGACCATATTTACTTGCGAGCTTTCCAATTTCTGCCGAGACAATTGAATTAGCGATTGTGCCATTTGGGTGCCTCTGGGCGCAGTAGTCAGCAAGGAGGATTCCTACCTCATCACCGGTGAGCATTTGCCAACCATCGCCTACAGGAACGGCAACCGCCAATCGGTCGGCATCCGGATCGTTTGCCAGAATGAGATCAGAACCGCTGCGTGTGGCCTCAGCAAAGGCCAGGTCCATTGCGCCCGCTTCTTCGGGATTTGGAAAACTGACCGTAGGGAATTTTCCATCCGGATTCTGCTGGGCGGCAACAGAGTGGACTTCAAAACCCAATTTTGAAAATAACTCTTCAACCACAAACCAGCCAACGCCGTGCAGGGCAGTGTGGGTAATTTTGAGTTTTCCGCGATTTGCGTTCTTCTTACTGACTAGCTCGGTAGCACGCCTGACATAGTGTTCTATGTCAATCTGACTTAGCATTTGGAATTTGTTTGCCTTGGCGATTTCAGCAAATGTGAAATTTTCGTAAGCACTGGAAATCAGACCTGCAATTTCCTTATCCTGCGGAGAGATTAGTTGTGATCCACCAAACTTTCCTCCCAAGTAGACCTTGTAGCCATTGTCCATCGGGGGATTGTGGCTTGCAGTAACAACAATCGTTGCTGAGGCTCCAAGTCTCCTGCCAGTGAATGCCGCAACTGGGGTCGGCACTTTACGGTCGAAAAGGAATGTATTGATCCCCATAGCCGCGAAAATGCTCGCGCTGTCCTTGGCGAAAATATCCGAATTCAGCCTTCCGTCATAACCAATAACGACACTCAGCTCACCACTTGGATTCAGGTATTGGGATTTATTCCTTTCAAGAAACATGCCAATGGCTAGGGCCGCATAGCCAACCACCACCCGGTTCATGCGATTTGGCCCAGCGCCTAGCTCTCCCCTCAATCCTGCTGTCCCAAATTGCAAGAGCTTTGAGAATCGAGACTCAAGCTGAGCTTCGTCCTTCTTTCTGATTAGCTCCTCGAGCTCTGATTTAGTCTCAGGATCAGGATCGTTTTCTGCCCACCTGATGGCGCGCTCTAAAAGGGACATTTAGAACCTAGAAACTATTTCAGCGAGCAGCTTTGAGATTTTTCCTTCGGCTGCCTTGCCAGCTGCAATAACTTCTTCGTGACTCAGTGGCGTGGTTTGAATACCAGCCGCCAGGTTGGTAATCAGTGACATTCCAATTACCTCCATCCCGCTCTCTCTTGCTGCTATGGCTTCGAGGGCTGTCGACATACCAACAATGTGTCCACCCATGATTTTTGCCATTTGAACCTCCGCAGGAGTCTCATAGTGAGGGCCGCGGAACTGAACGTAAACTCCCTCATCCAATGAAGGATCAACTTCCTTGGCAATAGTTCTCAGCCTCTTTGAGTAAAGGTCGGTTAGATCAACAAAGTTGGCGCCCTCGAGGGGAGAGGAAGCCGTTAGGTTTATGTGATCTGAAATTAGAACCGCTGCACCACCATCCCACTTGGGGTTAATTCCTCCGGCACCGTTGGTCAGCACCATAATTTTTGCGCCAGTTTTTGCTGCCGTGCGGACAGAGTGGACAACCGCTCTGACACCATGATTTTCATAAAAGTGAGTCCTGGCACCTATTACTAGTGCAAACTTTCCAGTTGGAAGCTTGATCGACCTAATTGTTCCCACGTGTCCAACCACAGCGGGTTTGTGAAAGCCTGGAATTTCATTGGCAGGGATTTCACTTACTGTTTCACCAATCAAGTCAGCAGCCTTAGACCAGCCCGAACCAAGGGTCAGGGCAATGTCGTGCTGCTTCACACCTGACTTTTCTGCAATAGCCTGGGCTGCTTTTTCGGCAAATTCAAAGGGATTAACGCCCTCAACGTTTAGGGGATGAACCATGTTTTCAAGTGTAGTTCTAAACGAAACCTCACAAATTAGGGAACAATTGTCAAGTGCCTATAAATAAAACCCCTGGACGAATCGTGATTATTGGGGGAGGCCCAGGCGGCTATGAAGCAGCCAGGGCAGCCCGCCAGCTTGGTGCTGACACAGTGCTAATCGAAGAAAGTGGCATTGGGGGCAACGCGGTACTAACAGATGTCGTTCCATCCAAGACTCTGATTGCAACGGCCGAAGCCGCTCAGCAAATCGAATTAGCCAAGTCCTTGGGAATCAGTTTTAGCGCCGACGGCAAAAGTGTTAATCCAAAGGTGGTTGTGGATCTCCCTGCCATGAACAGAAGGCTTCTAGCACTGGCTAAAGACCAGTCAGCCGAAATGAAGAGTGTCTTGGAACGTGAGGGGGTAGAGGTAATTTCTGCCCGCGCAAAACTAGATGGCAATCATCACGTGATTTATCAAACAGGTGGAAAAGAAGAGCGGCTAGAAGCCAAGACCATCATTATTGCGGTTGGCGCTTCACCTAGAGAATTACCTGAGGCGAAAACAGATGGCGTGAGAATTCTCAACTGGAAGCAGCTGTATTCGCTATCTGAACTTCCCGAACACCTAATTGTGGTTGGCTCCGGTGTTACAGGAGCAGAGTTTGCCTCCGCATACTTGGAGCTTGGCTGCAGAGTGACACTTGTTTCATCTAGGGAAAAGGTCCTGCCAGGCAATGACGAGGATGCCGCAGCTCTACTAGAGAAAGTATTTGTTTCGTCTGGCATGCAGCTTCTGAAGAAAGTGAGAGCAAACAGTGTAAGAAATTTGGGGAATCAGGTTGAGGTCGAGCTATCGACTGGAGAAAAAATCCTTGGCTCGCACTGTCTAATGGCGGTTGGTGCCATCCCTAACACCGCTGGTCTCGGTTTGGAGGAAGCCGGTATTCATCTCGCTGAGGATGGAAGAGTAATTGTCAATAAAGTCGCCAGGACTTCCAGAGCAAATGTTTATGCCGTCGGTGACTGTTCAACATCCATCCCGTTGGCCTCTGTCTCTTCAATGATGGGTCGCACCGCGGTTTATCACACGCTTGGGGATGTCGCCTCGCCAACCAGATTGCGCAATGTTGCCTCTAACGTCTTTACCTACCCCGAGATTGCCCAGGTTGGCTGGTCGCAGCAGGAAATTCGCGATGGCCTAGTCCGAGGCGAGATTCATCAGATAATGCTGGACACAAATCCCAGAGCGAAGATGCAGGGCCTTACTGACGGATTCATAAAACTCTTCGCATCTACAGGTTCAGGAACGGTTATAGGGGGAGTTGTCGCTGCACCTAAGGCTTCTGATCTGATTTATCCAATAGCTGTAGCAATCGAGAATCGACTCACCGTAGATCAGCTCGCCAAGACTTACACCGTCTATCCATCCCTGTCTGGTTCAATCGCTGAAGCCGCCAGCGCACTGCACCAACCGATTGACTAGTCGAGAATGTCCAGGATCCTGGTGCCAGCCGAGATTGTTGCACCAACTTCGACGCCAATGTTTGTAACTTTGCCAGCACGATGAGCGGTGAGGGGCTGCTCCATTTTCATAGCCTCCAAGACAACAATGAGGTCTCCCTCTTGCACCTCTGCACCTTCGCTAACCGCTAGTTTGACAACTGTCGCCTGCATCGGAGCTAACAGTGAGTTGCCCTTGGCACCAGTGTGGGTAGATGCGTGTTGAGTTTTTTTGCGTCGGTGCATACTTGGAATCGCAGAGCTCTCACCTGTCACTAAGTGTCTTGGCACACTTACGGTGAGGCGCTTGCCATCTACCTCGACCACAACATCTTTCATCGCTGATTGTTGAACAACTTCTTCCTGCTGACCAGTCCAAGGAGACAGTGGATTGTTCCATTCGGTTTCAATCCACCTCGTGTGGACCTCAAACTTTCCGGATTCAGCGGTGAAGGCAGGGTCATCAACAATTAGACGGTGGAAAGGTAACACCGTTGGAAGACCATGGACCTGCATTTCATTCAGAGCCCTCCGAGCTCGAGCAAGAGCCTCTGTTCGGTCTTTACCGGTAACAATTAGTTTGGCCATCATGGAATCGAAGTTTCCCGACACAACGTCGCCAGAGAGAACACCTGAATCAACTCTTATTCCTGGCCCGGCTGGAGCATTGAACTGATGAATTGGACCTGGAGAAGGCAGGAAGTTACGTCCCGGATCTTCACCATTGATTCGGAACTCGATTGAGTGTCCTGTGATTGGCGGATCTGCGTATTCGATTTTGCCACCCTCGGCAATGCGGAATTGCTCTCGGACTAAATCGATGCCCGTAACCTCTTCCGAGACCGGATGCTCTACCTGCAAACGAGTATTTACTTCCAGAAAAGAAATTGTGCCATCTCTAGCAACTAAGAACTCACAGGTGCCAGCGCCTACGTATCCAACTTCTTTGAGAATCTTTTTGGATGCCTCGTAGAGCTGACTCTCCTGTTGCTTCGAAAGAAATGGTGCTGGTGCTTCCTCAACCAATTTTTGATGTCGTCGTTGAAGAGAGCAGTCTCTGGTTGAGATAACGACTACATTTCCGTGCTCATCAGCTAGGCATTGGGTCTCAACATGGCGAGGCTTCTCGAGGTACTTCTCAATAAAACATTCACCTCTACCGAAGGCCGCCACGGCTTCTCTAGTTGCTGATTCAAAGAGTTCTTTGATTTCAGATTTTTCTCTGACGACTTTTATACCTCTACCGCCACCACCGTACGCTGCCTTGATAGCAACGGGAAGACCATGTTTGGAAACAAAATCTTCTACTTCAGCAACATCGGCAACTGGATTCTTGGTTCCTGGTGCCAGTGGAGCGCCAACAGCTTCAGCAACTTTTCGTGCAGAGAGCTTGTCACCAAGTTTTTCAATTGCCTCAGCTGGCGGTCCGACCCAAATCAGATCTGCATTTTTCACCGCATTGGCAAATGTGGCATTTTCTGAGAGAAAACCATATCCAGGATGCACGGCATCAGCACCCGATCTTCTGGCTATTGAGATTAACTTTTCTATGACCAGGTAGGTCTCGGCTGCCGTCTCTCCAACCAGGGAGAAGGCCTCGTCGGCCATTTGCACATGCTGAGCGTTCCTATCGGCGTCAGCGTAGACAGCCACAGTTTGAATACCACTGTCTCTAGCCGCCCGAATGATCCTCACCGCGATTTCACCACGGTTAGCTATCAGTAACTTTCGAATTTTTCGCTCAGCCATAACTGGATAGCTTATTGGCGGAAAACCTCAAGAATTTATTAGTAATCCACAAAAAAACCAAAGATTTGTTGAGATTATCGCCAGAAGTCCTGGTAGTTATGGCCCAGGTCAGCCATCATTTGCCGCAGTCCGACCAGCGATAGTCCTACCACCGTGTGGTAGTCCCCCTCGATTCTCTCAACATACGTTCCCCCAATAGAGTCAATAGTGAAGGCACCGGCAACCATCAGAGGTTCCCCAGTTGCCACGTATCTAGTGATCTCATCATCTCCAATGTCGGCGAAGAGCACTCGGGTCTTGGTGCAAAGTGAAGTAGCTCTTCCCTGAGAGGAAATCAGGTGGTGACCAGAGGCTAGGGTTCCCCATTTACCTCTCATTTGCTGCCAGCGTCTAATTGCCACATCAGGAGTCAGGGGCTTACCCAAAATCTCACCGTCGAACTCCAGGGCGCTATCGCAACCAAGAATTAGTTCCGCGTCTGTCTTTGACATAACCGCCTCTGCCTTGGCTCGAGCAAGTAGAACAGTCAGTTCTTCAGCAGTCGTGGGTGCAAAACGCTCGACCATTTCCTCTTCATCAACACCAGGAGATAGAACATCAAAGGCAATTCCAGCATCAGACAGTAGTTTTTTGCGAGCTGGAGATGTTGAAGCAAGTAGGAGTTTTGGCACAATTCAAGGTTAGCTGTGAAACACTAGGGGTGTGCCTGTAGAACTGAAAATTGAAAAAGTCGCCCACGGGGGAGTCTTCGTAGCAAGACCAGCGGGCAAGGTGGTGTTTGTCGAATCAGTTCTACCTGGGGAAATTGTTGAAGCCGAAATCATCGACGAAAAGTCAAGTTTTCTGCGGGCAGTCCCAACGAGAATCATTGATGCCAGCCCTTATCGGCAAGAACACATTTGGCCTGATTCTCTTAAGGGGGCCGGTGGGGCTGACTTTGGACACATTCAACTTGACTACCAGCGGCGACTAAAAACTGAGGTCCTGCGCGAAGCACTCCAACGCTTTGCGAAGATTGAAAGTAGCGTCAGCGTTGCAGCCCTAGATGAAACAGATGGTCTGCACTATCGAACACGCATCCAAGTTCATTACGATGACCGAGCCAATGCCGCAGTCAAGCGCGTTAGAAGCGAAGACCTGGTGTCTATTCGATCAATGCCGTTAGCCGATAAAGAGCTCGAAGCGACGGCCATCAAGAATCCAGCAAAGTATAAAAACAGCCGAGTTTCTTACGCGATTGACTCATTCGGCAACATCGCAACTTCTGGAGAGAGCCAGCTAAATCCACTGTCTCAAATAGTGGGGAAGCGAGTCTTTGAAATTTCCCCTGAGGTCTTCTGGCAGGCTCATCGGGCGGCACCCGAAGTGCTGGCTCAAGAGGTTTTGAGTCGAGTGAAAAAACTTGATGTCACTGAGGTGACTGATCTCTATTCAGGTGTCGGCTTGTTTGCAGCAAGCATCGCTGAGCAATTCCCAGCCTCCAAAGTTACTGCTGTGGAGCTAAATAAACAGGCTGTCAAGGACGGCAAACGCAGTGCTAAAGATCTTAAGAATCTTCGTTTTGAAATTTCGGATGTCTTGGTTTATTTGCGCGCACAAACCCAGCCACTCAGTACAGTGATTCTTGATCCACCAAGATCGGGGGCCAATTCTAAAGTGCTTGGTCAAATCGCAAGACTTTCCGCAGAGAACATCATCTACGTAGCCTGCGATCCAGTGGCTGCAGCAAGAGATATTCAGCAGCTAAACGAGCTCGGATATTCACTCATCGAGATATCCGCCTTTGACATATTTCCTCACACGCACCACTTCGAAACGGTGGTGTCCTTCCAAAGGAAGCGCTAATGATCTCGGCCATACCCGATGTCTTTAGAAACCCCGCAGTAATTCTCTGCGTGAAGCGAATTCGTAGAAATCAGGTAAGCGTCAACTTCTTTGATGAGGGTGGTTTTGATGGGCTAAACCCTTCGGACAAAGAAGACATCATTGCCAAAGTTGTGGACCAGCTAATGGAGCTGAGGAGCTGTCGGGTGGTTGTCAGGGCTGTCCGCGTTGAAAGCTGGCGGGTAACGCTGGCGACGGTGGACAACAAAACTGGCCAGCCTGCATTGCTCTTAAGATTCTAGAAAAAAGGAAAAGGGACGAAAGTTCGTCCCTTGTTTCCCCCTCGGCCCGCAACCCTTCATTGCGTCACGGCCTTGGGGAAAGGATAAACCTGTCGCAGGCTATCGCCAGAAGAAAATCATATATTGCTCAGATTGTTATCTGGTTTTTCCAAGTTCCGTTAAGAGCCGATCTGAAGCCCCTGTAGTTACTCCAAGAATCCTGCTCTTGGGGGGTTGAGGCATGCTGCTGGGCTATCAGTGTCGTAATTACCGCTAGCGCAGCTGCCTGCTCCTCCTGGCTGCCTCCCTTGACCTTGAAGTGTTTGGCAAGTTCCTCATTTGCATTCTTCTTCATCACAGTGGAATGTTTCCGTGCTTCTTTGGTGGCAGAGATGCCCGCTTGTTTCTCAGTGCTCTGAGCGATCTGGTTACCGCAGACCTGGTTGCAGCAGGCTCGATAATTCCATCGAGCTCTCCACGCTCTGCAGCGAGGAAGGGGCTGGCAACGTTGTAGGTGTATTCCTTGGCTAGCTGATCGCGAACCTTGGCAATGTCTTGTCCCTTTTCTTCCGCCTGCTTTATTTGATCGCGGAACAAAATGTTTACTGCACCCTGTCCTCCCATAACCGCAATCTCTGCGGTTGGCCAGGCGAGGTTGATATCTGCTCCGAGCTGCTTTGATCCCATGACGATGTATGCGCCGCCGTATGCCTTGCGGGTAATAACGGTGACTAGGGGAACAGTTGCTTCTGCATAGGCATAGAGAAGCTTGGCACCTCTTCGAATTACGCCCGCCCACTCCTGATCGGTGCCAGGAAGATATCCAGGAACGTCAACCAACGTGAGGATGGGTATTGAGAAGGAATCGCAGAACCGAACAAAGCGAGCAGCTTTTTCGCCAGCATCGATGTTGAGAGTTCCTGCCATCTGCAATGGCTGGCTGGCAACAATCCCGACTGAGTGTCCGTCAATTCGTGCAAAGCCGACGATGATGTTTGGTGCAAAGAGTGCCTGAATCTCTAAGAATTCTCCATCATCTACGACAGTCTCAATAACCGCGTGCATGTCATAGGGCTGATTTGGGCTATCTGGAATCAAGGAATTGAGTTTTTTATCGGATTCAGTAACTTCAATTTCACCTTCGTTTTGGAAGGAGAGTGCTGGCGACATATTGTTCTCTGGAAGATAACCAACCAGTGCCTGAACAAAATCAATGGCATCTTCTTCGTCTGAAGCTAGATAGTGAGCAACTCCAGAAGTCTCGTTATGAGTCCTCGCGCCACCGAGCTCTTCCATTCCTACGTCCTCACCGGTGACGGTCTTTATGACATCGGGACCGGTGACAAACATGTTCGAGGTCTTGTCAACCATTACAACAAAGTCAGTGAGGGCAGGGGAGTAGACAGCACCTCCAGCAGCCGGCCCCATGATGATTGAGATTTGTGGAATCACACCAGACGCGTGAGTGTTTAGGCGAAAGATTTCTCCGTATTTTCCAAGGGCAATAACTCCTTCTTGAATACGTGCTCCACCAGAATCAAGAATTCCAATCAGTGGAACACCCGTCTTGATGGCGTGCTCCATCACCTTGATGATTTTGTTTCCAGCAGCTTCACCCAGCGAGCCCCCGAAGATGGTGAAGTCTTGCGAATAGACAGCGACCTGTCTGCCGTGGATGGTGCCGAATCCAGTTACGACAGAGTCCCCATAGGGTCGTTTTGCATCCATCCCAAATGCGTTTGCCCGATGGCGAACAAACTCATCCATTTCAACAAATGAGCCCTGATCCAAAAGCATCGCGATTCTTTCGCGGGCTGTCTTCTTTCCCTTGGCGTGCTGCTTTTCGATTGCAGCTTCACCTGCGGCATGGACAGCCTCGTGATAGCGGTGCTTGAGGTCTTCTAATTTGCCAGCGGTCGTGCTGAGGTCTGGTTTCTCGCTCATCGGCTCCTCCGTTGCCCGACTACTTTATTGCTGAATTCAGGGGTTTATTTGCATGCTAACTACAAAGACCCTTCGATTTCATTGCGGAAAACTACAAGATTGCCCCTTGCAATAGTGTTTTCCCATGCAGCTTCCCAAATCCTTGGCAGTGGTTGGTGGCCTTCGCTTTCTCGACTCAATCGACTCGACCAACGCCGAATTAGTCAGAAATCACAGGGATCTGGAGGATTTTTCAGTTTTAGTTGCAGCAGCTCAAACAAGCGGTCAGGGACGAGCTGGTAGAAGTTGGGTTTCAGAACCTGGAGCTTCTATCTCAATCTCCGTTCTCCTTAGACCATCTAGTTCAGAGTTAGCCAATCTCATCACCCTCCTTACGGCAGCGAGCATTCATCAAGCACTTTCTTTTTTGGTGGGAGGTGAGCAGCTTGCAATCAAGTGGCCAAATGACATTCTGGCCGGCGATAGAAAACTGGTGGGTGTTCTAGCGCAACTCAATTCTGATGGAAGTGTTGTTACTGGCTTTGGCATAAATCTTCGCGGTCAAGCAAGTGCTCCAGATAATGCCTGTTCCCTAAGTGAATTTGGTATCGAAGATTTTGATGAGGTTTCCGCAGCTTGTCTTTCTAAGCTCCGAGACAACTGGAATCAACTTCAAGAAAGTGGAACAGACTGGCTAATTGATTATGTCTCTAATAATTGCTCGACAATTGGGTCAATGGTTAGAGCTGACTTAGCGAACGGTGAGAGTATTGAGGGCAAGGCCACTGCAATCACTGACGATGGCCGACTCGTGATTTTTTCAGACAGGGAGCACATTATTTCCGCCGCGGATGTTTGGCATATCAGAAGACAGCAGATCTAATGAAAACTGTTGGGGTTATCGGAGGCGGCCAGCTCGCACGCATGATGCAGCCTGCTGCGATTGCGTTAGGCGTCAATCTAAAAGTCCTTGCCGAGACAGAGGGATCCTCCGCCAAGCAGGCAACCAGCATGGTTGGGGATTACACAGACTTTGCCACCCTGGAGGAATTTGCGAAGACCGTCGACGTGATTACGTTTGATCATGAACACGTCCCAATTGCCCACCTAGAAAAACTAATCGCTTCAGGGGTGCAGGTGAATCCAGGGCCTGCTGCTCTGATTCACGCCCAGAACAAACTCGTCATGCGCAAGGCCCTTGCCTCTTTGAGACTGCCCCAGCCAGCCTGGAAAGAAATCAGTACGGAATCCGAACTAGATGACTTCCTGGCTGAGCATTCAGATGCTGTGGTCAAAACTCCTATTGGAGGCTACGACGGCAAGGGTGTCCGAGTTGTCTCGAGAAGCGCAGATGTTGCCGATTGGCTCCAGGACATAGGTCGTTACGGTGGCAGTTTGCTTGCCGAGCAAAAAGTGAATTTCAAGCGGGAACTTTCCCAACTGTCGGCAAGAAGACCAAGCGGAGAGTTTGCTTCCTGGCCATTGGTGCAAACCATTCAGCGCGATGGCGTCTGCTCGGAGGTGATTGCTCCGGCACCGAGCAGCAACAAGATTGAGCAGGCGCGAGAACTAGCAAAAGCGATTGCCGAAGGCCTAGGCGTCACCGGTGTTCTGGCGGTCGAGCTATTTGAAGATGAGGGCGAGAACCTGCTGGTCAATGAACTGGCAATGCGTCCACATAACTCAGGACACTTCTCTATTGAGGGCTCTGTCACATCGCAGTTTGAACAGCACCTCAGGGCAGTTCTTGATCTGCCTTTGGGCGATACCTCACTGCTCGCTCAGCACGCTGTCATGATTAATCTGCTCGGGGTAGATGACCACAATACATTTACCGAGCACTATGACAGGGCGATGCTTAGCTTTCCCAAAGCTAAATTTCACTCATATGAAAAGGCTGCTCGAAAAGGCCGAAAGATGGGCCACATCACTCTGCTGGGAGATGATTGGCAGCAGTTAGTTTCGCAAGGTAGCCAAGCGCGTGACCTTCTATATGGCAAAGCCGAATAGACTTTTTATATGGCGCAGGTTGCAATCGTGATGGGATCAGATTCTGACTGGTCTGTAATGCAGCAAGCTCAGCAGGTTTTGACTGAGTTTGGCATTGACTGCGAGGTTGAAGTGCTGAGCGCTCATCGCACACCAGAGAAGATGCTGCAGTGGGGTAAGCAGGCGGCATCAAAGGGTGTAAAGGTAATCATTGCTGGGGCTGGGGGAGCAGCGCATTTGCCTGGAATGCTGGCATCTGTCAGTTCCCTCCCGGTTATTGGGGTGCCGGTTTCCCTAAACAAATTAGATGGCATGGACTCCCTGCTATCGATTGTGCAGATGCCCGCTGGTGTTCCCGTTGCCACTGTCTCAATTGACGGAGCAAAAAACGCAGGGCTCTTGGCTCTCAAGATGCTTGGGATATCTGATCCCAGCATTCAGAAAAAACTCGACAACTATCGAGACGACTTGCAGAAACTGGTTGAGCAGAAGAACCAGAACCTAAAGTCCAGTCTTTAGTTCGCCAATCCGCTAATTCAAGCCTTTCATCAGGCTTTTTTAAGAATCTCAACTTAGGGTTGAAGGTAGCTGGAGGTGAGCCATGCCCAAATTTCGCATTCTTGGATTAGCGCTAATTAGCTCACTTCTGCTGACTGGCTGCAGCGTCTTTTACCCAAATTGGGGCGCTACTGGCTTGCCGGAAGAGACTCCCTCAGCTCAGACCTCCTCTGATTCTGCAGAGCCCACCCCAACTGAGGAACCTTCTGCTGAAGAGCCGCAACCTTCTGAATCTCCTTCCGAGGAGGCTCCGGCCAAGATCAAGGTTGAGGTCGAAATTCTCATGGCAGTAGCAGAGCCTGACTTTGGTGTCTTGACTGTTGTCGCTCAGGTCCCAAATCTCAGCGAGAGTGGTGGAAAGTGCACCATGCGCTTTCTAGGCAACAACATTGAGAAGGTCTTGGAGGTAAAAGCGGAACCATCCTCTGACTACACCCAGTGCTTCCCAATCGAATTTCCCCTGAGTGATTTGCCTCGTGGTAATGGGGTGGTGACCGTAACTTACGATTCCGAGCGCCACACTGGTGTTTCAGCTGCCACCTCGGTGGTGATTCCCTAATGCGTAAGCTCATAAGTTTCGCTGCCACCTTTTCTCTACTTGCAGCTGGCATTACCCTCTTGGCTCCAGCTCCTAAAGCAGAAGCAGCACCACCAGGGAGCGCCTTCGATCCAGGTCTAATCATCAGCGACAGCGTCTTCTTTGATTTTGGAGCTATGACCGTTGAGCAGATTCAAAGTTTTCTTGACTCACGTGTTCAAGACTGTCGTGCCGATGACCCGGCAATCGACTGCCTAAAGAATGTCAGGGTTGATATTCCAGAAACTCCAGCAACCGGGCCAGATGAGGTTGGGCCATGCGCCGCAATACCAGCGAAGCCTCAGGCAACTGCGGCAGAAGTTATCCATGCAATTGCTAACGCTTGCGGAATCAATCCGAGAGTGCTGATTGTCACCTTGCAAAAAGAGCAGGGCTTGGTCACCTCCACCAAGCCAACCTCCTATATGTATAGAGCGGCAATGGGTTTTGGTTGTCCAGACTCAGATCCAGGAATTTGCGGCAAGGTCTTTGTAGGTCTTTTCAATCAGCTGTATCGAGCAGCCAAGCAGTTCCGCTGGTATGGAAACCCTGCTGGTTCCTTCACCTATTGGAAGCCTGGTCGTGTCATCAGCATGCGCTTCAACCCGAAAGCTTCCTGCGGAAGTAAGAGCTTTGAGTTGAAGAATCAGGCAACTGCAAATCTTTACTACTACACCCCATACACCCCAAACGAGGCAGCACTGCGAAATCTTTACGGAACGGGTGATAGCTGCTCCGCCTATGGAAACAGAAACTTCTGGCGCTTCTACCACGACTGGTTCGGTTCACCGATTGGTGGTGGATATCTTCTGAAATCTTCCACCAGCGCCAACTACCTGATTGTGAATAACCTGCGGTATCTAGTCTCCGATGCCAGGTTGCTCGAGACGCTAAGTCCGCTTGGCCCGCTGGGAGAAATTTCGCAAGCCTATCTCGATAGCTTCCAGGATGCTGGCGTGATGTATCCGCTGGTGATTGATAGCACCACCAACACCAGGTTCCTTCTTCTAGATTCAACCCGCTACGAGATAACTGACTGCTCGATAGCTGCCCACTACGGCTACGACTGCAACCTTGCCATCCCGCTTAGTTCACTGCAGATTTCTAATTTTAAAAACGGCGGCGTCCTAACCCGATTGGCGGTCAGTGACACCGGCGCTCGCTACTGGGTTGAGAATCAAACCTTCCGTGTTGTGGTCGACCCACTCGCATTGACAACCGTGGGGGGTCAGGCTGAGGCTGAGGTCAGACTCAACGCGGAGCGGGTTCCGACCCTAAGTGGTGGAAGCGCCTTGGCATCGGAGCTTTCAGTCTTTTCTCTTAGTGGGTCAAATGATCTTTTAGTAGCAAGCGGTGGACAAACCTTTAGGTTCGTAGCGTCGCTAGCTACGGCAACGAACCTTCAGAGGTGGTTCACCTCCACCAGCGCCACGGTAAATGTCAGCGCCATTCAAAGCTCTCTTCAGCCAAATAGCATTCGAGGATTTGTCGCAGGAAGTTCCGGAACCTTTGTCCTAACAGCAGATGGCAAGGTGCCGGTCGAGGATCCGGACGAGTGGACCACTCAGGTGGTGAGAGTGCCAGACAATCTGCTAGGTGCTATCCCCACCGTGAATGCCAAGCTCTCAGCACCGGCCATGGTTTCCTCAGTAGGAAATCGACTTTCCTATTTCGTAGACTCCCAGTCGCGAAGAACCGCGACTGGGCAAGACATGTCCAACCGTTTCTTGACTTTGCTGAATCAACCAGCAGTCGTAATGCTTCCGCAGTCGGCCATAAACACGATCTCAAGTTCTGGAATTGCTCTTTCTCCTGGCTCAACCATTCGCCAGGGAAACAACTTCTTCCTCGCTGATGGATTGAACTCTTTAGTCAGACTTGAGTCCCAGGCCCAAGCCCAAAGCGTCTCCAAGTCCAAGATCTTTAGTTACACATCAGCTGATCTCGCAGGACTCACTGTCAGAAGCCGATTGAACTCAATCAAGGTGCAGTGCGGGTCTGACACATATTTATTGGACAAGGGAACTCTCTATCCGATTTCTGACACTGCTGTTCGACACTTTCCAGGAAATCCATACCCGCTTGCTTCCAGCACCTGCAGCGCACTTGAGATTTCTCAGCGAGTAGTCGGACAGTTCATCAGAGACAACAGAGGCCTACTCTTCCTGATTCAAGATGGTAAGAAGCGAAGAATCAGTAACTGGACTCATCTAGCCAACCTCAGAGGAGACGGACCTGGTCACATCGAGGCATCCGCTTACTTCGCAAGCAAAATCCCAGCAGGTGATAGAGCACCGCAGACCATTGAGCTAGCTTCTGGCGGAAGTATTCCCAAGGGAGAGTTTGGTGAAATAACTTTTGACGGGTCCGTGCCCACACCCACTCCAACACCCACTCCAACACCTACACCGACTCCGACTCCAACACAGTCCCCAACGCCTAAGCCTTCACCCACACCTGCTCCCAGCACATCCTCACCAGCTGTGACTGAGTATCGAGTTAGAAGTGGCGACACTCTTATTGGAATAGCTAATCGTTTTGGTGTAAGTGTTGCTAGCTTGCAGTCGCTTAATGGAATCACTAACCCAAACTCTCTTCAGGTCGGGAGGGTACTTAGAATTCCAGGGCCTGGATCATCTAGCAGCAGCCCAACTCCATCGCAAACACCTGCCAGTCAATCTCCCGCCACACAATCACCCACGTCCTCACCAGCGGTTCGAACCTACAAAGTTCAGGCTGGAGATACTCTCTGGGCAATTGCTCGGAAGTTTTCAGTGAGTGCCGACGCACTAGCCAAGCTCAATAACATCACCAATGCGAACTTGATAAAAATAGGTCAGACCCTAAAGATTCCAG
>VFQS010001356.1_pt1 | contig 22784 bp, 17 predicted proteins | sample 3512361 | NCBI WGS metagenome assembly VFQS01 (sample SAMN10412375, study PRJNA504923) | tailings metagenome | isolation source: Relicate 1 Philex TSF3 active mining | place: Philippines
TTGATTGGTAACAGTGAAATTCAGAGATGTATCAAATGTTCCAGTGTATCCTTCGATCGATGTAGCATAGATCGTTCCATTCACGGTGAAATCACCACCAACTGAAGCATTGTTTTGGACAAAAGAATTGTTCTGAACATATGAATCTCCAGTGACAAACAATGTGTTTGCGATGGTTATATAATTCGTTTCAATAATGTCACTATGAATCGATCCAGAATAAATAGAATCGGATACAATCGTTTGGACTGTTCCGTAATTGATTATAGCATTATCGATAGTCGATGTTCCAATCAGAGTATTATGGATCGATGCGTATTGTATGATCGTGGAATCCAGGGTAGATTCGCCTGTAACATTGAGAGAATCCGCATAAATTTTCCCGTGAACAGTCAAATCTCCAAAGATTTCACCATTTGTTTGAACAAGTAATGTTCCTGTTGTTAATTGATTGGTAACAGTGAAATTCAGAGATGTATCAAATGTTCCAGTGTATCCTTCGATCGATGTAGCATAAATCGTTCCGTTCACAGTGAAATCACCTCCAACCGATGCATTGTTTTGAACATATGAATTGTTCTGAACATATGAATCGCCAGTGACAAACAATGTGTTTGCGATGGTTATATAATTTGTTTCAATAATGTCACTATGAATCGATCCGGTATATATATCGTTGGATACGATTGTGTTAATTGTTCCGTTATTGATGATGGCATCGCTGATAGTTGATGTTCCGATTAGAGTATTATGAATCGATGCGTATTGTATAATTGTGGAATTTAGGGTAGTTTCTCCCGTAACAGCGAGAGAATTAGAGTATATTTTCCCGTGAACGGTTAAGTCGCCAAAAATTTCACCGTCGTTTTTAACGAGGAATGATCCAGCAGTAAGTTGGTTTTGAACAGTTAAATTTAAAAAGGTATCCAATGTCCCAGACAATACAAGTTCCTTGATATATACAGTTCCATCGATTGTAAAGTCTCCAACAATCTTGCCGTCTCCACTAACAAACAGATTATTATTAATTGTAGCGTCGCCGTGTATAAGAACCGAATTATCAAATGTAGCAAATCCGTGTACATTCAGATCATTTACATCGATCGTATTGATAGTAACCGCATTAAGATTCGTATCACCGCTTACCCACAATGAACTATTCAGAGTTGTTGCTTCATTAACAATAAGTCTTTTTCCGACAGTAATAGAACCGTTTGTATTAAGGAAACCATCGATAGTAGCATTTCCGTTTACACGCAGATTTCCACCGACAGTCACGGAATCAACTGTGGCAATGCTGCTGTTGAATGTAGATGCTCCAGTAACCAATAGATTATTATAGATCGTAGTGGATCCTAATACAATGAGATCTTTATGAAGAGTTGTATTGTTATACAATTCAACGGTATCAAGAAGTTTGGCAGGACCGCTAACATAGAGGCTTCCCAATATCGTATTATTTCCCTGAACGATCTCATTGCCAAGGATTGTTTGATTCCCTCCGACGGTGGAATTTCCCAGGACATTCAAATTGTTTGTAATCGTTCCGGATCCGTTTACAAACATCGATCCGTTCATTGTTGTGAATTGATTAACAACAAGATCCGAACTCAGCGTTACAGGTCCATTCACGGATAAATATGAATTCATTGTAACAGGTCCCAATATTTCGAGGGTATCGTCGCAGAATATTTTGCCGTGGACAGTAAGATCGCCATCGATTTCTTGCGATCCTTTAATATATATATTGTCATGGAACGTGGATGAATTTGTAATATTTGCGGCATCTAAATAAGCGGTTCCTGATACATATAAATCGTTCTTTACGTAAGAATCGCCTTGAATTGTTTGAGATCCATAAATATTTAATGAATCGTGAATCGTTGTTGGTCCATTTACATATAGATCGTTTTGGACTGTTGTATATCCTTTAAGAACGGCATTATGAATCGTTGCGGAAGACAGGATATTTACGTTTCCTTGAATCGTTTGATTTCCATAGATATTCGAGGATCCAGAAACGATTTGAGAACCCTGAATCGTTTGGTTTCCTAGGATTTGAGATGATCCAGCGATTGTGTTAGATCCATTAATAAATAGGTTTTGATATATGCTTGTATTTCCGTGAATGATTGTATCGTATAAGAATTCGTTCGGACCAGCCGCATATAATTTGCCCTGGATCGTTAAATCTCCATCCAAAGAGATCGGTCCGTGGAATGTGCTTGATCCATAAACATTGACACCGTTTTTAATGATACCTTGTCCGGAAACAATGATAGAATCATTTACATTTAATCCAGAATCGATGGTAGTATATCCTTTAAGAATCGTTTTATCATATACGTATAGATCGTTTCCAATGGATGCGGATTCTTTGACAACAAGATCGCCAGAGATGGTTGTATTTTTTAGAGTTGTATCGTTCGAAACCATTAGAGATCCAGCATTTAGCAATCCATCGATCCAAATGCCATTATGAATCGTAGTGTAACCATATACATCAAGTGTTTCGTGGATATTCGCATTTCCGACAATATTTAGATCATTTGCGATGGTAGTATTTCCTAAAAGATAGGATTCACCACTAACATAAAGATTTTTATTGATTGTGGAGGACTCATTAACAATCAACGATTTATTGATGGAAGCATTCCCGATAAGATAGGACTCACCGCTAACAAACAAATTGGACGAATTTGTGATAGGTCCTTGGACAACCAGGGTGTTATTAATATTTGTAGGACCAGAAACGGTAAGCGAATTCTTAAGGATTGTCGAGTCGGAAACAGATAAGGATCCATAGATCGTTTGATCATTGTGAATGATTAGATCGTTTTGAACAGTTATCGATCCTATAATATTCGTGTTATGGAGAGTCGATTCCCCGAATAAGATAGCATTTCCAGAAACGATTGCGTTTCCTGAGATATTAGAATCTCCAGAAACAAATAGATCGTTACCAATAGATAATGAATTGTTAAATGACGCAGATCCTAAAACGACTATAGAATTATTTAACCTAACATCGTTGTTTAGTGTTGTTGACCCGGAAACATATAGATCATTACCAATGGATGATGATCCTAAAACGATGGAAGATCCAGAGGCGAAAATAGAGTTATTAAATGTTCCATTTCCGAGGACAAAGAGATTCGAATTTGTTGTGATGTTACCATTTGTTATTAAATTGGATTGAACGGAGGCAGATCCATTTACAAATAGATTATTAGAGATCGACGCGGAGTTGTTTATATAAACCGGGGATGCGAACGTAGAAGATCCGCTGACGGATAAAATACCATTAAGAATCGCAGGACCACTGAGTGATAGGGAATCGTTCAGAGTTGTAGATCCGCTAACAAAGAGATTCTTATGGATTGTAAGGTTTTCGGCGAGGACATCTCCAGATAAAACGACAGGACCGTGAAGAGTTGTTGTTCCGTATATATCTTGATCGCCGAGAACTGTTAGGTTTTGATGAAGAGTAACATCATCATACATATCGGTTGTTCCGTATAAGAACGAATTTCCGCTTACTAAGAAATCGCTATATAAGAAGGTGTCTCCGGATAGATAGGACATTCCGCTGACAAATAGATTTTGATCAATCGTAGCGGAGGATCTGATACGAGTATTACCAGTGACATCGATGAATCCGTTTACAAAAACATCTTCGAGATATGTATTCTCGCGAACGGCAAGATTTGTGGCGACGGTGATTGATCCAGGAACTTCTAGACTACCTTGATAACTGGTTGTTCCAGTTACAGTAAGGTTTCCATTAATAACCGCATTACCATCGAGTTCCATTATATAAACACCTCCTGCGCCAGGAAGCAATTGGAATTCATTCGCAGTTCCAACGATAACATTTCTGGACACGTTGAGGTCCATTGTGTTAATTTCACCATTTGGTACATTGACTTCCGTGAATGTGCCGGTGTTTCCATTAATGTTACTTCCAGCGATAAATGTCGCTCCAGTAACATAGGTTTTTTGCGCAGCATTGTTAATATTTGCGAGAACGTATGCGAGTATTTGCTGTAAAACAGCGTCATCGATTGGAGTGGAACGCGGTCGAATACCAACGGCGGTGTTGTTTCCTTTTGTTCTTGCAAATGATTCCTTTCCACTCATAAAGGAAATAAACTTCTACAATAAGATGAAAAAAATCTAAAGGATATTATACGAACACAATCCTTTGAAAAGGTAATTCCTTTTGAAAGGTAATTTGGTTTTCTTTTTTTAAAAGGGTATTATAGAGTATTCGATAGATTATGAAACCCGATTTGAACGTATTGTTTTTAGACAAATACAGCGCATGGGAAACGATACGCAGGGATCCTTATTTCGAATCAATCGATGATTGGAGTGATTTGGACAAACGTGCGAAATTAGGATTATCAACTAAGGATCGTATGCCAACGAGTTCAGAGATTTTGGATATATATTTAAAGAGTGTGATGGAATTTAGCGAGGAAGAGAAAGAAGTGTTGGAGCGATATTGTAAGGAATTATACACGCATTTGTTAAAAAAGTATAAATCGACGATGATGGTATCGCAGACAGATTTTGGTCGATTTGAATTTATGAAGGTATCGGATCATTTAGAGTGGGGATTTCCGAGAACTTTGAGGCGAACGATTCTTTTACCTGAAAAATTCGTGAGCAAATGCGTATTTATGAGTAAGAATTCGCAGTATTGGAATGAAGAGGGCGAAGATTGTATTCGCACTGTTTTACACGAAAAGTATCATATATTACAGAAGGAATACTCGGATTTCTTTGGGAGGGTTTATAGCATTTGGGGATTTGAGAAAAACACGAGGATCGTGAATAATATGTTATTGGAGAATCCCGAGATACGTAAGAGGGTTATTACGAATCCAGATGGTGCGAATGAATGGGTGTTTCCTGTTTTATTCGAGGGCGAAACAGCAGATAAATGGGGTAGTGGATATCGATATGTATTGATTCCTATGTTATTGTTGAGTGAAATGGATAATCGCACACATGAATCGTGGGGATTTATAGTCGATTCGGCATCATATAGTGTTGTCGACAAGGGATTATTAAGTAAATACAGGAACATTTATCGATATGCTTCGACTCCTCAAGGATATCATCCAGATGAAATATTTGCAGTTATTCACAGCGCAAGTTATCCCAGAAAATAACTGTTGGCAAAATTGATGGATTAATATACGAATTGTTTATGAAATCTAACGATTGTCGTACGTATTAATTGTAACAATGAATCCGATCCGTTTTGATCTTTGGGATGGTGCTGGAGGGATGAAGGAACATATCATTCAGCAGACAGGATGTAATCCTTATTCTGGCGCAGGAATTAATTATAGATCGTCAAAGAAAACAACGATCTTGCGATCCGTAGATAATACGGAATACTATGATGATAATTTAAACGATATTAACAATCCTAGATACACGTTGTTTGGTCTCGAAGGAGATCAATGCAAAAACGAGAAGCGATTCAATGAACCGTTTTTAAATCCGAATAAGACAGAACATATTTATTTGTATCGTGTAAAATACTTGACGAAGTATAAGAAATCCTATGAATGGTATGGCAAATATGAGATTGCGACTATTTCTGATAAGATTCATCCGGATGTTAAGGGATTCTTGAGAAAGATTATTATTGTTTCGTTGAGAAAAATCGACGAATAATCAATCATTAATTATATAGCATTAATGATTGATTTGCTTTGTGACTATGACTAATAACCTAAATGGTAATATGTTTTACACTGTTTTTAATGAATCGATAGGAGTCTTTAAATATTGAAAAAATCGGAGTAAGAGGGCTGGATCCAGGCACCGATGGGAATGAATCGGTCATATTTACACGTTTGGTAGGTATGTCTCTGGGCGATGACTTTGTTCGAGAATCTAAAGAAGGATTATATTCCATAGATCCTGATTCATTATTTTGAGAATTTAGATCCATCGATTCAATAGATTCCGCGAGGGATGAATTGACAGAAGATTGTTTTGAATCATTTAATCCAGAATCGTTTAGATTGCTTTTATTGAAATAGTTATCGTAGCAGACATAATAATTGTTTAAGATTTTGTATGCGTCTTGATTGTTTTTTAATCGTTCATCCCATTTCATGCGTTGTGTCATCGTTAAATAAGGAGTTTTTGTGCTAATTCCTTCGGTATATGTATGAGGTGAAAATTGAGCATCAGGGGATTTGGATTCCATTCGAGGAATAACGATCTTGCTGTTTGTTAAGGAATTTGAACGATTTGGTCTTGAATTGATTGGAATCGGTTTTGTATTCGTAGACCGATAGGATGATACATCTGGAACAATGGGCGCTTTATCGGGATTCATAAGAATCGATGGATCGTTCATATGAGAATTAAACGAATCGATGTCAGGTGTTTTTATTTGATCGATATGGTTTAGATCGTTATCAGGGATCGTAGGAAGGTTTGATTGATCCGATATCGATTCAAAGAAATCATCCAGATGTTTGGCGGACAATAAAAGTTCAGCTTTTTCCAGCATAGATTCAGATGGTTTTTCGACAATTTTGATAAACATTTCGAGAACTTGATGAATGTCGGGTCGTTGATCTTGTTTGATTTGTAGGCATTTCTGTATGAGATCGGTCCATTGTTCATCGATATGATTGGCAAATCGTATGGGTGTTTTAATTTTCCGGCAATATTCGGGAATCGATCGGACATCGCCAAATGGATGATTGTTATTGTGATGGATCATATACAGTATAATACCGAGACTCCAAATATCCGTCGAATAGGTATGAGGATGACATCCGAGTGTTTCGGGAGACATAAACAGCGGCGTTCCACAGATTGTCGAGGACATATAGGAATCGTTCTTGATGATCGTGGAGAAACCGAAATCGCATATCTTAATATCCCCATTATGGATGAGAATATTATCGGGTTTTAGATCGCGATGAATGATTCGTTTCTCGTGGAGGTATGCGATTCCATTCATTAATTGACGAATATAATGTATTTTTCTTTCGTAATCGTCATTGAAATCCGGGGATTTGTTAAGATATTTGGTGAGAGTTCCACCATTACAATATTCGGTGATAATGAATATAACATCATTCTCGTGAATGATTTCAAAGACGCGAAGAATATTAGGATGTTCGATATAATTCAAGATATCGATCTCTAATTTAATTTTAGAGATTAGCTTTTGCGAAAGGTGATTTGTAGGGATACGTTTAATCGCAACATCCATATCGAGTTTGGTATGCTTTCCATAATACACTTTAGAGAACGAGCCAGACCCGATAGGGGATGTATTGATTTTATATGATCTCCATTGTTTTTCTGGCATACCTAAAATGAAATGATATTTGAATTTATATCCTTTCATTCATAATACGTCTTATATTCAGATTTTGATTGAATTTTTCTTAAAAGTTCAAGCCTCGATGTTTCGAAGGAACCAATCGACCTCTCCGTTTGATTCGTGTTGTTTATTGCGAAGAAGGATTTCTATTTCTTTACACAATTGGCTACGATTACCATCATAGGATTCATTCCCAGAAAGGTACTTATAGATATCAACCAATTCTTCTTTATCGTATCCGTTTCCGCAGAATTTACCGCGAATCGCAGATCGTTTGGATATATCACCCTTCTTCGTTGTAACACCCTTTTGTTTCTTCATATCGATGAGTTTGATGAGGTATTGTCCAGCAGTATTCTTTGCAAAGTATCCATAAACATCACGGACATTTGGTCCAGCTTGTTCATTATAGAGAGGGATAGATACTTCATCGTAGATTAGATTCGTATCAGTATTAACCAACCAAGATTTACCGAATATATGATCGTTAAAGCGAATTGTATTCTGTGCCATCTTATCGTTTGACATCAAGAAATCTTTGAAGTATTTTGTTAGCATGGGACGAATACGTTTTGCGTCAGAAGATGTATCGAGTTCGTGAAGATACCATAGATAAACGTAGGGTTTATTGTCAAGACGATCCATATGATATCCGAGTTCTCCGAAGGATTTCGCGGAAAGGATCGCTGGTAATATTTCAGAAACGTTCCTGAGAATATCCTTGTTAGAGATCTCTTGTTTGGGTGCTGATTTAGGAGAAGAGGATGGTTTAGGGGGTGAACGAATATTCTTAGACGAAGATGCCACCGACGAAGAGGCTGGCATTTTTTCAATAGCAATCGATTTCGCAGGTGATTTAGATCCTTTCGCGGGAGTCTTGATTTCTTTGGTGTAAGGATTGATAGAATCGATGATCCTGCGAATATTATTCCTACGAACAGCGATACCATCATCCGAGTTTGATGCTCCGTATGCTCGAGAGTGCCAGGACAAACGAAGAGGCTGATTCAGAGGTTGGAATACGTAATAATTGTTACGATAGACGACATATCCAGGACCGCGAGATGTATTAAATATGATATGATTCTCGAGAAGATGCTGAAGGGTATAGTATAGAGTATTGGTATCGAAGGAGCGAATGCGAGAAGCGAGGATCGCTTCGATTTCAGGAAGGGAATAGATGGTGAATTCGTTAAAGATCGATTGAATAGCGTTTTCGTATTTTTTCAATTCTGTTTTCATGTGAGTAACGGAGAATGTACTGAAGTTTTTCGCCTCGGGATTCTTCGTAACATACGGGCATTTAATGATACATTCACCGTAATGGCATTCGCGACTATCTTCTTTATCACCAAGATCGCCCCATTGATCTTTAGGGAAAATATTAACCTGACGATTTGTAAAGCAATCGATTGCGTTTTGTTTGAGGACTTTCTCGACTTTTTTGATTAGAACATCTTTCTTTTCAGCGATACGATGGATCTTTTCGTCGGTCGTCTCCATAACACCATTCGGGGATGATGCGCAATAGAGATAGATCTTAACATATCGTTCATCGATCGGTAGATCCATATGAGAACAGTGACGAACACCACGACCAACCGTTTGATCCATACGTGAAAGGTTATACCAGGGATTTAATATGTGGATTTGACGAATTCTCTTAAAATCAACACCTTCGCTAGCAACGCGAGTTCCGAGAATGACCTTTGCGAGACGTCCATCGCGATTTGCTGGGCTATTCACCTGTTTCACGATATCGCTACGTTGTTTAGCAGGGATATCACCATCGAGATATACGTATCTTGCGGGAGTAAATTCGTGACCGATTCCAGAACGATTATGATTCGATGCCTCGATTCCACAGAAGCACAGAGGTTCTTCTTTCAGAGGACTATTGAGAAGGGGTTTCTGGGAAGCGAAGGGCATATATCCGTTTTGTTCGAGACATAATGCCATAGGGAGAACACCATTGCCCTTGAACTCAGAGAAGATAAAGGCAACACCTGGAGTTGTCATGATTTGATCGAGAATCATATCGAATTTCACAGAATAATCCGATAATACACGTTTGCTAAGGAAGGGAATGCCATCCTCAACGAGAGCGTTTTCGGTGTATTCGTATGTTTTGCTTCTTCCGCTGGTCTTAAAGCATCCATTGAATCCGACTTTTCCTACTAATCCGGGTTCATCCTCATCGCCCGAGGGATATACGATATTGAGGGCGTTCCTACCAATGATATCGAATGTTTCATCGTCATCTTCCGATTTGCCTATATCTTTATCCTCTTCTTCCGGTGACATAACATCGTCTTCATCATCAGGCTCATAGGATGATTTCTTGGCAGCGAGATAAGAATCGTATTGATATTTGGACAGTTTGCATCGAACGACATGATTGTGTTTGATCTGATCATCTTCGCCGATGGGTTTCTTATTTTCATCGAGTCGGGGTTTAGGGATGTATAGTAATTCTTTGGGAGGATAGACCTTTCTGGGGAAACTGATAGGATTCGCTCCGCGAATATACGATATGTATCCTTTACAGAGTTCAGCGAGAGCAGTTTTGCCGTCCATGCCTTGGTAAGTTTTTTCGGTGGTTAATTTGCCATTTTTCTTGAAAATATCTCTTTCCTTGACAGGTTCTCTTTTATCGTTTTGAAGGAGAAGATTGAGGATATATATGATTTCATTGGGGGAATTGTACATTGGTGTGGCAGACATAAGAACCAGGCGATTGTTTTGACCATTACGAATCATATGTTCGATTAATTGAGGGATACGTTTATCGTTTTCGGATTTAGCGAGATCACCTGTGATACGAACATTATGAACCTCATCGATGATGATTAAACGATTTGAGAAATATTCGCGGACAGCTTCCAGACCGACTTGTTCCGAATAATTATCCTTGCGAGGATTGAGCGAGAACGTTCCTCCTTGAGATTGAGCGATCTTTTCCATTTTGCCGTTTAGTTCGCCATAGGTGATGAATTCATAATACTGTTTGATACGATTGCGGATCTTCTTTTGCCTTTGATCGAGATTCGGGATTTCGTCGGATGATATGAGGTATTCTGTTCCGGTACATTGTAATAGACCACCATCAACGAATTCTTTATCGAAGTTGTAGAGTTCTTTCATAAAGTTTTCGACGATGCTCTGGGAGAGAATGACGAGGACTTTATTAGGATAATAGGATTTAAGAGTTTCTGCGACAGTAATTGCAGCGCATGTATTATGAGTAAGGATATCTTCCACAAAATAGCAATGGGTATCATCGATTTCAAGATCATATACATATCCTTTATAGGGTGTGCGAACCAAATACGATATTTCGGAATGATCGATATTGGTAGCATCGCGAATGATATTAAGGAAGAGGACATTATGGGGTTCTAAGGAAGAGTATAACGATAGAAGAGAACCATAATCAGCCCATCCATTCTGGGTGAAAACCTTGTGCGACAGGGTCATTTTGATTTTTTTGCCAGATTTTAGATGGAGCTCGACGAGATAGTAATCGATGTATTGACGATATACACGAAGGACCCTTTTAGGGATGATACGATTAGCGTTGGAATCGTAGGAAGGAATATAGAATAGATCGTGATTCCATTCTTTCCATTCAGCGTTGGGTACATCGGGATCAGGATATTCTTTAGAGGGGCAGGAATACCATATATCCTCGATGCGCATAGAATCGTATGATTTGATTCCGTCAAGGGTATCCTTTTGATTCATATAGATTTCAGGGGGTCGAGAGACAGATGAATCATCATCGATAGCAGGTATATTATAGATCGTATTCCAGATCGTTTGGGGGCTTTTATGAACGAATCCGGGAACAGATAGATTTACACGGGAATCGGGATGGACGCATTTACCAGTACCTGTTCCATGGAAGAAGAGGAGACCATTATAGGGTGTTTCGTAGGACAAATAATTTTTGACGAAGTTCTGGTGTTCTTGGAGGCGGAATTCTTGGGCGGTGCAGAGGTCTTCAATCTTTTTCTCGGGTCCAAAGAGGATACGATTCTGGATGAATTCCTTTTTGCGAAGGAGGGTTTTGTAGAATGTATCTTTAGGGTCAGTGACAGGTGGATAGAAAACGGGCAGGGGGGATTTAAAGGTTTCTTTGAGCCGGACATCCGCCATTGTTTCACCTGAGACATCGAAATTCTGAGAATCGTTGAGACGATCTTCGGAGCCACTGGCATCGCCGCGAAGGATTTCATATGTTTCACGAGCATTTCTCGCGGCATTCACAGCAGCATTTACTTCATCTTCCGCAGAATCGGCACTGTTTAATCTGGAGGAAGATCCAGAATTCGCTTTGGATTTCTTGGAGGATGATTTGGCGACGGGTTCCGCGAGATCAGAAGCTTTGCGAAGATCAGTGATCTTGTTAAGGAATGATATGTATTGGGCGATTTCATCGTAGATCTGATTCTTATACTGTTTGATGTATTGTGAGGAATGGCGAGATTTAAGGAGATTGAATATGATTCCAACATTATCAGGGTTAATCGATTGTAGGAAGGAGCGAATCTCGGAGGGATCGAAGGGTTCGACGGAGAAATTGTTATTAGAATTCGAGGAATATGCTCCGGGGGATTCAGGTTCTAATTCGATTGGGGATTCGTCGCTAACGATGATCTTGCGTTTCTTAGCTTTGAGGGCTTGATCGCGAGGGATACAATAGCCCCATTCGGTGAAGAACACGTCTTGATCGACTTCAGTGGCGCATTTTTTGCCGAGTTTATCGGGGATACTGGGGAGGATATCAACACAATCGTAGGAAGTGATAGGATTTAGTTTTTTATCGTAATATTTGAAAGGGAGAATACAGGGTTTAAAGACCTCGCGATATTTGGGATCTTTTTCGTTGAGGATACCTTTCTTTTTACGAATTCTCATGGATTTAGGATTTTGATTTTTAGAGGTTCCCCAAAAGGGGGCAGAGTTGTTGCCGCTGTTTTTAGATCCTTTAGAGGCGGCGGGTCCTTTTCGTTTTTTCGATGAATCCTTGGGACCATTCATATATAATGTATAGACCTTTTTATAGATAGACAAATCTTAATTTGCGATTACTAAATCCGAACGCATCGCCGCAGGCAGAGGGGGCTCTGGGAGCTTTTGAAAAAAGCTCGCCAAAAGGGGTGCCGGGAACTTTTTTAAAAAAAGTTCGGTCAAAAAGAGGGTCAGGGAGAAGCTTCGCTTCTTCCTTTTACACCCCCGAGGGAAGGAACGTCCCCCATGCGGTCTATTTTCCACGATAAAATAATATAAAAAGATAGTTATTTAAAGAAATGAATTCTACTAATACTCAGATACACTATTCTCATCAGACGAGAGCAATGATGTTATCAAAGAGTGTTACAACGAAACCGATGAGAAAATATTATTGCGGGAACTGTGGATTAGAGGGTCATATTTACAAGGAATGTGATAAACCGATAATGAGCATAGGGGTGATTGCGTATCGTAGAGATAGCGATGGGCGACCATTGTATTTATTGATTCGTCGCAAGGATACATATGCGTATGTAGATTTTTTGAGGGGGAAGTATAGTTTAGACAATATCAATACGGTGAAGAAGTTGTTGATGAATATGACACAATCGGAGAGGGAGAGTATTTTGACGATGGATTTCGAGGGATTATGGAAGAAATTGTGGCAGATAGATAAGATAACGGATCATCGATCGGAGTATGAGGCATCCAAGAACAAATATATGAAGTTGTTTAATGGAACGGAATACGTATATTATACCTTAACGGAAGAGACCAGGACTCGTGTTTGTCTTCAGGGATTGTTGGAGGAAACGCAATGTCAATGGCAGGAACCGGAGTGGGGATTTCCGAAGGGACGAAGGAATTTGAAGGAATCGGACATTGATTGTGCAAAGAGGGAATTCGAGGAGGAGACGAACAGCAAGGATACAGATTATAGGATCGATGAGACGATCCCGCCGTTGATTGAGGAATATGTATCGGACAATGGACTAACGTATCAGCACATATACTATGTCGCGGAGTGGTGTTCAGAGAAGACATCGTTTGAGATTGATACGAATAGCCCGAATCAATCGAATGAGATCTCAGCGGTGGAGTTTCATAGTTATGACTCTTGTATGAATCGGTTTAGACCGTATAACAAGGAGCGTATTCTGATATTATCGCAATTGAATACAATTCTGGCAAGAAATAATATAAAGACAGTAGTGTAAAATATCATAAACAAAGCATAAAGTGTGATAAAAACAGGGTTTAGCATAAATGAATAAAGAAACGATAGATATCATTTGGTCAGTTTTAGTGAATGTTGCGAATTTATTAGGATTCGTGTATAATATCCCGCAGTTGATTCATACGTATAAAACGAAGAAGACGGATGATATATCAAAGTGGTATTTATACCTTCGTTTGGCATCATCGATTCTATGGACATCCTATACGATATACTATGGATTGTGGGATGTATTCGTATCTTGGATATCGACACTATTATCAACCGTATTTATTTGTCATTATAAATTTGTATATCCAAAACTCCAGAATAGACAGCAGTATTCAAATTCGTTGTGATAAATGTTAAGAATTATTTACATAATAATAATTCTGAACAAACCCTGTTTTTGATCACACTTTTTTCAAAAGTGTACATTGCCGTAGGCACCCTTTTGACCGCACTTTTCGGGAAAAGTGCTTTAGTGTTTGCGGGACTTGGAGCCAGACTTGCGCCTGGGTTTCTCAGATTTCTTCTCAGTAGCCTTATCAGACTCAGAGCCACCACGCTTGCGATGAGCCATCTTCTTAGCGGCAGTCTTGATAGCGGAAGCCTTCTTCTTGATGGACTCGAAGAGCTTCTTGATGCGGTTCTTAGAAGCGGTAGCGGACTTAGAGCCACCGGTCTGGGTAGCGGCGGCAGAGGAAACAGTGCCGACATTCATAGTCTGGAGCTCCTTGAAGGCACTGTCGAGGGAACCAACCATGGAGTCGCATGCTTTAGAGAGTTCGCCACCGGACATGCGGTGGTGACGACGGGATTTAGAGGCGGACCTCTTCTTGGAGTCAGACCTCTTTTTACGAGACTCCTCACTGCGCTCTTCGCTACGCTTCTCGCCACCACGATGGGTCTTGCGGGACTTGGAGGCGGACCTCTTCTTGGAAGAAGACCTACGCTTGGACTCGGATCTCTTAGAATCAGATTTGCTTCCACCAAAATGAATTTCGAATGACATGATGCTATGTTTATTGGTGAGAAAAAATAAACGCAGCAATCCAGAAAATTGATATAAAAGAATTGAAAGGATATAAGAACGAGTAACAACATTTAAGGATCGCGCCCAAGAGAAACAATGTCAGTGTCTGCTTATAACATCATTGAGATATACGAAAAACATGATTCTAATGTATTGTTCGGAACGATTGAGTATATGATCCGATTCAATACGATGGAATCGACCGATGCTGTCCTGGGACATCTGGACAAGGAATCGATGGAGTATATTTCGCGGAATGGATATTATGTATATATTAAGAACCTGTACGTATTCCCGGGATATACAAATCGAGGACACGGTAAGCGATTGATGATGGCAATGATCGAGGACTTGGCGAAGAAAGAAAAGGAATTCGGCATCGACATCACGCATATCTATCTAGAGAATACCACGGGCAGAGGACGTGATTCATACTATTATCAGTTTGGGTTCCGCGAGAATCCAAGCGATCCCTCTCAGAACATCGTGATGATTTATGGGGATAATGGTAGTCATCGTGACAGCGATGTAGAGTATCCTCTTACGTTTGGATCTGTACAGAAATTCGCAGAGTATCAATGGAGTTTGTTTCTTGAGAATACTGTAAAAGATAATATTATGATTCTTGTAAATAATATTTAAAATATTTGAATTTTTAAATAATAAATCCAATGTAATAATATACTTATGAATAACAATTTTTTTGGTTCTTACTTAAATGAGGAATCTGACCCTTCAAATAGAGAATATAATTCTAATGCGCAAAAAACTAAAAGGTGCAAAATGGCAAACACTCAAACGCCAACATCATCACAGGGTTCAAATACATCAGAATCATGCCCCGCATGCACTCCTGAAGAATTAATGGCGGATTTTGTCGATGCTGTTCATGAAACATCGGGTTTATCAGATTTTGATAAAGAACTTGCGTTTATCGAGGATGTTTTGAAACAAGACACATCTATCATAAATGATGCTACTATTACTTTGTCTCAATTAGTCGAAATTGAAAACAGTAACGAAGAAGATAAATTATTAAAAGCTAAATACGAAAAAATAACAAAATCGGGAAAAAAATATTCTTACCTTGGTCCAATAATAGGTACATTGGGTTCCTTAACAACTAGAAGTCAATCGTATTGCAAGACCAAAGGTGGTCGCCGCCGTCGCACCCAGCGTGGTGGCGCGGGTGGATTTTGTGATGGCGAGGGATTCTTTGCCCGCTGGTCCCGCCGTTTGTTGGGAATGGCGGCATTATCGTTTTTTGTTTATTATATGATGGTATATTTGGGAAATTATTATTATAAGGTGATGTCTTCTGAACCTAAAAAAAAGAATTTTACGAATCCTTTCAATCCTTATGATCCTCGATTGGAATACGAAGAATACCTTGCATTTTATGATAAATGTAAAACTGGATTTGGCATTGCTAAAATCCCAACTACTAATACACCTTTAGGAAGAACTGCAAATCTTACCCAAGAATGGCCACATTATAAATGCGGTGAAACAATGAACAAGGAATTTGATGAAGCCTATGATGAATGGTCCAAACTATTTGTTGTTGAACTAACTACTAAAATTAATAAAATCGTTGCCTTGATTGGAGGTGGAATCGGATATATAGAAACCTACATAAAAGACAAAGTTGCATATGAAGCAATGCGAGCGACTGTGTTATCCTATATAAATTCCGAAAGAGGGCTTGGAGATTTATTAACAGACGAATATATCCAGAGTGGAATCGAAAAAGTAACGACAGTTCAAGGGTTTATTTTATCGTACACAGGAATTAAAACAATTGGTGATGTCCCTAAATTTGGAAAAAAACTAATTATTTTGTTAAAATATCCAGTTAAATTTATGTTAATGATTCTTAAATTTACAATTAAATTCGCAGACATAATTGGAAAAATAGCATGCAAAGGAGCAGCAAGTGGTGGAAATTTTGTTTATAAAGCATCAAAGACGGCAACTGGAATAGTAATTACTGTATCTGACGCAACGTTAGGAGAATTATATAAGACACTCGCTGAAAACCTAAAACAAGGAGCAGCATTGTCATTCCCTGAACCACAATTTTCATCTAAATCTGCTGATAATACATCAATTTCTATTAATATAAAAGAACGAATTGATTATCTAACAAACTTAAAAAAAAGCTTAGAGGATACTGCTCCTATATGCACCATTGATTATTTAACTAAAAAGATTGAAAATCACCAAAAAATCTTACAAGAAATGGAAACCCACGATCAAAATAAATTGGGAGAATTATATAATCGCGAATATTTAAAAAAATTAGAATTAGATGAAGCTTATAAGATTGCATTAGGTTCTAGCCAAGAATTAAATCGTTCTAGCCAAGAATTAAATCATGGTGGTCGCCGCAAGTCCCGTTCAGAATCGAAGAAGCCTGTCCGCAAATTGTCTACGAAGCGATCCGGTTCAGTCAAGAAATCGTCAAGGAGGTCTCGTTCAGTATCGAAGAAGCCTGTTCGGAAAACGAAGGTGAGCGGTGGATCGGAATCCAAGAAATCATCTGAAAAGAATTCAGAGAAATCTGATAAAAAGAAGCCCATGAAGCGTTCTGTATCCAAGTCTCGCGGTGGAAAGAAGACGGTGGTTAAGACTGCAGTTAAGAAGTCTACTGTAAAGAAGACACCTACCAAACGGTCTAAATCTGTTACCAAAAAGCACTGATGCGATTTCAATAGTTATCTAATCAACAAGAAAATTGATCCATATTATTCATAATTGATATGAATCAATCTATATATATCTATTTAAACTATTGTCATACTTTTTAAAAGTATAATGAAGTTGCGCAGTGGTCGTGTTATAGAGATCGTTACATCCACGAATCTGGACAAACCGATTCAGAATGATGTTCCTATTAAACCAATTGATTCAATTCCGATGGAATATGAGGATATGGTAAAGGCATCGATGAATAAGTATGTGGAGTGTAAGAAGCGTATAAGTGAAATGACGGAATCGCAGAAGGATATACTTCGTAGCGTGGAGAATACGATGTTTATGTTATTGTTGTATCGTAATGCGATGGATAAGGATTGTATTCGATCGTTAGGAATGGAGATATATACACTTTTAACAAAAGTGTGATCAAAACTCGCTACGCAATTTGTTTATATTATACACTTTTAACAAAAGTGTGATCAAAACTCGCTACGCAATTTGTTTATTATTCACAATATAGTAAGAAACTGAATAACGATACATATAACAGTTAAACCAACTTTCAGTATAAATCGTTGATAGTGATCGGTATGACGTTAGAAATGATATGAATCGCCGCGGTAAGGATCGGTATGTATTGAGATATTCTTATGTTAATATCGTTCTCGTGATATATAATTTCATATGGTTGAATCGAGGGAAGAATAATAGAGGATCAAAGTTCAGATGGGAAACGCGGTTTTGGGTCGCTTCGCTCCGGGGCGCGGTCCACCTGAATTCGGTCTTGCTTTGTGGATTTATGCTGTGGATTGGGACTGACGGATCGGGGATCGATAAAATTGATTCGCGATGGATAAACAATCATAAAGCCAAGAAACGCAAAGCGATTAAAATGAGATTGAGGAGTGGAACGAATATTACAAAGTCCAAGAAGGTAAATGCTGTCAAGGTATGTATGATCCCCGATACGATCGATGAATCGACTCCTGTGAATAGGAACCCAGAGGATAAAAATCCATCCGGGAAGAAGGTTCATTGGTTCGACGAGGATAGTGATATAGTGTATGTATCGGCATTGTTGACGATGTTCTCCCTTAAAAATTGATGCCGATAAAGAAACAAGGAATAACAAGAAAGATGGGTGATTTAAATATGATAGAGTTTATGAGTAGTGTTACGATTGAATCGGATGATACGATAAGGATAATGAATCGATTGTTGGATACATATAATAAGGTAGGTGCAGCGAAGGGATCGTTGAGTGTGCGAGGGGTAATGAGGTATAACATCGTGAAGGGATATATGATGAATTTTATGTTGCGCAGCAAACAGTATGATGAGGGATCACGATTGCGAATGATGGAATCGTATTTGATTGAATTGGAGGATATATTGAACAATGAAACGATGTAATAATTGTATAGGAACTACGTTACTTTGGGCTACATCATTATTTTAAAATTCAATATAAGAGAATGTCATCGAGAAACAATGCAAACAGAGAAGCAGAAATGATATCTGAGGGAGAGATGGAAAAGTTGTACGAGAGGATCTTTTTGATGAAGATTAAGGCAGGGAAGAACTATTGGGGAGTCGAGGTAAGCGAGGAGATGGTGAAGGAATACAATGAGGCACAACGTTCGATGATCAAGACACTTATGGAGTTGCGTAGGAAGCAGATGGAATCGACCGTGATTCCATTCCATAAGCAATGGTCAGAGGATGTCGATCGTTTGGTTTCGAACATAGGTGCGATGTTTGATTGTATGGTAGTTATGGAGGATCATAAGAGATATACGCATATGTTGTGTTGGAATATGAATTGTAACCATTTGATGGATGCGTGGGAGTTTTTGTTGAGTTGTAATAAGTATCCACAATATTTTAGCAAGTATATGAATCAGATTGATCGTGAATAATAATTCCAGCGACCTGATCGATAGGATTGAGTGGTTGATAGGAATCATATACCCTTTTTCAAAGGGTTGTAAATATGGTAAGAATCGTGTAGGATCAAGGGTACGATGATAAACGCTGTTTTGGGTCGCTTCGCTCCGGGCGCCGACCACCCGGGATTGCCAAGGGTATGATGTGGATTGACAGCATAATCTTTGACATCCTATTTTACATCCTATTTAATACAAAGTAAATGAATTATAATCCAATAGAAATTATAATTCATTCATTCAATAATTTAGATACATCGTTTTCTAAACACAATCGACAATATCATCAATGATATCGATAACGTCATCCGTAAGATTCTGGACTTCGAATGCGAGTTCATTTTCATCCATATCATCGGACCGATGAATGATGTCGGTCATAGCATCCATAATCTGTTTCTTCTGAGGGATTGTATGGGGAAGCGCGAGCATAACATCGGAAACGAAGTTCTTATTGATCCTAAACTCAGCCCCGATCGTTTTCTGGGAGAGGGAATCGATATCGGTATCCTTACGATGAATGATAAGTAGATCGTTCATATTGGATTCATAGTTCTTGAGAAGATTCTTAAGGATGATACGATAGGAATTGCTATTGGGATTGACGGGATGCTTGATCAACTTACCGCTACGAAGCTTCATTGCGCACGACATATTGAATCTATACGATTGTTAAGATAGAATCGTTTAGGATAGAATCGATAGAACGAATCAATTTTCGGGGCTTATGTTCCTGATCGATCGTAATCCTGGCACCAGCTTGAAACTCGAAATCAGGCTATGTCGTGTTCAACCCGGCTTGAACCAGCTTGAAGCCGGTGTCAAAAAAAATTGATCCGTGTTAGAGTCATTCTTTTAAGTAAGTTCGCAAGAACACAATGGCTATCGCAATCGAGTCTAACAATCAGCAGGAGCATCAGCAGGAGCCCCAGAACCAACCTCGTATTTTCAACCCTCATACCGACATGGTTATGACGGATCGTGGTCTGGTTCAAGGACTTAACGCACCGATTCATTATATCGTCGCCCATCGACTTCGCACGGAGATTCCTTGTAATAGGAATGAGTTTCAGGCGAGCTTGAATGCGGCGATATCAATCTATCTCGCCACACAGAGGAATCGTAGGGAGATGACATCGAACGAGTATTGGGAGACGCGTGAGCTTGACCATCAGATGGGTCTTCTTATCTTCTCCAATTATCGTTTCGACGAGGATGGATTGGTAGCGGAGATGCGCCGTCTCGAGGAGTTGGCAATCAGGACCAGGGATCGTATCAGGGATAGCCAGATTGCTCGTGGATATAATAACCACATTTAAGTAAGTGTATCGTTGTGAACAGTGAATGAATCAATGAAGTTTGAATTATAGATCGTATGATACGATCTTACTTTGTAGAGAGACCTTTATCCCTGGACCATCATCGTGTCGCCAAGAGGGCGGGCGCGCCGGATCCGGGAGTTAAAATAGGCTACCGAAAGTAAAAACTTGGTGACTACCAAAGTAGCATAGATTTTTTTATTTTATATTTAAGCCCAATGGATAGCCAAGGGTATATAATATAACAAAGTAAGGCTGGGCGATATCGCCCTTAAACGATGCCTAATCGTTGTTCCATTTCATTGATTCACAGAATAAGACTTCTCATCCCCAGAATTTCCGCGAGGCGAGCCTGAGACTTCAATTCGAGCGCCTTGGCAATCGCGGGAGGAGCGTACATCCCATACATATTATACATCAGTTCCGCGAGTTCATCCTTACCCTGATCGACCGCCTTCTGGATCGTGTACTCATACTCGAGCATGCTCATAATCTGGTTGATGGCGCGCTTGATATCCTCGACACATCCCCTCTTGAAGGCTTCCTCGTATTCCATTTCGAATTCCATCTTCCCAACATCTTCTCCGTTGTTAATAACATAAACAGTCCCAGTGCAGCGAGGCTTCATCGTGTTGTGGTAGTAAGCAGCAGAATACTTACCAGGGGCAAGCTCATCGGCATCCACCAGATCGTTCTCGAATAGTTCGATGTTGTAGAAAACAACCTTACCATTGACTTCTTCATAGGATTCGTAGGAGAAGCACTTGATGTCACCGATGTAGAAGACACCGGGCTTGTTCTCGAGTCTGCCGACCTCCAGACCGATGGAGCGGAGGTAGTCGTAGCTTTCCTGAGACTCGACGAGGATGTCCTTGGGGTTCTCGATGTAGTTGGAGATGCGGCGGAGAACGGTGGTCTTGAAATCAGCGATGTTGAGCGACATTTGAGAGTACCTTAGTTACTTGTGAGTTACTTTAGTTCCAATAGAACCATCTTGATATGATCAGTAACAATCACAATCAATTTTTTTGACATCATATGAATGATACGATCTATATGTAGTCAAAAAAAATTGATTGATATATGAATTGTTAGTTTCAACAGGATTCTTAAAGAATTCAAAGCCAAGAACCAACGAACGATGCAGCTCAGGAACGGAAAGAACATTCCCACCAGGGATACCACCGCCACCAAGACCGCACCCAAGACCCCCAAGGTAAGTGTCCCCGTGGATCCTTACTACGCCAAGACATACAACGTAGAAACCTACGAAGCCCTGAGGATCGACTATCTCAATTGGCTTCTGAAGGAGTTCGAGGTTGGCTGTGAGAGCGTCAAGTCAAACCTCAAGTTCGAATCGAAGAGGATGGACGAGGTCCTGGAGAAGATGGAGATCGAGTTGGAGAAGGAGTTCTATATGAACAAGAGCTTCATCACCTACGTCGAACAGGCAATCCCCAGCACCTTCTACGGTGTCTGGCAGCTTCGGGACAGGATGTTGGAGGCAATCATGGAACGTGAGATGGGCAATGTGAGCGAGCTTGAGATCATGGACACGGTCAGGGAGATCGCCATCTTCGCCAAGCAGCTCCTCGAGGAATACCTTGCCCTTTTCTAAATAGTTAGTTAGTTGAACTAAATCGTTAGTGGAATCAATGAAATAAGTAAGGATCGTATAAACGATCCTTCGTTACTTTGTATAATCGTTTTAAATCGGTTCGATAGGAATTGTTCCCTGGACCAAAAAAGTTCGGTCAAAAGACGCGGATCTCGGCGATCCGCTACACTTTTTAGAAAAGTGTGATCAAAACATGACCGCTGGGTCAAACAGGGACCAATCCCGGAGTTCGAATGAGATACCAAAGTAGCATAGATTTTTTTTTCATTTAAATAAGCGGGAGGGAGGTCGGGTACTATATTTGGTTCATTGAGTATAATACGTATTATAGTCCGAGATTGTCCGCGGTAATAAATGGTTCCTTGTGGTAGAGATGATATAATCGACGATATATAATGATTGTGCTTAATCATTCGTGGATCGATACAGTTCTCTGATGGATATATGGGTAATTGGGGGTGATTGTAAGATATTTGTGCAGAGGGGGATCCGGGGGAGTATCCCCCGCCAGATTCGATATTGAGTGAGACGTTAGAGTATAAGCGTGAGAATGATGAGTTG